>ERZ1106948.507-NODE-507-length-17217-cov-3.899487_pt1 | contig 17217 bp, 18 predicted proteins | sample MGYA00403673_ERZ1106948 | MGnify/ENA primary metagenome ERZ1106948 (study PRJEB35170, sample SAMEA104062409) | human gut metagenome | biome: human gut; feature: human-associated habitat; material: faeces | place: Denmark | collected 2012-05-07 ...
TCATTATTATGAGTTGAATCGTAAACTATTGCTATTGGTTTTCCAGTTCTATCAATAAGATTACTAAATGAAAAGCTTACTGACGATACACTACTTCCCGAAATAGAACCAAAATTTCCAAAATATAAAATTTTAATAATACTTTGTTTAACTGAAGTATCATCAATTTTATAAAAATCGTTTAAATCATTCCATAAAAGATAACCAGTTATACTATCATTTTTTTTAAAATAATCAACAACAGATTCAAAATCATTTTTATTACTTTCAAAATACCATATGTAGAAATTTTTCGATGGAGTTAAAATTCCTATTCTAAACAATAAAGAAATCAAAATAATTAAAGATATTACAAATAACAATATTTTCTTTTTATGTTTATTCAGAAATTTACAAACCTTTTTAAAGTCCTGTAATATAGATATATGTGTTTTTTCCATATCAGACCTCTATTAATCTTTCATCTTTTTCATTATTTCACTTATTTCTTCTTCATCAAGTCCATCACATAATGTTTTATAGAATTGTTTTATATCTTTATCCTTTAAGATATATTTAACTTGACTATTTTTTAGTGCAATTTTTATTAGTTTTTTCTTTTGTTCATCAGACCAAGATTTCACATCATTCATTTCAGCTATAATTGTATGAGTATTTGCAAAGCTTGTACTATCTTCAAGTCGATTAATCAAATCATCTTTCTGTAGTTCTTGTTCACCCTTGTTCTTAGTTTCCTTATTTTTTTCATTAATGCACTCAAAATGAAAGTTTTCTAATATTTCATTTGATGCAGTACGGTCAATAATTTGTTTTAATAATTTTTCTAACTTAGAATCTTCTGTATAATCTGCTGGAGCAAAATATTTTATTCTATTTTCCTCTAACATTCTGAATACTTTTGATTTATCTTTAGTTTCTGAATTATATACACCTATTGAGTGACCACCATTGGTATTGACCAATTTCATACATGGAATATCTGTATCGCTATCTCCGATATAAACAATATTTCTAAAAGGTACTCTATATTCGTTTGGTTCAAAATATGCATTAATATTTTGGTCGTTAATATCTAAAACACCTTTTTTAATTCTAAATAGAAATTGTGTTTTATTTGTATAATTAACAACCTGTGCAGGCCAAGTTGCAACACCTTTTTCATTAAAATAGAAAGAACTTGCATATATCTTTTTAAATTTATCAGCAACTTCAGTTCCCTCTATCATCTCTTTTAATCCAGACGAAATAATATAATGTTCAACTATAACTCCCTTTTCTTCACCATACTGATTTATTCTATCAAACCAAGTATTTACACCTGGAAATAATTTTACTTTCGCACCATCTTTACGCAATGTATCTTTTGTAAAAAGAACTTTTCCTTCAGAAGACCTAAGCATCATATACATATATGCCAAATTCTGGTCCATATCGTTCTTAGCAGCCAATTCATTTGATTCTTTCCAAAAATCTGCCACCTCATAATCAATAGACTGAATATATCCCTGTGCCTGCATATCATCTGGAGATAGTGTCTTATCAAAATCATAACAAATAGCCAAAATTGGTTTATCATCACTTTTCATACAATCAACCTTTCTTTTATTCTTATAAATCATATATAAAATCCTTTTGATAAAGTTAAATATACAGTATTATACACCACTTGACTATAATCTGTAAAGATATTTTATAAATATTATTTCTATCTTACACCAAACTAAAAAATAAAGGAGCGAACTATATTCGCCCCTCAGATAGATATTTCTTTAAATTAAGAATTTTTATTATATAAAACTCTTACTCAATTATTTTCAATCATTTCAAGCTGTTTTTTAGATTTCACAAAGTAATATACTACTCCTGTTATATCCGCCAATGCCCAACCAATAGGTACAGATACCCAAATTCCTATAACGCCTATCGCAGGAATTGCTGAAAGAATATATGCTAAAAGAACCCTTGTACCTAATGAAATTACTGTCAGCACCACCGACATAAATGGCTTATTTACTGCACGATAATAGCCATATAGTAAAAATAGTATTCCAATTCCAATATAGCACGAACCCTCTATGCACAAATATATAACACCAGCTGAAATAATTTCTGTTTCCTCTGGATTTATAAATATGCACATAAGCGGTTTTGCAAAAACTATCACCAACAAACTTATTATAGCACAGAAAATTGCTGAAGTAACAAAGGCACTTTTTATTCCCTTACGGATTCGTTCTTGCTTGCCTGCACCATAATTCTGAGCAACATATGTAGAAAAAGCATTTCCAAAATCCTGTACGGGCATATATGCAAAGGAATCTATCTTTACAGCCGCCGCAAAAGCTGCCATAATTACTGTTCCAAAGCTATTTACAAGTCCTTGTACCATCAGAATACCAAAATTCATAATCGACTGTTGCAAGCTCGTCATAACCGAAAGATTTAATATAGAAGAAAGATTATTTCTATTCCACTTCATATCCTCTTTTTCAGGAATAAGCTGTTTAAATTTCTTGAAAGTATATATAGCTATACCTATTGCAGAAATAAACTCCGAAAAGACAGTTGCTATTGCTGCACCCTTAATTCCCCAGTTGAATACAAGAACACATACTAAATCTAATACAACATTCAATACAGCAGAAACCGCAAGAAACACCAATGGAAGAACAGAATTTCCAATCGCTCTAAGTAAATTTGCAAAATAATTATATAGAAATGTTGCTGTAATACCTAAAAAGATTATTTCAAGATAATCTCTCATCATAGCTTGAATTTCATTTGGAATTTGCAAAGCCCAAAGTATAAAATCCATTCCAATATATACAATAATATTCAAAGCAATAGATATTCCCGCAATCAAGCAGAATGACATAAAAACACTTTGACGCATTTTCTTGCTATCTCCGCTCCCATATTGCATAGAAATAGCCGCTCCACTACCCATACAAAGACCAATAATTATTGAGGTTAAGAAAGTCATAAGGGTATATGATGAGCCTACTGCCGCCAAAGCGTCTGAACCTAAATATCTGCCAACAACCCATGTATCAGCAATATTATACATTTGCTGTAATAGATTTCCAAACATTAAAGGCAAAGCAAAAAGTAAGATATTTATTGTAATTGGACCTTTGGTTAGATTTCTTTGCATTTCAACTATTCTCCAAAATCATAATGAAACTTATTTTCATTATAGCATTAAATTCAAGATTTGCAAATTTCCCATAAAATTGTCTAAGGCACAGTCTGCCAATTTAGACTGTGCCTTAGTAATATATTATATAATGCTGTGGGGCTATTGTCACGAGCATAGAGTCGTTGGCTCAGTCATAACTATTGCTATGGCATCAACTCTTATGTATAGCCGAGTTATTTTTATATTCACAGCTCATTTGCTATGAATACATTCTATCTGCCGAACCTTAGATAAACCTTAAAAATTCATATAAAATAAAAATTTTTTCAATTTATTCTACAGTATTCAGCTTTTCAATTATATTTTGGTTAATCATAGAACGAACTGCTCGTTTTACTGCTATTCTACTTCCGAAATAGAGCAAGATTACAGTTGCTATAAAAACAGGTACGACATAGAAAAGATATATATCCCATAATTTGATATTGCTACCAAGTATAGAGAAAAACACTACTACTGCACCGCCCAAAATAGTTCCTAATATAACTCCGGTAGTCAATGTTCGATTTATTTCATTGATAATCAATTTTTGTACAGTTTCTATTCTCGCTCCTATCGCCCTCATCATAATATAACTTTTAAGATTTGAGCGAACCTGAACATAGCTTGAAAAAACAATCGCTATTAAAATTATTACTATAAATATAAACACACTAACGATAATTTGCAATGTTTCCAGATTCACTTGGTCATAAAATTCCCTCTGCATCTTTGCATAGTTATCATATCTTACACCAACAGAAATTCCTTCCAAATTTTCGAGATTATTTTCAAGCTCATTCACCCATACACTATCATTATGGTCAAGATTTTCTAAAATAATATTTTCATAATTCAAGTCTGGATAAATCGAAAAAAGATATTCCGTAGATATAATGAGTTTATCACTGTTGTATTGCTCCTTAGAATATGTTGCTGCAACTTTAACCTTAGCTGTTTTAAATTTGATATGTTCTTCTATATTCTGTTCTGTTGCTTCTGCATCGGCTATAGGAATAACCATAGTGAATTCATCACCGACTGAACATAAATAATCAGGTGCTATTATTTCAACGCCATTCTTATAATTTTTTTCATCAATCTTACCATTAGCAAATTCATTTATATTATTTAATACTGAATCATATGACTGCCATTTAACAGAAAGCTCAACCAAGCTATCCTTGCTGCTGTCACCGCCTGCAAGCTTAATCATTTCATTTGTACGCTTATGTTGAAAAATATAATTATACTCATTTTTTTTCGCTTCAACAACATACTTATATAGAAGCTTATTATCAGGATTTTGAGAAGTTAAGAAAAAAGGTACAATAAGATTAGAAACAGACGCTTCTAAAACATTTATTCTTTTATCCGATGCTATCTCATCTGCTATTTTATGTGATACACCACAACCTACAGGTAAATTTATATAATAAATTTTTGCAGAGCTTCCTCCACCCATCATATGCAAAGAATAATCTGCGTTTTGTCTAAAATACTCTGGATCAGCATCAAATGAACTTCCTCTTGCATTAAATAACGGAACAAACGAACCAAATATTGACATTCCAACACAAAACATTACCAACATAACACAAGTGAAATTTTGTAGTTTATATCTTCTTCCATATGCTTTATGCCAACAACGCTTTAATTTAGTTTGAGATTTTATCTGTTTTTTAGATACATATATCGCTTCTCTTAAAGGTGCATTTTTATAAAAACGAGCGAGCAAAATATTGAACGAAATAAAAATCAATACTGCACTAAGCAAGGCAACTATAATTAAATCTAAAATGCTTAAATTTAAGAATAAGTATTGCGACGAAAAAGACGATATAAATTGTAATAATAGTAACACCAATATTGACGCAACACTTGAAATAATCAAGGAACTTAACCATATAAAAAATCCCTGAATAAGTAATAATTTTCTTGATTTCTTCTTCGAAAAACCTATACATCTAAGTAAATTCAAATATCGTTCTTGTTCTTTAAAGAAATATAAAGAAATTGATACTATTCCCATAATCGTAGTGAGTACAAAAAATATCTTTACTGGCATTAAAATTAAATTATTAGCAACCATTTTAGAAGAAATCATTTGTTGAGAATCATTAGAGTATACACTTTTACTTGAAATATTCCTTATCAAAAATGAGTTTTCAGCTGCTATTATATGTATATACTTTGGTGAAGCTTTACTATTTGTTGTTAATATTGATGGAAATAAAAGTTTTTCACTTTGATAGTCATAGTGCAATTTTATTTTATTTGAAAAATTCTTTATAATTCCAGTCAATACAAAGCTTTTCTTTTCTGTGTTTCCATATGAATTTTTAATTTCAAGTTCTACCTTATCTCCTATTTTACTTTTCAATCCAAGAATATCATATGTACCTTTTTCTATTGCAATTTCATTCTCAGATTTTGGCATTTTTCCAGATTCAAAATGTAATGATAAGAGTGTACTTACATTGTCATTTACATTTCCTATCCAAATATCCGAAGGGCTTTTACTTTTAACTTCCCAAATTCCACTTATAATTCCTGCTTTTTCTTCAACTAATTGAGATTCCTTTTCTCTGAAATTCTCTTGGTCTACATAAAATCGAATTGATTCATAAACACCACCTTCTTCTATTTTATAATTTTCTACAAGAGAATATTTAAAACTATTACTGTACCAAAGAATAGTAAGAAAAGCAAATAAGAATAATGATATACATAAAACTATGCCTATACACCGTTTCGGATATGATTTTATATATTTTTTAGTAAGGTATAAATAACTTTTCATTATATATCACCACCCAAAATGCCATCACTTATTGTTATAACTCTTGAAAATCTTTTAGCGATATTTTCATCGTGAGTTACAACCAGCAGTGTAACAGAATACTCTTTTGACATATCAAATAAAAGTTCCATTACAGATTGTGTAGTTTTTTTATCAAGATTTCCTGTAGGTTCATCACACAGTAAAAGAGATGGTCGATTTATCAAAGCTCTTGCAAGTGCAACACGCTGTTGCTGACCACCTGAAAGCTGTCCAGGAAGATGATTCATTCTGTCTTTAAGCTCAAGACGCTCTATAAGCTTATCTACATATTTATCATCTATATTTTTATTTTGCAACATAAGAGGAAGAATTATATTTTCATATGCAGTAAGTTCGGGCAAAAGATTAAATGATTGAAAAACTACTCCTATATGTTCAAGACGAAAATCATCACATTGATTTTGTGACATTTTAGAAAAATCTGTATCACCATATTTTATACTTCCGTCAGTAGCCTGTTCCAAACCTCCAAGCAAATGCAGAAGTGTAGATTTTCCCGAACCACTTGTACCTGTTATTGCAATTTGTTCACCATCGTTTATTTCAAAATTACAAGGCTTTAATGCCTCAACTACAATATTTCCTTGCTTATATGTCTTTTTTACATCTTTTACTACTATTTTCATATCAAATTCTCCTTATAAAATAACTTTTATTTTATTAATCTATTTCATATTATTTATCTCTTATTAAAATTTTTTAAACATATAAATTCCCAACTTTCTTTTAAATAATTCATTATATAATTTCAATTAAATTATAGCACATTCTTTTTCAAATTTGTTATATCTGGTAAAATTTGTTGTTTTCTGGTAAACTTTGTAATTGAAATATAATTTTGATTATATTTCAAGGCAAATACTCTTATGTAAACAAAATAAAAAGCCGATAGCTTTAAACTATCGACTTTTGTTTTTAAAAATCATTATATTTTAAGGACGAAGACCCGTACCACCTTGAAGTGTAAGTGTTTCGCCTGTCATATACTTAAAATCAGGTGAAGCAAGCTGAACACAAACTCTGCCAATCTCTGTTTCAGGATTTGCAAAATACCCCATTGGAGGTGTTTTAACATTCTTTTCATATGCCTCTGGAAATTTACTCTTAAACTGTTCAAGCTGTGCAGTCCATGCAAGTGGACAAATAATATTTACATTTATACCGTCCTTACTCCACTCGGTAGCTGCTACTCTACTAAGTCCACGAATACCTTCTTTTGCTGCGGCATATGAGCATTGTCCGAAGTTACCCGAAATACCAGCACCAGATGCAAAATTTATAACAGAGCCTTTAGTTTCACAAAGATATGGATAACACGCTTTCATATAGTAAAATGTTGCATAAAGTCCAGAATATAAAGCAAGATTGAATTGTTCTGTTGTATGTTCAGCAAGAGTAACTCCAGAAGCAGAAGCCTGTGCATTATTTATAAGAACATCAATTCTTCCGAATTCATCAATAGCTTTTTTTACAGTATTTTTTGCAATAGTTTCATTATCTGCACCTGCACAAATATCTGCCTGAACTGCAAGTACCTTAATAGAATATTTGCTCTCAAGTTCTTCTTTTGCGGCATTTAGTTTTTCTATATTTCTGCCTGTGATAACAAGATTAGCACCTTCCTTTGCATAAGCTGTTGCAATACCATACCCGATAGAACCACAACTGCCATCAGAAAGAACAGCTCTGCCCGCTCCAGTAATAATTGCCGTTTTACCTGCTAAGAAACCCATATAAGCATCTCCTTTAAAAATTATTTTATAATATTTTACGCCTTTATCCATTTTATAATTTCTTTTTCAGAAAGACTTCTTGCCTTTTGACAATCAGCTTTAAACTTTCCTTCATTCTTAAAAGCTAAAGGTGTAAACATATATTAACTTTTATGCTTGAATGTCACTCTTTTAAGTTAGATATAGCTAACTTATCTTTACTAAAAACACATTTTGTAGCAGCCTTTAAACAAAACGGTTTAATTCTGCATTATATTCATAGCCTATTATTGAAAGCTTTTCTTTGATAGTATCAGTATCTATACTATTAGTCTTTGCAAATTCCTCAAGAGATGAATAAAAATCTCTCAGCTGAGTATTTACATATGATAATAAAATCATAGGGTCATTAGGCAGTGACATTTTATCATTCTCCCTTTTCGCTTTTATAAATTTCATTATACAACAAACCTCCTCATAAATCAAGCTGCAAATCTTTATCATATAAGAAAACGCATACCCAAGCGGATATGCGTTCGATTTCTATAAAATAAATTTATTTTATTTCAAATCTAATGTTTGTGGCTGAGGTAATGCAGGTGTAACTGACATCTTAAAGTAGGTGCCGAGATAGTCCTTAGCAACCTTAGTCAGTGCAATCATTGCTGCACGACGAACCTGTGGATTCGGTGAAAGTGTATGAGCCATAAGTTTAAAAAACAATAATGGACTATAATACATCGGCTTTTCGATTTCCATTCTATCAACTCCTTTCTAAAATACTATGTATATAAAATTTCTTGTAATCTATTTGATGATATAAGTTTAACACACAAATTTAAACAATCTATAAATAAGCTGTAAATTCATATGGTTATTTTTGTAAAATATATCACTCGGAATAATTTAAGAGAGTTGATTTTTGCAATTGTCTTAAAATTCGCTGATTATATCAAGCCCAAAATCTTTTGCACGCTTTACGGCAAGCTCCATAGACTTATCATAAACCTGCTCAGGGCTATGTGCATCTGAACCAACTAAGACTTTTAAGCCAGCGTCTTTTGCCATCGCCCAAAACCTTGGGTGAGGATATGGGTCTCTCCTGCCATCAGGATAATCCTGCTGACCTCGGCGAATACCGTTTGCATTATACTCAACAGGTGTATTAGTAAGCATTGCAGCATCTACAATTATCTCACAAGCTTTATCACAGTTTTTATTCCACGCAAAGCAATTCATAAACATAATATCAGGGTGAACAAGAACTGAAAAATACCCCTTTTTAAGAGCCTCTGAAATAGCCTTTGCATAAGGGATATATTCATTTGTGCTTTCAGAAGCAAAAATACTGCAAAATCTTCCATTTATATCAAAGAAATGTTCACCTAAGGCAAGATAATCAAGCTTCATTTCATTCAAAAGCCATTCATAATATTCACAGTATTTAGGAAGATATTCTATCTCCAAGCCTGTCATAATACGCATTTTTTCTGAATAGCGTTCTCTTTCGGTCTGAACAGCTGAAATATATTCTTGAAGCTCCGAAAACTGCATACGGTAACCGTAATCAATATCTTTAAAAGGTGCGTGGTCAGAAAATCCAAGCACTGAAAGTCCCTTATCATAAGCCTCTTTTGCATAATCTGCTTCTACACCAAATGCGTGACAGCAGCGTTTAGTATGTGTATGAAAATTACTTTTCAAAATCATTCCCTGCTTTCCAACAATCCCTTAGAAACAGCACAATCAATCACACGAATAAGCTCATCATAGGTCATACAAAAACCTTTTTCTTTGTTTTTAAGTCTGTCTTTCAAGTCCTCAATTTCAAAGAAGCGAAGTTCTGTAATCTCTTTTTCATCATATTTAAGTGTATCAAGCGAAACACTTTCATCGACAAAATAAACACGATTAAATTCATTGCTTATAAAATCGCCCTGATGAACAGTAAGTATCTGGTCGTGCAAAAAATGTAAATCTTCAGGCTTCAGCTTGAGTGAAATTTCTTCTTCGGTTTCACGAATAGCCGCCTCTATTGGTGTTTCACCTACGGAAATATGTCCTGTGCAAGCGGCATCATAGCAAGATGGAAAGGATTCCTTGTCATCTCTGCGTTTTTGCAGGAGAACTTTGCTATCACGAAAAAGCCATATATGAACACTTCCATGCAAATCACCATCGTGGTGTACGGCATTACGCTCTTTGATTTTACCCGTTGGTGTTCCATCAGGATTCAATATATCAAAATATTCCGACACCGAAAATCAGTCCTTCTTATAGCCATTTGGGTTATTCTTTTGGAATCTCCAAGTATCTTCGCACATATCATGCAAGTTACGCTCTGCGTGCCAGCCAAGAACCTCATTTGCCTTCTTAGGATTTGCATAGAATGCTGGAAGGTCACCTGCTCGTCTTTCGCCGATTTTGTAATTAACCTTTTGACCAGTTGCATCCTCAAATGCATTGATAATATCAAGAACGCTGTATCCGATACCTGTACCGATATTATAAGCATCTATGCTGTGTGGGTCGGATTTAAGCTTATTCAATGCACAAAGATGAGCTTTTGCAAGGTCTACTACATGAATATAGTCACGAATGCAAGTACCGTCCTTAGTGTCGTAATCTCCGCCGAATACAGTAAGCTGTGGCAGCTTGCCGATTGCAACTCTTGAAATATACGGCATAAGGTTGTTTGGAATACCGTTAGGGTCTTCTCCAATAAGTCCGCTCTCGTGAGCACCGATTGGGTTGAAGTAACGAAGAAGTGAAATACTCCACTCATTATCAGAAACATATACATCACCGAGAATTTGCTCAATGAAATGCTTTGTTCTGCCGTAAGGATTACTTACATCACCTGTTACCATAGTTTCCTCATAAGGTATAGGATTATTGCCATAAACAGTTGCTGATGAACTGAAAACTATGCTCTTGCAGTTATATTCTTTCATAACATCAAGAAGTGTAACTGTACCTGAAATATTATTATCATAGTACATTATTGGCTCTCTTGTAGATTCACCGACAGCCTTTAAACCCGCAAAATGAATAACAGCCTCGATTGAGTTTTCAGAGAAAATTTTCTCTAAGCCTGCTCTATTTCTTATATCACAATCATAGCCTGCTATATTTTTATTAGTGATTTGCTTAATTCTCTCTAAAACTTCTGGAACGGAATTGCAATAGTTATCGCAGACAACTACTTCATATCCTGCATTGAGAAGCTCTACACAAGTATGACTTCCGATATATCCGGCACCGCCTGTAACTAAAATTGCCATATTATAATACTTCCTTTTCTTTAGTAATTTTATCCGAATAAATTATTCTATATTGTAGTTAAGTATACAATACTGGCAATCATTTGTCAAATTAAATGTTTTATAGCTGTTTTAGAGAGAATTATTAAGCCTTTGTCAAGTATAGAAACACTTATTGTGTAATATTATATCAGCCTCTCTCTTAAATATATTAAAAGCTTTTTCTCTCTGCGTGATACTTGTACCTGTGTCATTCCCAACTCCTTTGCTGTTTCGGATTGTGTTTTATTTTTGAAAAACCGTAATAATATTAAATTTCTATCGTTTGGTTCGAGGCTTTTTATTTCATCGTGAAGTGATATAACCTCCGTTAGTTTTTCATCTGGAGAATCAGTAGGAATATCAAGCTGTCCTGAACCGTTTTCTTCATCGGCTGTAAGTGAAACAGGCAATCTTGATGCATTGAGTGCCTCAGTTGCCTGTTCAGGTTCTACACCAAGAATCTGTGCAAGCTCTGAAATCTGAGGTTCTCTGCCGTTTTCTTTTAAGAATCGTGCAGCTTCTCTTGTAGCCTTTAGGGAAAGCTCTTTTAATCCCCTTGAAATTTTCACTGCACCTCCATCACGAAAAAGTCCTTTTATCTCCCCTAATATTACTGGCACAGCATAGGTTGAAAGCTTTAATCCCCTACTTTCATCAAAATTATCAATCGCTTTTATAAGACCTACACAGCCAGCCTGAAACAAGTCGTCATACTCTATTCCTCTGCCACGAAAACGCTTTGCACAGGAATGTACAAGTCCAAGATTTTCGCTGACTGCCTTATCTCTGTCATACATCTTTTATACGGCTCATAAGCCGTTTTTCAAGTACAACTGTTGTGCCTTTGCCCTCTCTTGATGTAACCTTAACTTTATCTGTAAAGCTCTGCATAACTGCAAAGCCTAAACCTGCTCTCTCCTCTCCTCCCGTTGTAAAAAGCGGTTCCATAGCCTGTTCTATATCTGCAATTCCACAACCCTTATCTCTTATTTTAATTACAACAACTGCACCCTCAAAGATTTTTACGCTTATGTATATAAGTCCAACGCTTTCTTTATATGCGTGAACTATACAATTTGTTACAGCTTCAGAAACGGCGGTTTTTATATCGGTTATTTCGCCTATTGTCGGGTCAAGCTGTGAGATAAACGCCGAAACCGCCGTTCTTGCAAAACCTTCATTTGATGAACGGCTTTCAAAGGTTAGGCTCATCTCATTTTTTAACTTCATCTTTTTCACACCCTTTCTCAAACAGCTTTAATGCCGACAAGCCCGACAACTCAACCATTCTTTCCATGCTCGGCGGAATATTCAACACACGAACCTCTCCGCCGAGCAGCTTCATAGTTCGGTATCTGCCCATAATAAGACCAATTCCTGAGCTATCCATAAATGTCACACCGCCAAAATCAAGATAAAGCACTGTCGGCTTATTTCTCTCGGCGGCTGAATCTATGGTTTCACGCATAGAACGAGCTTTATGATGGTCGATTTCACCGAATAGCTTTGCTGTCATTTCGCCATGGTCGGTGATGATTTTTACATCCATTTTTCTTTTTCATTCCTTTCAGAGTTTTTAGCCCTCCACATATATAGATATGCTTCTTGCTTCAATAAAATAATAGCTTTTTATACACAAAAATTACGGCGAAAAAAGTTTCAGGAATGATATTTTTGCTCGACACACAAGGCTATATTAAGTCAGATATAAGCACATTACACCGATTTAAACCAATAAAAAAGCAATTCTTTTGTAATAAAATATCAATGTTTTACCTAAAGAAAGCTAAAAGTTTTGCTCAGGCTTTTTCAAAAGCTTGCAGTTTCCAAAGGTAGTCACCTACGGCAAAGTATTTGGTGGGTATTAAGGACAAAACAATACTTAAAATTTAAGCTTTATAATTTTTTACATATATGATATAATGAAATAAAAATGCAAGGGTGGTATAAATGAAATTTTATTGTGAACTCAAGAAAGTTGTAGATGATTCTTATGATATTGAAATCGGTCACAAGCTTTCTGACACGCTCATAAATGACATACAGAATGGTTTAGTCGGTAAAATCAAAAAATTTGCTGTTGTTACTGACTCTATCGTTGAGAATCTTTATGCAAAGGAAATCTTTGATAAGCTTATTGCAAACGGTTTTAAAACAGATTTATTCGTTATTCCTGAGGGTGAAAAATCAAAAACTCGCCCAATGAAAGAATTTGTGGAAGATTCTATGTTAAATAAAGGCTATCGCAGGGATTGCTGTGTGCTTGCAATTGGTGGCGGAGTTGTTACTGATTTGGCTGGTTTTGTTGCCGGTACTTTTGGCAGAGGCGTACCTTTCATCAACTATGCAACCACACTTCTTTCGGCAGCTGACGCTTCTGTCGGCGGAAAGACTGCTGTTGATACACCGCTCGCAACAAACCTTATAGGAATGTTCAATCAGCCTAAAAAAGTCTACATAGATATAGATACTTGGAAAACTCTACCTAAAAGACAGCTTTCAAGCGGTCTTTCGGAAACTATAAAACACGCTTGCCTCGGCGATTTAGAAATGTTTGAATATTTAGAGAAAAACATTGAAAAGGTTCTTCAAAATAATGTTGAGGCTTGCGAGTTTATCGCTGAGAGGAATTGCAGAGTTAAATATAATGTTGTTATGAAGGACGAGCGTGAAAGTGGTTTGAGAGAAATCCTAAATCTTGGACATACTGTCGGCAGAGCGATTGAAACTGTTTCTGACTATAAGCTCTTACATGGTGAGGCTCTCTCTATTGGTATGGTCGCTCAAGTTAAGCTTGGTAATGAGCTTGGATTTATTTCTGAGGAAAATATGGACAGAGTTATTGACCTCTATAAGAGAGCTAATTTGCCTATAACAATTCCTGATTATATTGATAAAAATGTTCTCGTTAAAAAGCTCTATACTGATAAAAAAGTTCGTGACGGAAAACTTAGATTTGTTTTCCAAAAGGAAATTGGCGATGTTATGTGCTTTGGCGATAATGCTTATGGTTTAGAAATTGCAGAAAATCAGATTGCAAAAATCATAGAAAATATGTAAAAATCGAACAGCCCCACTTTGTGTGAATAATACAAAGTGGGGCTGTTTAGTTTATAAATGAGTAAAAACAGCCTCTTTAGGAGCAAAGAATGTTAAGGGCTTCTCCCTTAATACCCACCAAAGGCTTGAGCAAAACTTTTGAGTGTCTTAGTGTAAATGTGTTAGTCAAACAGAATAATTATAAAAACAAGTGCATATTATTAAACAGACTTATTATAAGGCGGTGGCTGTATGTACTTTATACTTAAAAAAAGAACCGTCATAATCGCAATGACGGTTTTGTTATTTGCTTTGTGTGTTCCGGCGGTAATAGGGGCTTTTGGCAGTAATGAGGCAGTAGAAACCGTAGCAGAAAACACTAACTGGGGACTTGGTTTCAAGGGGGATGGAAAACCACCAAAAGGCAATGCTTCTGTTGCGGATTTAGCAAAGCATAATGCCTATTATATCGGTGATACCTCAAAAAATATCATCTATCTTACCTTTGATGCGGGCTTTGAGAATGGCAATACCGAAAAGATTCTTGACTCTTTGAAAAAACATAATGTTAAAGCAACTTTTTTTCTTGTAGGAAACTATATAGAAACATCGCCTGAACTTGTTGAGCGTATGGTAGAGGAAGGGCATACAATCGGAAATCATACATATTCACACCCTGATATGTCAAAGATTTCTGATGAGGAGAGCTTCAAAAAGGAATTGCAGTCGCTCGAATCTCTCTATAAAGAAACCACAGGTCAAGAACTTCTGAAAATCTATCGACCGCCACAAGGGAAATATTGTGTCAGCAATCTTGAAATGGCTGATAAGCTTGGATATAAAACCATTTTCTGGAGTCTTGCTTATGTAGATTGGTACGAAAACAAACAGCCTACCAAAGAGGAGGCCTTTAATAAGCTTTTGAAAAGAATCCACCCAGGTGCGATTGTACTTTTGCACAGCACTTCAAAAACAAATGGTGATATACTTGATGAACTCCTCACAAAATGGGAAGATATGGGATATTCTTTTGGAGAAATCAAGGATTTAATTTCATAATGGAGGTTATTTATAATGCTTGACCAGCACTATCCGTTTACTCTGCCACCATTGCCATGTGCCTATAATGCACTTGAACCATATATTGATACAGAAACGATGCGTATACACCACGATATTATGTTCAAAAAATATGTTGATAATCTGAATATGATACTTAAAGATAATCCTATTTATCAGGATTGGAGTTTGCATAATCTTCTTGCTTATAGTTCCGATTTTGAGGATTTAATGGAAACTGCCCTGAAAAATAATGGTGGAGGTGTTATGAATCATTATATGTATTTTGACGGAATGACACCTAATAAGACAGAACCAAGCCAAAACTTACGAACAGCTATTATAAGAGATTTTGGTTCTATGCAAAGATTGTGCCAAGTGATGAAAACTGTAGCAATATCACAATTTGGTTCAGGGTATGCTTGGCTTATGTATGATAGCACCTCAAAGTTAAGAATAGTAAAAACACCTAATCAAGACCCCCCGCCGCTTCTTATTTTACAGCCATTATTGGTTATAGATGTATGGGAACACGCATATTTTCTTCAATACGAGCAACAAAGAGATAAATATTTTGACGCATGGTGTAATGTTATTGATTGGGAAAAAGTGAGTGCGAGGTATCCAGCAGGATAAATTTTTTCAAAATATTGCTAAGACTTATTGCTTGTGATATAATAAAAAGGTGACATAAAGCTGATGTTATGTGAAAAGGCTTCATTGTCACCTTTGATTATTTTTGGAGAGAAATTTATTTATGAGGATACTTGGAATAGACCCAGGCTATGCAATAATCGGTTATGGAATCATAGATTTTTTCGGTGGAAAATATAAGACACTAAACTATGGTGCGATAACTACAAGCTCCGATACACCGTTTACGAAAAGGCTTGAGCTTATCTATGATGAGCTTGAACTTATTATTGCAAAGACCAAACCACAGGTTGCGGCAATAGAAAGGCTTTATTTTCAGAATAACCAAAAGACAGCCATTGATGTTGCACAAGCGAGAGGTGTAATAATGCTTGCTTTACAAAAAAGCAAACTGCCTGTTTTTGAGTATACCCCACTTCAGATAAAAACAGCCTTAACGGGTTATGGCAGAGCGAAAAAGCCACAGATGATGGAGATTGTAAGACGACATCTCGGGTTAAAGGAAGTTCCGAAACCCGATGATACCGCAGATGCACTTGCGGTGGCACTTTGTCATGCACAGTCAGCTGGTACTAAACTAAAAATGCTTTTAAATCAGAGTGGAAACACTCGTGGAACGCTCTATCCACAGGCTGATGCCTCAAAGTCTATTCTCCCGAAAAATTTACCACCAAAAAGAAAAGGATAATTTGAGATGATATATAGCTTATGCGGAACACTTATCCATGCTGAACCTACTTTTGTAGTTATTGAATGTTCAGGCGTTGGTTATAAGTGTTTGACAACTTTAAATACACAAAGGCTTTTGCCAAAAATCGGCGAACGCTGCACAATTTATACGCATATGCTCGTCAGAGATGATGCAATAGAGCTTTGCGGTTTTGCTGGTCAGGAGGAGCTTAATTGCTTTAAGTTGCTTATGTCAATAAGTGGTGTTGGTGCAAGACTTGCACTTGCCTTGCTTTCAGAGCTTCGCCCAGAACAAATTGCTATTGCGGTTTCCAGTGGCGATAGTAAAACGCTTACTCGTGCCAATGGTGTAGGTAAAAAGCTTGCCGAGAGAATTATTCTCGAATTAAAGGACAAGCTTAAACTGATTTCGACAACATCTGCAAGCACTTCATCAGATTTCGTCCCTACTCCGCAAGTAACTCAAGGAAATATACAAAAGGCTGTTGGAGCATTGGCGGTTTTGGGGTATGCAAGTGATGATGTTTTGCCGTTTATGGCAGGCATAGACCCAGATTTATCTGTTGAGGAAATTATAAAACTGACATTGAAAAAGATTGGTGCGTGACCGCATTAGCTAATGCACTTGCACTAAGACACCTAAAAGTTTTGCTCAAGCTTTTGAGCGAAGCCCTTAAAACCCACGAGGGACTCCGTCCCTCGACCCTGCAAGCCTTTAAAAAGGCTTGACCTAAA
>ERZ1106948.510-NODE-510-length-17164-cov-33.726694_pt1 | contig 17164 bp, 13 predicted proteins | sample MGYA00403673_ERZ1106948 | MGnify/ENA primary metagenome ERZ1106948 (study PRJEB35170, sample SAMEA104062409) | human gut metagenome | biome: human gut; feature: human-associated habitat; material: faeces | place: Denmark | collected 2012-05-07 ...
GTTGTTGCACACGCCCGCGGCGAAGACGATGATCGTGGTGGTGGCGATTCTGGTGGTGGTGATCGTGGTGGTGACTGGCGTGTTGGTGTACAACATTCGGAGTGACAACAGTGTGAAGAAGGTGCGTGGAGGGACTGTTCACCGGAAGTCGACGATCGTGAGTATGCAGGAGAAGGCGGAGCAGGAGAAGAAGGAGAAGACGGGTTTGCTTGGACAGAATTGAGTGTTATATTATGCGCTAGCGTGTTTGGAGGAAACAAACTACATTTCGTCTTTCTTCTCCTCCTCTTCTCTCCACAGAGAGAGATTGTCCTTGAGCAAGGGGAGAATCTGAAAAGCCTCCTTGTTCACGTTGTCGCTTCCCTGGATCGCGTCATATGCGTCGTTGTACGCCTTCTCGGCCAACTCGCGAGCCTATGGTTAAACGCCCCTAACGATCCCACCTTCACGGAGTCGCCGAGGATCTCGTAGTAAAAGACGGAGAGGTTGAGAGCCAGCCCCAGAATGGACGAACTGCACGGCGAGAGCTGTCCCTTCAGTCCCTCGTCCATCGCACGCTGGTAGGAGTCGCTCGCCTTTCTGGCAATGTCTTCCTTCTCCGTGCCTTCCAGGAACTCGGCAAGGTAGCGGTAGTAGTCTCCGACCATTTTGTAATAGAACACGATATCTTCTGTCTGCAGGGATGGGTTCTCCAGCAGCTTTTGGCAGTACTGAATGACGTCATCACAGTTCGCTTTCAGTTCGCTCTGTAGCGAGGAAAAGAAGTGTGTGACTTCATCGTTAATGTCCTTATTGTTCACCACTTCGGGCTTCTTCAGCGTCATCTGCAACACACGAAGGGAACTGCGCTGTGCAGCTGTGATGCTCTTATATGCGATGGAGAACAGACTCTTCCCCTTTTCATCGAGGATAACGTAGGAGGAGCCTTCTTTCGGTGTCGTCAACACCGGCTTTAAGTAGACTATCATATCTTCATATCTCTCCGCAGTCTCTGCAATTTGGGCCATGTAAATCCAGTCGTCGATACTCACTTTGTCACTCCTACGGAAGGGTGAGAAGTTTTGTCACACACTGCAATGGTTCAATCCGTTCATCACTTTTCCACATACATATCGCACGTATAATATGTTGATTGCAAATCAAATCTGAAGAATCAACTCCAAAATGGGGGCGTATTGATGATATGGCCCGTAAAAGAAAGGGGACCGGTAGAGGCGATTTGTGTGTTCTCTGTTTGCCTCTTCTGATGCACTGGCTTTGCTGAGATTGGGGCAAGGAAGGGGTGGTTCTATGTGAAATGTGAAGTGACGGTTTCTTGGTTTCGTTGTGTTGCTGCAAGTGCCATTCACCCATTCGCGCATCAAAATACTCCTCTACGTGAAGGAGGATCTATCCCCCACTCCCCCCGCTTTCCTCCCCATCGTTCTTCCAATTCAAACCCACTATTCAAGGCTTTCATGGTACTTCACATACTCAGTTCAATAATGAATAGGAAGTAGAGACAAAGACACAGGAAATAAAGGACGTTACCCATGTTGAGCGTATTGGCGCCCATTCGCACATCCGTGGTCTTGGATTGGACGACTGTTTGGAACCAAGGGAGATTTCGGAGGGATTGGTGGGTCAGTGTCACGCCCGTAAAGTGAGCTTCGTGTTTTCGGTAGCTAATGTGTGTAGGCTGCCGGCATCGTGTCCAAAATGATCCAGGAGGGAGAGATTGCTGGAAGAGTCATCCTGTTGGCCGGAGAGCCAGGAACGGGAAAGACAGCGATTGCCATGGGAATTGCGCAGTCCCTCGGAGCAGAGACTCCGTTTACATCCCTGGCGGCAAGTGAGATTTACTCGCTGGAGATGAGCAAGACGGAGGCGCTGACGCAGGCGTTCCGCAAGTCCATTGCGTTGCGCATCAAGGAGGAAAGCGAGATCATTTGCGGAGAGGTGGTGGAGATCAAGGTGGAGCGAAGTCTCTCTGGAACGGGGGACAAGATCGGCAGCATCACGCTGAAGACGACGGACATGGAGACGGTATATGAATTGGGTTCAAAGGTGGGAATGGGTGTTGTGTGTGATGGGTAGATGATAAACGCGATCACGAAGGAGAAGATCAGTTCCGGAGATGTGATCACGATCGACAAGGCGAACGGGAAGATCACGCGTCTGGGCCGCTCGTTCAGTCGAAGCAAGGATTACGATGCTGTGAGCAACGACGTTCCCCCAATGGTTCTTCCTCATGAGTAGACGAAGTACGTGCAGTGTCCCGAGGGCGAGCTGCAGCAGCGCAAGGAGGTGGTCCACACCGTATCCTCCTTCCCTCCACTTCACGCGTAGGTTTCCCTCCACGACATCGACGTGATCAACTCCCGCCAACAGGGCTTCCTCGCGCTCTTCGCGGGCGACACGGGCGAGATCAAGGCGGAGGTGCGCGAGCAGATCGATGAGAAAGTGTCGGAGTGGAAGGAGAACGGGAAGGCAACGATCGTGCCGGGCGTACTGTTCATCGACGAGGCGCACATGCTGGATATGGAGTGCTACTCGTTCCTGAATCGCGTGCTGGAGACGAAGATGGCGCCCATTCTGATTCTGGCGACGAATCGCGGCATTACGACGATTCGTGGAACCAAGTACCAGGGACCGCACGGCATTCCGCTGGACTTCCTGGACCGTTTGCTGATCATCGCGACGGACCCGTACGAGCCGAAGGAGGTGAGACAGATTCTGAAGATTCGTTGTGACGAGGAAGACGTGGACATGAACGACGATGCTTTGGAGTTGCTGACGACGATCGCGGGTCAGACGTCGATGCGATACGCCATGAACATGATCATTACTTCATCGTTGGCGGCGCGGAAAAGGAAGTCGAACACGGTGTGTGTGGAGGACGTGAAGAGAGTGTACGAGCTGTTCTCGGATGTGGGACGATCTGTAAAGACGCTGAAGGAGCTGCAGAAGGATTACCTGTATAACGAAGTGGATTGTCTTGTTTGTTAAGTGGATTCGTTACTCTTAGCGTGTTTTGGTGAGCGAAATCCTGAAATGCGTTGTCCTCAGTGTGGAAAAGACATCTTTGGTAACTGGTGGGTGTGCGAGAAGTGCGGTCGCAAGTTCTGTCTCGGCTGTCGTGGTGCGTGTTACCATCCCCATTAGAGTGGTGAAGAGGAGTTGTTGATGAGATCACTCGGATTGTTTGTTTGGATTACTTGGTTTTTCATATCTGTTGTGTGTGACTGTGCACTTTGGTGGGTTTCGTTTGAACAACACAATCCCTCTCACACACATCGTTCTTTCACAGAATCATGCTATCGCGTGAGGTACGTTATGGATTTCACAATCATTCTCAGAGATACTATGTTACAGAGGAGATGCTCGCATCTCTAGTTCATGACGGAGTTCTTTCACAGGAACAGATGGATAAGGTGTGGACTTTTGTGAGAGCAAATCAGAAGACAGTAATCGGGAAGATGTTCATGGAACGAGCGCAAAGCTTTCAGGGGGCTTTCTTCTGTTTGAGCTAGTTTGTTCTCCATGTAATTGCCTTGAGAGACGAGTTAGTTTGGCTGTGGCTAAAGGTGCGAAACTCTCAGAATAACCGCGGACAGTCAACAATCAGGTAATGAATAATCATTAACTGGACAAATACGTTGTTCAGATAATTGTAATCATCTACAGTCAGGAATCAGACTTTATCTACCCAAAGATCAATGAACACTGAAGACGATTATCCAGTAATGGTCCGTTATCTCTTTCTTATCACTCAGATTCTTGCTGAAGTCGCCAAGTATCTAGTATCTCTCCATTCTCCGAATGTGAGGAGTGACTATGTTGATTCATTGGCTTCTGGAACCGTTTGTACATCCATGTTCTGCTTATCGTCAGATTCTCTGTGACATTGTGAGCGACTATATCGGTTGCGATATGATCGATTCTTATCACTTGGATGCTCGTTTGGAATGAACGTGGAATGGTGACGCAATAGATAGCGAATCTGCCCAGGCTGAGGAGAATCTACTTATCTTTGGTGTTGCCTGTGAGAGAATGCAGATCCCTCGATGGTGCGTTGCCACCTACAGGGACTTCAAGGAGAAGAACGTATGTACATGCGTACTGAATTCTAACATTGCAGTACGAGAAGATCGAGTTGACTCTCGTTCTGTTCGTCATGCGTGGTTTGGCTTACAATCTTCCAAAGACGGAATCGATTATGAATGTGCTGAATGGTGGGTTGCGTTGCGTGACAACTGAAGTGTAGATTACGAGCTCGGCGACTATCCTAAATCGAAGAAGGATCATAAGGTATGCGAGAACATCATTCGTGTGTTCCGTTGCGAGGAGAACGACAAGCCCACCCCCATGACGGACAGTAGCGAAGATGAGTGAGTTACTAATGAATTGCATATTGATTTGTTGTCCACACTCGTTCTAGAACAAACAACACACAACCTCTTTAGCAACAGAATGACTCGCATTACTCACCCTTCTCCTTCTTGGCATGAACCCACTATACTTCACTCAAGCATTCAAAACATCACGTTCTTCCGTCTCTGGTTCAGCATGTTCATGATCATGAAAGGACCGACTATTCTTATCACCAATACACCAAACGCTACGAGGAATGTACAGCAACAAGTAGAAAACCGAAACGGCGTAGTAGTTGAAAGCGAAGTTCCAAGCGTTAGGAAGAGCGAACGAGAAGAGGTGCGTACTCTTGATGAAGGGAAGAGAGCGGTAAATGGTGAGAATCTCGCCGGTAATGCCCGTCGGGTACAAGACCAAGAACAGGTTGTACCGGAGGAAGAGCAACCACGAAGGCATCGAAACGTTCAACAATTTCACGATATAGAAGAGATAGCGGGGCACTTCAACAAGAGACCAACTAGGCATCACCAGTCACACGAAGGAATACCTCAACACCATAAGCTTTATTCCAAACGAGTCTTGGACATCAGGGCAGGGATTGGCGTATCCCCAGGTGAGAATGAGCCGGGAAAAGACTGCTCATGAGAATAAAACAGGAATGACAAACCTTGGAGCGCTGTTGTCATGACAGGGGAGCGGACAATCCCCATCATGGAGTGAACAATCTCCATCACTGCTGCGGTCTGCACTGCCTTCAGTGCAGTTCCAATAGAGTCCCAAAACAAGGTGGTTCTAGACAATCACGGTTCTTCTCTTTCCTCACTCTGAGACACTGTAGCAATAGAGTAGGTACCATATGTATAGCCATCCCGCCATGCAGGCAGCATTGTAGCAGATGAGGTAGTCTACGGGGATGACGAGATTAGAGGAGCGAAAACAGTGAGCAATGGGTGAGTTCTCCTTCGCCATTGAAATAAGAAATGAGAAAGGGAGTCTTTCTTGTCAACGACGTCACTCCTTTCGATGATGACATACGAGTGCTTTTCTTTGAAATCACGGATTGGCTTATGAATTACGAAGACAGGGAGTGATGCTCCTGTGTGAACTCTTCCTTTGTTTATTCCGTTTTGCTTTTCCTTGAACAAGCGAATCGTTAAGGCAATTCTCTCCATTCCTCATCGTGTGGATTCTGATCGACACCTCACCGCTCCATCCTATTGTCCAACCACAATCAACGCAGTGGAATTGAACGAATGTGACAATAGTCGCCAGAGTGAGTTGTGTTAGGCATGCACCAATTGTAAATGGACCCTATTATGAATGGGACGCGTTCTCCCACCAAAAAGAGATACGATGGAGATAGACGATTTCGTCGACTCATACCCAATGGACTTTCCTGATGGAAAGGTAGGGCCGAAGAAACTGACTTTGGAGGAGTGAGTCATTCCGACTTGCTTTCACGGATAGGATTATTGAGCTGGATCGCATCGATCTCTTTGACGAGATCCAGAAGTTCCCGTACTCAGTTATGCACTTTCACGAGGGGAAGTGCGGGACGGAGATGTATGACGGCATTGCGGAGTACGATGATGCTGTTATGCTGGAGATCAATTCGAAGAGGATCATGGTTGTTGATGTGGAGAAGTATGCGTTGCTGAAGCTTAACGATGTGGATTTGAGTAAAGTGCAACATAATCAGGTTGTGGATTTGAACAGCAACGGCGATCGCTGGGAGGGGGATGTGCTGAATGGCGTGCCATGCGGGGTTGGAACCCAGTACGACAAGAATAACAATGTGGCTTTTGAGGGTTTTCGGGACGGTGACACGATTTGCTGTTATGGTCGTTTCTTTTACCCTGATATCCATAAGATTGAGTACGAAGGAGAGATGTGTGACGGGAAGAGATGGGGAAGAGGTACCCAGTTTGATCGCAATGGAAATGTGCTGTTTGATGGAGAGTGGGTGAATGACGTTCACTACACGGATAGAAGTGTGACGGTGAATGAAGATAATGAGTGCAAGGTTGTTTTGAATGGTCTGATTGAGGAGTTGGTGATCGAAGATGGTTCGGGAAGAGGGAGCCAGTGGCGCTACTTGGACTTGCGTCTTATGTCGTGTCTCCGCACACTACGCATAGGGGACAACTGTTATCCGCGGGTCGATGGCTTCATGGCGACTGGAATGAAGTGCTTGGAAACGGTTCACATCGGCAAGAACTCCTTCACACTCCCTGGGTACCGTGAGATAAAAACCACCGATCGCTCGTTCTTTTTGGAGGACTGCCCGAATGTGAAGGAGTTGAAGATCGGCTACCACTCCTTCTGCGACTACAACTTCTGCCAGCTGCACGTGCTGCCGGCGCTGGAGGTGCTGGAGATTGGAGACATGCTGGAGAACGAGCGCCACGGCTGCTTTACGCAGGCAGCGGTGGAGCTGGAGAGTTGAATCGCAGTGTGGTGATCACGATCAGACTTGCCGTGTTTGAAGACGGTTCTTTTCGGTAACGGCGTGTTCTCCGCGTGCGAATCTGCGCGTTTCGTTAGTGAGTGTTTGCTCTTGTGCTGATGCGTCAGGGTTGCCCGCGCTGGAGTCCATCCAACTGGGGAACAACGCGATGGGCTTCCTGCGGTTCAGCAACTACGCGCTCCTGGAGATGATCGGTCGGGCTTGCTGCCGCCGCTGATAGGTAGACCTGCCCGCGCTCACCTCGTTCACCACGCGCTCGAGCACCAGTCTGTCCCTGTACGGCGTGAACTCTGTCCATCTGGAGAGTGCTGGAGTGGTGGTGGTGTGATGGATAGACCTGCCCGCGCTCGCCACCGTCGACCTCCCTCGCGCCTTCCACGCCCTGTACGACTGGACGATTAAGAGTGGCGTGTGTCTGGCGTGAATGACGCGTAGACGCGGGAGCCTTCGCCCAGCACCCGTCGCTGCCCATTCCTCTTCCCCACGCCAACGTGCACTCGGGCACAGAGTGGAGCGCGCTGGACGCGACGGTCACCAGCATCGTCATCGATAGTGCGTGCGACGTGGAGGGAGCCAGCGTGACCGTTCTGGACTTCTCTCGCTTCGCCAACCTGACCCACGTCGAGGTGGGCAACTACGCCTTCCCCAACGTGAACGAGGTGAAGCTGGTGGGACTGGGCGCGCTGGAGAGCGTGGTGATCGGCAGGAACTGCTTCGCGAGCGAGCCGGACAGTGACGCCCCCACCGTGCGCCGTTGCCTGACTGTGAAGGACTGTCCGAAGCTGACGACGCTGGAGCTGGGCATGGGTTCCTTCAAGAGCTACAGCGTGTGCGCGATTGAGAACAACGCGGCGCTGGAGACGCTGGCGTTCGGCAAGGTGAGCGAGGAGATGTCCATGTTCTTCTCTGGGTCGTTGGAGTTGAAGAGTGTCTTCATTCGGAGTGAGTGATGACTAGACATGCCTTCGCTCAAATCGCTCGAGTTTGGCAGCATGACGTTCTCGTCCTGTTCTCGCGCTGTGTTTGAGAGTGGCTTCTTCGCACTGGCGTGATCGACTAGACTTGCCCGCGCTGGAGTCCATCAAACTGAGCAGGGACTCGATCGTGTTTAACGGAGGCGATGAAACGACCGCGCTGGTCATGCGAAGTGGCTCAGAGGGGATGGAGTCATTGACTAGACCTGCCCAGACTCACCTCTTTCACATCCGTTCCCGCTCTGGATCAGCGATCGCGGAGTAACCGAATACTCTCGCTCGCGCATGTGCGTCACCTCGTCATGGAGAGTGAATCAGCAATGATGCGCTGAGGAGTAGATATCCCCTTGATATCCACGATACTGTTGCCTGGTAATGTGTTTAACGAGGTTACGGACGTGACGGTGAACAGTAACGACGGTTTTGGTGAGTTAGGGAATAGATGTTGGCGCCTTCATGTCCGTGCTGTCTCCCGTGCTGGATCGTATCAATAACTAATTGTTGTGTTGTTTGCTGCAATATACATTGAGTGGTGATGGAATTTCGCACAAATCGTCAATGACTGGAAATGCGCGTGGTTCAATAAACACCAATTCACGGACACTTCTTCTCTACAATCTGCACCCCATGCTCCTCGTATTCCGCCCTTGTCACGACGAACTCTATTCATAACTGCATTTCTCTTCGGCTACCCGAAAACGAGCCGAGGGAACCAAGAATGCTCGCTCCGAGATACGGGCTCGTCCTGCTCTCCTCCTCAGGAACAGGGGCCAGACGCGCAGCCTATGCAATCACTCGCATAAGAAGAAAGCACTCCGTTCGACATCACATTCAATTCTCGGTCCAACCGCTTCGCAAATCCTTTCATTCTCGATACTCCACCGCACAGCATGACGCACGACGCGATGTCCCTCGTTGTTTCTCCAGCACATGCCGTCAGTCTACCTAAAACGCGAGTACAACTCATACTGGTCGGCAATCATCAGTTGAAGGGACTTGAGCGAAGGATCTCCCAATGCAGTGGGATAGAAGAGCAGCTCTGGAATAGAATTCCGTTCCTTGCCTATTTGGATCTAGTCATCATCTCTCCATCACAAAACCACCGATTTCCCGTCAGGGAGTGTGAATGAGACAGGAGCCACGGTTGAATTCTCATTCTCGATGTAAGGGTTTTCCGTGACGATCGATCTACAATTTCAGTGCTGCAAGGCACAAGGACAGCTTCTCGTTCATTTCCCTTCCAACGGCATTGTACAAGAACGTCTTGCTTGCAGGAGTCATGGCTGTCTATCGCTAAAGAAGAAACGAAAACGAAACGCATCCTCTGGGCAGCAACTCCGGCTTTCCCTTCATTGCGGGCACAAGACATCGCTGGACGTACAAATCGCGCAACCGGGATCCGGCAAAGCGCTGGTACGACACGTAGTCCCTGTCGACAAATCCATCGAACACACCGCAGCAGCGAGTCAAATCCTCTCCGATGTCGACCACCATTCCCATAGTTCGTCCACGTGAGAAGCAAGACAGCGCGGCATCCTTGTACATCATCAAGCTGGGGACGCGCATCTTCTCAAACAGCATTTCTGCGAATCTAGGATGAACAGGAGCACGAACACCCACTTTTCCCTCCGAGAGTGCTTCACAGTGGGAGGCTCGACAAGCAGCACCGGATTGTCTTCCGTAGAAACGCACAACCAGTCCTGCATCGCGTGCTGGATCATCCGCTCCACGCCCTCCCAGCTACGAACTATGCATCACCATCCCAGAAGGAATTCTACTGCTCAAGTCACGAACAAGGGGGGTGATCTCCGCGTCCTTGTATCTACACATAATCGTTCGCTCCCTTTCACACTTCCAGGGTTTTGATTCTCCGACGATCGATACCGTCTGCGTTGTTGGCTCCTTTGTCGCATCCCGCTTGACGTTCGTTTTTGAGTAATATACAATATTGGATGGCAAGTTGATCTTAGAGTAACACCAGAGACGCATTCCCTGCTTGAGTTGATTCATCGCCAGCAAAACCAAAACGAGACTCGCTCGTTTCGATATCAATAATGATAACGTTTGACTTTGCTAAAGGTAACGACAACCCCGAAGGATTACGCGGATGCGGTTCTGTCATAAACAAACAATGACGGTTCATTGCAGCGCCACTTCGGCCGTGTAGTCGAAGTTGATCGACGGCACCACGGACATGATGAACTTGAGAAACAGGAAGAGGTAGTTGCTGGCATCCACGCTCTTTCCGTTCTCTTCCATGAGGCTGAACATGCGGTCCATCGTGGTGGCGTGCATACACGGGTGGATGCTAATGCAGTCATGGTTGTAGAAATGGAAGGGGTGGGGGTCGATGGTTACCGTCTTCAGCACATAGTCCTCGTCGACGTCCTGCAGCATTTCGTGGGGCGTCAGATACATGCCGTTCTATGTTTTCACCGAGATCGGTGGTTTACGTTGTTGTATCCACACAAATAGACATGTGGCGTTTGGTAGTACGGATCGTACGTGATAGAGACGTCGTAGTATCGAATGGGCTGCTGATGTTTCCTCGCCTCGTACTCGAAGGAAGTGGAGGTGTTGACACTGTCCTTGGAGGACGAAATGTGAGATACGATCACTTCTTCTTCCACACTACGTCGTCAGTTGAAGATGAAGTGCCTACTCGGAAGCGATCCATGTGAAACTGTCGTTGTCCACGACTCTCTTGTCATGCGCTGCCTTTTTGAGCTGATTGAACCGTCGACTACAGGCCACTACGGTTTGTCCCAATACGAAGCGCTACCATGCCGAAATAGCAAAAACTGCTTGTCCGGAGGCAAATAGGACTGGTGAGAGGATGAGACACTGCCCATCCACTCCCAGACTGGAGACTTCGCGATCAGCATGTCTCCGGCATCCACGAATTGCTGGGGAGACAGCTTCCCCCGTTGGTGTTGGGGATAGATCTTAGGTCGGTGAATCGTCGTTACCACTTGCCTCCACAGTAGTCCCAAGCGATGCTTTGCATCCTGCATATTCGATGCACTGAATACTATCCATGGCTTCGCGCGGAAGAGCAGGGATTCATCGAGAGAACAGATGCGCGTGTAGTGGTCTTTCATTACGAAGTCCCAAGAATTGGAGTGTGCAGCTTGTTGGAATTGTGGGGCTGGGGGTCTTCATAACTATCAACAAGACTGCCCATTTTGGATAGTACTCGTTCTGCTCGTAATCGTTGCTATGGATAGGAGTTGGCTGTTGAACACACATGAGCTCTCCTCGTTGTTTGCAGAGGTACTCTCTTTCTCCCGCCATACAACAATGCATAGTTCGCAATCTGCAACACAACTGCTCATTTCGCACGTCATTCGTTTTGACAGAATGAAGTAATTTGATTGGCTGCACGAATCTGGAGTTGTAGTTTCTCTCATACTTGCCATTCAAAACTGCCTCCACAGGGGATGATCATTCCTATCCTTTTGTTATGTACTCTATCCACTGTTCTGTATCATGAATAGTCTGCGCTGTTCTCGGTGAGTTGACGTGTAACAGCGGAGAGGTCTACGTCGCTGTTACGAAACAGTGCGGCGCTGCTGCTACCGAAGAATCTTACCAGATTCTGTCGGGTTCTACTGTATTGAAGACGAGTGCTGCATTTGCTGATAGCGAAAAGCGCACGGATGAGTTCTGTCTTTCCGCCACCACGAATAGCCAATACACCTTCAAGTTGTTGGACACTGGAGGTAATTCTTGGAGTGCTGGCTCCTGGGTGAGTGCTGCTGGCATCTACGGGAATACGGTGCTGAAGACATTCATGACTGATAACGGAGAGGAGAATTACGCGCTTTCTCTCTACTACCCTGTAATGAAGACTACGGAGTGGAAAATGACCTCCGCATCCTCTACTATTGCTTGGATTGGAAGAGCCAGTCCTTCACCGAAACGGATTGGAATACGGTAACTCTCGGCTCTGCTTCTGCGGTTTCTGGCACCCAGTACTTCCGTAAAGCGTTCAATGGCATTCCCAGCATGGCTGCCTACGAGCTGGAGATGAATTACAAGTTCGGTATCATTGCTTACATCAACGGTGCGGAGGTGTTCCGCGACTATATGGCCGATGGCGACGCCACTCCCTCCACTCTCTGTTCTGGAGGCTACGAAGCCTACGACTATCGCGGCGTGATTCGTCCCGCTGCCGAGATGGAGGGAGAGAACAACGTGCTGGCGGTGGAGCTGCACTTCCCCGACCTCACCACGGAGTACGCTGTGGACTTTGACGCCTTCATGGCGGCTCTGGCTCCCTCCACGCCCATCGCTGAGAACACGCAGTGTTTCGTGTACCCCTACGACGTGACGGTGTCTGCTGCTGACGGCACGAGTCCAGCCAGTCTCTTCAACTTCAACCGAATGGATGCCTTCATGGTGTCTGCTTCGGCCCTTCCCACCACTGTGAGCTACGGGCTGAGCGGACCGCGCCCTCACGTCAACGGTCTCCGTGTGTGGCCCTATGCCTTCAACGATGAGATCCCCGCCACCTTCACGCTTCAGGGCGCGATGAGCGCCTCCGACGCCTTCACCGATGTCGTCGTGGCGTCGAATGCGCGTGGTGCCGCAGGGTCCCCCAAGACGTTCTACAACTACTTCGCCGCGCAGCCCTTCGCGAACTACCGACTCGCGATCAGCTCGACTGCGACGTCGGGGTATGTGTTCGGCACGGAGGTGCAGCTCGTCACGTGCCACGACAAGCTCCCGAGCGCCATCACCTTCAACCCCTCCTCGTTCGTTCTGTACCCCCAGTTCAGCATGGCTACCATCCAGCCCGAGCTGAGCGGATTCACGAACTGCGCGGTGGAGCCCACGCTTCCCGGCCAGTTCGAGATCGACGCCGCGTCCTGCGTGCTGAGAGGCTTTCTGCTTGAGGACTTCCCCCTCACCACCTTCACGATGACCGCGACGGTGAACGGTCAGAGCTACCAAGGCACCTTCACGCTGCAGAGTGCAACGTGCTCGGACTCTCTCGTGGTCCCCTTCCGCGCCTACGGCTCCAACGCCTATCGCGAGTCGCTCTCGATCATCGAGGTGGCGACGGGGGACGTGGTGTACAGCGTTGCCTACAACGCCGGTCAGCAGGACAACAGCATGGACATGTACGCGCTCTGCCTGGCGGGCAACAAGTACGAGATCGTTCTCGACTCCTCCACTGGCGCGTGGGGCGAAAACTCCGTGCTGGCAGTGAATACGTACATCACCATCTCCGACGCCACCTGTCTGGCGAACGTGCGTTACGACGCCACGCTGGGCATGCCGACTCGCTACACCATCAACGTGAAGTGGTCCGTGGCGCCTCGCAGCGAGTGGTTCTACAAGCTGAACGCGCTGCCCGCCGACTGGTTCAGCGCGGACGTCTCGGGCTGGAGCACGGGCGCGATGGGAGACTTCTCCGCGCCCAACAACCAGATCCAGCTGTACAAGAAGACTTTCACTGTGGCGTCGCTGACCGACGTGGCTGGCTTCGAGATGGCGCTGCGCTACCTGTATGGTTGTGTAGTTTACATGAACGGACACGAGGTGTTCCGCAACGGCGTGAGTGGCGAGCTGAGCGTGGACAGCGTCAGCAGTAACATGTACGGGATGGAGAACTACCACTTTGCCACTCTTCCCGCGAAGTCCATCGCCGTGGGTGAAATGCCCGCCGTGAACTACCTCCGGGAAGGCGCGAACACGATCGCCGTGGCTCTCGTGGGTCAGGCAGATTCTGAGACGACCTCGCAGTTCGACTGCGCGGTGCGTCTGGTGGTGGGTTCGGAGTCGCACGTGTCCCTCGGCACGACCTCGCTCTCCGACATCGATGGGTCTCCTGCGAGTCTGATTAACCGCTACTACAACTCTCTGGTGTCCTCCTCCTCCTGCTCGAGCAACTACTGGATCATCTCCTTCTCCGACGGCCGTCGCGAGTGGTTCTCCGCGTTGACGCTGTACCTGTACTACACGCAGTCGGACAAGCAGCCGCGCCAGTTCCTCGTGAAGGCGCGCAACACCAACGAGGAGTGGACGCTGCTCAAGAACGTGACGGACGTCACCTGGTCCCATATGGGCGAGCACAAGCGGTTCTGGCTGGACAACGACAAGGCGTGGAGTGAGTACATCATCGAAGACATCTCCAGCGGCGATCCCGACAACTGCGCGTGGCAGCTGAGTAACCTGGACTTCACCGCCGACGCGGCTCCCGCGGACATCCCGTATCTCGCCTACGAGGGCCCGCTCACGCTGACCAAAGACTCCGAGATGGAGAAGGTGTACCCTAACTCCGAGTACTACTACGACTTCACTGTGTCGCCTGAGTTGCCCGCGGGTATGACGATAGATTCGAATAGCGGTGTTCTGTCGGGCAGACCCTCGGAGGAGGGCAGCGGCACCTTCACGATTACGGCGAAGCAGTTCGGTGGCGGCATGGTGACTGTCTACGTCGACATCTCCGTGGTCGTTTGCACTGGAGGCAAGTCGCTGGTCTCGCTGGCGGCGCTCACGGACTTCTACGGCGCGTACGTTTCGTGGGCGCTGTTCGCTGGCAGGGACACGAGCGGATCCGCAGTTGCGTCGATCGACGGCTTCTCCGTCGTGAACGGTCTGAACTACGCCGACTGGTGTCTGCCCCACGGCCTCTACACGCTGGTGCTGAAGAGCGACACAAGGGATGGTTGGACTCACCCTGCCGGTTGGTACCTGGCAGTGGATGGAGGCGAGATGGTGTTCGAGACGGGTCAGGTGCCGCCCGGCGTGGACTTCGTGACCACCACGTTCTCCTCGTACCTGCCCTTCCAGACGGGCTACGACGACTGGAATGTGTTCAATAGCGCGGAGGCGGTGGCTGCCAACTGGAAGAGCGTGCGCTTCGACGACTCCACGTGGGAGACGAAGAAGGCGGCGGAGTTGGGCAGTCACGCGAGCACGACGGCGTATGTGAGACACGAGGTGAATATCCTCGCGATTGAGGACTACCACGTCCTGAACGTGCGCGTGAAGTACACGGGCGGTGTGGCGGCGTACTTCAACGGTCGTCTGGTGGCGCGCTTCAACCTGGACGAGAAGTTCGACGCAACGACGGAGGCGCTGGCTGCGCACGACGCGACGCTCTTCTCCAAGTTCCACATCATTCTTCCCCTTGCTGAGGCGGAGACGGGCAAGAACATGATGGCGTTCGAGATCCACCGCGCGTCGGGCCAGAGCGCGCTGGTGTTCGACGCGACGGCTGTGTTCGGCGTGAACGACTGCTCGCCGGTGCTCGACAGCTTCTCCGCCATCGACGCCAGCGACGTGTCGGGCTGCACGAAGGAGGACCTGCTGGACCTGAACCCGACGATCTTCGGCAACATCCCCAACGCGGCTGGCTCGTACCTGTCGTGGATGGTGGAGAACTTGGAGGGCTCCTTGTTCAACAGCTTCGCGCTGCAGACCAGCACGGCTGCGACGGGCTACGGTTTCTCTGTGCAGGGTCGTTGGGAGAGCAAGTATGCCTTCGCGGACGCATTGACCGCGACGGACCAGAGTACGATGGACAGAGCGCGCACGACGTGGTCGGTGCCGAAGGGCTTCGCCGGCTTCAATCAGATCAAGTTCGTGGTGAGCACGCCGGCTGCCGTCGCCGTCGCCACCAGCGCGTACATCACGCAGTACTGCGTGCCGAGCGGAGAAGGCGCGTGCGCTGGCGAGGACGAGTACCCCGCGGTGAACAACGGGGAATGGTCGGTCGCCAAGTGCCCCAAGTTCATGTCCTCCTACACCTACCGACAGTGCGTGGACGGAGTGCTCGGCAGCGTGACGCGCGCGTGCGAGTACAAGCAGCCCGCAAACCTCGCGTATCCCGGCTTGTCCAGTGTGATCACCACCGTCGACAGCGTCTCGTTCACGCCCACCTACACCAATTTCATCTCCCTCTTCGAAGTGACGGAGGGCGCGCTCCCCGCGGGTCTGACGCTGGACGCCGCCACGGGCGAGATCTCGGGCACGGCGACGGGCGCCAGCTGCACAAGCGGCTGCTCGGTGACCATCAAGGGCGCCAACCGCGACACGTCCACCTCCGTCACTCTCTCCTTCCACGTGATCGGCGGCTCCTTCAGCTACCCCGTCATCGGCGCGGGCGTTCACGTGACGTTGGGCGAAGCGGTTTTTGTCGAACCTGCCATTTCTGGAGAGTCGTCGCCCTTCACGCGCTTCGAGGCGACGGGTCTGCCGGAGGGTCTGTCGATCAATGCCTCTACTGGTGAGATCTCGGGCACGGCGACGGGCTCTGCACAGTCGGAGGTGACGGTGAAGGGATTCGTGGGCGACACGGTGTTCCTCCCTGTCACGTTCACGCTGTTCGTGCACGACCACAGCGCCGCGCAGCCCTTCGTGCCCGCGGGCGCGTCCTGCCCGTTCATTCTTCGCATGTACGCGATGGGTGGAGCCGGAGCAGGCGCTGTGTACCTGGACTCGGCCTCCTCCACCACCTCGCTGGGGTTCGCAAGACCGGCGATGGAGGCGGGCGAGGTGAAGTCGGTGTTCGTGTGCCTGCCGGACGCGGAGTACATCATGCACTCGAACGGTGTGGATCTGCTGGTGTTGAAGGGAACCAGTCCAGTTGCGGCCTTCTTCGATGGCAATGTTGTGAACGCCTTGTTCTCCACCACGCCCGTGTGCGAGGAGTCGCTGGACGTGGAGTGCGACATCGTGATAGGCGAGGGCGTGACGCTGAAGGAGTCAGGCGCCGAGAGCGGCACTGTGTACGCGCACAGAGATATCGTTGCGCTGGAGCGAAGCAAGACCTACGAGATGTGAGTGCGTGTGTGGGGCGTGAGGAATAGGTCCTGCGACAGTGCGTGCATGATGTACAACTCGATGTTCGAGATCACAGCATACTTCCAGAAGCAAGACGGAGGCGCGTCCTTCATGCCCGTGCAGCGTGCGGTGGTGTGTGGCATGAACGAGAAGATGGTGCGTGGGCGTATGGCTGTGACTGGCCTGAGGAGTGCGATGCGTTTCTGCGTGGCTGAGGACGCGACGGGCATGACGATGCCGCCCAACCCCTAGTGAGTGAGAGAGAGCGAGGTAACGTGTAGCAGTGCTCTGGGCGACGTGGAGTTCACGATGGCGTTCAACTCGCAAGTGCTGAATATGGCTAACAATGTGGTGACTCTGGTGTCGATGGGTGAGGAGGCGTGAGTGTGGAGGGAGCGAGTGAGGCGTAGGAAGACGCAGCGGCACGCGTTCCTCCAGAGTATCACGTCAGGCAACAAGGTGATGTACGCGCACACCGTCGTGGATGGTTTCTATGCTGGCGTCGCGGACTTCTCTCCGTTCGTCCTTCGCGACCTCTCTGTCGCTTTTGGAGGCAGTCTGCGCTCCTCCATCG
>ERZ1106948.511-NODE-511-length-17153-cov-33.647035_pt1 | contig 17153 bp, 36 predicted proteins | sample MGYA00403673_ERZ1106948 | MGnify/ENA primary metagenome ERZ1106948 (study PRJEB35170, sample SAMEA104062409) | human gut metagenome | biome: human gut; feature: human-associated habitat; material: faeces | place: Denmark | collected 2012-05-07 ...
TGCTGATTCAGAACTGGGAGAGTGTTGAGAAGAAGTGGGGTGTTTGTTGTGAAAGGGAGTGAGAGTTGAAAGGAAAGAGGAGAGTTGAAAGAAGAAATGACTGAAATCATCACAATTCTCCTGCTTTCATTCCAATCCACCAGCAATGGAAGCACAGCCCCAGTTCTTGCCGATTCCGGAGGAGCCCGAGATAGAAGGCATTGTGTTTTCGAAGTTTGCGGGAAACAACGAAATTGCCGAGTTCAAGCAGCTGAACGACAGTATTCTGAGCGAGGCCTACTCTGTATATACCTACCACTACTTCATCAAAGATATACCCGATATCACGTTCATTGTCTCCCTTCCTTGCGTCAAATCATGAATAGGCAAGAAACGAAAAGGGCGAGATGATCGGAGTGTGCATATGCAAAAGAGACATGTTCGGAAACCGTCCCGTGGGCTACATAGGGATGCTGACCGTTTTGCCGGCCTACCGAGGAAAGGGGATCGGTAGGCTATCGATGCGCGTGTGACGTGTAGCGAAGGCGCTTGCCATTCGCTCGATTAACGAGATGATCCGCCAGCGCTTCAGCGAGTGCATGCTGGAGACAGAATCGGATAACTTCGCTGCGCTGAGTCTATACGAGAAGCTGGGCTTCCGTAGAACCGAGTTTCTTCCCAGGTACTACCAGAACGGCAACTCTGCATACCGTTTGATACTGCAGCTGGAGGAGATATTCTTTCCCCATGCTTCAGAGTACTGGCAGAAGTAGGAGTGAACTGTGTCATTTATTGTCGCATTTGTTGGATACGCGCCGACTCCCTCTTTCGTCGTGAATTGTCCATCCGATGGGCGTTAATAATGCATGGAATCGCCAATTCTCCGACCGTTTCGCAAGAACCAAAAACGGGGATCCTTCGGGAGTGGCAATTGTCATCCGCCGATGACGCTCTGAAAACTGCGGCATCATCAGAGGCACAGGATTTGTGTTTTCTTGCAAGTGTTTGCGCTTTGGTCCTTTGCCTCGTTCTGCATTCTGTGTACTCGCCAATTCTCTCTCTGTTGAAGGATAGCAGTGAACCACCATTTCGCCGTTTAGGAAGTGGCTATGAATAACCCTCACCCGTCGAATACTGCAAGTCCAAATGACGAGGGCGCCTACCGCCTTTCTTCATCGGGAATGGAGCGTCCAAGCGGTACTCGGTTGGGGCGGAATTGCAATGCGTAGGCGATCCGTATGCTCGAATGCCCAGTGATTCGACTGGAGACTTGTATGCCTTCCAGAACGCGGTGAATCGGCCCAGCATCTCTCTCTCCTTTTACGGAAAGGAGTGGATTGATACGGAGGGATTGGACGAAAGAGTCGTGGTCAGTTATGAGACTCACCCCTAGATGAACGGCGCGAACCACAGGAGACCCGCTGTAGTTCCGCTCTCGTTTCTGTTACGTGTAGGACAACCCGTTCATTCCCGACGATGTGGAGGAGAAAGGAGGAAGTGACGTGTAGGGTCGCGTGAGTTATGACAACCTCTCCTCGCTGACTCCGGGATATAACGGTTCGGTGCCCCTGAAGTGTGTTTGGCGTGTCGCCATGAATTCTAGCTCGACGATGATGCTACCCGGAGCACAGCAGTCGGGCATGTACAATTCCATCGAGAGCACCGTTTCCGACCCCTATCTCTCGAAATCGCAATCCTTCCTCTCCATGCGCAATCCCCTTATCCCATCCTTCCCTGTCTCTGCGTCGCTTCCGTCCAGCACAGCAGCCCCCTTCCTCCCGACCGCGCGCGCAGATTCCCACAGCATGGACTGGGGCCGCCCCAGTTTGAACATGCGCTACAGCCGCGACTCCTCCCTCCCCCCGCTCGACGACACGCTGCTCCACAAAGACCCGTCGCAGGACGTGTCGCTGTTCAACGCGCTGGTGTCAAAGACGGAGATGGCGGCCCAGAGCGCGCCCTCGGAGCGAGAGAGCTTCGAGACCCGGAAGAGCATGACCACGCCGCCCCTCGCCGAGCGTAGGAGACGAGGAGTCGCGTGAGCCGTAGTGTCGCTGAACGTGCCTCCGGTGCGCGTGAGCGCCGACCGGCTGAGCGCGCTCACGGACGCGGACAGACGCTCGTCGATGTCGCCGGAGCCGGCGAAGCGCCCGCGGATGTCGGAGAAGAAGCGGCAGCGGCTGGAGAAGAACCGTGAGTCGGCGCGCCTGAGTCGCCACCGCAAGAAGCAGTACCAGCGGATGCTGGACTCCAAGGCGACGGATCTGCTGCAGGAGCTGGTGGACGCGAAGCAGCGGCGTCTGCGGCGGATCAGCGAGAGCTACCAGGAGTCGATCAACGCGGCGCTGCTGCAGGACACGAGTGTGGGTGAGAGTGAAGTGCGTGATGGCTAGTCGCCGCAGGTGGTGCAGCACCTCGTGCAGCTGATGGACCCGCACAGCGAGGAGGTGGTGGAGGGCGAGACGTTCCTGTGGAAGGAGCTGCAGTCGCTGCTGTGTCCCTTCTACAGCCGCTTCATCTTCTGGATCATGACGCGCGTAGCGGCGGTGCGGGGGCGTGAGCACTAGGATCCCATCTTCTTCAGCCGCTATCGCGAGTGCATCAACTCGACGTCGGGGAGCAAGAAGCAGAGCAAGGTGGTGCACACGCCGCGCGACTTCTCGTGGGCGTGGGCGAGTGCTGTGAGAGGTAGAGGTCCCTTTTCGTTCTGGCCGCAGTTCATCTCGTACTTCGACCTCATTCCCGAGCAGGAGGCGAAGATCCGTCAGATCTGCTCGTCGGAGACGCTGAAGTCGTCGTCGCTGGGCCTCTCGTTCGGCGGGAGCGACTCGCCGGCGAGTAAGGTGGAGAGCGTGTTGAAGTGAGGTTGCGGAGAGAGCGTGAGGAGTAGTCTTATCAACGAGTTGGAGTCATTTACGAGCCACACGGACGACATCGCGTCTTCTCTCTTCCACTCGCTGTCTTCTTTTCTCTCCGAGCAGCAGCTGGTCACGCTCGTGCGCTTCTTCGTCGACAAGGAGCAGTACACGGGCGTAGGCGATGGGTGGCGTGGTGACGCGCAGGTGGATCTAGACAGCGTTCCTTCTCTTCTCTTAGGGATCAATGCCAGCGACAAGTCATCTTGTTGGCGATTGCGTGGAGAGTCATCGCGTAGGGACTAGCAGCCCCAGTCTTTTCTCTAAAACCCTGTCCAATACAACCATAAGCGAGATTATCGACGTGTTACACCACATGTGATCTGTTTAACAAACACACGACTCCGTTTTGCTCTTCTTGGACTTGCCCAGCTTGTCGAATGAAATGCCGAAGAAGACGAGAACCACGCCGCACCACTGTCCCTGAGAAGCCTCACGCATCCACCTACCTGCCACTTGTTGATTTCGTTGCCCATAAACAGGACAGACAAGAGAATGCTAAAGAACTTGCGTGTCGTCGTGATGGTCGAGAGAACGAGAGGCGGGAAGTGGCGTACCGTGTACAGGATGAACATCTGACCCACAGAACTGCACACGCCGAAGAGAATCGCGTACTACGACTCACTGCGCCCCGCCTCGCCTACTCCCAAACAGACCTTGTTCTTGAGCAGGAACTCCACGCCGGGCTTCAGCTCCTGCGAGAAGAGCGACGCCACGAACGACACGAAGATGCCGTACACGTTCAGCATCTCCTGGAGGCGCAGCGAGGAGGGCTTGTAGCGAGGCACCACGACGTCCTGCTGCATGCCGCACACTCCGTCCATGCAGAGCGAAAGGGCGAGGAGGATCAGTCCCAGATTGCTGTTGGCTTGCGTGCTGACCTTCTTGTGGTTGCTGGTCAATTGGAACACTATTCCTGACCAGAGGAGGTATCGCGTACCGATGATGCCGGCCGTGATCACGAGAACGCTAATGTACTTCTTGACGCCGTACTTGCGAGCTGCGGATGATGATGCGACCTGAGCCTTACTTCCGAAGATGGTGCCCGCGAGGAGAACGGGAATCATTTTGCACGACTTGGCAAGAACCTGCGTGGGATACGAGACGTGCTACGGTGAAAGGAGGACACGAGGCGTACCTTGAGCGCATTGTTCGAGAAGATCATCGCCAGCGTGTAGCACACTCCGTAGATCCAATAGTCGGAGAGCGAGTCCCTCTGGAAGTGGAGATTCTTCGCTAAAGACAACTCAACACACGTACTTCAATGTCCCTGATCGATTTCTTGTACGAGTCGCTTCCGAACATGTTGAAGGAGAGGACGACTGTCCCCGCCTTTTGATCCACGTCCACAATGGTGCACTGCTCGCTAGGCGTGATCCGGATCCGCTCGGAACTACCGCTTGTCCTTGATGTAGTAGATGGCCGCTCTCCCGACGAGGTCCTTCTTGGGGAGATTCAAGTTGAACTTCTTCTCGTCCTTTCCGATGACTTTCTGACCTACACGTGAAGGACGGCAGGAAGACGAACAGATCACGGCAATTCCGAAGTTGATGAGACACTGAATGAACAGGAGAACGGAGGTGTATTGAAAACGAGACCCGTCTTCGCTCACGTACCGATAACTACGAAATGAGAACGGACGGGTTGCGCCACATCTTCTCTTGGACCAAACCGAAGGACAGGTAGACGGAATAGATACCCGATATTGAGACAAGCAGCCTCTTGTAGTACTGGACGTCCATGCACACGATTGAGAATGATCTGAACTCCGATTGATTTCCGGAAGCGGGGCCGATTTCGGTTCGTTTCGGCGAAAACGCCTCGAATTCCGCCGGACACGGAACCAACCATTTTCAATTGAATTGAATCGGATTTGAAAAGATGTCTGGCATGCCAGGAAGTATGAACCTTGGTGCAGCTATCAGCAAGGAAGCTGGAGTTGCTGCTGAGGATGTCCCTAGAGACGACGACAGACGCGGGGGTTACTCGAGATACGGCGACGACCGCGGCAGAGACAGCTATCGCCGTGGCGACAACTACCACCGCTCCTACGGTGACCGAGATGGTGGCTACGACAGAGGACAGCACGACGGCTACAGAAGAAGATACGACAACTACGACGACAGAAGACCGCGCGATGGTTACGACAGAAGACCCCAGGGCGACGGTTATCACCGCTACGGAAGAGGTGGCGAGTCCAGAGAGGCCCCTCTGACTGCCGCCGACACGAGCGACAACTGGAGAAGAAGCTCGACTCCCAAGGAAACGCCTGCCGAGAATGGACAGGAGCCCGAGAGACGCGACAACCGCTTCGGCTCTCGCGACGACTACCACGGCGGACGTTCCGGCTACGGTTACCGCCGCTATGGAGATGATCGTCGTGATGGCGGTTATCGCCGTGACTACGGTGACGACCGTCGCGAGGGTGGATATCGCCGCGACTACGGCGACGATCGCCGTGAGGGCGGCTTCCGTCGTTTCGGCGATGATCGTCGTGATGGCTACCGCCGCGACTACGGAGATGACCGTCGCGACTTCGGTGACGACCGTCGTGAGGGAGGCTTCCGCCGCGACGACAGATACCGCCGTGACTACGGAGATGATCGCCGCGATGGCTTCCGCCGCTACGACAGAGAGGAGCGCCCTGCTCCGGCCAACGAGGAGAAGACGTAGCGGTTGTTGTTGGCGATCACGCGTAGACCGGCGATCGCGTCGTCGAACGCGTACGCCGCTCTGGCTGAGGACGAGGACGAGGACGAGACGAAGGTGAGTTTGGGGTGTGTGGCTGACGCGCAGAACATGAGCCTGGAGGAGCTGAAGCAGCGCGCGGCGGCGAAGAACCGAGAGCTGGAGGAGCAGAAGCGCAAGGACCTGGAGGCGCGCGACCGCGCCCTCACCGAGAACACGAAGGTGGTGCGCAGCCCGGTGATCACGCAGTCGATGCGCGAGACGAAGGTGGAGGAGGCCGTCGATCTGGAGATCAACTGGGAGGTGGATCTGCGTGAGGTGTGTGCGAGGGGGATGAGGAGTAGCCGCGATGTCCGGCAGCGTCACGCTGGTGAGCCTTCCCGAGAGCCGCGCGACCGCGCTGACCGCCACGATGAAGAAAATGTTTGAAACAAAGAAGAACTCGGACATGGCGAAGCTGCTGGAGGACTGCAAGCCGGGCGAGGTGGCCGCGCGCGGTGGCTCTCACGCGTAGATGACGTCGATCCTGTACCGCATCTTCAACTTCGCGATCTGCTCGTCGACGGCGCAGAACCGCTACATCTTCGTGATCCTGACGCTGCTGATGTCGATGAAGGACGTGGTGGACAAGGAGACGGTGGAGAGCGCGCTGCAGCAGTGCTACCTGGACGCGAGCCGAACCGTCTCGCAGAAGAAGTGCGACGTCGCGAACTTCAAGAGCAACTTCGTGGCGCTGGTGAAGCTGCTGAGCGAGAACGGCGTGATCGATCACGTGCCGTCCTTCAACAAGGAGAAGAAGGAGGAGGTGAAGGAGGAGAAGAAGGAGGTGAAGGAGGAGGCGAAGGCCGCCAAGCAGGGCGTGGACCCCGCGCTCGAGAAGCGCTTCCTCGCCGTGCTGAGCACCAACCTGCTGGGCGACGAGCTCACGGAGAAGGTGAAGGAGGCGGGCCTTCCTCAGGAGCCTCGTAGGCGTGTTGAGAGGACTTCACTGTAGTGTTGATGGGCACGCTGATGAAGTTCATCATCGGCTCGGCGGACCCCGCGTCGTTCATCAAGGAGAAGGACGGCGAGAAGCAGTTCGTGCCCTTCTACGAGAGCAAGTTCGGCAGCATGCTGATCGAGTTCTACGACGGCGCGGACCTGAGCGTGCACGTGGAGCTGATGAACCAGATCGTGAAGTACTGGAGCGAGGCGGGCATGCCGAAGGACCTGCTGGAGGCGTGCTTCTTCACGCTGTTCGACCGCGCCATTGTGTATGATGATTGTCTCGACGCCTGGAAGGACCAGGACCAGAATGACTGTGGGTGCGAGGGAGAGGGGTTATGCGTAGTGATGACGAAGGCCGTCGTGCGCTTGAACAACGTGCTGTTCAAGATCCAGGAGGTGATCGAGAGTCGTGAGGAGGACGAATAGCCGCTGTTTCTTTCAACAAACCCTTTACCACTCTTTCGATTCGCAGCCTTCCGGATACTTCTGGATGAGGAGCGACAGCAATCGCCAATTCGCCTGCATGAAGGCCTCCTGCTCCTGGTGGGTTGACGTCACCTGGTCTCCCTATGCGTCACCCCGCTCCGCTCTTCGCACGAGCAAGCGATTCACAATCACGGTGCACATGGCTCCAGCGCGCACATGCGCTCGTCTCGCAAACGCGAGGAACAGCAGCGCCTCCATCTCGATGTTGCGCACGCCCGCCTCGTAGATTCGGTTCAGGTAGGCGAACTTATCTTCCTCGGTATAGTCGCAGAAGAAGCCGTCCGTACGTCCCTGGTCCTCATAGAAGCCGTCTGCAGATATGGTGTAGCCCGTCACCGTGGGGATCGCGTTCTCCTGAGCCACCTCCTGCAATTGACGGATCAGCGTCTTTTCCGCAACGGAAGGGTACTGCTGCCTCTACCGATCACCCGAGACGATTTCGGAGCGCACCTTGCCAATGTAGGACTGGGAGTAGTAGTGATTCAGCTCCGTGTCGCAGCCCTCCGTCGTAATCGCTACCGTTCCGGGGTTGGAGCCCACTCCACCGCACGTGCCGCTGCGAATGAGCGTGCACTTCTCCAGACAGCCGGCATACTGAAGGAGTTTGAACATCTCGTGAAGAAGGATGCTCAGCGACGGCATGCCCATTCCGTGACTCACGCAGATCACGCTCTTCACCTTATATCTACAGTTCATCAAGCGGAAGGGGACAAAACAGGGAAAAACGCTCCGTCTTGCCGATAGGCTTCCCGTCGAACGGAGCATTGAATTCTCTGGCAAGGAAGGACGCGAGTTCTTTCGCACGATCCGGACTTCCTTGCATGATGACGTACTACGGTCGGAGCAGCGCCGACAAAGCATACGCGAACGTCTCCGAACATTTCCGGCAGATTCATCGATGTGTCCAGTCCCAAATGATAGAGATAGTCACTGTGAAGGAGAACACACGAAGAGCACAACTTGGTTGGATATGTCCACCTTCAGCGCGTGTAGATGCGGATTCATGATGGAATGGTGTAAGTGTGAGGGTGATTGTGATGTCCTCTCATGGACAGCAACACGTGATAACGGGTAACAACGCACAGCGATGCACAACAAACACACCACACGTCACTTCCAGCAGAAACAGACTGCTCGATCAACGACATCACGTTGTTCCAACGAATGATCGTCTCCTCGTTTGTATGGTCCACGTCCTTCTCCTTCAACTCGGAAAGAAGCTGGTCTCCCCTGTTGAACAGCGTAGCGATCACGTCCGAGTAGGGTTCTGTGTTAAGCAAAGTGGGGAGGATGTTCACCGTGCCTCGTTAAGAACTCCGCATACCATTTCAAAAGGATATGTCTTCAGCTTGATGAACATCTCCATGATGCTGGTGATGAAGTCGAAGTCGACGCAGTCGCTGCTCAGGTACTCCTTGATCATCCTCAGCACGAGCACATCCAAGTCGTCGTCTCCGTTGTTTCCGCTCCAGATCAGCAGGTACGGAAGCAGGTAGGAGAGCATCAGCAGCCAAATCTCCCGATTGAAGAGCGCGTATGACTGCAGGAACAGCTTCTTTCCCTGGATGTGAGGCGACTAGCACAAGAACACCTTTCGGTTGGAGAGCACGCGGATGAACCACTTCACCTTGATGTCGTAGTGGCCGTCCTTCTCTTCGATGAAGAAGGCGTTTAGGTGCTGCTTCTTCGTCTTCTTCATTTCCTACGACTCAATGATCTCAATCGACGCGACTTCCTTCAGGACGATCGTGTCGAAGGGATTTATGGACACCGCAAGTCGCTTGTTGATCTGCTCCAGCTTGAGAAGACACGAGTATCCGCCCTAGCGATTAGGCACGCGGCGCATCCTCACCTCGATGGCAGAAAGCACACGCAGATGGGTCAGCTTGGCACTGTCCTCGTCGTCCACACCCAAGTCGTCGATGGAAAGGAGATGCGCTTGGGAGCGACCGCTACGCTTCTCGCAAACGCCCAGGGAATTGCTCTGAATGGAAAAGAGAGAAGACTTGATTTTGCTCTTCATCTGGTTCTTGGCAATCTCCTGCTTTTGTGAAACGGTCATGAACTGGGCTTCGCGCATGGTGCGGACATTCGATCCGCTCTCCTTCTCCTGAATCTTGTCGTAGTAGTACATCTCGACATAGGGATCCTTTTCGAACTTAAGCGTCGAGAGCGTACTTCCCAGATAGAATACCTCTCTGTTGAACATGTATTTGGTTCCTTCCCGACACACTACGACTCAAACGATCCGTTCACCGATACGGGTCGCATACTGCTGGTCCAGAGACGCCTTCTTTTCATCCCAATTGATGCTTGCCCAACGATTAGGAGTCTCGTCCACCTTCTCTTCGGCAGCAACGGCTCTTTCCTGACCGCCAGTCTCTTGCACAGATTCCACGTTCGAATCCTCCATCCTAAGATTACTGCCGCGTTTCAATCGGATTCAAAAAACGACGCGTATTCCTCCCTTTGAGGAGACGGAATTAGCGCGCTCTTTTGACGAGCGGAATTAGGGGACATTCGGTTGAATCCGCACCGAATTCTGTGGTTTCTATAGGGAGTCGGAGTGTGCGCCGTATCGTTAGGTCAGTAGTCGTCCCGTACTATGCAGTCGAGGCAGATGAGTTCACAGTCACTCTTGTGTTATCGTCGTCGTCACTACCAGAATGGAGGCTGTGAAGCAGTATTGGAATGAAATTGATTGTTTCTATGAGAGAATCACTCCCAAGTGCGGTAATGGGTAATCGTCGCGGAGTCACGAATAGAGAAGTGCAAGCAGGTCGAGGAGAAGATCAAGGTGCCTCTCCGCTACGTTATGATGGGTCTTACCGTGGTCATTGTGCTGGTGTTCTATCTGCTGACCCGCAAGTGCGGTTTCTTCACCTACGCTGCGTTCTTCCCCGCGCTGATCGCGTGCATGAAGAGCCTGTATGAGAAGAAGGGCGAGGAGAAGAAGTGGTGCGTCTACTGGGTGTTCTTCTCCTTCCTGGAGATTCTCCCCAACTGCCTTGACCGCAACCTGTACTATGCCATCGCCAAGTGCGGTGCTCTCATCTACTTTGCTTTCTTCGATACTTGTGACATTCTCATCAACGGCCTGAACATGGCCTATGAGTACGTCAACAAGGGATGCGAGTACTACCTTGGTCTGTGCCAGGAGAAGTGTGTTAAGACGGAATAAGTTGTCCCTAGCGAATAGGTTTGCCCGCCTGTTTGTTGCAAGAAACACGGGAGTAGTCAGCTAACAGCTTCTCGAGCACAACGAGATCCTCCGCAAAACGCTTCTTTCTCCGCGCATTGCGTCGCAGAAAGATGACCTGAACGAGGAATAGAGAGAGTACAAAGAGGACGAAGGTCTACGGGGAATGCCACACGCCCTCTCTCACTCTTAGATTCTTCGGGTACAGACGGTCGTCCGAATACGCGTTGCACACCTCGTCGTCACATTGCTCGGCGATTCGACTCAACCGCACGTTGGAGAGCAGGAGAAGCAAGAAGAAGGCGGCACAGAATAAGGATACAAAAAAGGGAAGGTTCCTCTCGTACCAGTACTGAATGCGGTGGTCGTCGAGAGAAGACGCGTCCATTGCCGACTCCCACAACAGGATAAACACGTTCTCGTGCTGCAGGTACAGATAGGTCTTGGTTGAGTGACCGTCCAGCTGGAAGGCGATCTCTGAAGCGTCCGACACGACGACATGGAAGAGGGAGCCGAAGCGATCCATCAGCTTGGTCTATCCGTGAACCAAGGAAAGAGGCAAAACGCGAATCGCGATTCCCTGGTCTTCGAAGTCCAGAGAGGAGTGGACGATTTCATGAACCATCTAGAGGAAAGCGTCAGGAGTTGGACTACAGGAAAGATGTCTGCCTGCATGAGTCTGTCCATGTTCTGCTTCAAAACAACGACCTTGCACTCGGGAGGGATGATGACCTTGTCCTTCGTGTCCAACAACGTCAGATTGTTGGTCGACTGATCCGGCTTATAGCAGTAGATGTCCGCCCTCGTGATCGCGTCGTGAATGACAAAACAGTACTCATCACTCTGGCGATTAAAGGTCACAAAGCGATAGATGGACATGCGGATATGTATTTCATGGCGTCTGAGCTGTCCACCGCTGCCACGACACACCATCCCTTGCCAAACTACGCCTCACTCTCCACACGCAAACGGACTCGCTTCGACAAATACGAGAAGAGGATATCGACGATGGGCACGTTTTTCTTTTCCTTCTCCAAACGGTTGATCATGAGGACGACCGATTTGGATAGTTCATAGCTCCAACTGCTGAATACAATTGAGTATCTTCCCTTTTGAGTTTTCGCCATGCGGGAAATGGGATTCTGTTGTTCGACGAAACTCCCAGCGCCACGTCCTCCATTATCCCTTATTCATGCAGGAGCAAGTAGGCGTTTCACGCGAGAATGACGTCCCAGCAAGAGTTAGCGAAGCAGAACAAGAAGCTCGATCAGCTGGAGATGGCTCTCGAGAGCCTGCACAACACGAGCAAGGCGGTCGGTGACTCGCTGGAGGAGCAAATCACGTGCGGTTTGGAGCGGAGTGTGATTGTAGACTCATCGAACAGCTCGAGGAGAATACGGATCGGGCGCACGAAGCAACCCGCACGCTGCGGAGGGACCTGCGGAGTCACATCGAGCATGATGGCATCTTTCGCAGGCGATGCGTGCACAGCTTTAATCTGTAGAGAGTAAATGGATCGACGCGATCGTGATCATGGCTTTCGTGTTCCTCATTCTCGTTCTCGTGTATCTTCTTCTGCGGTAGTGGATCACTGCGCTGTCTACGCACAGCGCCGCGTGTAGTTTGGCTTCTTGTCGATGATGTTGCGACTTGTATTCTGTTTCTCGTATCACTCTGTTTGTTGGTGTTCCACCCCTTCCTCCTTCTCATTGCATCCAACAACGCTTTGCGGGGGCAGGAGCGGCTTCTCCCGATATCATGAAATAACCGTTATTTCGCCTCGAAAGACGAAGGAATAGAAAGTCAACGATGCTCCGTACTCTCAGCCAGAGGTCCGTCCGACAGATTGTGACACTAGCCAAGTGCGACAGAGTGGTTATCGGCAGAATTGACTTTGGTCTGCGTGTCAACACGTTTCGCTTCGTCTGTCCCTTTTCGACGGAAGTGACGAACAAGACGGAGGAGAAGAAGGGGATTCTGGAAACGGACAAGGGATTCACGCCGGAGGGAGCGGCTTTTACGAATCCAAATATTGCGAGCGACTGGGTGTATCGCGAGGAGAAGGATACGAAGCGACAGTACTACATCAACACCAAGACGAACGAGATCATCTTCAACCGCACTCCGGACTCCGCCCTGGCTTCTCGCTGGAGACGTATTGCCGCAGGCAGTATTGATTTCGCTGCTGCATTGTGTATGCGTGTGTCCTTCTGTTGATTTGTAGTTGGTGGCGTGGTCGTCTCTTCCCTGGCGGCCTTCGAGTTGGGCGACCAGAACCTCGGTTTCGTCATCGGGAGAATCTACCTGGCGATCTTCTTTGCGGCCAAGGACTGCGTCATCGACCACGGGACGCGCAGCATCGGCAAGAAGCTGATGAAGCTGGAGATCGTGAACAAGCACGGCGAGCTGTCGGGCCCGTACCGCAACTTTTTCCGCAACCCGTTTGAGCTGTGCATGTCGTTCACGCTCTTCCTGGGACTGCCGGTGTTCATGATGGGCAACATGCTTGTGGGCATGGACGCGCTGTTCTTCCTGATCTTCAAGAAGCGTCTGTTCGATTTCGCTCTGGGAACGAGAGTGGTGGATGAGGGCAGTGATCACGCGATGGTGAGGACTTGGGGCGGAATGTGACGAGTAGAGAGTGAAGCTGTTCAAGGACAAGCTGTCGTACAAGAGGCAATCGGAAACCCTGGAGGAGGCCAACATGTCGGGCATGAAGCAGATGATTGAGCAGCAAAAGCAGTACGACAAGAACATGGAGCTTCTCGAGGAGATGAAGAAGAAGAAGAAGGCGGAGGCGAGCAAATAGTTGTTTTACCTATCCTTTATGTTTTGTGGGTTTGTTTGCAGTGAGGTTTTGCATTGGAGTTTTGCATTGAAGTTTTGCATTGGAGTGTATGAGCTTGCTCGTTGTGATTTACGTGAACTCACACGCATCGAAATGCATGGGCTCCCACCACCTCCCGTTTCTCCTCAGAGAACCGTTCTTTGGGGTGGAGATGTTTCTTGCGAGAAGAGCTTTTCCAGCTATCACAGGAAGCGGGATGTGCGCAGTGGAAGGTAACGCTCTTGTGCTCTTTCCAATAGTAGCGCTTTCCCGCTCCTTTGCTACGGCACAGCCCAACCAGAAGGAGAGAGTGAAACAATATGAGAAGGAGCGCAGCGCGTATAAGAAGGAGGTAGCGCTTTTGTCCCTTTGTTGATGGATAGGTGTCGGAGCTGCGAAAACGATATGCCAAGGAGTATAAGGACTTGCAGAAACAGTACGACACGATAAGGATGTGCGTTGTCCGTTATGGCTGGTAAGGGGTAGGCAGAAAGAGAAGGCAAACGAGGAGGCGATGGAGGTGGAGGCGCAAAAGCGACGAGCGGAGAAGAAGAGCAATCGGAAGTACTACTACGAACATCTCTGCGACGTGGAAATAATGAAGTCGTATTCACGTTAATGTATTTGCGTGATAGTGCAGTGTAAACCGCGTGAACGCTCTTCAGAACCAGTTCAAGAGAGAGTCCATTCGCCGCAGCAACATCCGGAATATGCTGAACTACTACATGCCGTACATTTACAACGCCTACAAGCCGGAGGAGGTCGAACAAGTGGCGGATGTGCTCCCCGTTCACGCGTAGAGAGTGTTGGCGGAGATGAAGGAGATCGTTCCTTTCGACCGCATCTACATGGCGCCTCCCAGCGGCAAGGTGGAGCAGTCCGACTACCTGTCGTACGAGGACTACGAAAAGGTGTCGGAGATCAAGGTCGACCGGAAGAAGCAGCAAGAGTACAATCTCCAGTTGCTGGAGAAGTGGAGAGAGGAGCAGAAGCAGTAGGTTATTCTTTTGCTCTGTTTTCTCTAAATGCGAGGGGGGTATGAGCGACCTCCGTTGTCCAAACGCAAGGGGGCACGAACGATCTCTATTTTCCATTCACAAGGAGGGTACAAGAAGCTTCCAGTTTGCTAAACACAAGAGAGTCCATCCATACTCCCTTTTCACACATCCATACTCCCTTTTCACAGAGCGATGAACACCAAGGAAGAGCGAATTGCTCACCTGAAACAAGTCATAGGTACGGCTTCTTCGCCTTTCTAAGGAGTAGGGAATACACGCACCGTGTTGGCTCCCATGGTCGGTTCGTTTGATATGGGTTACGCCTAGGTGGAGCAGTGCGATTTGGCGTATAGACTGCTTGTTCGCAAGTACGGTGTTGATTTGTGCTACACGCAAATGTACCACTCGCGCGTTATGTTCGAAGACGCCGGCTATCTTGCAAAGAACTTCCAAACGTGTCCGGAGGACCGTCCGCTGATTGTGCAGGTGAGAGTGCTTTTCCGCGCTCAGAAGTAGTTGTGCGGCAACGACCCAGAGTATCTGAAGAAGGCGGCGATACGCTTCGAGAACGACTGTGACGCTGTGGATTTGAATCTGGGCTGTCCTCAGGTACGACGTCCTCTTTTGCATCGAGAATAGGGGATTGCGCGAAAGGGAAAGTATGGGGCGTATCTGCTTCCGGACTATGATCGCATCGAGCAGATAGCCAAGGCGCTGAATAGCGAGGACGTCAAGGTCCCGTTCACGGCGAAGATCCGTCTGCTGCCGAAGATGGAGGATACGCTGAAGCTGTGTCTGATGCTCCAGAGAGAGGGAGCCCAACTCATCACCGTGGTCCCTGCATTCTGCGATGAGGCGTAGATCCACGGAAGGACACGCGAGCAAAATAAGGAGCGCGTGGGCAGCTGTGACTGGAAGGCGATTGCCCATCTTCGCGAGCATCTTTCCATTCCTGTATTCGCGAATGGCGGCATTGCGTGCAAGGAGGACGTGGAGCGATGCATAGAGGAAACGAAGGTGAATGGCGTGATGGTGGGGGAGGCCCTGCTGGAGAATCCAGCGCTGTTCACAAACGGAGTGGACCCCTCGGACGGTCATTTGCTGACGGTTGTAGGACGTGTGGAGGGAGGTTGTCGTGTAGGAGGAGATTTGCTTGGAGTACTTGGATTTGGAGAAGCAACATCCAGCTCAATACGGGGAAATCAAGGCACACATGTTTAAGCTGCTCTACCGGGCGCTTTGTGTAGATGCGTGTGGATGATCTGACGGCTAGATCTTCACGGACAAGCGGCAGGAGTTGGCCACGATGAACCTCAACACGGACGAGGGAAGAGAGCAGCTGCGTGCGCTGATTCGCTCCTTGGGAGAGAAGATGAGAGGGCGCGGCGACGCGTGGCTGCTGAAGGACTGCACGACGCGGGAGGACTCGTGGTACAACAGACACATCAAGTTGCAGAAGAAGAAGGAGGCGGCCTCGAAGGCGGAGGATACGGAGAAGGAGAAGGAGAGTCCGAAGGGGGAGAAATCGCGTGTTTGTTTGGAATTCGCCACTTGGGTTCGCGTTTTTCTCCGCCATTATGCAGGATACAAATGAACCGACAACTCTTTTTTTGTTCCTTCATAATATCGTGCTGCTTCATTCTGGGGAGTCTGTTCGTGCTGAGCAGACAAGCGAGATTGGGGACGGTTGGGCAACCCGGGGCGAAACAAATCAATCCTAGAATCTACCGCTTCAACAGTACGTTTGTGCGCGGAGAGGGGTCATCATGTGTAGCCACGAAGGAGTTCGTGAACAGCCACGTCTTCTCTGAGTTTTCTATCGAGGAACGGACGAGCATCGTCGAGCAATATCTGCACCGGGAGGCCAAGCCCGTTTACGAGTGCGTGCTGAAGAACGAGCGGAAGAAGTGCTTCAAATACACGGACAAGGACAGCATTTACGCTCCCAAGAAGTACCGCATTGAGGACATGACGATGCGGTACCCCTACACCTACCACACCGTCATTAACAACCCCACCGTGTGCACGGACGATACGTACATCGTGGTGGGGAGTCCGGTGGGTCCGCGCCAGTTCGTGGAGCGCGTGGCGACGCGCAATGCGTGGGGAAACGTGCGCGAGGTGGACGGGAAGAAGGTGATTCACCTGTTCTTCGCCGGGAAGGACGACAACGACGACGAGAACGACCGGCTCCTCCGCGAGGAGAACGACAAGTACCACGACATCATCCAGTTCGACATGAAGAACCACTTCATGAATCTCACGCTGCTGGCCATCCTGACGTACAACTGGACGCACCACTACTGTCCCCATATTGCATACTACGTGCGAGCGGACAACGACCTGTGGTACAATCCGCGCAGCCACATTCACAACTTCCTGATGGAGCGGAGGTCGCAGACGCTCATCGGCAACATCGTGATGGGGAACAAGCCTATTCGTGTCGACCTGAGTCGGTATTGGATGCCGAAGAGCATTTTTCCCGCGAAGCAATTCGATCCGTACCCCTCGGGCTGTTTTGTCACGATCGCCGGAGACACGCTGGAGACGATCGTGAAGTATTGCGAGTATATCGGGCCCATCATCTACTTCGACGACGTGTTCTTGGGGCAGATCGCGGCCATCACGAACATCACCCTTCTCTCGTACCCCGGCGGCGTTATGGAGTACATGTGGAAGTCCTATTCTCCATCTGTGTATATGAAACTGTCTGCTGCGCATCGGTACACGCCCGCCGATGTTCTGGCTCTGTGGCAAATCGCGAATCGATAGTGTGTCCTGTAGTGTTTGTTTTGTACTCGTTTGGGACCCAGGGGTACTTCGTAAGAAAGCCTGGAGAAAACAGGGAAGCCGGAATTCCCCCTGCGCGTACTCTCCATTCCTTCCTTCCGTAGTATAACCTTAAATACTGTGGTTTATTCGAAGTAGACTAGTATGAAGGTACGGACTTGGTGTTCTGAAGGGATTGGGAGGAGTGGCGCGGGAATCCAGGGATACTAATGCTGTTTAGCTCAACATCTGCTATCCCGCTTTGAGTTCTCAGAAGCCTTTCGACATCGATGATGAGAACAAGC
>ERZ1106948.512-NODE-512-length-17134-cov-37.148252_pt1 | contig 17134 bp, 20 predicted proteins | sample MGYA00403673_ERZ1106948 | MGnify/ENA primary metagenome ERZ1106948 (study PRJEB35170, sample SAMEA104062409) | human gut metagenome | biome: human gut; feature: human-associated habitat; material: faeces | place: Denmark | collected 2012-05-07 ...
TAAGGAGCTCGCTATTCGCCGTCTGGTGTGCGGTGGAGGCGTGTCTGCTTAAGTGAAGTTGATAGAGTTTGGTTGGTTGATAGTGGTGTTTGTTTGAGTGGAGTTGATCTAGCGTAAGTGGAGTTAATCATGCTTGCTTGAGTTAAGTCGTGCTTGCTTGCTGGAGTGGATTTGATCGCGTTCACTCAAATCGATAACGGTGCTCGCTTCAAAGGCTGCATCTCATTGTTGTGCAGACGACTGTAGCGGATTCTGTCTCATGGGATTCTGCTCGTGTCGCACATTGCGTACCCTTGGTCTATTCCTCCTACTGCTGTCCTACTCCCTCTTCTCCTTCTTTGGACACAGGAGTGAACCTGCGGCCACTCTGATTGAATTCAAACAGAACGACAAGAATGATTCGTCACCATCGTCGACAGATTCCGATTTCGAGTTCATTCAGAATGTGGAGGCTTACAACGAATTCATCGCGTCCTACTATGATAGAGAAGTTTCGAGAGAAACAAATCGGAGGCGTTGGGGAGAGTGGCGGGAATTATGACTAGCCAAGAAAGGATTGCGGTACCCGCCCCACTTTCAACCGAACGCCAACATTTCGGTATCCAATAGCAAATACGCGCTTCCCGGCTTTGGTGAGTTGGAAACGAATCGTACTGCATGGTGCTCTCGTGTTACGTAGAATATGACTATCCCAATATCACATATCCCGTCCCCTTTCATGAATTGTACACGAATCCGCTCTCCCACTACGAGGATTTCGCAAAGCCGGTTCCCTCTCTCCCATCGTTTGTGCGGACGGGCGTCGTGCAAGAAGATTCGTTTGCCTTTTGCGACTACATCATTCTCACCGGATGCTCTTCTAACCATCTGGTACCAACCCTCAACTTGCTGCTGTCCGTCGTGCTGGTGGACAAGGATGCTTCGGTCGTCTTCGTTGACTACGGTTTGGAGGAATCGGACTTTTCGCGCCTTTCAAACGAGCTGCGCTTCATTCACAGCATGCACAACGCGTTGAACTCGACCGCGCGCGTGTATTACCGCAAGTTCGCCTTCTCGCAGTTTCCGGCTTGGTGGAGTCTGAGCGACCGGGCGATTCGTGGAGGGTATTCCTGGAAGGTGGCCGCACTGTACGACCTGCTGGTGGAGACGAAGCGAATCGTGGTGTGGTCGGATGGAGGAAATCTCTTCGACGCGGACCTGAACGTGGAGCTGCAACACGTGTACACGTACGGCGCCTTTTCACCGTATTCTGGCGATAGCCTTCAGAAGTGGGTTCACGGCGCCTCTCGGAAGTTCATCATGTCCAACAAGATGGCGAGGAAGCTGCTGCTGGGGAAGGGAATGTGCAATGGAGCGCTCATCGCGTTTGATTACAACAACGAGAGGGCCATGAGCGATGTCGTGTTTCCCTTCGTGCAGTGCGCGTACACGCGAAGATGCGTGAGTCCTTTACGAACCTCGCGGAAGAACCATCGTCAAGACCAAGCCGTTCTTTCCGTGTTCATGCACAGCGCCAAGATGCGAGACTCCTGCTACGCTGGCTGTCGCAGCAGCGTCACGATGCATAATGACTGTAGTGGCGAGCGGTGCCGACTCCTGCGGGAGTACTTGGTGAGACGGATCAATGTGAAATATGGTAGTTCTTTCCCAAGTTACTCTATTTGTTGGACGAGAAGCTCTTGCGAGTGATAATCACAGAGTGTATGAACGGATACAAAAGGTGGAAACCCATGGGCGTTTCGCTTGGAATGATTGGTAATACCACCATCCACAACCCGTATGCCAACAAACGAGAAACAGAAACTACAACTAAGCAACTAGCGTGACCCATGGAACACGGCTGGGAGGCACTCCAGGAGCTCACCCACCCCACTAATGAAACGTTCGATGAAACACCAGGCGCGCGACAAAAACGGATTTCTTCTGTGCTTGTCTTTTGACACAAGTCCATTGTGACTGAGGAACTGCCTTCACACCGCTCGGTTTCCTTTGAGCCCGCTTCTGCACTAGCACATTGGGGTACGATTTGGGCCGGATTCGCACGAGTCCTATTCCATGATCGCCTCCAAAAGGATCCCACTCTTTGCGTTTTGACTTCTGCAAGTGCTGCACTGCGTAACGAAGGTACAAGTGTAGGGATCGAGGAAGGCATCCAGTGACTTCCTCACTCCACACAGAGGACATAGAATAGTCGTACTGAGATCGTATGGCATAGTAGAGTTCATTACGACCGATTCAATAGCAAATGACTGATCAAATGGTAGTGAATAAGAGTGGCGCGGGGACCAATCAGAATTTACGTCAATCGACATTTATAACGGCACGAAACATCTACGACTCTCATAATCCACTCCATACGCAACCTCCAACCCGCACATGAATGAGAATGATGGAATAGGGCTAGCTGAGGAAGACACGAGGCCTATCGAGTGGTTTGAAACACTTGACGAATATTGCACGGGAGTGTTGTGTAGCGTATCAGATTGCTATTCAAGGAGGTCGCAATGGATGCTCACGCACTCAGTTCAGACCACGCCAATCACATCGTTTCACTTCATTCTATGATGTAGAAGTGCGAACATCATGATCTAGACTGATTTGTCCCATCTCAAGAATCACGACTCTAAACGCCTTTAGTAGGTCATCGAAAAAGAGCAAATCAAGCGTTCCATCCAACGATCGACACGGATGGGGTGAATGGTTTATTGTTCCACCAACTACTACCGAAGAGTGGAACGGCCTAACCAAAATGGGCTCTATTTTTGCGAACTCTTTGGGGTAGCCAATCAGATGGAGCACCAGTGTGTCGTAACTTACGCGTAAACGGCAAATCGTGGAAATGGGTGTTCCACCTTCAGATGAGGAGTCAGTAATAATCGTCTTGGGAGAACAATGTCTAGTTTTGTGCTATTTGCCTTGCTATGTACACCCTTTTGCAGTTGTGTCACATGTAGTTGCGGCTTCTTTGGGCACACTGACCTGCAACGATGGAGAGGTCTATGTGGCTGTCTACAAGTACTGCGTGGCTCACGCTTCTGAAGAGTCCTACAAGATTCTCAGCGGTGCGACCGAGCTGAAGACGAGCGCTCCTTTCGCGAGCAACGAGAAGCGTACCGACGAGTACTGTCTCCCCGCTTCGACGAACAGCCAGTACACGTTCAGAATGATCGACACCTACCAGTCCAGTGGTGATTCCTGGACGAGCGGCTCTTGGGCGAGCATTTCCGGTATGTATGGAAACGTGGTGTTCAAGAACTACATGACGGAGAAGGTGACGGAGGACTTCACCTTTTCTCTGCACTACTCGGTGCTGAAGAACGCGGAGTGGAAGATGACCTCTTCCTCCGCTGCTTCGGACTGGTACGCGGTGAGCTTCTCGGATGGCAGTTGGAACACGATGACTCTGGGTTCGGTGTCCACTGTGTCGGGTACGCAGTACTTCCGCAAGCACTTTACCGGTATTGCGAACATGGCTGCGTACGAGTACGAGATGAACTACATGCACGGAATCATTGCCTACGTGAACGGCGTGGAAGTGTACCGCGACCACATGACTGACGGTGCCGTGACTGCCACCACCCCTTCCAACGGTGCCTACGAGGGGTACGGTTACCACGGCGTGATCCGTCCCGCGGGCGAGATCCAGGGAAGCGACAACGTGCTGGCTGTGGAGCTGCACTTCCCCACGACTGGTGATAACGCTGTGGAGTTCAACGCGTACGTGGCGGCGATCGCTCCCTCGACGCCGATCACGGAGAGCTCGAACTGTCTCATCTACCCCTACAGTGTGACCCTCACGGCGACTGGTGGCACGAGTCCTGGCAACATCTTCAACTTCGCCAGAACCGACTACCTCAACGCCGCTGCTTCCGTGCTCCCCGTCACTGTCAACTACGAGCTGGCTGGACCGCGCGCCCACATCAACGGCGTGCGCGTGTGGCCGTACACGTACATCACGCAGTCTCCCGGCTCGTTCACGCTGTCGGGCGCGATGAGCACCTCGAGTCCTTACACCACCGTGGTGTCTGTGTCCAACGCGTTCTACGAGTCCAGCAAGTACAAGATCTTCAACGGCTACTTCAACGCGAAGGGGTTCCAGTCGTACCGCCTCACGATCAACTCGGCGGTGAGCACGTCCTTCGTCTACGCCCTCGAAGTGCAGCCGGTGGTCTGCGCTGAGATGGCGCCGTCGGGCATGACCTTCTATCCCACGTCCTACTCGGTGTACGCTGGCTACGAGCAGGTGAGCATTCGTCCCGAGAGCCAGGAGTTCAGCGCCTGTTCCGTGTCTCCAGCCCTCCCCAACGGTCTGACGCTCGATCCGACGACCTGCATCATTTCGGGCATCCCAAGCGTGGATCTGACGCAGACGACGTTCACAGTGACGTCGGTGATGAACGGTCAGAACTACCAGGGCACCTTCTCGCTGGAGGTGGTGTCTTGCGCGGGCACCTTGACGAAGATTGTGCGCACCTATCAGGGCAGCTCGACCGCGGAGTCCTTCTCGATCAAGGACATGACGACGCAGCAGGTGGTGCTGAACGTGGGTCCCAACTCGGGTCAGCCGGTGAGCCAGGACTGGACGACGTACCTCTGCTTGACGAACGCGAAGTACGAGATCGATATCGGCTGCACCTCCAGCTACTGGCAAGTCAGCTCCTTCCTGTACGTGCGCGCCGTGCTCTTCGAGGACGAGTACGAGACGATTGCGCGCCTGCACTACGACGCCAACCAGGGCTTGGCTGAGGACCGCGTGATCAACGCGCAGTGGTCCGTAGCGCCGCACGCGCAGTGGTTCTACAAGATGAACGAGGTGCCGGCGAATTGGTTTGGTTCGGACATGTCGGGTTGGAACACGGGTGCGATGGGTGGTTTCACGGGCGCGACGAACCAGATTCAGCTGTACAAGCAGACGTTCACTGTGTCTTCTCTGGCCGACGTGCCTGGTTTCGTGATCTCGCTGCGCTATTTATATGGTTGCGTGATCTACCTGAACGGCAACGAGGTGTTCCGCAACGGCGTGGACGGTGATCTGAGCGCGTCGAGCGTGGGTCTGAACGCGTACACGAACCTGATCTACCACCAGATCTCGCTGCCGGCGAAGACGATCGCGGTGGGCGAGACGCCTGCGGTGAACTACTTGGTTGAGGGCGCGAACACGATCGCGATCGCCATCATCGCGCAGCAGGCTTCGCAGACGACTTCGGTGTTCGACTGCGCGGTGCGTCTGATGACGGGCTCCGAGTCGCGCGTGTTCGACTACTCCATCTCGTACAGCGGCATCAACGGCAGTCCGACGCTGATCCTGAACCAGTACTACAGCTACACCATGTACTCCAGCAGCTGCGGCACGAACTACTGGACTGTGACGTTCTCGAACGACCGTCGCGAGTGGCTGTCGGCGGTGACGGTGTACCTGTACTACACGCAGTACGAGGAGCACCCTCGCAGCTTCACGGTGAAGGCGCGCAACACGAACCTGGAGGAGTGGACGACAATCAAGGAGGTGACGGGCATGACGTGGTCGCTGGCCGGCGAGCACAAGAAGATCTGGCTGGAGAACAACAAGCCGTACAACCAGTACCGTCTGGAGAACATCGCGACGGGCGATGCGTCCGCCTGCTCGTGGAAGCTGAGCACGCTGGACCTGACGGCGGACGCGACTCCGGCGAGCGTTCCGGAGCTGTCCTATTCCACGCCGCTGGTGATCACGAAGGGCATCGAGATGGGTGAGGTGTACGCGAACTCGGACTACTACTACGACTTCACCGTGTCGCCCGCGCTGCCTGCGGGCCTGTCGATCGATCCGAACACGGGTAAGATCTCGGGCACGGTGAACGAGATGGTGGCTGCGACGACGTACCAGATCACGGCGAAGAAGTACGGTGGCGGCAGCTCGACGGCGTCGGTGACGATCTCAGTGGAGGTGTGCCGTGGCGACAAGCACCTGATCACGCTGGTGGCGCGCATGGATGGCTGGCCGCACGAGGGTTCGTACAAGCTCTTCTCGGGCAAGGGAACGAGCGGTCAGGTGGTGTCGTCGAACACCGCGTTCAAGGTGAAGAGCGGTCTGAACTACGGCGACTTCTGCGTGCCTCACAGCATCTACACGCTGGTGCTGTACGACTCGAGGAAGGACGGCTGGATGAACCCTGCGGGCTGGTACCTGACGATCGATGTGGGCGCGATGATCTTCGACATGGGTCAGATGCCCAACGCCGTGGAGTCGGTGTCGACGCTGTTCTCGTCGCTGCTGCCGTTCCAGATCGAGTACGACAGTTGGAAGGTGTGGAACAGCGGTAACGCTGTGGCTGACGGCTGGAATGGGAAGGACTTCGACGACTCGGCGTGGGAGACGAAGACGGTGGCTGAGTTCGGCAACCATATGGGCACGACGGCGTATGTGAGACACGAGGTGAACATTCCGTCCATCGACGACTACCACGTGCTGAACGTGCGCGTGAAGTACACTGGTGGTGTTGTGGCGTATTTCAACGGTCACACTGTGGCGCGCTTCAACCTGGCGGAGGGTTTCGACGCTTCGAGTGAGGCGATCGCTGCTCATGACGCCACGACCTTCTCCAAGTTCCACATCGTTCTCTCCACGGCTGGCGCTGTGACGGGCAAGAACGTCATCGCCTTCGAGATCCACCGTGCGCCCGGCGAGAGCGCGCTGGTGTTCGACGCGACGGGCGTGTTCGGCGTGAACGACTGTTCGATCGTGGTGGACTCGTTCTCTACTGTGGAGAGCAGCGAGGTGTCTGGCTGCACGAAGGAGGACCTGCTGGACCTGAACCCAGTGACCTACGGCTACATCCCCAACGCGGCGAACTCTTTCCTGGCGTGGACGGTGGAGAACCTGGAGGGCTCCAAGTTCAACAGCTTCGCACTGCAGACGAACACGGCGACGACGGGTTACGGCTTCTCGGTGTACGGTCGTTGGGAGAGCGGCGAGGAGTACATCAGCGCGCTGGCGGTGATGGATCAGGAGACGAAGAACAAGGAGCGTTCAGCGTGGTCGATGCCGGCGGGTATCGCTGGGTTCAGCCAGTTCCGCTTCGTGGTGGATGCGGCGGCGTCGAGCACAGTGAGCACGAACGCGTACGTGATGCTGTACTGCAAGGCGAGTGGCAGTGGTTCTTGCCCTGCTGTCGGCGACTACCCTGCTGTGGGCGAGGGTGAGATCTCTCCGGCGAAGTGCCCTGAGGGCTACAGAGGTTACGCGTACAGAGTGTGTGCGAACGGCGTGTTGGGCGATATGCAGAGCGACAAGTGCGAGTTCAAGCTGCCGTCGCGCATCAACTACCTGAACAACAACATGGAGTTCATCCTGGGCGCGGAGGCGTCGAGCGGCAAGCCTTCGTACCGCAACATCATCACGGAGTTCTTCATGCAGGACAGCACGCCGCTGCCCGATGGGTTGAAGCTGGACGCGGTGACGGGCGAGATCACGGGCATTCCCAAGTCGACGATGGACGCGCAGGCGTTCACGGTGCGTGGCAAGAACCCTGCTGGCGAGACGTACGTGGAGATCACGATTGCTGTGCGCAAGGGCTACTGTGCTCCCGAGGGCGTGTTCGAGCGTACGAACGTGGGCGAGACGGCGGTGTACGAGTGTTCTCTGCAGGGCAGTTATGTGGGTACGCAGAAGAGAGCGTGCGTGTTGGGCAAGAAGAACGGCGAGTGGCAGAAGGCGAGCGGCTTCTGTATGCCTGTGTTCGCAATCGTGTTGCTCGTGCTGGCTGTCATCATCGTGATTGTGGTGGTGGTGTTCATTCTCATGCGTTCTCGCAAGACGAAGGCGGTTGGCGGCGTGAAGGGCAAGGCTTCGAAGACTTCCGTTAAGAAGACTCCGGCCAAGAAGACGGCTACGAAGGCTGTGAAGGTGTAACTTATGGGGTGTGTTTGTTAATGAGGTTATGAAATGTGTTAACGAGACAATGAAGTGTTTGTCAACGAAGGGGTTGGGCACTTCGAGCGGGTTTTGGCGGCTGTTCATTTTTCCCGGTAAGCAGTGGCGACATGAGCTCAACAATCGACCTGCTGTTCGCGAAGAAGAAGAGACCCGATTCGGACGAGCAAGCAACTCCGAATCCCACCGCTTCGGAGGATCCTTCCAAGGCGCAGTACATCGTTTTGTTCACTGCATTATTGAAAGACAAGCAACATCAAATGAGAAGGTGAACGATAAGGAGAACAATTCGTGTTTTCTGCTCTCCTTCCGTTATTTCGTAGAACGTCGAGTGATTCGGACGATGCAACGACGGTGGGAGATCTTCTGAAAGAAGGAGAGTTCGCTGAGAAGCAGCTGGGATCATCCGTAGAAAGAAGGAGCAGACAGCTCCAGCGATTCCTCCAAGGTTTGCCTCACTGTACATACTTCGTTCTCATCTGTAGTTCGTCCGAGCCGAAGACGATGTCTCCAGCCATCGAAATCGAGAAGGAGGAAAGGATCGTCGCGACCCTCATCGACCACATGAAGCGGAACGAGTCGCTCATCTACTTGGTTCAGCGACGCAAGGAGTACATCAACAACCGGCTGAAGGAGATTGACAAGCGATTGGCAAGCATGAATCCGGCTCCGCCCCGCCAGCGTAGTTCTTGCGTGCGCTCCTGATGTGTAGTGGACTCTCCTCTATCGACCTTCCTTTTGAAGAATGCGAAGCTGGTTCATGAATCGAAAGGGTATTCGAGTGAGGAAGTCAATTTGCTGATCCGCTTGTGGATCCACTTTTCCAAGTACGCCGAAGTGTACCACCTTTCCCTCGCCAACGTGCAATCCATTTTTGATTTTTATGACAGCATCAAGACCCTCGTGAGCGAATCAGAGGGATGCGCTGAATTGCCTTCGTTCTCCCCGCGCTCGCTGGAAACCTACACACTCTACTCCTCTCTTTGCCGTGCCGCGCTGAAGGCGGTGCTCGATGACTTCAAAGAGCCGTACACGTCCTCCGAGGAAGCGGACGCTGTCGACAAACCGTCACTGAGAGTGACAGTCGCGCTCGCCACGAAACTCTTCCAGAACGTGTACATTTCGTCGACTTGCGTCACGCAGAACGACTGGTTCCCCATCGCTGAGATGGTGTTCTGGACGTATGTCGAGAATCCCGGCTTTTTGTGTCCGTCGTCATTCCTCGATCAGATGAAGGAGGCGTTCGAGAAGGCGCATTCCGTTCCGCTGTGGCAGTGGAGCCCGCAGACGTGGGTGATGGTGTTGCTGACGCTGTGTGAGATGGCAGAGGACTCGACACTGTTGCTGCGACTGTTGGAGGAGCGCGTGACGCAGCGACGCGTGGTGGTGCGAGAGAAGAAGGAGAGTGATGTGAGTGAGAAGAAGGAGAAGAAGGAGAGTGAGAAGGAGAGTGAGAAGGAGGAGAAGAAGGAGATGAGCGAAAAGGAGAAGGAAGAAGTGAAGGAGAACGAGGAGAGCGAGTCAGAGAAGGAGGCGGAAGCGTTCACAGAAGAACAGAAGACCTATTTGGACGCTCTGGTGAAGGCGATCGAGGCGAAGAACGTGGAGGAGGTGCGCGTGCGTGTGTATGCATCGTTTTATGAATAGACCCTGATGAAACGCACCAAAGAACTCGGGTTTGTCACGGGGAAGAAGAAGAAGCGATACGCGCGCGCCTTCAAACCGTACTTGGAGCGCGTGGAGGCGTTGTACGAGGAACACAGAAGGCGGCTGAGGGAGCAGGAGGCGTTGCGCGCCAAGCAGGCCAGAGCGGCGGAAGACGCGAAGGAGATTATGGATTTGAGCCCGTCACTGCCTCTGCTGGGAACCGATCATTACGGAAATCGGTACTATTTCATGCAAAAGGACTACAATGCGGTGTACGTGTGTTGTAGCGACCAGGGCGAGAAGGTGATGAAGGAGGAGCGAGAGCGTGCGCAGAATCACGCTGGGACGAGGGCGAGGAGCACTGAGAGTGACGACGACGCCCACGTGCTGGAGCAGTTCGAGGAGACGAAGGACCGTGATTTTCTGTACGGTGGGTGCCTGTGGTGTTGGTGATGGGCAGAGAAGGCGAAGGAGCGCATCGACAGATTCCGACCGAAGGCGGTTGTGTGGCGCGCGCTGAGCACGCTGGGCGATGTGAAGGCGTTGATGTGTGTACTGAATCGGAACCTGCCGCGAGAGCGCGCGCTGAGCGACGCGATCGTGAAGAACGCGTTCGTGATCGAGTGTGTGTGGCGATGTGTCGTGACGTGCAGACAGTGGGGCAAGAGCGAGGCGAAGGCGTTTGGCCTGACGGACAAGGATGCAACAGCGTTGGAGAGCGACGAGGCGAGTCTGCGCAGGCGTCTGCGACGAGTGCAGGATGACGTGAACGGGTACATCGAGAGAGCGAGGCGGATGAAGAAGCTGCCGATGGAGCTGATCGCGTGGGAGGAGAAGGAGAGCGCGAACGAGACGGTGCTGAACACGCTTCACCAGGTGCAGGATTTCTTGAAGGAGACGGCGTTCCAGACCTGCACGAAGCGCGTGAATCAACACATCGCTCTCGTGGAGGAGGTGCGTGTGTGGGCGTGGCGTCAGGGGTAGTACATCAGACGCGCGTCGCCCTGCGAGCTGGAGATCATCGTGGTGTGGCTCCACAACGTCCTGCTGCGCAGCAAAACCTTCACCGACGTCCTTAGCAAGAAGATGGCGGAGATCGAGCAGGCGGAGGAGGCGAGAAAGGAGAAGGCGTTGGTGGTGGACGGGCTGGCTCCGTTGGAGGAACGTCGATCGAAGAAGCGAGCGTTGTTGCAGGCACAGAGCGCGAAGCGAGAGCGTGTGAGCAGCGAGGAGGAGGAGAAGAGTAGTGAGAAGGAGGAGTCGAGCAACAGTGAGAACGACGAGTGGGGTCCCAAGAAATCGCAGAGGCGGAGAAGGGTTTTGGAGGATTCGGAGAGCGAGGTGTCGATGAGCGAGGAGGCGGACACGACCTCGGAGGAGGATGAGTGGGACGAGTATTGTAGTATATGTGGCAAGGGAGGCCAGTTGATGTGTTGCGATGGGTGTCCGCGGTCATTCCATCTTCGATGTGTTCATCTGAAGGTGAAACGAATGAGGAGGTGTGATGCATAGAGAGTGCCGAGCGGAGAGTGGTTCTGTCCGAGTTGCAAGAAGGAAATGTGCGCTGTTTGCAAGAAGCATGGATTGGGGATCCATGACAACATTGTGTGTGGAAACGAGGACGGAACGAAGGGCTGCGAAAGGATATTCCACTTGGTGGGTGAGAGAGGAGGGACGTCATGCGTAGAGGTGCGTGGGGTTGACGGAAGTTCCTGAGGGCGACTGGTACTGCCCGGATTGTAGAAAGAAGATGCGCCGTTCTCCTCTTTGTTTGACAGAATTATGTCCGTCACCGAGTGTTCACGCGAAATCGGAGAGACTCTGTCCAAGGAGGATCTTCTGTACACGTTTGAAGATGTGGAATGCATGGTGAACCAAAACAAGACCCATTCAGCTGGAACGCTGTATTTGACGCAGAAGTGGGTACAGTGTGTTTAAATGAGTGTTAGCAATCTGATTTACGTGTCTCCACAGGAGGAGGACTACTGCCTTGTGGTTGATTACCCTGCGATCGGCGTTCACGCCGTTTGTCAGGAAGACACGCTGTGGAAGCGTCCCTGCATCTATTGTCAAATCTGTGACCCCAGTGATGAAGGAACGGAGGACATGAGCGTTGTTTGCGGGGACGAGGCCTTCGAGGCGTTCGACCAAGAGGATAACGCTGAGGAGGAGGTGGAAGAGGAGGAGGACGACGGGTCCATCTTTGAAATCCTCTTCTCCCCTCTCGATAGTGGGAAGAGTAATCTCTTCGATGGTGTATTCACACATAGTTGACACGCTGTTCAACAGCATCAGTCGTCTTCAGGTGATGCATCCCGATCCCGTGAAGGACGAAGACGAGGATAACACGTTTATGACGGCGAATGGTGTAGTGAGTGTGGAAGATCATATATGCAATCTCTTTGAGAAGGCGGCAGTGGGGGTTGATGTTGGGATTCATGGATAGGCTGAGTATGAAGGGAAGTCGAGTGAGTAGTGATTGTTTGTTTGTTACCGACTTTTTGGTTCTTTTGATAGTGAATCGAGTGAGAGGGAATCACTTCCGTTCACAACAGAAAACACTTCCCCTACCACTCCATAACAATCAATCCATAACAATAACAAACACAACTACTTTGAACTCGGAATCACATACTTCTTTGTGGGCGGCATGAAGCCCTCGCCTCCAGACACCTCCACTTCCTCCAAATGCGTGTACAGCGACTTGGGCTCGTACGGCGTCTCGTCGCCAGCCTCCTTCCGCAGCTGGATCGCAGCAGGCGTCTCCGAACCCGGAATCACCACATCGGCAGGTACAGGCACTTCCTCCTCCTTCTTCTCCTCCTCCACGGGCACCTCCGCCTCTCTCTCCTCCTCCTCGTCCTCCTCCTCCACCGCGTTCTCCGGGATCTCGCCCCACAGCTTCTCCTCCTCCGGGTTCAGCTTCTTCGTCGCCTTCTCCTCCACGTACACGCCGAACACATCACCGTACAGCGGGCGGCCCTGTTCGTCCACCGGAGGACGGCCCCAGCCCTCCGCGTGGTTGCCGTACTGGCAGCCGGGCGGGATCGGGCTGTTCAGTCCGGGAATGCGGAGGTTGGGGTACGACGGCGGCGGACCGTAACGCTGCTGCATCCACAGCCATGGCGGCGGCGACACGGGCGTCATGCCCAACGCTTCCTACGTGTTATGAGAGGGTGTTGTGACCCACGCGAAGACGGTCTGACAACTGACCCGGCTTCTTCTCCGTAAGACGCACCTCGTACTCCTTGCCCTCGTAGTACACCTCGCCGAAGCCCGTCATGCGTGGCTTCTTCATGTGTCGGAAGAACGCGTCCTCTCTACCGATGAAACGCCCGCGCGGCGGTTACAAGACGTCGTAGCTGATGTCCATCTTATGAAGCTTCGGGTGCATGCGGTCACGTGCCTGCGACTGCAGACTCTTCTCTCGCTCCTCCTCGGCGATGGACGCGCGGATGTCGGCGATGCCCGTGTCTGCGATGTAGTCTAGCTATCATCATGGAACCACTGAACGACCGGGCAGTTTGAAGGCGGGCTTCTCCGTGCCACGACGACCCTGGAGATAGTGGCGCTTCGAGCACCAGTGACGGGGGACAGGGACTGTGTTGCGGTAGGATTTGAGGTAGACGAGGAGACGAGGATCCGATGCGGTGACATCTTCCACCTCGACCACGTCCGGACGGCGCACCAGCTGCTTCAGCTCGGCCACGGTCAGTCGACTGGCCAGTTTGCGCGCCTTCTTGCTCATCTTCTTCTCTCCACTCGCTTCATCGCCCTTCATCAGGCTTTCCTACACGTTCACAATAACGCCAATGCAATACGGCAGCGTCCGGCTGCTTCTCTGTGTTGTTGTTGTCACTGTTGGTAGTGGGCGCGACCTAGGGATAACCACAGCAGAAAACGATCCACCTCCACTTGAGCGGCTTCCTTTGCAGCAAAGTTCTTGAAGACTTCTTGCAGTTCCTGGTATTGGTCCTTCACCTTTTCAAACGCGCTGTCATATACGAAGTTCACTTCTTCTTCCGTTTCATTTTGATTGGTCGTCGTTTCCTTTTTCTCCTCCTCCTTCTTCACAATCTACGCCATCACGCACTCCATTCAAAAACAAATACTTCGTTCACCTTCTTCTTATCCAACAACGCGCCCTCCTTCCGGTTCTCCTTCTTCTTCTGTCTGCGCTTCTGATTCTTGGTGAGTCGTTTCTATTCCGTTAGCTATTCAAACGAGAGCCGTGCCTTTGTGTCCACTATCATTCGAAGTCCAGATAACACCAGAACGAACCTTCCTTTGCGAAGCCTTGTCCGAAGCAAAATACCCCCTATTTCTGTCACCCCTCTCGCTTTCTCCCCATTCACGCCAATGGAGAAGAGTAAGAAGAAGGTTTCGATGAAGGCAGCGAACGCGAAGGCCACCCAGCCGATCGTGAAGGAGAAAGTAGGTGTGTGGGACGAGAACGCTCATCGCAAGGTGAAATACACGAACAAGCAGCGTTGCCTCGTTCTCGCGTCGCGTGGAGTGAGTTACCGCACGCGTCACCTGATGAAGGATTTGGAGGCGCTGATGCCCCATTACAAACCGGATGTGAAGGTACTTCCTTGCTTATCTCCTCTTTAACTCACTAGCTTGACGTGAAGAAGGGACTGACGGAGATTACCGACATAGCCGAGATGAAATCGTGCACATATTCTATATTCTTTGAAGTGAACATTAAGTGTTCAAATCATGCACAGACGCGCAAGCACACGGACGTGTACATGTGGATTAGTCGCATTCCCAACGGCCCTTCCGTGCGTTTCTTGCTTCAGAACGGTACCTCCACGCACCAACACTCATGGACTAGTCCACACGACGGAGGAGCTGAAGATGACGGGCAACTGCCTCATGGGCTCCCGACCGCTGCTCCTCTTCGACAAGCACTTCGACGCGGCCCCCGAGCTGCGACTGATCAAGGCGCTGTTCAAGGAGGTGTTCGCCGTGCCGCTGGGCCACCCGAAGAGCAAGCCGTTCGTGGACCACGTGATGTCGTTCTTCGTGGTGGACGGCAAGATCTGGATTCGCAACTACCAGATCTCGGAGAGGGGCTCGACGGAGCACGACGCGGAGAAGTTCGCGAAGCGCGGCGAGGAGCCGTCGCTGACGGAGATCGGTCCGCGCATGGTGCTGGAGATCATTCGCATCTTCGACGACAGCTTCACGGGCAAGACGCTCTACGAGAACCCGAACTACGTGTCGCCCACGGCGTCGCGCTCCATGGAGAAGAAGAAGGGCTCGGGCAGCTACGCGAAGCGGATGAAGGCGTTGGTAGGGAAGTGTGGAGCGAGTGATGGATAGGAGAGACTGGAGCAGAGGAAAGAGGAGATGGTTCTTCCCGAGGACGAGCTCGCTGATGTGTTCCAATAGGGGTGTTTGTTGGAGATGTTCATTCCAATGAGATGACTTGTGAAACGATCTTTACGATTACTAGTCAAATGTGATGCAGTTCATTCAAGAGACATTTCAAACAAACACACCGTGTACTACGGATGCAGTTCGGTCGTCCCTCTACTTGCTGATGGACATGACAGCGTTGATCATATCGTTGTCGTTGTCGCGCAGCGCCTTCACAGCCTGAGCGCGAGTGCACTTGGTCTGCTCAATCACGAAGGAAATGTCGTCGGGGTTCAAGCCGGTCTCGTCCACAGCCTCCGTCTCCTCAGCGGCAGGAGCCTCAGCAGGGGTCTCGGCAGCGGGAGCAGCCTCGGCCTCCTCGGGCGCCTGGAACTTCTGAGCAGCCGCCTGCTGGAGCAGATTGCTCGTCTCGCCGTTGTCCACTCTCACGGTACCGAACACCACGTAGACGTCCTGCGTGTTGCTCTTGTACACGGTGGGCTGGTCCACGAAGAAGTAGGTCTTCTCGTCTCTCTTGAAGGTCGCTCTCATGATATCGGGCACCTCCGTCATGGCGTGAGCCAGCACGGCCTTTCTAGCCTTCTTCTCGTTTCTGCCCACCTTGGGCTTCTACGCGTCATCGCCAACGCACAGCGCAATACGGGAATCTCGGGCATGGGCATCTCCTCGTGGTTGTGCTCCTCCTCGCAGTGGCAGTTCTCGTCGCACTGGTGCTCCTCCTACGGAAATGAGCCCGGAAGAGAGAAATCGCTACAACGGTGGTGTTCTTCACTTCTTCAGCCATGGTTTATCGAATTCGAGTAGAATTACAACACAAACGTAGTAATGTGAGGCGATGGCGAGCGACCATTCTCGACGTGTACGGCAATTATGGCGAAATGGGCGCTAATCCCTGTCCTGGGTGGATAGGGAATCGGGACGGGTTCGATTCAAATTCGCTTTCGGAATTCCAATAATCCATTCGTCTCCCAAAACTCGTTGGAAAATGCAGGGATTCCTCCTCTCGTACATGAAGGGTGCGGCTCCGCTGATGAGCAAGCTGATGGCGGCGAGAACGCTGTTGACTCCGTCCTTCTGTCCTCCTCCATCCCTCTCCATAAGACGTAGATTCAAATCCGATAAACGCTTTTCACATCAACTCCGTTTCCGCCGTTTTCAGCAGCCTTCGCCTGACGGTTGACGATGCGCTCACAGACGGAGTGCTGTTCGTGGGGAGACCGCGCAGAGTGCCGAAGAAGGTGAGGGAGGAGTGATTCTGTGAGCAACAGGCAAACCACGGAGCGCGTCCCAACAGCCACGTGAGGAGGAGGGAGAAGAAGCCTCGCCATGTGTGTCGTGTTTGTAAGAAAGACGAGGATGACAGTCGTTATGTTACAAGCCTCTCGAGACCTCAAACAACGCCTTATCACTTCTTTACTGCTGATCGCAGTCGCGGGCAATATGACCGCTCTTTCCGCACTTGCGGCACACGGGCTCGTTGGGGCAGTCACGAGCGATGTGGCCGGGCTGACCGCAGTTACGGCAGGTGCGCTCGTTCTTGCACTCGCTGGCGATGTGGCCAGACTGACCGCAGTTGCGGCACACGGGCTCGTTGGGGCACTCGCGAGCAATGTGGCCGACCTGGTGGCAGTTGTGGCACACGATCACTCTGTTGCTTCTGGGAGCACGCTTCTCGCCACTTCACGTCACACACCCCATTCGCTCTTACGCCTCAGGGCACTCGAAGGCCTTGTGACCGGGCTTGCCGCACTTGTAGCACACGGCCTCGCGCTTCTCCGTGTTGCTGGGGCAATCGCGAGCCTTGTGGCCCATACCACCGCACACGTAGCACTTCATCTGCTCTCCCTCGCTATCGGCGGGCTCTAGGCGCTCATGGCAGGGCGGAAGGACTCACTGTTGGGGCAATCACGAGCCTTGTGACCAGTCTGATGACAAATGTAGCACTCCATCTAGCGCGTAAGAATCGAGGCAGAACCGCCCACCTTCGTTGCTTGTTGAAAGAAATGTGAATTGTGGTTGGCTCCACGTCCGAATGCGGGCGGTGGAATTGGAGGTGGAATGGGTGGTTGGGAGAGGGGGAAGGGTCCGCAGTGCAGAGTTGTCTGAAGTGGGTAAGAATGGGGTTTGTAGTTGAGACATCTTGTCCGAGTGGTTAAGGAGACAGACTAGAAATCTGCTGGGCTTTGC
>ERZ1106948.516-NODE-516-length-17013-cov-35.231041_pt1 | contig 17013 bp, 27 predicted proteins | sample MGYA00403673_ERZ1106948 | MGnify/ENA primary metagenome ERZ1106948 (study PRJEB35170, sample SAMEA104062409) | human gut metagenome | biome: human gut; feature: human-associated habitat; material: faeces | place: Denmark | collected 2012-05-07 ...
CCCTGACTTGTGTCTGTTCCATCCTTTAAAAGGATGATTTGAGGTTGCTACGGCTCAGTCTCTCTCCCGCGCGCACCTACCATCATGTAACTCATTCTGTATATCGTAAAACTCACGAAGAGAGTTCGAGTATGGAAATCGAACTTCGTTAGTTATTTCTCTTTTCAAGGACGATATCATGGTGTGCTCACGCTGTGAAAAGAAAATGGGGAAACTCATCGTTCCTGACAAATGGAAGGACGGAGCGAGAAATGTGAGTCGTGGAACGGGTGGGCGAAGCGCGTTCATCTAACCGCTAGACGGAAACGGAGAGAGAAGCGAGGACAGCACGCGACGCGTCGTTCGGAGTATTGAGCAATCTCGAAGAATGGCGCGGTTGGCACTTGCTCGCACCCGTGACGTGTAGAAGCAGTCCGATGGGAAAGGCATGCCGTATCTGCGGGACTCAGATCGAGCCGTGGGCGAATTACTGCAGCTCGTGCGCCTTCAAGAAGGGGATCTGCGCTCGCTGCGGCCGCAAGGTGCAGGACACAAAGAACGCCCATATGTATGATAGGTAATGACTGTTTGCTCCAAACACGCTAGTTCCCGATGAGGTTTTTAGCTACTCCGGAGGAAAGAAGTCCGCGAGCCTTTTCGCTCACGGAGGACCACCACACTTTAACAGTCGCGTTCTCAGCGAACAGGAGGTTGAACCAGAAGTTCCTGAAGTCGTCTTGTAGACGCCCGCACTTGTACGAGATCGCCACCTTCTGGCACCAGTGTTTAAATGACTCGTTGTGTTTGTACAGCATCTTGAGGCCGATCAGCAGACCCGCCGTGTACACGACGTAGCGGAAGTGGAAGCGACGCTGCGGCTTCTCGCTCATGATGATGTCGTACGTTCGGTCGTGAATCTTCTTCGCCTTCTTCTTCTCCTCCTCCACCACCAGAATGCGTCCCTCGTCGTCCTTCTTCGACACCATGTGACCTACGCGCTCAGTCTCGCACCGTTTCTCTACGCTTTTGGGGCAGACCGAAATCATCGAATTCGCCCACGTTCATCTACGAGTCACTCCCTCCCCCTTCACGCACGATGAACAGCGCGTTCTTGAACGTGTACTTGACGTACAGGCGTTTGGTCTACACTTCACCTCTCGGCGGAGCGCTACTTCGCCCATGCAGCAGTCGTAGAAGCCGGGCAGCGCGGAGATGGAGTCCTGGCTAAGCAGCGCGTCCTCTAGTCATTACCTATACACCAATCGACCACTTCGGTGGATGATCTGCGAATTGTCGATCAGACAGAGGAGGGGAATCTTCACATCCAGCACGCGGCCGAACGCCTACGCGTCAGCAGCAGCGAGAAGGGGGACAATGTCGTCAATCGTGCAGCTGGGGTCGACGACATTCTCGATCGCTCCGTAGTAGGCCTCGAGGATGACCAGTCCGTTGGGTCCCTTGCTCTTCTCGTTCTCCTCAATCAGGCCCGCCGACACGCGCATGTTCTCGATGGCTTCGAGCGCCTCCTGACGGCTGTTGCAATATGTCTACCCATCACGCGCAGGAGAGGAGCGAACTGTGTGCTTGTCATTTCCGCTGTGGCTGGGCCAGTTGCGGAAGTTGTAGGAGCGACGCTCCTTCACGTTCAGAAGAATCTGACCGATGACTATGAGTATAAGAACACGTACCACCTTGGCCTGGGTGACCAGGTTGAAGATGCGGTCGCATTCCTTGTCGAAGCCTTCGGGCTTGCTACGCGTGATACGAATCGACGCACTCCGACTCGTAGTCAGCGAACACACGGTTGCGACGGTCGCGGTGGTAGAACATGGACATATTCTTTTGTGCGGCTTTGATTTCATTTTCACTAGCCTACGCGAATGAGGAGAGACTGCGCAGAGGATACATAGATAGAAACGCCGAGGACGGCGTAGTAGTCAATGTCTCCCGTTTGCTCGGTCCTGGGCTCCGGCTCGAACGGCTTCAATCCTACAGACATCAGAGAGCACCGCAAAACGGAAAGTACCCTTGGGGAACCGAATGGTCTTGTTGGAGGGATTCGACTCCTGCTCGTTCACGATTTTGCTTTCTCGATGTTTCGTACTCATCCGAATGCCAATCCGTACTAGTTCAAGGAGAATTCTGGTTGGCTCTTTTCCTCCCCGTGTCTCCGATCCAGTCTTGACAGTGTGCGGAAGTGAATTGTGACGCCGTATCGTCAACGCAGTGATCTCCTCTTCCTTTCCTTCCTATTCGCTCCATCAGTATTCTATTGGTGTGTGCAATCTATGTGTGCAATAGGAGAAACCCTCGCTTTTCCCTCCCACCTCCACGATAGACGCTGGACGAGGATGATTGCATGGGGAATAGGGCGTATTGTGGGGAGGGCCTGCGGGTTTCAAACGGGGATTCCGCCGTGGGGCCTTTCTCGGAGGATTTCGCACAATATTCTTTCTTGAGTGTCTTCGTTGCCCCTCAGGTGTGAGTAATTTCAAAGAATGCGTGAAATCGTATCTGTGCATATTGGTCAGGCTGGTATTCAGCTTGGTAGCGATTGCTGGGAGCTGTTCTGTCTGGAACACGGCATCAATGCCGAGGGTTACAAGATGGACAAGAACGACCAGAACCAGAACTACCGCACCTTCTTCAACGAGTCGAACTCGGGCAAGCTGGTTCCCCGTGCCGTCTTCGTGGATCTGGAGCCCACCGTGATCAACCAGCTCCGCAACGGTCCCTGCAAGAACCTGTACCACCCCGAGCAGCTGATTTCTGGAAAGGAAGACGCCGCCAACAACTACGCTCGCGGTCACTACACCATCGGCAAGGAGTACGTCGACGTCGTGATGGACCGTCTCCGCAAGGTGGCTGACGCCTGCGACTCGATTCAGGGCTTCTTCATCTTCAACTCTGTGGGCGGAGGTACCGGTTCTGGTTTCGGTTCTCTGCTGCTCGAGAGACTGACGTTGGACTACGGCAAGAAGTCCAAGCTCGGCTTCTCGATCTATCCTTCTCCCCTCCTCGGCACCTCCGTGGTGGAGCCCTACAACGCCGTGCTCAGCACCCACAACCTGCTGGAGAACACGGAGCTTACCGTGGTGCTCGACAACGAGGCCATCTACGACATCTGCCGCAACAACCTCAGCATCGAGAGACCGACCTACACCAACCTGAACAGACTGATCGCGCAGGTGATTTCCTCCATGACCGCCTCGCTGCGCTTCAGCGGCGCGCTGAACGTGGACATCAACGAGTTCCAGACCAACCTGGTGCCGTACCCTCGCATCCACTTCATGCTGTCGTCGTACGCCCCCGTGATCACGCCGCACAAGGCGCTGATGGAGAACATGTCCGTGTCGGAGATCACCAACCAGGTGTTCGACGCCAACAGCATGATGTGCAAGTGCGACCCTCGTCACGGCAAGTTCATGGCGTGCTGCCTGATGTACCGCGGCGACGTGACGCCCAAGGACGTGACCGCTGCTGTGACCACCATCAAGAACAAGAAGACGGTGCAGTTCGTGGACTGGTGCCCCACCGGCTTCAAGTGCGGTATCAACAACCAGCCGCCCGTGCAGATCGAGGGCAGCGAGATGGGTCGCGTGCCTCGCGCCGTGTGCATGCTGAGCAACAACACCGCCATCGGCGAGGTGTTCAGCAGAATGAACTCCAAGTTCGACCTGATGTACGTGAAGCGCGCGTTCGTGCACTACTACGTCAGCGAGGGTATGGAGGAAGGCGAGTTCGCTGAGGCCCGTGAGGATCTGGCCGCTCTGGAGAAGGACTACGAGGAGGTTGCTCAGGAGGAGGAGTACATGGATCAGGAGCTGTAAGTCTTTTCTCGGTGTGTTTGTTGGTGATGATGCTTTTCAATGAGGGTCTTATTTTGGGGTGTTTCAATGACGGCCATTTCTTTGGGGGTGTTTCAATGACGATCATTTGGGAGACGACAATCGTATTCCAAGAACACTCTTTGCAGTGCTTGCTGGACGATGGCGATCTATTCCCCCGACGAGTGGAAGCCGCTTTTGATTATCACGCAGATCCTAACGAATCAAGTGGAGCGCATGTGCGATGCTTGACCCGTAGTGCTGGTTTTACGCGATTTGGATGAATATCCATCTGCTCTCTTGCTTCGTGCTGAAGATGGACACGAATCTCTCCCTCTCCTTCTTCTTCACGGACTATGCACGAATTCCTTCGATTCGTCACGCGTAGGAATTCAGCCTAGTGGACTTCCATTTCTATCTCATCGTGGTGGAGCTGGCGCTCACTTGCTGCATCATGTCCGCTCTCCAGTCTTCCCGTGATGCCGTAGGGTGCCTATCATCGTTTACATCGCGGAACGAGCGAAGAAGTGTCTTGACTTTTGCTCCACTGTGTTCATCCTTCATCTCGTGGTCTGCTTCGTCGTGAACGTACTCCATGCAGTTTCAAACTCAGCGGTAGGGACTTCCGAGGAGGGCGTATTGGTGGATCACCATGTTCGTGTGCATGGTTGCCATGACGCTGCTTTGTTCGTCTTGGTGTGGGTAGTGATGTGTAGCGGAGAGAGTGGCCGTGAAGAGGGAGATGGAGGACATCCTCGTTTCCGACATTCTTGCTTCTGTATGATAGAACTTGTTCCTTGTATCCTGTGGACTGTTTCTTGCACACCCCTTCCCGCTGACGAAAGAAGCGCCGTTTTTTGGAGTTCAGGGAAGTGCCATTATTTCGAGAATGCGGACGGCTCGGAGGAAATCCGTCCGACGCAAGAAGTCGCAGAAGGACGACGACGACGACCTGGTGTTCCGCTGGGTCGGAAAGGGAACCAAACACAACAGTACGCTCTTCTCTCCAATTCACACCCACTAGACTGCACATTCTACGATGAGGTGAAGCATGGAGAGGACCACTTCGTCGTCGGCGATACCTTGGAATTGCTATCCTCCGGGAAACAGCCGAGTTTGGAGGGCGATTACAAGGTAAAGCGATGGCGGATCCGTTGATGTGTAGAATAGCTGGATAGCGGAGATTGACGCGTTTTGGGAAGAGGAGAGCGGCGAGAAGATGATGGAGTGTCGCTGGTACTACGGATACAACGACCTCACTGCCTCCTCGCGTCCCGCATATCGCAAGCGGTTTCGCTCTTCCTCGCGCTGTGACGCCTAGAGAGCTCTTTGAAACGGACAGCATCAGCAACAACCCGCTCGGGTCGATTGTGCAGAAGGTGTCCATCTACCCCTACGATGAGTGGGCGACACTGGCTCCGAGCGTGCAGGAGACGTCTTTCTTCTGCCAGTACTTCTACTCTACCAAAACGACCTATCTCCACCAACTCTATGGTATCCTCGCTGATTGCCTCTTCCCGTAGACAATTCTCCCTCCAAGAAGCTGGAACGAATTCACCTGTACTCCTATATGAATCCAAAGGCTCTGCACCGCGACGCAAAACCCACCCCTCCGAAGAAGACGCGCAAACGTATCCCTTCGCTTCCTTGTATACCGTAGATGCCGCCAATGAAACTCCCGAACTCGCCCTCGAGAAGGCGAAGGAGCACCTGCTTCTGTCCTTCATCCCTACCTCGATCCCCTGTCGCGAGACGGAGCGACGAGAGGTTTACGACTATCTGCGTTACAGCATCAAGCAAGGAGGAAACGGCTCACCACTGTACATCTCGGGGATGCCGGGCACGGGGAAGACGGCGACGGTGCGCGAGGTGATTCGAGAGCTGCAGGGCGAGCTCAATTTCAAGGTGGTTTCGCGCATTCCAGATAACGGGTAGTTTTTGGAGATCAACGGAATGAAACTGACGTCGGCCAGCTCGGCGTTCTCTCTCATCCTCCACTTCCTCACACACAAGTACGTGGTGTCGTCGCGTGCCGCCGAAGTACTCCCATTTCCCTCTCTCTATCGTAGGTCCTCAACGACTACTTCACCACGCCCAAGCGCAGTGGGTTCGACACTCTGGTCTCACCCGTAGAGAAGGAGGCGCCGCTGGTGGTGCTGGCGGACGAGCTGGACTACCTGTTCACGAAGAACCAACAGGTAATCTACAAGCTGTTCGACTGGCCGCACGACCCCAACTCGCGTCTCATCGTCATCGTGGGCGCTGCTGGCGGTGTGTCAAATAGGGCATCTCCAACACCATCGACCTGCCCGAGCGCGTGATGTCGCTGCGCACCATCAGTCGCGTGTCGATGAACCGCGTGCTGTTCAAGCCGTACTCCCGCGAACAGATCGCCACCATCATCAACGTGCCTGCTCGCGCGGCGACTCACGCGTAGAAGCGGCTGGAGGAGCTGGCGGTGTTCACGCCCGAGGCGATCGACCTGTGCAGCCGGAAGGTGAGTGCGGTGAGCGGGGACATTCGACGCGCGCTGATGATCGCCAAGCGCGGCGTCGAGCTGGCGAGCGAGCGGGGACTGACGACGTGGGGGAAAAGGTGGGGTGTGAGGGGTAGCGTGTCGATCGGACTGATCGCGGAGGCGGCGAAGGAGCACGCGGAGAGTTACAAGATGAGCGTCGGGGCGTGTGGGCTGTGTGAGGCGTAGCTGCTGCAGCACTGCTCGCTGTACCAGATGCTGCTCCTCATCTCCATCGTTCTGCACATGCACGCGATCGGTGTGGACTTCGTGTTGGCGACCGACGTAGGAGCGCGATGGAGGATTGATTGAGAGATCTTCGCCCGGATGGACACGCTGGTCTTGCGGTACGCGAAGAAGACACTGCTCTTCCCCGAGTTCCAGGCCGTAGCGGCGTCGCTGGCGAGTGTCGGCATCATCAGCATAGTTCCTCCTTCGACGAAGGTGAGAGTGCTGCCGAGCGATGAGCTGTAGTTTGACACACTCCTGAAGCTGGTCATTCAGCCCGACGACATTTGTTTCGCGTTGAAGGACAACGAGATTGCAAAGGCGGAAATGAATCTGCTCATGACATAGAGGTCTGTTTGTTGCACGATAGACTCGTTTTGAAGGCAACCCGATTCACAATTCTGTTTCCTCGACCGACCTTTCCTGCCCTCGCGCGTGAGGGGATCGGGGAGTCCATACAAACAGCGAAACCGATTCAGGAGTTGACGCCTCTGTTTGGTTCGAGAGAGAAGAGCACAGTCCATATCGTGAGCATTGCATCGTGACAAGCAGATACAGAATGCCAATGGTCTTCCGTTCTTCCGCTTCGGCGTCCAACGGGAAGACGAGCAGTTCCTATCTCATGGGGAGCGCTCTGTATAGTACGTCGAGTAGCGATGCCAAATCGGTTTACGACGGATCGACTCACGTGTATGAGTACGATGATTCTGTTTCAGAGTACGATGACGGGAACGAGCCTATTGAAGACATCGACCTCTATCCCGTATTGCCGTTGCAATAGTGTGAAGCGTAGGAAGAGTCGTCCTATTTCCTGCCCGCCATGTCTTTCAATCTGCTGAAGACATACGAACGGTGCGATGAAAACTTGCACTTTGGCAGTGTTAGTCGGTATCGCCAGATCGACATCGGGGCTCGGTGATTATGCATTCTTCTCTTTATCGTAGACCGGAGACCATCGCCTGCAACACAGCCAGGGGCTATCTCGTTGTGAACAAGGGCCTACTGCTGCGAACGGACAACCACTTCGTTCGCCTCCTGTCCTTCATCGGGGAAGGCACGTTCGGTCAGACCTTTCTCGCTCGCGACGTCGTGAACGGGGCCTACTTCGCTGTGAAGATCCTGCGCTCATTCCCCGACTTCGTCGAGCAGGGTCAGAGGGAGAAGGCCGTCCTCGACTGGGTGAATGCGATGGACGAGGAGGACAACTACAACCTGATTCACCTGGCGGGGTACGGGCTGTACCGCAATCATCACGTTCTCGTGTTTCCCCGCTACTTTTGTTCACTGAAGGAATTCATGGACAACAATTCACAGGGCCTGTCGCTTCGCGCAATTCGCTCCATCGCACACTCCGTTTCCACTGTTCGTCGTAATCACGCCGTAGATTCTGACATCCCTGTCTCTGCTGCACAGCAACGGAATCATTCACACGGATGTCAAACCACACAACCTTTTGTTCGAATACCCGTTCTGTAAGGGCGATTCGCCGGAGGAGACGGAACGGCGCATTCTCAACAACCGGATTCGTTTAATCGATTTAAGTTCATGCAACAACGATTATCCGAAGCCCTCGGCGACCTGCCAATCTCTGTATTGGCGATCTCCGGAAGTGGTTCTCCAGCTCCCTTACGACACGAAGATCGATGTCTGGAGTTTAGGCGTCGTCCTTCTCGAGCTCTTCCTCGGCTATACCGCATTCCCCGGGCAGAATGAATTCGAACTCCTCCACCTGGTTCATCGCCGCGTCGTAACTCCCCTTCCCTCCACCTCACCCCCAGGGCTCCATTCCGCAGAGCATGGTCATGCGTTCCACGCGCCAGACCGAGTTCTTCCACCTCGTTGCCGTTTATTCCCGCGATTTCCGTCACTCTTAGGGAAGCCAACTGTACCAACTCCGACCCCTGTCTCCCGAGCGGTCCGCCACCCTCCTCGACGGCAAGGCGACGCTGTCCCGCGTGGTGCACGACAAGCCGTTTCCGCTGAGCACGCCCGTGGAACAGTGCCAGACCGAGTTGCGCGAACGCGACCGCTTCTTCGCGCTGTTAACGCGAATGGTCTGTGTCGATCCTGTGGACCGCGCGCCCGTCGAAACGCTCCTCACCTTCCCCTTCATCACGGTAGGCGCTGGCTGGCGGATTTGAGGCACAGGGCACGGACAACGAGCCGTCTGTGGTGTTCCGGGGTCAGCCGGCGTCGTGGGGCTGAGGCGGGGGAGTCACGTGTAGGAGCGTTCCGGATCTGCGGCCGAGACGGTTTGAGCCCGTTCCTCAGGTGCGTCCGCGCATGAACTTGGCGGTGGCGATGGGACGATGGGAATCATGTCTAGGACCGGAAGCCGTATGGCGATGCGCTTTTGCAGCGGAGCTCTGGGAACTCGCCGTCGGGAGAGCAGACGTTCTACTCGCTCCACGGCGACGACCGAACTGCGACTATCCCGGAATCCACCAGTTTTTCAGCCTCTTTCACCCGAGAGAGCTACTGGGATTGTAGAAGCAGAGGGACTTCTTCCGAGCGGAGGAAGTAGTGTGGTGTCCATTTCTCAGCTCTTTCTTGCTCTCGCGTTTGTTTTCCCACACTCCATGCAGCGCGTGTCTAGGAAGAGATCGGACCCTGAATCCGAGGGAAACCGCGAGGCGCAGCGCATCACGCGATCTTCGCACCAGCGTTTCTCTCTTTGTTGTTTGCTTGACGCCCGTAGCAAACCGGAGTTTCTTCTATGGAAACGAGGACGCGACGTTCTACAATCGCGCTCTCTGCTACGTTTGTCAGGGAGCGAACGCAGAAGGAGCTCCTCTGTGTATTTCTTTCATTGTAAGCATGAGTCGTAGGGGTTTGCGAGTCCTGCAAGAAGAGGGTGTGTGCGAACTGTCTCTGCGAGTGTAGTAAGTGTCATCGGAAGGTGTGCACGTTGTGCTCCAATACGCTCGATTGTACCTTGTGTATTGACTGTGGTGTGTATCTTGGCTTGTTTGGATATGCTAACGTCTCTGCTGGATTCAAGTCTTATTGAACATGCTTAACGATCGGTTGGAAGACTGACAACGCACAACACTCTGCAAGAAACAACACTATCACCTAGATTGCTCATACTGCAGCAACCGCCTCCACAGTTCGTCCACGCTTGTATCCGATTGAACGGGCACCACCTCTTCGGGAATCTCCTCCATTCCGATGCCTCCGAGCCACGAGAACAGCCCTCCGTTTCCGCTGCTGTTCTCGTTATACTTCTCCACCTCCTTCAGCACACATACTCGCTGCTCCTCCTCTGACAGCTTCTAATCGTCAGCTCCCTTCCTCGCTCCCACCAAAGTCTCCATCATCGCCTTCAGCGCCGCGCCACCTCGCACGGACGTCAAATACGTGATCAGCAGCTGTCTCAGCGTGCGAATCTGGAGTTGCCCCTCTTCCGCGGTTTTCCGCATTTCCTCCTGCTAAACGTAACTCCCTCCTCTCATTCCAACCGTCTGTTTCGCCGTCAGCCGCGTCTTCACCAGCTCGGCATCCATCACACACAGCCGCGCCTGCTGCGCCTCGATCTGTTTGTCCTTCTTCTCGCACTCCTCGCAGCTCTTCGCTTCCTCCTCCTTCTCCTCCTCCTTCACCTCCTCCTCCTTCACCTCCTCCACCACCACCTCCGCCTTCTCCTCCTTCTTGTACACCGCCAGCGTCGCCTGCAGGTTCTTCACGCACATCTCCGCGAAGTTCACGTCCTCCTGCGCGTTCTTGCACTGGATCGACAGCTGCGTGTTCTCCTCCTTCACACGTCCCAACTCCTCCTCCAGCGCCTTCGTTCTATTCTTAATTCCCACTCCACTCTCCCACGACGCTTCCAGCGACGCCACTGCCTGCTCCTTGGCGGCCAAAGAAGCCTTGATTTCGTCCAGTCGCCCGAACTCCTTCTTCCGCTCCAGACGCTCCTTCAGCAGCTCGTCATTCTCCGTCTTGAACGTCGCCAGCTGGATGTTCAGTGATTCGATCTCCCGGTCGCGCTGCGCGATATCGTCTGGTCGTCACACTCCCCACATACCCCAACTTTTCAAACGATCGCGCGTCTCCTCCACGACTCGCATCGAGTTCGCGCTCTCCGCCTTTTTCCCCTCGATTTCTGCCATTCGCTCTTCGCACTGACGCTTCTCCTTCTTCAGCGTTTCCACCAGATCCTCCAATTCCTGCTCCTTGCGCATCGATTCGCGCATGTCGGACTTCAGCGCCTCGTACCGACGCTCGGCGTTCGACTGCGCCAGCGCCACGCGCTCCTTCTCCTTCTGGAGGAGACTTGCGTGGTTCTGTGCCTGCTGCTCCAGCTCTTTGATCTTCTGCTGGTATGTCCCGATTGATTCCAGTTTTGCGGTGACCTGTCCCAGTAGTGGTGTCATGTCCTATTCCTAAGTCGCTCCGCTCACACGTACAGTTGTCTTGTCATCGCCGTACTTCGTCTTGTCATCGCCGTACTTCGTCTTGTCATCACAGTACTTCGTCTTGTCATCACAGTACTTCGCCAGAGGAAGCAAGCCCTCGCGCAGACGGTGGTACTCCTCGCTCTCTGCGCGCAGCCTGCTGTACTGCTCCTACCACTCACTCTCGCACACGAGCCATACAACCAGCGGGCGCAGCGCCGTGTGGATCCCGTCCAGGCAGAGAAACAGGTCGCTGGTGGTGTCCGCTGAGGGCGCGTCCAGCGTGGCGGTGGCGTTCTGGGGGACTTCCTCGAGATAGTGACGGAGCTGCTCCAACCAGGACTACGCGTGATGGGGCAGAGAAGTGCGAACAAGAGAATCCGCGGAGAGGGAAGATGATTCTTCGGTTCGGGTCAGACTGCGACTGCTCTCTACGCGGATGAGTTTCTCCTTCAGAAGCGCTGTTTCCTTCTAGCAGGTGACACTCCGAGAACGCTCCTACTGTGCTCTTGTCGATGGTCTGTTCCAACTGCTCTGCTTTATTCGCCACTTCGCTCTCCAGCTCCTGGACGCGCTGCTGCAGTGCCTTTGTCCTCTCTACTCCTCAGTCCAACACACCATCATCAACCCGCAACCGCATCCTCGATTGTTTGTTGTGACGATGCGCCACTCTCTTTCGATTTGAGCAACTAGAAATCATCCAGTCCAACTTAACGGACCTCATCGATTTGTTGTTTCAATTTCGCGTTTTCGTCATCCTTCTCCTGGATGAGATGACCGTAGTCGTGACTCAATTCCTGCGCACTCGTTTCGGCATCGTGCAACTCCTCTCTCAGCTTGATCACCTTCTCTTTGTATTTGTTGAGCTCACCCTTCGTCGACGCCAACTCTTCGGCCAGCGAATGGTGACCATGGTCTTCATTGCCCGTGCTGAAGTCGGAATAATCGTCGCCCTCCTCGTAGTTCAGGTCATCCACCAACGAAACGATCTTCGACCACATCGTTCAAGAGATGAATGAGCCACCCAAAAACCTCCCTCTTTTGGAATTCCCAGAATAGTCTTCTCTCGATTTGAACAAAACCCTTCGAACCAGACTCCTCTTTGTGGAATTCATGGAGGAAGGATCCGTGGAAGCGTTCGCCAAACTGCAGGGCCAAACCGAGTCGTGGTACGTGAAGAACCTCCCGTTCGTGTTTGGTCGGAAGTCGGAGAAGAGTCCCGAGGATTTTCTCGACATTTGTATGGGAGAGCCTGACAAGACGGTCTCCAGAGAACATGCGATTCTAACCTATTCAAAGGAACATGTATTCGTTATGCGTTTAATTGACCGATAGAATGCATATATATTGGAAGTGAAGGGAAAGCAGGGCTGCGATGTGAACAGTGGGCGCTTGTAAACTCACTCATCGTGTAGAGGTGCACATTGGAAAGCACGAGAAGTGCTGCTTGAATGACGGAGACGCGGTTTCCATTCTGAAGTGCCAATTCTATTTCCTACTTCCGCTGCACGAAGCGCCGGATGAGAGCACTTCAACGAATACAAATGAGCATTCTTTGGACACAACCCCTGATCGCCTTTCTCTGAAGCGAGACGAGCCCGAGGTCGTGGACCTGACAAAACGGCAAGAGACAGAGAGCTAGAAGTCGCTGCTTGTTTGTTCATCACGCGATAGAGAGGGGACGCCAAATCTGGGGAATAACCGGTTTTGCGCCTCCTCTCGTTTCCATTTTTTGGAGTGAATACATCGAAACAATGCCTATGCAAATTGTCTTCCCCCTCAGCATGGTTGCTGTAGGTGTTGCTGGAGCCGGTGGTCTCGCTGTGCTGGCCAATAAGATGCTCTACGGAAAGGTGGGATTTGGTGAAGAGAGAGTTGACGCTATAGAGTTACCGACCCGTGATGACCGATGAATTTGACGATGACCTTATGACGCGCGATCAGTGGGTAAAACGCCAGAACGCCATCAATCGGGAGATGCGTAACGCTTCTGGAATGTAGTGTTCCTTTATGTCGAAATGTGCCAATCGAAATACGAGTAAACGGGCTGTTTGTTGTTTGACGCGAACAAACACGTAGAACCCATCACATGATATGCAAGGTGCCAAAAACATCAAGAAAGAGTTACAGAGGAATAAATGAACTACTTGTGAATATCCATGGTGCCATACAGGATGCCATCATACTCCTTCTCACCACTATCAGCAAAGAACAATTCCCTCAGCTTAAAAAAGGCTTCCGCGGTCAGCCGACTATCGCTTCCAGACTGGTGCTTCACTCCAAGGCGCTGAACCTACGCGTCAGCTCCATTCTCCTTCCAAACATTGAGCTGGTCCGCGATCTTGTTGAGACCCACGCTCACCTGATTAAAGCAGTGGAAAATGTACTTCACGTCGAAGACATGCGGAAAGAAGATCTTCAGCACATCATCGAACTCCTTCTTCGACTCTGGCAAGTCACATCCCGTCAAAAGCTTAATAAGATAGGCAAAGTCATAGTCTCCATGAAATGAAATCCATCGAATCTTATTGTTCAACACCAAGCCCGACATGGTGAGGAGCTCACTAAAGCGTATCGCGTTAATGCCGTCCGAGAAATGCTGTGAGAAGTTGAACCCGGAATCCTCGAGCAAGTTCTTTGAATCCCTGTTGATGTTGTCTTCCCTACGGCTCACCTCTATCCGAGGGCACTACTTGGGATTGAAGTGAAAATTAAACTGCCATGTCGGATAGTCGGGCGCCACCTGGCCTGACTCCGTGCACAGCGTAATACCCAGCTGGATGATCTTTAGTCTGTTCACGTTCTCCCGGAGCACGTTATACTCGAAAATGTTTGAACTATCACTAGCGCTTGGGTAGCAGACTCCAGGAAACTCTGTGTCCTTCATCTCACGGGATTCGGACAGCACTTACCATCGCAATATAGGGGTACTTTTCCGCCGCCTTCATGAGGGCGTACATCTCCATTTCGAGGTTATCGCTCCACACGTTACGAAAGAACGTTTCTTCGTCGATTGCAGGAATAACCTCGCCCCCCAAATCATTGTTTCGGAGAGAATACATTCTTGATAACATGGCTGTCGAATGAACTACTGGGAGCGGTTACACACGCTTCTCTATTTCCTACTGCTGGATTACTGCACAAGGAGAGTAGTGAAATCACCAAGTCTATTCAATTCCCTAGATTCTGCCGCTTTTCAAAGATGGCGCAAAACCGTCCCGATTTCTGGAGTCCTGTCAAGACATCGAAGGCGTCTGGAAAGGGGACAGGGAGTGTCTCCGTGCGATAAACCGCAGGAACGAAGAGCCAAGAGAGAGATTGGAACAAACAGTCAACAGAACAGAGAGCTTCTTCAGTACCGGGTTTGAATCGCGAATGGCATCCGCATCTACGCCTCATACTCGAGTAGCAACCCTACTCGAGAAGATTGCGCTCTCAATGTGGAGAAACGAGTTGGTCGTGTGCACCTCCTTCACGTTGGGGATGTCTACACCTCACAAGAGGGGCCGAGTTCGACTTTCCATCACCACCTCTTCACATGTGTCGAAGCAGTAGTAATCCGCCTCGAACTTGGTCAGTTCCGGCAAGTCTACTCCTAACCGCCTCATCGAGTGAACACTTCGAAGCAGCACGTGTGCGGGATGCTTCCCGTTCTTGAACGCCACACATCGACCCAGCAGAAGCTGCTTCAGCGACGGCAAATCTACTCCTCACCCTCAACACCACGAAGCACTCTCAATGTCCACCGCGGTTGCCACAGCAAAGGCATAGTCGCCCAGCGTGACGGTATCCAGCGAGGGAAGATCTGCAGATGAGTCACAGAAGGCAAAAACACTCTTCAGGACGAGATCGGAGTACATGAAGCAATGTGACATGACTTCCTGCTCCCCCATCTCGAGTTCCTGAAGCGCCGGCAGGTCTACACCTCAAGAAGGAGCACGGAGCACACCTCGCAATTCGCAGCACGTGAAGGAATAGAAGGACATGGGATAAATGCGGAGGGACTCCAGTGCAGGACAGTTGACCACGTGGAACTCCTTCGTGCCTTGGCGGTTGGGCGAGGTGCCGAAACACGTGTACTCGCCGAAGATGACCTCCTTGAGGTGGGGAAGATTCGTGAGGCGGACCGTTTTGCCGTACTTGAAACAGCAGTACTCCACAAGAAGAGACTCCAGCAACTTGAATCCGCTGAAATCGAGCACTGTCAGCGACTGCGCATTTCCAGAATTGTTGGCGACGGATATCTCCTTGATCGCTTGGTGTATCCGGATGGGGTTGTAGACCGTGTTGATGCGCACGGATTCCCGATACCTGCGGTTCCATATCCACTCGCCAGAGTAGATCAGGTTGCCACGCATATCGAAGTGTTCTCCCGGTCCCCAGAACTCTCCATTCACCAAACCGCCCTTGTAACGCACGCCCTCGTTCTTGTTGTAGTAGGTACCATAGCACACGCAAGTATCCTCCATACAGAAACCCTCATACACCAGACTTCCATTGGGTGCGTGCAACGTCTTCCAGCACGGCGTATCCCGTCTCTCTTCGCACGGATTTGAGTCCTCTTCTTCACGCACTACATCACTCTGCGTAATCACCTTCTTTGTCTCTATATCTGCGGCAATGAACTGCACGCCTCCGTCCAGATTCAACTCGAACTGGATATACAGGAAGTTGTCAACGATGAGGAGACCCTGCGAAGGAGTGAAATCCTTCGTGAGGCAGTACAGTACAGCATATTCGGGATCCGCCACGAGCACTTTGTTTTCACTGAGCGTCGCCACAAGAGAAGACGCGCCCTGCTTCACGCAATACACGTGGTATACGCTCGTATCCGTTTCTTCCCGCACGAGGCGGAATCGTGCGTCTCCATGATCGAATTCGCAATCCGATGGATTTTGGTTCATTTGAATTCTGCTTTCAACTCGGCTCACACAGTAGGAATAGAAGGGGAAGAAAGACAGTACACAGAAAGGAAGTGTGAGATGCAAGGAAACAGTCAAAGGCACAGAGAAAATTCGCGAATGAAACTAGCAGCAGCCCTTCTTAGGAGGCTCCGCGTCCTCAGTCGTCACCACATCCTCCTTCGGCCCCTCCTCCCAAATGTTATCGTACACCACAACCGCGTCGAGCAGCTTCTCCATGCTCTCCGTGATGTTGGATCCCGTCCTCGCAGAAACCTACAGGGAAGAACACATGGCAACGCCTACTCGCATCCACTGCTTGATTCCGCACTGCTGGCAAACGTTCTGGATGTCCTCGTCGGTCATCCCGTTGTCCTCGATATCACACTTGTTCACCAGAAGAAGGATGGGCAGCGGCTGTCCATTCGGGAGCTGGACCTTCTCGTCCACCTGGCTCTTCCACTTCACAATGCTCGCCAGTGTGTCCTTGCGTGTGCAGTCGCACACAACGCACGCGGCTAGCGCGTTTCGATAGTACACCTAGAACTCACGCTCCGACGAGATCCCCACTCTCGATATATTCTGGAAACGATCCTGGCCGGCAATATCCCACAACTGCACGCGGTACGTCGTATCTCCGCGCGTAATCACTTTTACAGAGAAGTCGACAGTTGCCGTGGCGACATGCTCCTCGGAGAACTGGGAATACACATATCTAGGGGAGTGACACAAAAGAATCCGCGACGCACTGTTTGATGATGCTCGTCTTGCCAGTTGCGGTATCTCCTAAAACCAGCACTTTCACAACGCGTTCATTGGTTGACGACATGGTTTAATGATCAACTGGAGGGTGCGTCTGCGAGGTTCCTGTGTTTCTTTCAGATTCTTTCTGATCGAATAATCGTCGTTTCATCCCTGAGGGCGGACATCACAGTTCCTTCTCTCTCCTCCCTCCTCCCCACGCCCTGCAAACTGTCCCTGTCCATTCCATGCGCTGCCCAGTCCCTTCTCAAAGAGGGGTTGTGGATGAAACGCCATGGAACATTCCAAAGCGAGTGAAGCTTCCATTTGGTTTCAGTCAGTTTTTTCTTTCCTTTGAAACAGGATTTACAATGGCTGAGCAAACTGAGACTTTCGCGTTCAGTGCTGATATTACGCAGTTGATG
>ERZ1106948.522-NODE-522-length-16825-cov-35.080739_pt1 | contig 16825 bp, 23 predicted proteins | sample MGYA00403673_ERZ1106948 | MGnify/ENA primary metagenome ERZ1106948 (study PRJEB35170, sample SAMEA104062409) | human gut metagenome | biome: human gut; feature: human-associated habitat; material: faeces | place: Denmark | collected 2012-05-07 ...
TCCATCTCCCCCAACGACGGGTTCAGCGGCTTTCTCGGGCATAGTGTATTCCATCCTCTACACGGGGAGTGAGAAGTGGGTTCGATAGAACAATGGAACATTGGGCGGATCGGTGGATCTCCCCGGAATGAGAAGCCACGATAGCACAGGAATCAGGACGTACCTCGATATCGGTAACAACGGTAAAAGAAATTATCACCTTTTCCACTCCAGAAACCACATAGCGATTGCCGCGGTACTCGCAGTCTAGTAGCCGCTGTGGTTTGGCGTTTCCGCCGACTGCACGTTCAGGGATCCTTGGTTATGCACAACGGTAGTATGAGCACTTCGGCAGAGGAGGTTTGCGAAAACAAAGGATGGGGGTGATTCATTAATGGAGTCGTGAGGGGTTTGTTAGTGGAAAGATGGAGGAGGGGCTCGTTAGTGAAAGGAAGAGTGAGGTGGTTTGCTGCCATGAAAACTACAGAAAGGATAAGTAAAGTATGAGTGAATGAAAATATGAGGAAATGAGGGTTTTCGTTAGCACTAACGAATTCCACGTTGGTTAACAAATACCACGATTCTCTAATGAATTGTAAGTACCTATCCCATACAATCCAATACTGGCAAACAAACACGCAGGAACGCCACCAACACTAAACACTGGGCTTGAACTCGGTGGGAACCGGCTGGTACTGCACCTTGCGCCCTCCATAGCTGTAGAGGACGACGGCGATCATCACGAGCGTTCCACCAATTACGAAGCGGATCGTGAGAGGAGTGTGGAAAATGAACATAGAGAGGACCGTAGAAAAGAGAATGGAGGCGGATCCGGCAAATGCCTTCAGGATGTTGTCTGCGTACTTCAGCACGAGTCCGATGACGAGACCGCCCACCGCCAGCAGGAAGATGGCGATCCAAGCATAGATGCTGTAATTCTTGAAGAAGACGGAGGGGTAGATAAACTGCGGATCCTTGAAGAGAAGCGTGACCATGCCCACAATCATACTCCAGATGGCGAGCCAGAAGTTGCGATTCCACACCGTGAGCTTCTTGTCCTTGAACATCTTTTCCATAAAAACACCGGCGAATCCAGACGAAGTGGAGGAAATGATCACAGCGATAAAACCCACGAAGAAGTTCATGTCGGGAGTAGGCGCGCCCGAACTCTTCGTTCCCTTGATGATGATGATTCCAAATACGAGGATGAACAGACTAATCCACTGCAGGGGACGCAGATGCTTCCCCAGGAAGATGACACTCAACAGGGCGGTGATGAGGATCTTCATTCGCGTGCAGATCTGGAATAGGCCGGCGTCCAGGTTCGAAATGGCGATATACATGAACACATTCTGGACAGTGTACAGGAGCGCTGGGACGGCCTGCAGAAGCACTTCGCGCTTGTTTTCCCGCGCCTGCGTCACAATCATCCGGTTTGCCTTCGCCAGGGAACCGTTCTCGAAAACCATGAGCAAATACGACATGCCGATCTTCATGACCTCGCACATCACGACGGCCGTCGTCGAATCGTACTTCTCCGGGCTGTACGTGCGCGCATAGCGCATGAAGATGACCTGGGCCGTATTCATGAAGATTAGCAGTCCCAGACTGAACGATTTCATTCCTGTGTCCGACGCCATGGAAAAACCTTTCTCTCCTCAAAACCAATCCAAAACACTGTGCTTGGAATCGTGAACGCGCAGTCTGTTTCGTGTTGCAGTGCTTGAAGTGCTCCATTTGGAGTGCTAGTGCGTGGATTCCGAGGGAGTGGCGTTGCGACCTCCTTTCGTTAGGAGAACAACGCGCTGGAGTGGAATCTAGAGATGGATTGCTCTCCTCTACCGCCTCCTCATGCGAAAAGAAAGGACGGATAGCGAGAAAACGCGAGTGTTATGGGAGGCGTGCAATGGATCGCAATAGATTCGGGGGAATAGGGCGCCATCAATGGAATCTACGAAGGAAACCGGGGCATTTCCGTTGATTCGTCCGTATTATACAGAACACTGCATTCGTCGCTCATTCGTCCAATCCACAGCTCTGTTGTTCCCACACCGAAATGGCGTCGAATGAAGGTAAGATTTGCTCCATTTTGACGGGGCGGGTGCGGATGCTGGATTCCTACCCTCCTCCTCAAATCGCCAATAGGGGCTCTCCCTCTCACTTCGTGTAGAAAACAACCAAACTGTGGACGTGTACGCGGTCGACCAAGCAAACCCGGGTTTTCGCTTTCGTCGTGCCCATTACCTCCAGATTTGAATCGAGTGATGAATCCGCGTGTCGAACAGAACTACGGAGGGTTCATGAACATTCCTGCAGTGGGGCAGATGCAAACCTCGAACCAGGGCTATGGAATCTCTACTGGGTACAACGTAGCTGCGTATTGGATGCGTTAGGAGCTAGACATCACAGAACTTCCAGAGTATCTTCCCCCGCGTCTCCGTTCAGAATGAAGCGACGGAGGAGGAGCCTATTTACGTAAACGCGAAGCAGTACAACCGGATTCTCCTTCGGAGAAAGGCGCGGGCGAAATGGGAGTCGGAACACCTGATCGCAAAGAGAGAGAAGGCGTACATGCACGAGTCGCGTCACGAGCACGCCATGCGACGCATTCGTGGTCCCAGTAAAATAAAGTCACTCGCGTGAGTCGTAGACGGTCGATTCCTGAAGAAGGAAGAAGTGGAAGAACTGATCAAGAAGGCACGCCTTTCCCGTCTCCTGTTACGCGTAGGGAGAATACACACCACCGGAGCCCACTCCGCGCTACTCCGCTCGGCAGCCCGAACGCCGTGTTCCGACCGGCTTCTTCCCGCCCATTTCCCCCATGCCCGCTGCGGGCATCCCCGCGCAGGGAGTTCCTGCTCCCACCGACCTGACTATTCCAAATCAGCAACCTATGCCGGAGTTGGGCGTGCAGATGAACTCGATGATCCAGCCGCCCTTCCACCAAATCATGACGCAGATACCGACGACGGTGACGGGAGCGTCGGTGGCCATGGCGAAGGAGGCGGAGGCGCTTCCGAGGGAGGTGGAGCCGACGAAGAGCGGATTGCCGATGGAGAAGGAGAGTGATAAAGTGTTCTCATACTATGGACAGGGGGCGCCTGACCAGGCTTTGTAACAGTACGATTTCGGTTGTTTGCAACAAACACGCGAATGAAGGGTGAGGTCGTAATGATACCGCTTCTCGGGGTTACGCAGTGTCTGGTAGGCTTCGATGAGCTCCTGCGTGCGCTCTGCTGCATCGGGACCACTACGCGTCACCTACACCCCCAATGAGCCCTTACTGGTAATAGTCAGGATGGAACTGCATGATCAGCACGCGGAAGCTCCTCTTGATCTCCTCCTCACTCGCCGAGCGGTCCACCCCCAAAATCTCATAGTAGTCGCGATGATGCGGAGCGGATGGCGCTGCCGTCTGCCTCGTGTTCTTCGTGTTCTTCTTCGTGTTCTGCTTCATCTTCTGCGTCACAAACTCCTCGTACTCGTCCGCGTAGCTGTGATAGTTGATGTGGAAACGCTCCATGATTCCGATGAAACGCTCCCTCCACTCCTCCCAACGCGCCTCGCGAGCAAACTTCTTGCGGTAGAACTTCTCCACCAATTCCGTGTTGTTCGACAGCGCCACCTTGTTCTGGATCTGGACGAGTCGCTTCTGTTCTCGCGCGTAGTGGAACTACTTCGTCAGTAAGAGTGGCAAAAATCGACCCGAATTATGGCATCCATCAGTTTCTGGTATCCATACTTCAGGAAGGGAATCACGATCTTGTCCTGCTGGTTACGAGAAGAAACAGGGCGTACGAGTCGGATCCAAGGCGTGTTGTTGATCTTCGGCAAGCGGTGCAGCGACAGGCCGGTGGGAATGCCAGTGACGCCGCTGATGAAGATCGTGAAGAAGTCGTGCAGGTTGTTGTTTTGCGCAATCACCACGGGAACCATCAGCATCTTCACTCGCCGATTCGTGTACTCGAAGCGAATGTCCTTGATCGCGTCGCGCTTGATGTAGGACTTCTGGTAGAGCTTTCGACGCTCCTACGCGTCCACTCGCGACATCACCCCTACCTCCTCCTCCACCATTGTCCTCGCATACTCCCACGCCGTCTGCTCGAATATGGCCCACGGCTCGATTTCCTTCACTCCCTGCATGACGGTTTGGTCCAACGGGACTGCGCTCTCGGACGACACTTTCATTTCCTCCATCTGCATGTGAGGGAGAGACGAGACACGGTACGAGCTTGTAGTTGTATTCCTTTCCAGCATACACCTGACACTTCTTTCGTTTCGATGCGTCGTGGTCGGAATAGCTGCTGACCGCAGTGCTGTTGTTGAAATGCATGTAGCAGTCGAAAGAGAAGGAGTAGAAGGGAAGAAAGGCTTTCTAGGGTTCAGACTCTCACTGTCCATAGACTACGCGGATATTGACGTTCACTTCCTTGAGGTTCGTGTTCTTCGACACCCAGAACATGATGGACGCTTGCTCTCGCTCCAGGTCCGTCACGAATGGGATATACAGAGGGTCTTGGTCATGGGTTGTGTAGTTGCGGATCAAACAGGGAGTAAAGCGACAATTCCTTAGGAGATGGCTTCTAGCGCATCCCGTAAGTATGGATGGGTTGTGGCAAAGGAGAGGAGCTCTCCTTGCGAAAGATGCAAGCATCAGGTAGATGGGAATGGGATTTTCCCGATGATTCTTAACGTGTTGTAGTTGTTAGGATATGAGTTGATTTACGTCGCGCTCGCTATAAAAGCGTATCACTCGATTCCCAATCGTAACGCAAACAAGACCCTTCACAAGGCATCAACAACGCAAACACTCTCTATATTACAATCGGTTAAAACTATCCTCAAAAGACGCCTCCTCCAGCAGCGAGAACAGCGAGCTCGCCAGCTCGTTCACAACGGCTTCTCTTCCCCGATCACCGTCCAACAGCACGCTCACCGCGGGGTTGAGCGCGGGCAATCCCACATCGCCGCTCTGATGCATCTCAAACCCCATGGGGATCTCCCTCGGATTCGCCTCCACGTCCTCCACCCGCACTTCCGTCGGGTCCTCCACGATCTCGTTAATGATGCATTGCAGCAGCGGACTGAAGGACACGCCCGTGTCGTGCAGCACGTGAATCGCGTGGATCACGTCGGGGTGCGGGTTTCGCCGCAGCTCGTTCACCAGCTCCATGATCACTATGCATCACTGAACGCGCCAGCCCCCACCCGGGAAGTGCGGCGACTCCATGATGGAGGGCGTCTGGATGAAGGACTTGAACACCTGCGAGCAGATGATGAACCGCAGCAGGCGCGACTCCGTCTGCATCAACTGCTTCAGCCGCGACCGCAGGTCGAACTGCGTCTGGACGAGCGAGCGGCGGTAGGCGGCGTTGTGGAGCAGCTCGCCGTTGTCCACCTTGAGGATGGGCGGGTAGTGTCGGTAGACGGAGGAGATGTAGAGAGCGATGGGGAAGAAGGAGCAGATCTGCGGGTGAGAGGAGCGGACAAGGAGGACCTCGGGGATGATCAGCTCGACGCAGAGCACGACGGAGGAGGTGGTCTTGCCGCGCCCGAACTTGTCGGTGAGATGGACGAAGAAGAGAAGGAGGAAGAGTAACGCGACGGCGGTGGCGCCGACCATGTATCGTTGTGAGGTGATGCCGTTGGCACTGACACGCATGAGCCCGATGAAGAGACTGGCGACGACGACGAAGGCACAGCCTAGAGGTGAGTGAGGTGAGATGACGGGACCGAGCACGATGAGAAGTGGGAGCAGCGTCCAGTAGAGGTTAGGGGTGTTGAAGAGGATGAAGGAGGAGAGCAGCAGGAGCTGGAACACGAAGAAGTAGAAGTACGCGTACTCCCACTTGTCGTCGTCCTTGCGGATGCCCGTGGAGCTGCGCGTGACCCGGCACCACATCACTCACTTCATCTTGAGGTGCATCGCGACGCCGTAGAACACGGTGAACACCCACTCCACCACCACGAAGAGCGACTTGGGCACGTGCGGCAGCGACTGGAAGAGATTGAAGAGGAGGAAGTTGGTGCAGACGCCGAAGTACACGATGAGGATCTGAGCGAGGAGGTAGAAATAGTGGGTATTATTGGTAAACACCACCTCGTTGTTGCTGATGTACTTGACGGAGGATTTGGCCTCGCGCTGGCTGCGCGTGACGAAGTCGCTCTTGATCAGGGCGAAGATGAGATTGCAGTTGAAGTTGCTCAAAAACCACATGTGAGAACTAGAATGAAAACGCGTTGGCAGCATTACATCACTTTCTTGGTGTTGGCGTAGATGTACAGGCCTGGGATGCACAGAAACGGGAAGACGAGCAAGAGATAGATGCTCATGATGTCGTAGATGTAGGACACGCGGATGTGGATCTACGCATCAACACGAAGGGAGGCAACGCACCACGTGGTTCAGATACAGCATCATCAGCACGGTGAACACGATGCAGGCGATGGGAAAGCCGATGAAGACCACGTACGTCTCGTACCCGATTAGAAACCGCCCTATGCGGATGCTCTCTTCCTACGTATGATGATCGACGCGAGAACGAACCAGCATTCTCTCGGTGTCTCTCTCCTTGTGCACGGTCCTTGTGTACCAGTTCTGCACTGTCTTCCACTTTGTGTACTGATTCACGTAGTCCTGGAAAGAGAGCGCCTCTCCGCGTTCCGCCAAAGAACAGGAGGCGAAGTCCTTCAGGATCCGCTGGTTCCAGTTGTAGTTCGTGCAATGCACCTCGTTCCACATGCGCTTCGAGACGAGCGAAAACTCCATGATGTCGCCAATCTGCGGGTTACGCGCCAAACAAACACTCCACGCTCAAGTAGTCGATGACGCGGTTCAAAACGTCCGACGCGTCGCAAAGACTTCCAATCTGTCCCGAAGTCCCACAATGACGAGCAATCATCCCGTTTTCCTCCCCACCCAGAAGACTCTCACGCAACAACTTCTCGTCTTCACCTTTCTTCATCATCCTTCAAAATGAAGTGACAACTCCTTTTCCTTCTTTCCAATACTGCGATTTCCTCTCGTTGCAACTACTCACTCTCAGGAGTCGCTTTCCTCCTCTGTACAACAAACAGCGAAACAACTAGGAATGCTTTCCCTTCATAAAGGAGAAGCCAGAAAAGCCCGGAGAGTCGAGCTGCTTGACCATCTTCATTCCCTGATGACAGAGATAGTCGATTTTGTAGAAGTCGCTCTTCTTCACGGAATACGCCTACGATGAAACGAGCGACAAACGGCTACGTTCTTTCGGAACTCGCTGCGAGCGTAGTCCTCGATGCATTTCCTCATTTCCGGAGGCTGCTGCTGCGCCTTCCTCAGTACCATTTTGTAGAATGCCAGAATGTCGCGCTGTAACCCCGAATGAGACATGGTGTGTTCAGATCCCTTTTCCGAAAGCGGCCGCTTCAGAGCCCAGAACCCAGCAGTGAGGGGAGAGAATAGTGATGCGTTATCAAATCCCATCACGAATGCCAGAAAACGGACCGATTTCCCCTCCCGATTCTTTTCATTGAATTCGTTCTGGAGCACCCTGAAGAATGAACCGTGACAAGACCGTGTCGGCCATCCGGATGAGACTGCGATCGGTGGGTTGTCCGTTTGCTAACGACAGCAGTCTTCTCTGTTCTTGTTCCACCACTCTCCTCACGAATAGCCAAGCAAGCCATCGTGAACACCGTATCCTGGCTGGAAGACCAATGCATTCGTCTGTAGCAGCGATATCCTACCACTGATGGGTAGATACGACATCCCCGACAGAGAGCCTCTCCGGAAGAACAATGCCCATTGGAACGCCGCCTTCACAAAGGTATTCTCTCGTTTCGTTCGTAACGCGCAGTACCTATATGAGCTGAACTGCCCCTGTCTCGGGAAGGAATACAACGAGGACAACAAGCTGCAGTGTCTTCTGTGGATTGCTTCGCACGCTGTGAACGTGGATTACGAGGACAATCGTACTGTTTGTGTTTTTCCTCCCATGTAGACGAAAAGTACAACGCGCCTCCCAAGGAAGTGGTGCTCAGTGAAGAAGATATACACACGCTGGAGTTGTTCCGCACCAGTCTCCTCCGCATCACCGAGCTGATGAACGTGAGCGTTGTGGATAAGAACGACATTTCCGGGATTCTTGATGTGAAGGCGGGAACTCTCCTTCAGTCGTAGATAATCGAAGAGGAAATCAAATCACTGAAGGCGCAGATGGTGAACGGCAAGCTCGCTCCGCTTCCTTGGAGCTTGGACGATCTCCCGATTACCATGGCGACAGACGGTAGCGAGTACTGTGTTGGAGTGACTCCCAGATCCCAAGCTGCGGAAGGCGATGTGCGTCGTAGAGTGCTTGTACAATGAAGACGTTCGTGAAATCCAGGACAAGATCAACTACATCATCGAGCAGGTTCAAATCCTCACTGCCAAGCCCGACACGGATGCTTCCCTGGGCGTGGTGGGTTTCTAGCGCGTGTTTGTTGGCTCAAAGAATCTTCCGTGATTCGCTTCTGAATAGTTTTTCATGTCTGCAACGATCCGTATTCACTTCCATTCTCGGAGTGAGCCCCCTAGTCGTCTTCCTTTGCATTCTGCTATTCACCCATGCCGCCACGCCCGGCATTCAAATCCCGACGACGATTCCAAAGAACACGCGACCCATCCCCAAAACCATCGTAGGTCCCGTTCGGCAATGCGTGATGGAAAGGCGGAACAAAAGAAAGAAATCATGCTGTTGAAGGAGATATTAGTAACTGGTCTATGGATGAGTCGTTTACGCGTGTAGAAGGCGAAAGAGGACTTGCGACTGGAACAGACGCTGGAGCAAAACCGGTTGAAGAAGAGCTTGGATGAGCAGATTGAGAAGCTGAAGCAGGACGTGGAGAAGTACACATCAAAGCTGACTTCGCTGAAGACGGTGCGCTCTCTTCATATTGGTGACGCGTAGGAGTTGACGAGCTACGTGAACAAGGGAAATCAGCTCAAGGAGGAAAAGAAGCAGTTGGAAACGGAGCTGGAGTCTCTGAACGCTTCCTTCCACGTCAGCTCCTTCACCAACAAGCAGACGCGCAAGATGAGGAAGGCTGTCGCAAAGGGCTGGGATCAGGCGCTTTCTTGGTACAGCGAGCTTCAGAAGGAGATGGAGTCCGCGAAGCAGGCGATGCGCAGAGATCCGGACATGCGTCGGTTCCTGACGTCCATCGATAATGGAAAGCGGGCGATCGCCTCCTTCTTCGCCACCCGTGTTCAGCCCATTCGTGAGGATGTGTGTGTGGTTTGACGCGTAGTGGCGAAGGCATACAAGCCGATCCGAAAGCCGGTGCGTGCTGTGTGGTCTCGTGTGCGATCTGCCTGTGTCACGGCTGGAAATGTCGTGTTCGAGAATGTCGTCGTCTTCTTCAACGAGCTCTGGTATGTGGTCAGAGAGAACAAGGCTGTATGGGCTGGGTTGGGGAGTGAGGAGTAGACACGTGATTACGCGCCCTTGTGGTATGCCGCGCTCGTGACCCTGTCGGTGTATGCTGCGATCACTCTTCTGTCCGTTGTTGTCAACTCTGTACTCTATCTCGTCAGACGAGTGCGTTCTGTGAAGGAGAAGACGGATTGGTGTGTTTGTTTGGAAGGAGTCTCCTCGTTCGTTGTGTTGGAGGAATTGCAAGAGAAAGGAGTCTCCTCGTTCGTTGTGTTAGAGGAATTAGGGGATGGAGTTGAAAGGACCCCCAACCAAATCGATCCACAGAGTCGCTTTTGCAAATTTCCATATTCAGTAAACTCGCTCAAAAACAAGAGACTATTCTTCCTATTCACAAGGGATTGTGATTTGCAGAGTTCAGCGTCGTTAGGTAGAAGAACGTAGTCGCTGTATGTCCCTTGGTGACGGTTTTAGATAGTCATCGACTAGCACAATATTCCAAAGATCGTATTGTGTAGACCAGCGTGGGTTAGAGATAATGGGATAGAGAGGATGAATAAACAATCCAAACCAGAAAAGACACACAATGCGTATTGCTTGCGTCTCCTGTGCTCATGAATAGAAAGAAAACGGAGCGGAAAGTCGAAACGGTTCATAGGATCCTAATCCGTAGTCGCGTGCTCCCAATAAGGAGAAGGGTTGGAAGCCCAATGCAGAGCACCGACAGAAGTTCCCGCAGTCGCACAAGGGCAGCAATCGGACGAAAAAACAGGACGTTGCACATCGTCCAGAATCGGACGTGAGTCCCAAAGCGCAGAAGAGCAAGACGCCTTCTGTTTCTGACGACGGAATCTTTGCAATGTTGGCAGGAAGTCGTGCTTGGAGTGGGTTGTAACGCCTAGGCATGCCTGAGGAGGCCATGCCCGTTGTGATCGAAGCTCCGTCCTCCCAGCCTGTCGAAAAGAAGTACATATACGTTGGTAATGCACTCCTGCGTGATTTCGTAGACTCCAGAGGAGCTGCGTGCGATCATTGACGAGATGAACACGGACACGTTCAACAAGTACGCAGCCATTGCGGAGGTGACTCCTTGCGTGTACAGCATTTCCGTGGAAGAATCGTGCGACTGGGACATTCCGGATGAGTTCGACGTGCCGGACATGGATCTATCGGTTCTCCCTCCTTCGCGAAGTGACGCATAGAAGCCGCTGGAGCCATCGGAGCACACGAAGATGATTTCGGACATCGTGTCGCACATGCTGCAGGGCGACGAAGTGTTCATCCCGGAGGAGGTGAAGGTGGACGTGATGAACAACCTCTACGCCGCGATTCAGAAGAACTGGTCGAAGAAGCGAAACGAGGGGTTGGACGAGAGCGAGATGGTCGTGACGAACGAGGAGAAGCCGCGCTCCAACGCTCCTCGTGATGGCGTGGGTGTGAATGTGGGGGATCCCACTCTTGTGAAGGAGGATGTGTTATTGGGTGAGAGTTCTGAGGAGAAGGAGCAGAGTTCTGTCAGTCCTGTTCCCAGTTCGGATGTGAGTGCGAGTGTGGATGCGAGTACAAGTGTGAATGTGAATGTGAATGCGAATGCGAATGTGAATGCGAGTGCGAGTGCGAATGCGAGTGCGAATGCGAATGCGAGTGCGAATGCGAGTGTGAATGCGAGTGCGAATGCGAATGTGGATGGGAGCACAAGTGCAAACGCAAGCTCGGAACAGAAGGAACACGACTCTGCTGCCAGCCCTCAGGCGGGACGCGGAGACTCCTTGTTCTCTCTGTTCGTTGACCCCGTGGTGCCCCCCGTCAACCCTGACGTCAGCCCCGTCACTCCAACAGTGAACGCTGACGCCAACCCACCGAGCGCTCCACACACCGTCGACAACACCATCCCTCCACCCTATGGCTATCCCTCGCAAAGCGTCCCCGCCGCACTGCCGCCGTTCACCGCGGGACTGCCCAACACGCTGGGCATGGACCCGCTGGCGGCGTTCATGGCACAGCCTCCACTGCTGTCGTCGCACGACGGGTTCATGGACTACTCCGTGCTGCACGGCGAGCCTTCGCTGCGTCCCTCGTACGGCTTCGACGTGAAGGACGACATATTCCGCAGTGTGCCGAGCTACCCGCTGGGCGCGCTGTCGCAGCGGTTTGACGGGATGGGGCTGATGGCGCCGATGAACGACTTCGGCGAGGAGTTCTCGAACGAGCCGTCGCTGATGGAGCTGATTCAGAACACGGAGAAGGAGGAGAAGAAGGAAGAGGCGAAGAAGAAGGAGGAGAGCAAGAAGGTGGAGGAGGTGAAGAAGGAAGAGGTGGAGGAGGTGAAGGAAGAGAAGAAGAAGGAGGAGGAGAAGCAAGTCCCGTTGCCGAAGCTGGAGCGGTCCTTCACGCTAAAGCCAAGAAAGCTGCTTCTTAGTAAACTGAAGAAGTGAATGGGTTTCGTCGCATTTCTTGCATCAAATGTGGTTGTCTTTACCTCGTTGAAACTGATTGGACTGAATGCAATTCACGCACACAACAACGCTTTCACGCCTCCCAAAGCCGTCACTCTCAGTGCTCCCGGCCGTTTCATTTTCAACCGTATCTTTGACAAAGCGTATCCAAACGAGCGATTTCATAAATTGCTGTGTAATTCCAATCGCATAGAGTGTCTATAATTCGCTCATAAAAGATGATGGAAACATTCGACTGGATTATGCTCGTGGTGTTTATCCTGATTATTGTCATTTGCTGCATCAAATTGTTTAGGGGATGTCTCATATGTCCTCAGGAGCGCGAGTCCATTATTGTGGAAAGGCTCGGACAGTACAGCAAGACGCTGGGCGCCGGTATCAACTGTATCGTTCCCGTTTTGGACCGGACAAAGGTGATCAGTGTGAACTACCTCATTGCCGAAGGGGATGATTCGGTTCATCTCGTGAAGCGATCGACTCACATTATTACGACGCAGAACGAGGTCATGGACTTCCCCATGCAGTACGATTGAGGATTTGCATTGATTCCCCATAGGCCTGTCATTACGCGCGATAATGCCAAGATCTACATCGATGCTGTATCTCATATTATGTTTTGCATCACCCCTATAGGTGCTTCAGTACCGTGTGGTCAACCCCAAGCAGATGGTGTACTCTGTGACCAACCTCCCCAACGTGCTCTCCAAGTTGCTCCAGGCGCAGCTGCGTGACGTCGCCGGATCGCTCGACGTGGACCGCATCATCGAGGATACGGCCATTCTGGATCGCGTTGCGGGCGAGCTGGACGTGATTGCCCGCAACTGGGGCGTGAAGATCGAGATGGTGAAGATCCAGAAGGTGCAGGCGAACGAGCTGAGCGAGGTGTTGGCGCAGAAGAAGAATGCCGATTTCAAGAACCGCGAAGTGATCATCAACGCCAAGTCGAACAAGCAGACGCGCGTGATCAACGCCGAGGGTCAGCGCGACCAGAAGATCCGCGAGGCGGAGGGTGAGGCGCAGCGAATCGTGGCGTCGGGTAGGTGTGTGTGGTGGGCGTGAGGCGTAGCGCGCGGTCAGGCGCAGGCGGTGATGAACGAGGCGGAGTCGGAGGCGCGCTCCATCAAGGAGATTGCGCGCTCGCTGGAGGGCTCGGGAGACAACCCGACGGACTACTTGCTGGCGCTGAAGTACATCGAAGCGCTGAAGACGATTTGTGCCTCGCCCAACACGAAGGTCGTGCTGGTGCCGCAGGAGATGATCACGCTGCAGACCGCCCAGCTGCTGGGTCTCAACACCATCGTTCCTGTTCGTGCTTGACTGTTTTGATTGTAGAATGCTCTCTTTGTTAACAAACACGCCACTTTAGTCGTTCCACCAACGTTCTGTCTCCCAACACAGCACACAAATAGCACGGCGTTGCGGACGCGATGTTGTACGAATGCATTGTTTGTTCATGAAGAACAATCCACACGCCCTCCTCATTCCTCATCTCCTCAGTTCCCAGGAACAGAAAGCCAGTGGGCACCTTCTTCACGAGAGTGCCCTTCACGCTCGGAGACGACCGAATGTTGTGGAACCCCTGTCCCTTCGGCATCACACTTCGGTACACGCGGGTTGTCGCAGGACAGCACATCGGATCACGCCCACGAATCTCCAGTAGCAGCCAGTAGCGACCTAACACAAGCGTGAGAACAACTCGAGAACCCAATAACACTCACCTGAGTTGTCGTTAATCAGACCCCAGGAACCCTCGTTCGTGTACACCACTTCCCGAATCGGCACACGGTTGTCTATGCATGGCTGTCGTCTCACATCACCCACACGCAGGCACGACGCTGATTCCACTTCGCGCCAAACTTGGGTTGTCCGTGATCACACAGTTCGTTAGCGTCACATAAAACACGATGCCGTTTGCGTTCATTCGTCCTTCTTCGGTCATTTCTGCACCTAGTCCTAATCGGTTTATAGAATAGGGACATGGGGCAAGCGTCTCCTTTCTTCGCGCGTAGAACCGAGAAAGTTGTTGCACGGCGGAATTCATTTTCATTGTTCGTTTGGACTCGAACTGAATCCACTTCAGCGAACACGCCTATTCTCAACTATGGCAAAAAACGGGACTTGTTTTGCAGTGCATCGTTTTGCAGGGTTGGTGACCAGGAGAGCGCGAATGAAGTTCTTCGCGTCTTCTGAAACATCCTTCCATTTGTCTTCGTGGAAGTAATACTCGCCCTTCACGATGAGTTGAAGTGCCTTGTACTCCTCGGATTGGGGGAATGGAGGGTAGCCGCAGAGTCTGTAGGGAGTGAGAGGTGTTTGATTGTGGTGGTGGTAACACATCACATGACAGTCACAGTCACATTCACAATTACATCACAATTACATCACAGTCACACTCACATGACACTCACACCACACTCACAGTCACACATGACACTCACAGTCACATGACACTCACAACACTCACACTCACAACACTCACAACACTCATACATGACACTCACACTCACACATCACACCACACCACATACAGAATGTACGTGATCACACCCAACGACCACATATCCACACCCGGTCCATAATGCTCGCCACGAATGATCTCCGGCGCACAGTACCCCAGCGTGCCGCAGCGCGTCTTCAGCGCGTCGATCCCATCAATCTACCCCTCACTCCCCCACTATTTCACCACGTGTGTCGCAAAGCCGAAGTCCGCAATCTTGATATTCAACAAATCGCCTTTGCTCTTCAGCAAGATGTTCTCAGGCTTCAAATCCCGGTGCACCACCCCCTTCTCGTGGCAGTACAACAATGTGTACAAAAGCGTGCGCACCACATTCTGGGCGTCACGTTCGGAGTAGTTGTTGTGCGATATTACAGCTTCGAACAACTCGCCGCCCATCGCTAACTCCTGGATGATGAAGTAGTAGTCGGCGTCTTGACAGAACTCCTTGAGCGAGATGATGTGCGGATGCTTCCGCAATTCGTACATAATCCGGCATTCTCTCTATTCTTCACTCATACATGACTTAGATCACCTTCAGACAGACCAATTCCTTTTCAGACAAGTCTTCCTTGCGAATGATCTTGATCGCCACTTCCTCTCCAGTGCTCTTCAAAATGCCCCTCTTCACGATTCCGTATTTCCCGTGACCCAGCGTCTTCCCAAAATACACGATCGTGCTTATATCCACCGGTGTTGCTTCCAGCTCCGATACTGCGATTGGGTCCACATCTTCGGAGGAATCGTCAAAGCCATCAACCAGATTATCGATATAGGTTATCATATAGGGAGAGAGAAGATCCGCCTTGCTCACCTTAAAGTCTTCAAAAAAGGATGCAGCACTAATTCCATGATGCAAAGCAAATCAAAACTACAATGCCTTTTGAGTGACTACAACTTCGATCGGCTTTCCGTACTGGTACGCCTCAACATCCAACAGGTACGTTTTGATATCATTCTGGGTTGTGCAATTCTGCAACTTGTACATGATGATACTCAAATCCGGATCCAACTCAACGCCCTACGAACTCACCCCCAATATGAAACTCTCACTTCCTCTATGGATGCTTGTGAATAGGAATTGGACGGCAGGAGAATTGGAGGAGTGACAATAGAGTTCGTGAATACAGAATGGTTCTCCGTGCATGCTTGATTAATGCAGCTGTACCATTGTGCCACTTCGTCTCCTGACGAAAAACTAAACCAGAATGTCGTCTTCTTCGTCTTCGGCACTGAGGACAATAACAAAGATCTTACTTTCAGAGAAATGCAAAACGCTCTATGCTCATCATAGGATCTCTGCTGGATTAGAAGAACTTCGACGTAGGGGAGACTAAACTTCGGAGCCTCCTTTTCGGAGTTGCTGACCATGATGTCACGATTCGTGACTGTCAGCCAGCAGGATTTCCACTTTTTCGTCACGCTTCGCTTCGGGTGACACAAATCCAAACACACGAACCTGCCTCTCACATTCTCCTTGCATTAGAACCTTCAATGAAGGAGTCAGGGATAGAGAGCTCATTATTGAAAAAGAGGAATGAACACGTGATTGAAACGATCTTGGGAGGGGCTTTTGTAATGAATTGCTGTGTATATGTGATTGCTTGGAAGTACTTTTGATTTGGAGTCTGCGATGGATTGGGTTTGTCCCTCACGAGATCCTAATGAAACTCATTGTTTCAAGAGGAAATCGGATTTGGGTTGGAGTGATGAAAGGATAGAACTGATTTGCCATTTGAATGAGCGTGTGTGAATGACATGCAGGAATTAAGAAGATGAACGATGAGAATGAGTACGTCATTGCATTTCATGGTTTGGGTGGGAATGACATTGAGAAACATTCCGTTCAAATTACTTTGTTCTTTCACTTCTTGTTGCATAACCGATTCCAAATCTTCACTAAAGGAGTGACTTCACTGATCTGAGACACATCAAACCAAATCATCCAACGAATGCCACTATTACGAACTATTACCCATCCGTAATACTCCCACCACTGTATCTTCCTCCTTGACTCGATTCGATCATGTCATGAATCATCCACCCCATATGCTTTTACTAGCAACAAACAGTCTGATTCCAAGTTCAAACGAATGAATCCATCTCCACCTCTTCATGTTTGAATTCAAACTGTGGGGGTAACCCACGGCCATTTCTCACGCCAGATACCAACGCTGCAAACGCGATTCTTCGTACGCCACGAGTTATAGAGAAGGAAGAACTCAGTAGTGGACACATCTCGTGAATCGCTCCATCTTTCCCATCGACTTCCCCGTTTTCGATGTTATCACGCGCATTCTTCAACGCTCTTCATGAAGTCTCATATGCCCCAGCGAAATGCATGACTGGGGGAGAGACAATCATCGCGTCTCCAATGGCGTATTCGGGTATTCGGGACGGGATTTGGACTTCTTGCTGCTCGAAGACGCTGCTGAAGCAGGATGAGGGGTTGTCAATGGCGAAGCGTGCGAACTCCATTCTTCGTGAGATTTCAATTT
>ERZ1106948.530-NODE-530-length-16672-cov-39.296564_pt1 | contig 16672 bp, 14 predicted proteins | sample MGYA00403673_ERZ1106948 | MGnify/ENA primary metagenome ERZ1106948 (study PRJEB35170, sample SAMEA104062409) | human gut metagenome | biome: human gut; feature: human-associated habitat; material: faeces | place: Denmark | collected 2012-05-07 ...
TCTCCTCAACCGTCACCTCCTCAGGCTTCTTCTCCTCTTCCTCCTTCTTCTCCTCCTCTCCCTCCACGATCAGCGGCATGCGGTCCAGGTGCAGGTTGCTCAGCCCCATGGACGACACGCTCCGCATGTCCGTGAACACCGGGATATCGTTCAGCGGCAGGTCGCTCGCCACCACCTCCGACGACACGTCGTGCTCCTCGGGCGAGTTGTCGGAGGGACTGCGCACCGAGCTGGCGGCGTGCTTCAGTCCGTGGGGAACGCCGCCGAAACCGTACACAGCGTAGCAGTCGTCGTCGTCGTAGCGGTGGAGGACCGTGCCGATGTCGAGAAGGGCTTCTTCGTAGCTAGAGATGAGAGTCGTGAGGAGAGGCGACAGCGCGTTGCGGTAGTTGGACTCGGAGGCGTGCTTCACCGAACTGCTCATGTCGATGCCGATCTACGCTTAACGGGGTCAGTGACCACCACGATGAAGTCCATGTCGGTGCAGTTCTTGTAATCGAAGAAGGAGTTCTTGTACATGCTCTGCACGTCGCTCACCTTCACCACACCTGCGCGCGTTCTACGCCTCACGCCCACACTCCTCGCCCACCTCATTCCCATCGCGTACTCGTTGCCCAGGTCGAAGAACTCGTCGCACAGCAGAATGTTGGCGTCCGGTTGCTCCTTCACGTTCTTCAGATCGTCCAGCGTGCGCAGCGTCAGCGAGCTCGCGCTCACCGAGTTGATCTGGTTGTTCACCAGCTCCGCGAACTCGCGCATCTTCTTGTCGTTCGCCTCCACCACCTTCACGCCGTTCTGCTGCAGCGCGCGCATCTCGTCGCTGTCATACACCAGCTCGTACCGCTCCGTCTCCTTCATCACCGCGAACTTCCGACACTCGATGATCGTGTGGCCCACGTACTCGTCGCGGCGACTCGAGTTGAAGTTCCACGCCGTGATCACCATACGACTGTCCGGCTTCCCGTTCAGCAACAGCTGGTTGCTGAGGCGAATCCCGCGGAACAGGAACCCCGTCTTCTTGTCCTCGTCGTTCGCCTCCTCGGGGACGGGCGTGGTGCCCGAGGGCGAGGCGTTGGCGTGCTTCTTCTTGTTCAGGACCTTGCTTCGGAATATGGGAATCAGAACACCATCGGAACGGAGGCGGGAAATTACGAGATAGAGACGGGAGGGGGTGTGGTAGAAGCGGTCGAGGGTGATGGACATGCTGGTCTCGCCACGGTCTTCTCGGAGCAGCTGAGCAAGAACCTATCCGTGATGCCGAATCCAAGACCAGACTTGGATAGAGCCGAAGATAGGAATCGTTGTAGGCTCCAGCAGCGTGGTGTGGTAACCATCGCACGCAACCAAATTCTGGATATTCGTCTCATACACGCCAATGAGGGTATTCTTCGACAGCTACAATGAAGGACTGCTGCGAACATTCAAAGAAGGATATGTCCTGGTCCATACCACCATCGGTCATGTACACCTCAAACTTGACATTCTGCTTCTTATTGTACAAACTAACACACTTAATAAAGCTAGGACTATTCGGTGAGCAGAACAAAGTGAGTAACCTACTTCGGCTCGTGGGTGATCGTCTCAGTCGTATCCACGAGGACATACTCCCTCTTTCTCGTACCTCCGATCCTGCGCTCCTCGTAAATCGCAACGAAGCAGCTCCCATCGACAATATTGTCCTTCTCGACGACAACCATATTCTCGAGGCGAATGCTCAGCTACCCGGTGAATTCAGCGTCACAACCCTACGCAGTAGCGTTCCAAAGACCCGGACCCAGAGAAATTCACATTCGCAATTGCATCCGCATCTCTGTTGTTTGAATACGACAGATTCTCATCTTCCAGTGCGATGTCGTGGTGGGAAACCTTCGAGCAAGAACAACCCATGGTTAAGCAATCAATGAAACGTACAGACCGTTTTTCTCCGCACTGTGTCTTTGTTTCGATTCCCTATTATTTGTTTCATGTGTCAGCAGCAAAGACGGGGCAACAGCGTTTGAACAGATCCTTCTCCTGAAGGATTCGTGAGATGGATTGTGTGATTTGTCTGTTCCTGGGTACTGTGAATGTTGTTCTTTCTGGTCTGGAATGAGAGTATTCGCTTGTTTTCGTTTGCATGCGTGGTATTCAACTCCATTATTGTTGTCCAGTTCAACGACAAATAGAGAATCCACAAATGTCTGGATAAGCAGAACTCTACCTGCATGGTATCTTACATACCTCGGAGTGGGAGTTATCACTGTGCAGAACCCAACAAACCATTCAGCCACCCTTCTCAATTGTGTTCACCGTCCCCATTCTCGCAATTCGGTGGCATGTACCCCACTTTACACAGCAACCCAAACCGGAATCGCTCGATTACAGCTAGTTTGAAGAAACACAATTGGCTCTCAAAATTGTCACTCCTTTTGGAATTCGGCCTTGCGCTCCCCCTCGTTTTCCGTTCGGAGGTCTGACCGCAGATTTCGAGAGAAGGGATTTCAACAATGTCCGCGTCTACTTCAAACGTACGTGTACACCGCTGGCAATCAAGTGCAGGTGATTATGAACTTGGTCAAGACCTGTATTGGTACAGGCATGCTCGCTCTTCCCAACACTGTTTATCTTGTTTTGCATTGGCAGCGAATGTGATTGCGTAGGGCGGCTACATTCCAGCTATCTGCGTCTTCATTCTTGTCCCCACTTGGATTACCTACTGCACGAAACTGATTACCGATTGTTTCTGCGCGTTTGACGTCAAGCCGAAGGCGGAGGAGGATCCCTACGTTCTCCTGGCTGAAAAGGTGTTCCATCTATCCTCTCTTCATCCGTAGGCCTTCGGAAAGGTGGGTGTGTATCTTCTCCAGCTGAGTTTTGTGATCACTGTCTACGGTATTGCTGTTGCCTACGAAGTAGCGTAATTGTGCCTCCCTCACGGCTAGATCACCTGGAACAGCCTCATCTCGGGTCTGTTCAAGGACAGCAAGTTCTCCATTCTCGGCCAGCAGTGGCCCTGGGCGGTTCTCTATTGCGTCCTTGCCATTCCCCTCGCTCTCCTCAAGGACTTGAAGTTGTCGTTGTGTTCGCCATTCACCGTAGGGCCTTGTCCAAGCCGTCCATGCTGGGCAACATTTTCATCATTTCCGTCTCCCTGATTGTGATCATGTGATCGACCTCTCCTCCCCTCATCGCTAGCTACGGCATGTTCAAGTACGGCCTGCACATCGACCACTCCCACCTCCTCTGGAACACTCCGCTGGACCTCGCGAAGCTCTTCGGCGTGATCTGCTACTCGCTGGGCGTGGCGGTGATCGGACCCACCTCCTACAATACCATGAAGGAGCCGCAGAAGTACACCTTCGCGCTAATCACCTCCGTCATCATCGCCGTGCTGGTGTACATGTCGCTCGGCGTGCTGGGCGCGATGAGCTACTCGATGGACCCTCGTGGGCGATGGCGGGAGAGGTGAGTTGTAGACGGCATCGAGTCGCTGGTCATCTCGAACATCGACCCCAAGAGTGTGGTGTACATTGTCTGCTGCATCTGTGTTTGTTTCGTCGCGTACTTCTCCTACCCGGTTGCCGTGTTCCCCGGCATCCTGGCTCTGGAGAGCGGCATCAAGCAATGTGGGGGAGCTGTGGGGAGCTGACGTGTAGCGGAGCCTGAGGACGCTGTGTTCGTGAAGAACCCGTACCGCATTGCTCTGCGTATCTTTATGACCGTTCTGGTGACCGTGATTTCTGTGATTTGTCCCTTCTTCAAGGTGGTCGTGAGTCTGATCGGCTGCCTGACGATTTCGTTTGTCACTTTTATCTTCCCTCCGCTGATTCACTACATCCTCGTTCCTCAGTCGAAGGCCCGTCAGGTTGTCGATATCGTCCTCGCCATGTTGGGCGTCTGCATCATGGTCATTGCTACTGAAGCCGATTTGTTGTAGCGCTGTTTCTTCCAGATGTTTCGTTCTGATGAGTGGTGTTCTCATCCGTTTCTTAACCATCACACCCTTTCTCACAACCATCACACCCTTTCTCACAACCATCACACCATTTCTTACACATCACACCCTTTCCCACAAACACACCAAAACTAATAATGGACATAATAGTTCGCGGAATGACTCAGGAACGAACAGTCCGTCAGCCCTCCATACACAAAACCGCTTCCAAGCCCCCCATGAAGCGCTCCCAACTCCACGGGCTCCTTCCGACTGATGTCGGTGACCCGCACGATTACCTGCGAGCCCACCGTGCTCTTCACCTTCAAGTCGAACACCAGCTCCTCCCTGCCGCTCGCAATGATCACGCCCTGAATCACGAACCCTCTCATGTGCACCGTCTGGTTGAGGTACGCCACCTCCACCTCCAGCACGTTCGCGTAGATCTTGCTGTCCTGCTTCTCCAGCTTGCTGCTGTACACGCGAACGCGGACGAACGGAAACCCGAACACGCTCGTGTTCTCTCGTATCGGCACCACCACGCGGAAGTGCTTCCAGTACCGCGTGTAGTTGATCGGCACGTTGTTCACCGCGGTTATCGGGTACAACTCGCTCATGTGGAACGCATCGTAATCAAGGTAGTGGTGCACGCGCTTCCCGTTCAGCGTCATGTTCACCTGCAGACATGGCTTCAATATGTGATTTGACAGATAGCAGAAATCGTCCTGAATTGTGTCAATCGCATACCCGTCCTCCAACTCCACACCCTCCATTCTCTTCTTCAAATTGCCCAACAGCCGCTTCGACGCCGTGATTTCCACTTTTCCCTCCACCGTGTGATTCCCGCCCTTCTCGAAGTCGTACACCTGCCGCACGTACGCGATTCCCGCGTTGAGTCGCACAGGGTGGTCGGAGTTCCACGGAGGCAGAAACGAGGACGAAACGGAAATCATCAGGACCAACACCCATACCACGTACACCGTGTAGCGAATGAACTGGCGGTGCACCACCTTGTCCACGTCCTGCGACTGCTTCTCCAAAAGCGAATTGTGTTCCACTTTCGAGATTGTAACGACCGGGGGTTCGATTGTGTTCCGCGTGTCGTCGTTTATGTAGATCACCACAAAACACGAGCACGCAAACAGGATCGGAAACAGTGCGCACCAGAAGGACAGCACGATGAAAATGTTCACGGCGAGATCTTCGACGGTCGTCATACCGAACACAATGTGCAGCGTGGCGCACGCACCCCCAATGTTCACCAGGAAAGAAAGCGTTCCCGCGAGAAGGAGGGAAATCGCGTACGTGATCTTCTTCCACTTGATCTCGTCGTGGAAGTGCGTCTTGCGAATGAAAAGAAACACGGAGGTGAGTCCGAACAGGAAGGAGGGAAGCGCGAAGTGCACCGACGAGTGAATCCCGAACAATTGCAGGATGACAGAAATCGCGCCGAAAATGAGCGACACGGTTGCCATCATGCTGCCAGCAAAATCGCGGATGAAATAGGACGTGTAGAAGCACAGCTGAAGGGAAAACAGAATACAGGAGGAAATCAGCAGAACCAACACCGTGGACAAAATGTACGGATTCAGCTTGTGGATCACCAGCGGATCCAGCGAGAACCAAAACAACACCAGGCAGATGACAACGCACACCACCACAATCTGCATGCTCATGATCACCATCGCTTTGTAGCAACCGCTCAGAACCGCTTGGCGGTTGCCCATATGGCCCTTCCACAGAAAGAGGGAGGACAGCAGCATCCCCACCACAACCAACGCGAACTGCGTCTCCACAGAGATCTGCGTCGTCTTCCCGAGAACGCTGATAAATGACGAGTAGTCGAAGAAGAAAGAGCACGATTTCAGAGCAGACGGGCTGATTCGCCCCAGAGTCTTACCGATGTCCACGATGTGGTCGTAGCGCGCCTTCACAGCCGCCGCCTTCGCAGAGTAGTCGCTGTCTTGAGGCGAATGGTGGAGGAACTGATTGTCAGAGTAGATCAGCTTCATGACAGAAGGACTATCCTTGCTGTCTTCGATCAGCGTGATCTCGCTCGACGACAGCAGAGAAAGGCCACCCGCCGTATCCAGAATCCAGTTCGAGACCCGGACGTACTTCGTTGTGCTCTGCATCGCTCTGCGCGCCTTACGACTCAGCTCATTGACGTGGATCATATTCGGAACCGTTTGAGCGACGCCAAGCGAATCAAGCAGCACAATATCGCGGCAGTTTTGCAACTCGGGGAACGAATACATGTTCAGGAGCACATTCGGACCACCCTCCTTCACTTCGGTGATCACAACGGTAATCGGGTTTCTCAGCCCAGGGGTCTTCGACAACTCCTCCAAAGCCAGTATGCTCTGCGTCACACCCAGCGCGTTTGTCGAGAATCCAGGACTTCCGTAGACACTGTCCATGTTGCTAACAAAGCAAATGCTGCTAAACGACATCGAGAGATTCATGTGCTCCGGATAGAGAGTTGCGATGTAGCCGCCAAATCGATTGTTGATGTGGAAGGTCTGCTTCACGCTGTTCACCCCGTCCACACTCTTGTACTCCCAATAAAATGAATACTCTGGCAACGTGGCATTCGAAATTGAATTCAATTCCTCTTCAATCCACGTGTGGGCGGCATTCCATCCAGGCGTCATTCCCGGAACTCTCTCAAAGCTAAAATTACTGTTCACCTCAATGATACGGGAGCCCGTGCGATTCGAGATCGGCGTGCTCCAATCCACATAACTCCAGTTCAAGTCAAACTCCAACAACGGAAAACAGTACACAAACAGAATCACAACGAATGTACTGATGTACGGGAGAGAGCGGTACCTCATAAACCATAAATGAACAAACACAAACACGAAACGCAATTACAACTCCTCTACATCGACCAGCGATCGGTTACGCAAGAAGGACCTCTTCTGGTCTGCAGTGAGCTCTCTTCTTTCGATGTCGTCGACCACTCTCACAATCAACTCTCTACGCATGAGTCCTCTTTCTCCTCCACCACTTCCGAGTCGGCGCCACCTGCGTGATACACCAGAAGAAGGTTAAGGCATCCTATCCTTTACGAATCCACCGTGCTTCTCACGTGCGTCGATAGCGTGGAGACTGCAATCGAAAGCTGGTCAAGAATAAAAGGAATGGTGGAGTTCTCCTTCTTCAGAATGGCGAAGCAACACAACACTTTCACCATATCCTACACGTTCATGCGCAACAACACAACGACTTCATCACTGAAAGTGCTTATCTTGGAAGAGAAGTGCTGATCGAAGAATTCCAAAAGAGGTGTCGGCGTGACTCCCACATGGGCAAAACCCAGAAGGACTTCACTTATCAACTACAAATCATGCTGAACGGAAGACGCGACGAAGGGCGTTACAGAACTCGGGTTGTGAAGACACCACGATGAAACTCCCAGGGAGAGAGCAAGCGGGGCAACGACGGACCGATCACGCTTGTAGTACGGAGACAGGGATCTTACCTACGGCGTGACCGCGGAAGGGAAGGACGGACGACATACACAATGTCCATCGGAGTCACGCGCTTGCTCGACGAACAGTAGGAAGCAAACTGCTTGACAAGCGAAACCACGAACGAAGACGGGAAGTCGGCTGCTCCTTACGGAATGATGACACCCTCACTCGTAACGGAAGTCGTCCAGAGAAGTTGACAAACGGAGCGAGAGTCGTAGGAGGACGGGTGCAGAGGGAAGTCCTTCTGGAAGAACGAAAGCAGTTCCGAGTCCTCCATGTGGTTCTAAAAGTGAGGGACTCCCCCAACTCCGCACCACGCTCATCACACGGAGAATCATGCAACGAATACCCGTCATCTGGACCGAATCTTCACCGTTATGGAGAACGGCGTCATAAAGGGAGTGAATCAGCGATTGACCCGATGTGCTCCGAATGGCTTCTCTACGAGTGAAACGATGCAGAAACGCACTACGGGCAATGCGCCAGAGAACGCAGAATATAGAACCACTGAACGTGCTTCATCGATTGACAGTCACGACATAACTATGCATCATCAATCCCAACCACCCCCACCTTTTGAGTGATCGTCGTGATGGTGTTGCCGGGATGGACGTTGAGCGCGTCGTAGCAGCACAGCACATACACCAGGTCGTCTCGGTTGTATCTACGGTCAACACCACGCCCCACTCCGACCCCTCCACACTGCGATTCACCACATCCAGCAGCGACGCCGTCACGCTCTCCTCCGGCACCGACTGCGACCGCTTGAGACTGCGCGTGTAGGTGTACAGCAGCGCCAGCGCGGTGGAGCCGTTGAACTCCTCTACGCTTCTCATCGCGCCGCCTCGCCACCACTCACTTCATCGTGACGTACCGCTTCACCGCCCGCTCCACGCGCGCGTCCACCGTGCCCGTCTCCACGTAGGCACGGTAAATCATCGTCAGCTCCAGCGGCGTGACGGTCTTGAGCGTCTGGCTCACGGAGGAGGCCAGCGCGGTCAGTCTATGATTCACGCCCACGGCCAGCGCCCACAGCTCGGAGGTGCGGGGGTGGTGGGTGTACGAGAAGCTGTAGAGAAGATTCACGAGGTGCCCTCTACGCTCGACGCATCGACGCGACCCTACCCTCGCAGCAGCGCGCCGCAGTCCGGGTTCTTCAACACAGTGTCTGCTCGGTGAATCGAGAGAGAGACGATTACCCGCGGTTTGAGCGAAGAGGTAGCGGACCATCTGGAGGGTGGTGTCCGTGGTCCCATTGGTGCCATTGGTGTTGCGCTCCCAGGATTTCTTGGTCACCAGCCTCATTCGCGTCAGACCCCAGAGAACGGTGATCATCTCGTTCAATGGGAAGTCATTGCGATTTGTGTACAGTGTGTTGACAAGCGGAGTGATTTGAGACGAGCTGATTGGGTACATCATCTTGCCGAAGGAGCGGAGAAGAACGGCAAGCTCCTCGTGGGACAACGACGAGAGAGAGTTCTAAACATGACCTACACGAAACAGGCTCACGAGACTACTCTCGACGAGCAGCGGAATCAATTGGGAGGAAGAAGGCTGAGAGGAAGAGTAACCCAGGCGAGAAAGACCCCAGATAGCATACACAACGTCGCTAGGACTCAGCTCCTATTCCATAATCGCATTTTACTCTCCCTTACATTCTTCTGACCTTCAGAACTCACGGCGTTATCGATGTAGCGAACGAAGGAGTCAATTCGGTTGTACAACGGATGCTGCCGAGACATTACCGTTCCGTAAGAAAACTGCCCAAGCATTTTCAACACTTTGAGGTTCTCGGAGAGAGATTGCTTCTCGCAGCCCTATTTCTCACACAAATGAGCTCATTCACACGTCAATGAGGGAGATAGCATCTTCAAATGACGACACACTCGACAAACCCTTCTGCTGAAGAGAATGAGCGTAAGGCGTTTCTGTCGCATACCATCTGCACAGCGGCGGGTGCTGGATGATCGTCGAATGGACCAACGGAACAGTTCTTGAAAGCGCCATGGAAGACGACAGAGCATTCACACCGGCGCCTCGGAGCGTGGTTTGTATTGTCCTTGCCACACCGCGAGGAATACGTATTCTACTCAGCATCAATAGGATTCTCTGTCGCTGCCGTCTCAGCATCCCAACTCTCTCCTGTGTCTCTACCATTGTCTCATAGGAACGGATAACAAGAACTGGGATCATCAGAGTCGCTGAAAGGGGATAGACGAGCCACATTTACTCTGTCGCATGTGTTGCAATCGAATGGCGCGATATCCTCGTCTGGATCGTCCTCTTTGGGAATCGTGTAAGAAGTGTGTCCGACTACGAGCGCCAGCGAGTGTGCATTGTTAGTAGCAAACGAACCATTGCTTTTAGCCCAAAATGGAATGGGAGAGTTCCTTCAGGGCGTTCTAGAATCTTCTGGAACGTTGCTTCTCGTCTCCCTGTCATTATTTATTTCGTTTTCCATGGGCAAAGATTATTACTCTATTCTAGGTGTTAGTCGAAATGCGACAGACGAGGAACTGAAGAAGGCTTACAGAAAGCTCGCATTGAAGTGGCACCCGGACCGCAATAAGGATAATAAGAAGGTGGCCGAAGAGAAGTTCAAGGATATCAGTCAGGCGTACGAGGTTTTGAGCGACAAGGAGAAGAGGCAGATTTATGACCAGTATGGTGAGGAGGGTCTCAACGGCGGTATCCCTGCCGGTGCTGCGGGTGGCGCTGGTGCGGGTGGCATGCCGGGCGGCTTCAGTTTTGGTGGAATCGATCCTCGCGATCTCTTCTCTCAGTTCTTTGGCACGTCTGATTTCAACACTGCCTTCAACCAGTATGGAGGCGATGACGACGGGTACTCGGGCGGTGGTCTTCCGAGAGGCGTGAAGGTGTCGTTCAATGGCATGCCGATGAACGGTGGCAGTGGCTTCTCTGGCTTCAGTGGTGGTTTCCCCGGCTTCAGCAGTGGCGGCAGAAGCGGCTTCGGTCGTCGTGCGCGTCCTGAGCCCGACCCCAAGCCGCAGTTGGAGAAGGACCCTGCGATTGAGAGATCGCTCCCCATTTCGATCCAGGACTTGTACAACGGCTGCGTGAAGAAGCTGAAGATCACGAAGAAGGTCTACGACTCCTACGGCAACGTGAGGAACGAGGAGAAGATCGTGGAGATCCCCGTGAAGCCCGGCTGGAAGGCGGGCACGAAGATCACGTACCCCAAGTACGGTGATGAGCGTCCGGGTCACATTCCTGCCGATATCGTCTTCGTCGTGGAGGAGAAGCCGGACAAGGAGTACTCGCGTGAGGGCAACGACCTGATCTATCACAAGGAGATCACGCTGAAGGATGCTTTGTGTGGTACCAAGTTCACCTATCAGCATTTGGACGGTCGGAAGTTCAACGTGTTCGCGCCCGCCGTGATCAACCCCAAGACGGAGATTTCGTACCCCGACATGGGTATGCCAATTATCAAGGCGCCCGGTACGTACGGTAACCTGAAGATCCGTTTCGACATCAAGTTCCCTTCAACGATGTCGCCCAATGACAAGGAGGTCATCAGGAACATGCCTTGCTTAGATGCTTAGTTGCGTAATCATGAATTGCGTTTTTCATTCTTTTCTCCTGTTTGTTAACACACAGAGTCACTCTGCGGTGCGTAGGTGTCGCCACCAGTACATCGCCATAAAGATGCCACCCGACTTTTCCTTCTCGGGATCAAGCAGAAAGGAATCCATCTCATCCTCTTTGATGTGAACAGTCTCGATTTGCTCTCCCTCCGATTCCAGCCCGCCTCCAGGATACTTCTATTCCTATTAGCTCATCCCTCATCCCTACCTTCTGCTCCGGGGTCACCTCTGCATAAAACATGTAGCCTCTTGCTCCCGACAATCCAACGTTCCCCACCGCTATCTCATGACTGCACTACTGAAAGCAGTACTTCGAGAAATGAACTTCAAACTGCTGATAGGAACCTCATAGCCGAGTTCTTCGCGAATCTCGTCAACAACGGTCTGCTCCTTGCTTCTTCCCTTGATGTCCATGAGACCGGCACACAACTCGTAACTATAGCATCACGCCAGAAGCCACATCCCACCAATACCCCAACGATTCCTTCGGAATGGTTGTCTTCGATAGCTCACTGGCTCCAAAGCACAATGGAGGCCGGAATTGCTTGATGCACAGGAACTCATGATTTACCCTAATCCTCAGCCTCTTTCGTCGATACGACTTGTCAAAAACAAGCGCTGACACAGCGTCCATGCTCTATTGATCAGATAGGGGAAAGAACGACAACGGATACATAGTCCCAGCTACGCTTCTTTCCATTCTGAATGAACTCCACATTCGTCAGCTTGATGAAACGGGAACTCGTTATCGCCTTGTTTGCAATCACTGTGATTTGCGACATATTCTTTGACTTTAAACATGAAATATCAACAACAACTATTCATCGACAAGAGCAGGCTCCTTCTCAGCGGGCTCTTTCTCTTCCTCTTGAGAAACGGAAGTGGGTATCTGCAGCATATTCAACTCCTCCAACTGATCCTCAGCAATACTCTTATCAACGTCCTGCAACACATCATCCACATTCGGGGCTTCGGCATCCTTCACAATTGTATCATTCACATCATTGATGAAATCCTCCAATTCCTTTAGCCGCTCATTCTTCTCTCTGATTTCGTCCACCGTTCCCATACTCTATGCCTCAAGCGGGAAGCAAGTGCACACCTTTTGGAGATTCTCCATACACGCTTCCGATGTTGTCAGCACATCCATGAGACTCTTGGCATCCTGTCCCTCGTTTAGCATATCGATCTAGTTCAAATATGAACGACAACTACTACTTGCTCGTCAAGCGTAATGAGTGCATTGTTCAGGGCACGAAGTCGATCCTCCCTGTCTCTATGCATCACTTTAGTATCTCATTCCTGCTGGTGCAGTTTGAAGTATCGAATCGCCAAATCCTATACAGGAAACAGACTACACTTTCACTACCTTATTGCCCTTCTTTCTCTCATCCTTCGATTTCTCTAAGTACATTGACGATTCGTTCGTTGTCTAGCACTCATCTCGTCGCCAAAACACCACTTTTCGGATTTGCTCATTGATGCTCCGTTTTTCCGATTTGATCTTTGCGATTGCCCGGTCTACATCACTTATCTCTGGACTATCGCCGTTATCCTTCTTCTTCTGTTTTCGCTTAAACACACGCTTCTCCTTCATGTGGCTGATTCCATCTCCAACGGCCTTCTTCAATTTGCTAATAAAACTCATGAGACGAAGCCATCACTGTTGAATCCACATGAGCATACACAACAAACACATCAGTAGTTTACAACATTCCGCAACACAGAAAGGGGACCCACCTCTTTCAGATACGCCAGCAACTCTACTCTTCATCTAACCACTCCCTATCCAACCCTCATTCTTCGCCAAAAAGGACCCAGAAAAACCCAGACTGTTCACATTCACGTTATTCCACGACTCCTAACCGTCACGAAAGAGCAGAGACGCATACGCGAGAACGAGGAACAACCAACATCCACTCCTTCAACATCAAGAAGTTGTAGGACTGAAGACTGTGGCCACTCTGCTCCTCTCTCTGCTTGATATCATTCAAGATGAGGTGGAACTTGGAAAGCAGAATATCTATTCCATAACGGGTGAACAATCATCAATCACTTGGGTCACTGATATCCTCCGAACTGATGTGAATCATAGAATGGATAAAGTCATAGAGATTACACTGGCACACGGAACCGGAACACTCCGCACACTTCGACATCACTTCATCGAATGGCGTCATTTCCTTCTCCATCTGAGAGTACGGTATCAACTACTCATCACACTGACAGACCGTCCCAACTTGAATATGCTTATGACGTTGACTCGCTCCAGAATCACCACCACAATTGTAGAAGACCAGACTAGGAATATCCTTCAAAATGGAAGACAGAGCCGTGAAGTCACTCAACGAGAGGGGTTCGTACTGACTCTGAAACTCGTTGGTCACAAGAACGCACTACACTTCACATACGCAAATGGCGCATACATGGTTCTTCAACACTGGAAACTTGTTCAACATCAGAGTATGGTGCTCCATCTCCTTTACGACTAACACCGGATTCCGGTTCTCGGTACAAAACGGATCCACCACTGCTTTGCTCTTATTGTTGATGTTTGATTCCTTCCGTTTCAATCCGTCTCCCTTCAACACACGAACAACAAACTACACAGTCATCCCTTGGGAATGCAAAAGGTACATTGCAATTCTTTTCTGTAATGTATTCTGTTGAAGTGTGGAGAACAACCAGATCCTTACTGGACAAGCCATTCTCCCACACTGCATTCATTCGAGTAAGCAAATCTTGCATTTCGTTCCTTATCACTGATGTAGAAGAATTGCGAGCTAATGTTCTCAACCTTGAGAGCATACAACAATAGAGTGTCCGAAACAAACACGGCTTCACTCTTCTAACGATAAAGCGACCGTCTGTCTGACCCGTTTCTTGAATGCTTTCATATCCGACTTCCATTGCCTCTACAAGTGACAGGCTTCCAGCACAACTACAGCCGCATCGACATTCGCCGGGGAATTCTCATTGGGATCCGAAAGCATGTTTTGAACAGACAACAGGATTGCCTCTATACTGATAATGGGTCTCCACTTCTCGTCCTCCCTCTCCTACAACTCACCAGCAATTCACACTATTCTACTTGTGGATTCATTTCATCAAATCCAGATTGGTGAAGAATTGATATACATACACTCCCATTCATGAATACTATACCATAATGTACGGAGAGCAGAAACAACTATTGGGGTGCCACATCGAACTCAAGAAACGCATTGTTGGGGGCTTATTGGGAAAGTCGCACGGGAACACCAACTCCGCCTTAAAAATACCACCCTCACTATAACTCAACAACAGTGCACAATAATCACTAGGCCGTATCTACTGGACCCTCCATCACGACCGTCCACTCAAAGAGATTCAAACCATCTTTCAATCCAACCGAAATGCCTTCTGGAGGATTTAGAGTGAGTTCTACGCAGTAACTCGCCCCCGATCACAATACTACCTTGAAACTGTCTTTGAAGCAATGCAATTGTGAACTCTATGCATTGTGATACGGAAATCGGCAAGCCATACCAGACATCACTTCGATGAAAGAATATACTGCGCTCCCTCATATTGGATGAACGCATTGCTATCACAACAAACACCCCAACTCCCCAGCATACACTGCAGCTTCTTCCACATCTCCAACATCTCCTTCTTCTTCGCCTCGCGCTTCTCCCTCACCCAATCCATCACGTCGGGCAACCCCTACACCTCACCACTCCCTCACATTCACACCTCCACCTCCGCTCGATCCTCCCACCACACACTCCTCTTCAACGCACTCGCACTCTTCCTCCGTCCCGGCACCAGCTGGAAGCAGCCTCGCAGGATTCCCTCCACCTCCGCACACCTCACGCTCCCCACACGCTCCAACAACTCCTCCACACTGTCCTCCATCGCGGGAAAGCGAAGATGACAAGCCCCACACAACGACTCGAACCACTCCTTCTCCTCGCTCTATTCCTCACAAACCCATCACACCCACACAGTCGCCAACGACGTCCCTGTGAAGTGGATCATCTGGTTCAGCGCGGCAATCTCGCTGTCGCCCTCGTGGAGGTAGCGACCACTCAGCAGCTCCACGAACAACACACTACACCTCATCCCTCTCCCTCACAACCACCCCCAACTCCACACGTCCACACCCTCGTCCCACATCGCCTCGCTCATCCCTTCGCGCCACAACAACATCTCCGGACTTCGGTAGCTCAGCGTCGGCACTGTCCCCTTCTCTCCCCTCCTCGTCGACGAACCTACCCCTCACTCCCACACAACGACTCCACCCCAGTCGCACAACGCGATGCCTCCACCACGGTACAGGATGTTCGCAGGCTTCACATCGCAGTGGACGATGCCCTGTGTGTGCGCCACTTCCAACACGTCCAACACCTCGTACAGAATCGCCTTCAGCTCGCTCTACGCCTCATACCCACACACTCCCAACACCAGCGAAAACGCATAACCCATCGACATCAACTCCTCCAGCGTCGTCTCGTACAGCTCCGTCACCATGTACACGCTCCCGCGACGACGACCGCGATACACGCCGTACACGGGAAGGATGGAGCGGTGGTGGAGAGACTTCAACGCTACACACTCACACTCACCCCTCTCGCACACTCGATATCTCTCTCACCGCGTGGTCACTGATGTCGCGGTACTCCGATTCGCACACTGCCGCGTCCACACACTGGGGAAAGAACTACCTCTCACTCTTCACACACTCTCGCACGTTCTTCGCACACCGCACCTCTCCCGTGTGCACGTCACGCACTCTGTACACGCGACTGTAGCTTCCTCGTCCAATACACTCCAACAACGCGTAATCCTCTCGCAACTGTTTCGAATCCTACTCCCTCACACACCTCCACCTCAATTCACCTGCAACAATGGATGCTCGCTTCGCCACTCCCTCTCACCTACCCCTCACGCCTCATACACACCTCCCCGTACACGGATCGAACTGCTCTTCCTCCTCCGTGTCGTAGTCCCTCACCACATCCATTCCAACACTCGATTTCTGTCTTCGCAACAAACAACTCCCATTATGTCACCGTCATCACCGGATACTCCGTCGTGATCTTCACGAACTCGGGGGAGGTCCCCACGCGACCCACGGGCATCTTCGCAGCATCCAGCTTGTACGCGTCCAAACACGTCTTGCAAATCGCAATATCCACTCCCTTCTCCGCCAGCGTGCGCAGGGGCGTCAGCAGCGTCTCGTCCTCCGTGTAGCACAGATACGTTCCCTCGTTCATGAAGAACAGCAGGCGCGGAAGCACTTCCTGCTTCGACAGGTTGTTCAGGAAACCGCGAATCAGCGTTCTTCCCAGCTCGTTGTCGTCGCCGATCTGTCTGCGCGTGAACAGGTACACCGTGTTACCAATGGGCATTGTTGATAAAGATTCTATGACGTCTCCTCGGGCGTTTCATTGTGTTCCACTTCACAGACTCACAGACAGTCCATTCTCTCGAGAGAACACACAACTCGCCTTCAGGAGAACACACAACTCACCCTCAGGATAAAACACAACTACCAGAATAACACACAACTCACTCTCATTGAAAGCACAACAAACACCCCGTAGAGAAAGATACACACTAATGACCAAGCCGAGCCTTCCTCGCCTCGATATCGTACAGAAGAGTCTGGTTCACGATGTTCGCCGCAG
>ERZ1106948.531-NODE-531-length-16668-cov-41.294890_pt1 | contig 16668 bp, 26 predicted proteins | sample MGYA00403673_ERZ1106948 | MGnify/ENA primary metagenome ERZ1106948 (study PRJEB35170, sample SAMEA104062409) | human gut metagenome | biome: human gut; feature: human-associated habitat; material: faeces | place: Denmark | collected 2012-05-07 ...
GCTTGGCTGATGAGATCATGAACGCCGCGAAGGGTTCTTCCAACAGCTACGCCATCAAGAAGAAGGACGAGATCGAGCGTGTGGCGAAGGCCAACCGATAAGTGCTGTTCGTGCGACGTATTCGCACAGTCCGAATGGAGTGGATTCTTGTTATTCTTTGTGTTTGTCGGAAAGGGAAATGTCCAAAGTGAGTCTTCGCTGGGGAAAGGGCGAGTGGGAGGTGGAGCGCACGGAACTGTCCTCGCTTCAGGCGCTGAAACAGCGAATTCAAGTTGGGCGCGGGTCTGTGGGTATTCACGCCGTAGAAACAGACAGGAATCAAAGCGGAAGCGCAAACGCTGTTCTTCAACGACCATTGCATTACTACGGAGGAACAGTTCTGCGACGCGATTGAGTCCGCGAATCCCGTTATATTCGTTCATTCCTTGCCTCCCATTCAAATATATCTCAAATGCGGGTGGATTCTCAAGTCATTGACCGTGTTCGCCTTCTACCCGATTCGTTTCATACTCTACCTGTCCCTCGATGTACTCTTATTCGAAATTGCTGCTTTATGTGTAGGTTCTTGAAAGCGAGATGGGGTGCAGTCTCCAGGAGACGGATCTCCATCTTCTGCTGAAGGGAAAGATGCTATTGAATGTGGACGACACGGTGTATGACTCCCATATCGAGAATGGGGACGTGCTGGAAATGGTCATCTCCAGCCATGAAACCATATCGAAGGTGCTGCAGTCCCAAGCCAGAGTGAAGAACGAGATGGATTATGTTGTGGACGTGCGCTCTCTGCTAGCCAGTCGCATTCTCTTCTTGCAACTCGCCTACGGCTCGCCTTCCATTCCACGGACACGAGCAGTGCATTACTTATCCAAGTTCTATGATGAGGGGGTGATTGCCGAAGTGCTGTCTTCTCTCCCTCCCTCCCAAGAGCTTTCAGAGAACGCGTTCGTTGTTGCTGTCCAGCTGCTCGAGCACGACTTCTTCCACACCCATTACACTCCTTCTTCCGTGACGCAACTACTCCTTGTGCCGCTATCCCCTATTCATTGTGGTCATGAAGAGGGAATCATTGACGAGAGGTGGCTCTGTTCCTACCAAGATGTGCATGCCATTCTCGCCAAGCTCACTCTCGAAGAACTGATGACGCCTTGGACACTGGATTGGAGTGTACTCCATCGGTGTGACATTCCAGATGCTGAGGTGGACGCAGTGTAGGAGTGAAGAGGGAAGGTGATTCGTAGATTGGAAGCAGTGAAGGCGGAGAAGGGAGAGAGCATGACCGTGGCGCAGTTCGTTGCTTTCAACGTACGTACCATCGTCGTCGCTTAAGCGTAGAAACTGCACGGCGGTGCGATTCCGAGTCCCCTTCCTGTGACGTTGCGTCTGCTTCTGAGTAGTTCCTGTAATGTATAATTAGGTCTGTGCGTTTCCTCAACAAACACCAAACAACTCCCTTTGTCAACAGCCACAAAGAAGCGCTTATCGGTAGGACTTCTGGTAGCGAGCACGAGCAGATGGACCGCCGTACTTCTTGGGCTCGGTGCGACGAGGATCTAACCATCACTGTAAAGCCATGCAACTACCGGCAGCGATCAGAGAACGGTCGTAGGACACGAGGATGTCCTTGATCTCGCGCTTGGCCTGCTCATCCACGTCTACGCATAACACACCAGTAGACAAGCCGTCTACACTTCTGATAGAAAGCCACAATCGCTCTAGAAATGGCCTGACGAATCGCTAGTCCATCACACCTCTCCACGAAGAACTCACCGTAGATCTGAGCAATGCGACCACCTCCCTTCACGGTGATACGGATGTCGAGGTTCGCGAAGCGCTCAGCACCCAGAAGCAGAACGGGCTCAATGGCCTTCATTCTCATGCACTCGGGCTGCATCACGTCAATGGGCTGGCCGTTCAGCTTCATCACGCCCTTTCCGTACTGGCAGTGAGCAACGGCAATGGCAGTCTTCTACACGGGGTTAGTTCCTCCGTTTTCCAGTTTCATCTCTCAATTCAACGTCTAACCTTACGACCAAAAGCCTGAACAGATTGTTTCGCCTCGCTGGACATTATTTGACAAACGGTTCGGAAGTATTTGCGAATTGAAAGGGAATCCTCCGCGTTGCGCTCTATTTCTCTGATATGGATTTGAATACTAGCCCTGCATTCTACCCCTGGGTCCTCTATTCCAACTCTTCTCGCTCTCTTTTGAACGCCTTCCGTTACCTCCCATTCTTCCTTGTCATGCACATCTTCTCCTCCCGTCTTGATTATCCGATTCCTGCGTTTGAACTGGATGATGTCTCACCGATTGTTACTCCAAGATTCTCTATGGCACCTCCTCTCCTTCATTCACAAGACGGAATCCGCTCCCCCTCTCTGTCTGGAAACAGAATCTTGAATCCCTGGTTCGCCAATCACAACGCGTGCACCAGTTTGTGCACGAGCTTCTCTATCAGAAAAGAGTCCGTCCTATATGCGTAGTTCCTTCATTCCCTACTTGCTTCTCCTGTGCGTTGTGCTCTGCTCCGAAGCGGAGGAATCCACCAAGTACAACAAGTATCGTGATGCCTGCCCCGGTTACGTGTCTGAAGAGGGAAAGGAGTTCAGACAGTTCATCGATGGCGTGCTGAGCGGCAACAGCTCCAAGCTTCTCACCGTCTGCAAGAAGGAGTACTTCACGTCGATTCCTGCTTCCTGCAATGGCGAGCACAAGGAGTGTGTCGTAGGGGTGCATTCACGCGAGTGTTAGGGTGTAGAAGGCCGTGCAGGAGTTCATGTGGAACCGTTGCCACTGGAGACTTCTCTACTTTGTCCGCGAAGAGGTCCCCTCTCTCGTTGATTTCGTGAACACCGCGTATCCCGAGACGGGAGCGGAGTCCATGGAGCTGCTCAAGGCGATGAACAACGACCGTCTGTACGACTTCGCCTCCAAGTGCGGTTCCTGGAACTGGACGGCGATTGCCATTATGTTGGTGTGCTGTACGCTTCTCGCTGGCTTGCGTAACGCGTAGCTTTCTTCGGCTCGTACATCCTGCTGTGGATCATCGGCGGTATCATGCGTCTTTGCAAGAAGACTCCCGAGAAGACGGAGAAGAGCGAGTAGTCTGCGTATTCTGTGTTTTCCCCTCCTTGTTCAACAAACGCAGCGTAGTAAAGTGCTTAATGATGGAACAGACGGAGTCCCGTGTGCACCATCGCCATGCCGTACGAATTCGCAGCCTCCGTCACGCCCTCGTCCTGGATCGAGCCGCCCGGCTGCGCAATGTACTTCACTCCGTACTTCGACGCCTGGTCGATGTTGTCTCTGAAGGGGAAGAACGCGTCCGACACCAGCGACACGTCGTGCATCGTCTTCACGAACTCGTCCTTCTCCGCCTGCGTCAGAGGCTCGGGCACCACCTCGAACAGCTCCTTCCACTGCTCGTACTCCACCTCCGTGAAGTCGCCCTCGATGTAGCGCACGCGCGCGTTCACGCGGTCCTGCTTCTTCACGCCCTTCTTGAACTGCAGACCCAGAACCTTCGGGTGCTGTCTCAGGTACCACATCGCCGCCTTGCGCGCCTACGCGTCACTCCCGCTCTCCGACCCCACAGCCAGCTTCACGCAGTCAATACGACTCTGCTGACCCGCGCCCACGCCGATCATCTGACCGTTCAGCGCGTAGCCCACCGAGTTGCTCTGCGTGTACTTGAGGCAGATGTTGCCCAGCACCATGTCGTTCATCGCGCTGTCCGGAATCGTCTTGTTCTCCGTCACCACGTTGCCCATCTGCTCCTTCGAGGGAATCACGTCGTTGTGGCGCTGCGCCAGCACCGCGCCGTGCAACTCTCTGAACTCCATCTCCGGCATCGCGAAGTCCACCTTGCCCTGCAGGATGATGAAGTTCCCGTTCTTCTTCTTCTTCAGGATCTCCAGCGCCTCCGGCTCGTATCCAGCAGCGATGATGCCGTCGGAAATGCAGGTCGAGATGTACTTGGCAGCGGGCACATCCACCACCTCCGAGATGGCGGCGAAGTCGCCGAAGGAGGACATGGGGTCGGCGTTGCGGGCACGCAGGTACGCCAGCGCGGCGCCACTCATGTTCGGGTCCGTGATCTCGTACGCCTTCATCTCCGCCTCCGTCAGCGGCACGGCGATGGCGGCGCCCGCGGGGGACACGTGCTTGAACGACGCGGCGGCAGGAGCACCCAGCGCCTTGCGCGCCTCCTTCACCAGCATCCAGCTGTTCAGCGCGTCGCAGAGGTTGATGTAGCCAGGGTTGCCGTGCACGATCTCGAAGGGCAGCTCGCTGTCTACGCGTCACGCACGCTCCGCACACGCACTGATATGACGGTACAGACCCGCGGGCTTCTGGTGGGGGTTCACGCCGTACTTCAACTCGCGCACAGGCAGGTACGGACGCGTCGCGATCACGTCCGTCTTCTGCTCGGGGTTCAGCTGCTTCGCGAACCAGGAGCTGATCGCGGCGTCGTACTTGGCGGAGAGCGCGAACGCCTCGGCGGCGAAGCGACGGCGCAGCTCAATGGTCGTGCAACCGTCGTGCGTCTTCATCTCCTCCATCAGCGCGGCGTACTGGCTGGGAGAGGAGCAGATCACCACAGCGGCGTGGTTCTTGGCGGAGGAGCGCAACATCGACGGACCACCGATGTCGATGTTCTCGATGCACGTCTCGAAGTTGTAGCCCTTCTTCACCGTGTCCTCGAAGGCGTAGAGGTTCAGCACCACCAGATCAATCATCTTGATGTCGTTGTCCTTCATGTCCTGCTCGTGCTTGGGGTTGCCTCTCACCGCCAGAATGCCTCCGTGGACCTACACCTCACGGGGCGGAGAAAGCCGCACCTTGGGGTGGAGCGTCTTCACTCTTCCGTCCATCATCTCGGGAGCGCCCGTGTACTCCGAAACGTCCATCACCTTCACGCCAGCGTCTCTCATCGCCTTGGCAGTGCCGCCCGTGGAGAGAATCTCCACGCCGTACGACTCGAGGAACTTCGCCAGATCGACCAGTCCGGTCTTGTCGGAGACGGAGAGGATAGCACGGTTGATCTTGAAGAGCGATTGCGTGGAACCTAACCGTGAGCAAAGTGGACAGTGGCGTGCCCTGAACAGCAGTAATCGTGTGAGCCATTGTGCGGTCAAGAAGAAAAGAATCTGTGAGTGGCTTGATCTTTGAAGGAGTGTCCGCGCCTTTCGACGATTCCCCGCTGTCTCGGTAATGGGGGTTTCAAGAATCGCCCATATCTCGACAACGAGGGCGGAAAAGGAACAGCCGCGTGTACAACAAGCACAGCCACAATAAATGCACTTCACACGCTTGAAAAATACTCAGTCTAAGACAGGAAGCAAATGAGCTCCGGCAGTAAAGATAGTCTTATGGAGGTCCACATGCAGTGCGTCGCTGAAAAGGAGATAGAAGTACTTCAATGTCTTTCCCGAGAAGGTACTGGGCGTTTCATCCCCAAGATCAGACTTCGGATTGTTCACGTTCTCGAACACCGCGAATCCGCCCTCCGTCTTGCACTCCTTCACGATCGTCTGGAAGACATCCCAAGCCCACTCTCTACTCCATAAATCCCCCCGATTGCTCCCACATGTAGATCGGATCGTTGGTCGCCTTGAACACGTGATACAACGCCTCCGCGAACTCTCCACGAAGCCTGTACCGCGCGCCCTCTCCATTGGCCTCGAAGTCCTTCTCCTCGGAGAAGAACATGCGATCCGCCGCCAGCCCCGAAGGCTTCTCCTTGAACATGCGATAGCACGTATAACTACAGCTCACGGCACCACGACAAGCACACATCAACGCGCGCGCCTTCTTCACCGTGCTCTTGTCGGCGCGGGAGTAGGGAGACACCATCGACTGGAGCGCGTACAGCGAGGCGAGCGAGCACGACTGCTGCTCCATCTCGGGATAGAACTGGTTCCCCACGATCGACCCGACGTACGTGTATCCGCCGTGGAAGCTGGTGCGCAGCAGCCACTTGTCCACGCCCTTCAGGAACGCGTCGAACGCCCGCTTCAATCGCTACGCCTCACACACGCCTCGCGCACCCACCATGTCCGTGTTGCCGCTCTGGATGAAGCTCTTGAGAATGGAGGCGTAGAACACGCCCGTCGTCTCGCCCACACTGTACTCCTTCTTCGTGATCACGCCGTACGTGCGCGACAACTGCCGTTAAGTCGCTCTCGGCGCCCACACAAGGATATGCTATCGGGGAAGAGTCCGTCCATCGACTCCAGACCGAAGAACGCGTCGAACAGCGAGGACGCCGCCTTCGCGTACTTCGTGTTGTATGTCAGCTTCGACAGGTGTCTAGCCCTCACGCCACGTCGCCACGATTACTGGAACTCCAAAAACATGCACCCGATTTCGGACAGGAACACCTTGCCCTTGCCCTGCTCCGCCTTGTTGAGGTACGGCACCACCATCGGCTATCCCTCACTCTCCTCGCTCTCGCCTACCGCGGGGAACACGCTCGTCTTGTCGAAGGCTTGGAGGAGCAGCTCGCCCACCTCCGTGGCGCGCTCGAGCAGCACCACCTCCTTCGTCATCTCGTACGCGCTCAGCAGTCCGCCGAGCACGTGCACGCTGTACTCGTACACGCTCACCTCGTCCTTGCTGTCCAGCGCGAAGTCGTTCTTGATCCACTCCAGTGCCTCGGCGTACTCCTTCGTCATGTTCATCAGTAGAAGCGTGTCCAGACTGTCGATCAGCGTCGTGCCCACGTGACCGTTGTTGTTCATGCCCTTCTTGGAGAGGGGAAGGATCTCGTCGTCGCCCCACGCGTAGGTCTTGTAACTAGGGGTCACACGCGACGCGCACGACTACGCGGACCAGAACGACTGCATCGCCTCCACCACCTTCTCCGTGCGGTTCTTGTTCAGCTCCGCCCAGTCGCTCTTCACGCGCTCGGGCAGCACGAAGTGATATCCACCGCTCTTCAGGAACTGCGGCGACTTCTTCGTCAGCGACAGCTGGAACAGCTCCAGGTCGTTCATCTTCTTCAGGTAGCGCCGCACGCTCTTGCTGTCTGCGCGTCACTCACCTCCACCGCACTCACCATCGATCATCACGATCATGTTGCCCTCGAAGTCCTTCATCGGCTTGTTCGCCACCAGCGGCGCCTCGCTCACCACGTCGACGTGCTTCTCCGCTCGGCGGCGGCGCTGCACCTGCACGCTCTCCTCGTCCTCCTCGCTCACGTCGCCCATCTGCGCGCGATCCTCCTTCTACGCCTCACACTCGCCCCACAGTCAAACCATCTTCTTCAGCGCTCGCTCCGTCTCCTCCTTGTCGATCTCCGCCATCGCCACCGGCTTGCTCTCCGTCTCGTCCTTCACCTCCATCTTCTCTCGGTGCAGACTCACCACCAGGATGATGTCGTCCAGCGTCTCGCGCGAGATCGACCGCGTGTAGCTCAGGCGGTTGATCGTCTTCTCCGACAGCGCCGAACCGAACAACTACGCGTGAAAGCGAGTGAGCGAATCGACGGTGATGGAGGACAGGTCGCCGACGAACGGGTTGATGCCCGAGGCGTCGCTGCCGACCGTGAGAGAGCCCTGGCGCGCCACGTTGTTGCTCGTGCGCAGGAAGGAAGTGATCTTCTTGTCCTGGTACACGCCATTCAGGTAGAACAGGATCTCCGTCTTGCACACGCCCGTGCTGTCGCTGCACTCTAGTCATGACGGGGATGGCAAAACGCGACCCAGGTCGTGGAAGACGATGGCGATGTGATTCCAGCGAGTGGCGCTACGGGTCGCTTCGCACGCCCACACCTACCTCTCGCTCACTTCGACGGTGAACGAATCGCACGGCTTCTGCTCACTCTGATACCTGACGGTCAAAAGGCTAGGATGAAGGCCGCAAGCAATACGTACGTATCGGCGCTCTCCGTCACTTCTAAAGCGATGGAAAAACCACGCGAGTTGGTCATGCAACGCCCACAGCACGGAGCCTCGAACGACGAGAGGACGGTTCGCTTCCCCTTCTTGATCACGTCCTTCATCCGCACCCAGAATGCGACCTACACCTCACGCAGGAGAAACTGCCTCACAGTATGAATCCGATTGTTCTCCTTCATGACGACGTTCATGTTGTGCGACCCGTCAAAAGAGACGCCTCTCCTACACGATGACGCTTCGGATGTGCGGACTACGTGGGGTACGTCGAGAGGACTGCTCGAATGTCTACGGTGTTTCTCTGCGGCGCCTTCGACTCCGAATAGCTAGAGATAAGCCTCCAGACCCAGGAGCCACCTCGTTGAGGAAAACTCGGTGTTTACTTCCGTGAAGAACACGATATAGAGCAAGGAGCAGATTCCCACAACAATGAAAACAAAGAACACAACAGCGAATATGAGAATCGCCTTTTCAACGGGATTACGTCTTCTTCGATTGCCTGTTCCGTAACTCTCCTCTCTCTCATCGTCCTACGGTGTTGAGACTTCGACTGCATTGAATCCTGTGGTTTTCTGCGAGAATGCAACTATCGCGCAAAAACGGCTCGATTTCCGGATTCTTACAAGAAACAAGCGGGAAGAAAAGAGTACAAGAGAAAGACACAGAGGGGAGATCACAACACAGCCAGGCACGAATCGCACTGAAACGCTTAATGAGAGTTCCTCATGAGATGCTCAATTCGGTTCACGATCTCGCAACAGTCGGAGACGTTCATCGTCTCGAACCGAAGCTTCAGCGTCCGATCTACGCATGATCCCGCTCGAGAACGCCCACAATCCATATCCTGCTGCGATTCGTAGTCCGAATCGTCCGAGTCGTAATCGTCGTCCTCGTATTTCAGCTCAAACCCGTCCGGAGGGTTGTGGAGAGGAATGATCGCGATGATGTTGGAAATGAAGATCGTCGTCTGGTTGGACGCGCAGCATCCCCCGCAGCGCGACAGCGACGCCAGCGGGTACACGAAGACCTCGTCGCGGTCGATGGCGAAGATCCGCTTTCTCCGCTTCCCCTTGGAGGTGATCTTCACGACGGGCCACTCCTTGTACTTGCCCGCCTCGAAGTTGGTGAACATGTACGTCGTCAGATCCACGCCCTCGTCGTAGGCGCTGGTGTCCGTGTTGTAGGAGTACGTGGGACACGAGGCGATCCGCGGCCCGTCGTAGAAGTGTTCTACGCATGACGAAGACACCACACCACCACTCAGCCGAATGCGGAACGAGGTCACGTCCATGTCGCACAGACGCGTGTTCTCGTTCACCACGTCACTCATCATCTTCAGACGCTCCTTGTCCTCCGGCGCCACCGTCAGCTCGTACACGCGGCCAGGATAGAGCAGGTGCCGTGCCTCGTTCAGCAGCTGGCGGCAGGTGGACGTGGCGGGCATGGTCAGGTTGAACACCTTCTCGTCGAACATCAGGCGGATGTCGACGTTCTGGTCCATCGACGTGGGCGTCGTCGCTACGCGTCAGTCACAGCACTCTCCACTACACCGCGGCTGGTAGTCGGGAACAGGAACCAAACAGAACCCCTGCGACTCGTCTTCGAGGAAGTTGGTGATGATGCCACCTCGCTCCAGCGCTGTCCCTCACACACCACCACCACTCCTACCCGGGAAGTCCATGTCGCACTCTCCGTCGCCCACCGCCATTCGCAGCTCGTACGCCATGCTGTCCGTCAGCAGCGTCATCGCCTCCACGCCCTTGATGTCGTCCACGCGGATCGTCGGCACGCACTCCTCCTTCCGACTGCCTCGATCGCCGTACCGCGACTCGAACCGCTCCGCGTCCAGGAACTCGTTCAGTCCCTCCATGCCATCGCCAATGCCATCGTGGATTCCGTCGTGGATACCATTATGAGGTGGAGAGAGAGGAGCGTCCTCCAGAGGCGGCGAATGGGCTTCGGGCGATTTGATCTTCTCCTTCTCGTGGAGACTCTTCTCCGCAGCTTCCTTCCGCTCCTGGTACGTCTTCTGGAACGCGGCGGCGAGGGCGTTCGATTTGCGAATTGTCATTTCGATCGTGTCTTGAACTGTGGCGTCCTTCTTCACAATCACGAAGAGCGGCTTCTTGTTCGGGAGATACACTTTGATTCGAATGGTTGTGTCGTTGGGAACGTACTTGTCCGCATCGTAGAGAATTTCGTCGTCCTCTTCGAGGCATTTGGTCAGCGGACCCCTATACGTCATTTCGATTCATCACGAGCCAACTCAAAACTGCCGTTCATTGGATTCACCTCCTTCTTCTCCTCCTTCTGTTCCGAAGCAGAATCCACGCTGCCTATTCTTCTCAATGCACTGGATGACGTGGTGGTCGTCTTCTATTGAATGACACACGGAAACGAACAAAGCACAGCATCAGAAGAAGGAACCGTTCCAGCGTTGTGGACACCTGACGATATGTCTGTGGCCGTATGATTCGACGGTCGTTCCTGAGGATTCGCATCTCCTGCCACAGCAATCCCTCCTAACGCCATCGGATCTTCTTGTTCCGTTTTAGATTCCGTGTACTCAATTTCCCCACTATGCCTCATTCGTATGGCGCATCGCTCACTCCGAATCGGGCATACTCATACAATCCGAGCATTCGAATGCAGGTCTATCGATACTCCCGATTCGCAGCATCTTCACGATACGAAACTTGCCGTAGAGATCATCTAAGTCACAAAGCTGCATCTCTACCTATGTGCTAGGACAACTCTACTCTCTCATCCACTACACTACAAATATACTTGCAACTCCACTCCAAAACCTCAATCTTTGGCGAAATCAATCCTTTTTCGTTCAACCGAAATACCCCTGAATTCCGGCATGGACTCGCAGAGAGCGTATCAAACAACCGAGATGCAGATGGACACAATGCGTATGAGACAAACACAACACGCTATTTGTTTTCCACTTCATGCGAATACTCCCCCTTCTCCATCCGTTTCACCACCGTGTTCATGCTCATTGTTGCGTTGAACGCCTCCAGCTTTCTGTCCACCGAATTGTCATAACTGAACAGCAGCTTGTTCTCGATGCACGACAGCTCGACTAGAAATCATTCTTGTATTTCATATCCACTTTCAATGTCCAGAAGCGCCTCAATGGTTTCATTACAGTAGTCCTTCCACGTCGTTGAGAAGTGACGACTACACGTCACAGCAATCACCAAATCCCACATGTCTGACACGGTTTCGTCGAAGTGCTCATTCTGTTGCTGTTGCTCCGATGACAGTGGCGTCTGCGCATCCTAGCCGTCAGCAATACACAATAACATCGACAGTGACTGTTTCCATGATGTCCCGATTGTCCTGTCGTTGCTTCTCCAGCTTTTCCTCCACCTCGCTCTGAATCACCTTCACGAGAGAAGGCGGATTCTCCACCGTCTTCTTTGGAGGCGGCGGGGGCATGGCGCTATCGAAATCCGCGCCCTTATCCAGTTTCAATCGTTTCTCCGGCGCGGCTACTTTGACAGGGAACGCGTTGCTCACGACTTTCGGAGTGGATTCATCCTTCGGTAATCGGAAGAAGGACGGCTTGCCCGATTCTACGCTATCACTTCCACTTCGTCACACCACTGCCGGACTGCTTTTTATCGGAGGAAAAGTTGAAGGTGAAGGGTTTGGCTGTTTCTCCCTTTCTTGCGGATTATTCCAAGCGGCATCGTCTACTTTCCAAAGAACGACATGTGAAACAAAGAATGAGCACATCTTCCCAATTGGAGGGAAACATCAACTACTCTCCATTTGCTTTCTCTCTCGCTTCTTGCTCTTCCTGTGCTGGCCCGCGTTCTCGGATGTCAGATTGTCGTCCACATCCAGACCCTTCTCTTTGAGCCCTTTCAGAATGGACACGCACTCCTCCCCAATCCCGTACACGGAGCCCAGCGTCTCCCAGTCATGCGCGTTGTGCACCGTCGTCCCTTCCGGCGTGGTCTGGTGGTTGCCCTCGGTGATGACCCTGAAGGCGGTGTACTTGACGTTGGCGAAGCAGTTGTTGAACTCGGCGGAAAGGCGGACGAACTCGCGGTTTGAGTCCTCGTAGTTCACCTCCTCTCCCTTGAAAACGCCCATGTTGAGAATCGCGCCTCTCCCTATCATCAGCCCCACGTTGGGGTAGCGCTCGTGCAGCGACTTCACGTCCTTCTCCGTGAACACGTCGCCGTTGTAGCAGATGGGGACGTTGGGGGCGTACTCCTTCATGGCTTCTAGGATGGCGGGGAAGAGCTCCGCGTGACACGGGACGCGAGGACGGTCGTCTGTGTAGCGAAGATGGAGTGTGATGGCTGATGCGCCCGAATCGACGAGATGCTTCATGAAATCGATCTACGTCTCACAGCTGCAACGGACGCACACCGTCTTCTCCACAGGACCGTCGAGCAGTCGTATCTTGCAAGAGACGGGAAGAGAAATGGAGGAGGACAGTGTTTTGACGATCTATGTCTCACGCAGCATACGCACATAAACGGCACACGCAACCTCGGGAGTCTTCAAGAGTGCCGAGCCCATATTGCCCTGGACCGAGAATTGCTTGGGACAGCCCATGTTGATATCGATGGCAGAAACATCCTGTTCTCTATCGCTCAATTCCTGTGCTCACCCCGTACACGATTCTGGCAGCTTGGACGGCGAGTTCTGGCGTGGGAACGCCCAGCTGAAGAACGAGGTGATCCTTTTCGTCCTCCGTCGTCTGGAACACGAGGGAGTTCTTGTTGTCGTAATACTCGATGGTTCCCAAAATAGCTACATCGAAGAAGGCGCGAAGTACGTACAGTTCACTTTCCTCTTGCATGTCACCAGTCGCATCGCAACGATCTCTTCCGAGAACACGGTGTTGCAGCCGTTTTTGCGGCACAGTACGCGAAACGGATAACTATTCTACCCATCGGTGAGCACACTCCGAGACGAGAAGCAAACCCTACCATACGGACCATGGGTGCAAGCATGAGTGTATTCACATACAAACGCTTCACCACTTCATTCATTGCAAAGGACGCTGAACCGGGATGAAGGGGCGGGAAGGGTGTCAGAAACAAAGAGGAATACTACATGCCTGAAAACATGCGCATCATATTCTCCAGCAAATTCGACTGGGGGTGGATGTTATAATACTTCTCGCCAATCTCCGTCATCATCTACCCCTCACTTCCCAATCCCGTCCCCACCTTGTCGAAAGAAGGGTCTCGCTTCAGCTCCGACGCGTACTTGTCCTTCAGCAAATTGAACACGGGGGCCGCGTTCCTCTATCCCTCATTCCCATTCTCATCACCCACCGACAGAGTCTGGAGCAGGAAGTCGCAGAAGTGGACCAGCGGCAACGAGTTCAGTACGGAGTCCAGCTCCTTGTGGTTGCGAATGCAGGTGTAGAACGCGTTTGCGTCACGCAGATTCTGCTTCGATGCCAACCTACGTCCTAATCATTGCAAACCGAGGGTACCATAGGATGGAGCGAGTAATGAACAAATCGATCTCGCTCGGATACCCCTCCTTCGACCACTCCACGACCATATCCGCGTAATCCTTCATGTTCTCGCTCACCTGGTAGAATTCGCTGGCAGTCATGTACTCCTCTACCCCTCACGCTACAAAAACGATCCTCACTCTCTTCCTGGTAGTACTTGGCAGCAAACGCGTTCAATTTGGGGTAGCCGACGAGTTTGTTCCCAGTGGACTGACACCAGCTACACGTTACTCTCACCAGTGCAGTAGCCACGATGAGAACACTCCAATGAGCTTTTCCTTCTCTTCTCCGGACGGGAAAGTGGCGAGGATGTCGATGAAATGGTCTGTATGTGAGTCCTCCATGCCGCTCCCACCCCCAAACGCAGGAGAGAAGACCGCATTCCGCACTTTCAGGGAGTTGAAGTACGCCATTGCGAGATCGTATGCAGATATAGTCTATCCGTCAGCCGTCTAAATGCGCATAGGAACTTGGTTGTGTTTATTCATGTTCACGATTCCGTGATAGGTGAGGTCATCCGACTCCTTGAACTTTCCGGCAGCTTCGTATCTACGGGAATAACGAATCGCGAATACGTTCACCTCGACTGGAGGGACTTGTACAATTGCAGCGCTTCGTAGTAGTTTCCCTCGCTCAGCTGCGTTTCCAACGTCTTCGGTATGGTTCCCACTTGTCTTCGTACTCTTGCGCTCATCTCACAAAAGAAGGACTACTCCTGTCAACACGGCGCTCACAAACAAACACACAAAAAGACAAGGACTAGCTGAACACGAAGTCCGCAAAGACGCCGCGGTGGTCACTCGCCCAAATCGCGCTCTTCTGTGACATCATTCCCGCCTTTATGTCGTTCGATTCTGTACCCCTCAGCGGCTTTATGCCGATGAGCTGGGAATTGTGCACGCTCACACGCACCCCCTTTCCTTGCTTGTAGATGATGTAGTCGATGCGCTTCACAGGGTTATCCGTTGGGAACGTCAGCGCATTCCTGCGAACTCCCTCGTTGGCCGATCTCGGTGTCGGCTCCGGGTGGATTTGCAGGAACGCATCGCGGTAATCCGTCCTCTTCCCGTCCAGCTCTCCCAAACCCTATTTCTCAACACTCCTCCTCACAAGGAACAATGAGGTAGCGAATCGCTCGAGTGTCCGGCTCCGCGTTCAGATCGCCACAGAAGACGGAGAAACCGTTCTCACCGTTCTTGTCGATGAAGTCGGAGAGTTCTACGACCGTTCTGCACATTACGAAACACGTGCATGCTCACCGATCACGCGCCCTTTCCGAGAGCGACAGATGGGTGCCATAAACGTGGACATGTCCCAAATACGGCACAGCCAGTGTGGCGTGCAGAACGACGCGCTGGTGGTTGTCGTCCTTGTCCGTGTAGTCGCGACTGAGGATGATGTAGTCCTGTCTGACGATGGGGAACTTGGAGAAGATCGCCACTCCCTCCTCCACGCGCGCGCCGTGCTCCACGTACATGTTCGCGGGCTGTGGGTCAGAGGGGCTCCACACACTTACCTGGAACACGTATTGGTACGCCGGCAGCAACTCGACCAGGTGCTGCAGCTGGAAGCAGTGCGTCACGTCACCCAGCGTCTCGTCGTAGCGGATCTCTTGGAACACGATGATGTCGGGATCGGCTTGTCGCACGTACTCGCTCAGCAGGCGCATTCGCTTGTAGTACCAGTTGAAGCGCGGCGCGCCGGAGATGAACCACGTCGCGGGCATGGTGTTCCACGCGTTGTAGGACACGATGCGGAGCGATTTCAGCTAGAGTTCAGGGAGTGGTCCGTCCGTACGAAGGTGGTCTTGCGCGTCAGTCGGTCGATCGTGGTGATGAAGTGCATGTCGCCCAAATAGTCCTTGTAGGAGGCGGAGGGAACGAAGGTGTGATGGAAAAGGAAGTAGTGGTCCGAGCGGTCCCTCGATATCGTCACGTTGTGCACGAGAACGACGTCTACGCTCAACGGAGGAAGAGAATACTACTCCTGTTGTCCGTCGCGGTAAACTGGATGTAGTAGTTCATTCCCATCGACACGTTCTCGACCGTCTGGGTGAAAAGGGAGCGTGCCCTCGTCCAGTGCTCTCCATCCGTTGAATAGCGCAACTCCTGTGAGCTAGGAATGATCTTAGTATTGTGGTCATACCGCGCAAATGAGACGATAATATCCTTCGTCTTCATGTTCGACCACGTGTAGTGTACTTCAACTTCACACACACCAAGCAAAACCCACGTGGATTCTTCACGATCATGGTCTTTGTTCCGCAAATCTCGTCCCACACGTGATTCAGAACGCTAAGCACTTCTTCGGAGCGAGGATTGAGATCTTTGAAGTTGTACAGGATGAATCCATATGCTATATCGGTATCCTTAGTGCTTATCGCTATGTGTGATATCGCATAACGCGAAGACAACGATTTCCCCAGGGAGACAGTGGATACGACTTTTGAAAGCGTTTTGAGTGCTCCTCCGTTTCCTCTATCCGGGGCAGGCAATAGATCAAAGAGAGAAGGAGTCTACGAATGAGCGGTCATACGAAGAAAGGAGACAGGAATTGAAGGATCAATGTCATGTTCTACTCCGTTTGGCACGTGGGACGGAAGAGAAACAACGAATAGTGTGTTGTGATGGAGGGCGGAATTGCGTGTAGGGTTTTGCTCGGGAAAGGGAGTGGGAGAAGAATACGCTCATTTCATTGATGATTTGGAGATGGAAGTGGTATGGTGGATTTGGCGTATGTGAAGGGTCTTTGCGAATTGTAGATGAAGGGATGTGAGTGAGGGGGTATTCCTTTCAGTGTATCTCTTCTGATGTAATGGTGCTAGGATTGAGAGTCTGTGGTTCTCCAGTGGGATGTGGAAGTGGAGAAGTGTTTAGTGATTTGTTTGTTATATGTAAACAGTAACAAATGCCTTAACGAATGGAGAGCAGTGGAAACTGAACGCGTCATACTTTACTTATTCGTTTCCCCTTTTGTCTGCTGTATCATCCATGAAAACCAGCACAAAGGTCATCAGTGACGGTAAAAGCCGCATCAAAGCGATAGGCACAGTCAACTACTTCATACTGCCTAAGGACAGAATCGACGAATGCAAGTCGGTTTCTCTCGCTGTTGTCATTCATAGAAGAGTGCTGAATGATTATCTATATCATATTCTCGAGATGGAGATGATCCCTTCCGATCCCGACCACTGGCGAACCTTCTTAAACCCTGAGAAGTGTAAGGCGTTCAACTTGAAAGAACTCGATTCCAATGCAAGGGAGTGGCTACAC
>ERZ1106948.534-NODE-534-length-16525-cov-34.428901_pt1 | contig 16525 bp, 20 predicted proteins | sample MGYA00403673_ERZ1106948 | MGnify/ENA primary metagenome ERZ1106948 (study PRJEB35170, sample SAMEA104062409) | human gut metagenome | biome: human gut; feature: human-associated habitat; material: faeces | place: Denmark | collected 2012-05-07 ...
CCTGCCGCTTACGAAGCGGATGCTCTACCAACTGAGCTATTGAGGCGCCTGTCTTCGATCCCTCCTTATGGCATATGAGAGCAGAAAGGGAGATCGCATTGCGAGTGAGGAATGAGCTTCGCCGACATCGAAAACCGCGACATTCTGCTGGAAATCTTTTCCTTCCTTCCCCAGAGGGATGTGGTGCGCGAGTCCCGCTATGTGAGCAAGTCGTGGATGGAAGCGTCGAAACTGAAGTACGGACTGTGCGTGAGAATGACTGGCAGCGCCATCGGAGTCTCCCATTCCGTCGCACATGAGAATGAGTGGATGTACCGCTCTCTGCAGAGTGCGCTCGACCACTGCAAGGATGGCGCCGTGATCTGTCTTCTTGTAACCGTGGAGTGGCTCCGTGACCATTAGGATCCTCCCACCGAGCCAGTGCATATAGCAAACAAAACGGTGTACATTACCACAAAGGAAAGGGAGCACAGCTGGATGTGGAACATCGATACTACACAGGAGAGTCTTTTCGAGGTGGACAACGGTTTGTTTTCTTTCATTCTGTGATAGGATAGCGACGGTGCATTTCATGGGACTGCCCGTGCACTTTACTCCCGCGAATGAGGGCTGGAGTGATGCGTATTCGATAATCAGCGCACGCAACGCAACTATCTCCGTACACGACTGCATCTTCACCGTCGATACCCATCCCACGCTGTCATTCCTGGTTGGAGAGAAGTGCCGCGTTAGGTCGATCCCTTCCCTGACCCGTAACGCGTAGCATGCAAAATGCAGCCTTCGTTGGATTCTCTCACTGCGTCACCACAAGCGGTGATTGCCGCATTTGCAACGGGGAGTTCCTGAAGTGCATGAACGAGTGCATCTCTGTCCGTGAAGGGAAGCTGACGATGAGGCAATGCACCATTCGATCTGTAAGCGGGTCGCTGGCAGGAATCGTGTTTGACTGCAGGACGGAGCGTGCACAACTGGATTCGGTCACTGTGACCAATGGACGAATCGGAGCGTTGATGCAGGGCGATTTCATTCTCGAGAACTGTGTGATTGAGCGATGTAAGGAGATGGGAATCGTGGTGGACAGCAACGACAGATCTCTGTTCGGAGTGGTGAAAGGATGCAGAATCGAGCGATGCAAGGAGGGTATTCATGGAAAGAGCGTTGATCTATCTGTTGTGGATTCCTCGCTGAAGTACTGCGACACGGCCATTTCGGCACTGGACAGTGCAGGGTTTCAGTGCATACGATGCCAGATTCATGCCTGCCATTCTCTGGGGGTGCTTTGCCAGAGAGTAATGACCGTGCGAATCAACGAGAATTGCATCTACGACTGCAGGGACGGAGTGACACTCGCTGAGGTGCGCTACTGCCAGTTCCACTCGAATTGCGTTGCCTATGTGAGGGAGAGCATTCTCCTATTCCGGAGCACCATCGTGTGTCTGTGATGCATCGCATAATGGCTAGAACGGCTTCTCCGCACTGGACAATTACCTCTGTCTGTCGTTTTCTACTTCTCTTCTTCAGGACTCTGAGCCGTACATCGATACGGAGTGCGTCGTGGGAGGGAACACCGTGTTCTCGCTGGAGGACATCTCGTTGGTCTGGGATGGGCGGATGACGTGTAGGTACTCTCTGTTTGACGGCGGAAACAATTCGCTGTATTCCTCCACCATCCAGATCAGTCCGGTGGAGCGCGAAAAGGGAATTGCGTAGGGCATTTCGGGCGATTTCACGCGCAGATTCGACGACTTCTTGTCGAAGTTCAACACCTATGGACAATCCCTCAAGCGGTGGCTAATTCCCTTTTCCCTTACCGTGCTCGGAGTGGCTGCCGTGTCTTTCGTGCACAAGCGATCCATAAGATAGTGTGTGATTACTGTTTCTTGAAGACTCAATTGTCTCCCGCGAAAAGAATAAAATAACCGTGACATGGAGTGTCATTGTTCATTTCTCTTTTGTATTTACTCTCGCCTTGCGTAATCCTATCGAGAATGAGCGGCGGTGCTGCTGACACAAACAGTCAGCCTATTCTCTTCGGGAGTTGGAGCGGTGTTAGTTGGCTCACGCGTAGCAAATCATATGGAATATGGAGACGACATTACCCTGTTTCCGACGGATGGAGGCTTGGGGATTGAAGACACTCTCGTCCCATTGTTCAGTGCTCCGAAAGACGAGAACACAACGCAAGCGTTAAACGGGATGAATCCGATCGGCGGATCCTTTTGTGGAGGCCTACCGAATGATCTACAAGACATGCCCACGTTCATAAACAATACTCCTACTCCCCTGCCTGTAAAGAGCGAAAATAACAATGCTCCAGCGCCGGTTCCCATAAAGAGCAAGCCGCAGCTGAAACGGAAACAGTCGCAGTCGTCTGTAACGCGAGGATCGGGGAGGAAGAGGAGGCGCTCTGTGGCGAAATCAGAAGACAACATCGGCTTTGTGCAGGCCATTCAGCCATATCCTCGTGATATGTCGCGCACCGGCTTTTACTACGGGAAGCCGCAGTCCTTTCAGCAGGCAATGGATCCGGTCAACCTCCAAAACAGGGGCGTTTCCGGAATTCCTCTTCAAACGACTCCAATCCGTCAGTCCAGCTTTGTAGCCAGGGATGCGCGCGCATGGAGACACCAGAGCGTGGAGTTTTCTGTTCATCGTGGATGTAACCCTATAGCTTCCCCGCGCAGCCGGGTTATTCCCAGTTTTCTCTTTCCTCTCCGGCCAACCCGTCCATTGTACTCCACTCGGGGGCAATCGAACCCTTTTCCACATCGGCCCTTCAATCCGTCTCCGCTCTCAAGTCTTCTCCTGTTCTTCCGAATTCTCGTCTCGCGCCTCCCGCCGACTCCTCCGCCAAGTCGCTGTCGTCTCAGTCCAATGCCGACCGCCTGGGCGCGAGTCCGCTTCTGCCGCTCAGCAGCGGCGACGACGTGCACTCCGTGGTGGCAGCCCTGCCCCCGCTCTCCAGCCCGGCGGAGGAGAACGCGCTCCAAACCGAGCTGCGCTCCGAGTCGAACAGCTGCAGCCCGGTGGGCAATCAGCTGTCCCCGTCCACCGTGCGACGCGCGGAGGTGGCGAGCGCTCCGCGTGTTCCCAGCAGCTCGGTCGATCTGACGGGCTTCGTGCCGATAGCGCCCGCGGACGCGACGGTGGCTCAGGCGGTGCCGGCCCGCGTGTCGCGCCATATCCGAGGGGCTGTGCGCGACAGCAGTGTGCTCCTTCACTTCGTGGGAGTGCCGGAGCCGTTCGGCGTGGTGGCGGTGGACCCGCGGAGCGACAAGCTGGAGTTCGTGCGGAAGACGATCGAGAAGCACTTCGGCGATGTGACGCACGGACGGCCCTTCGTGTTCGTGTCGCGCGACGGCGTGACGATCCGGAGGTCGCAGGAGAAGGAGCTCGTGGCGTGGAACCAGGCGTTTGAAAAGGTGGGGGAGTGTGGGGGAGTTGACGGATAGAGCTGGAAGCACCACACCTTTGAGGACGTGCGTGTGCGGTATCATTTGTTCATTCGGTATGAGGGCGTACCGCTGCCCAGCGAGGACAGTGGCGTGAAGAAGCCAGCGGAGGCCCCGGCGAGGGTTTCGACGCTGGAGACGAACGTGAAGGTTCCAGCACTGGAGGCTCAAATGAAGGCTCCAATGCTGGAAACTCAAATGAAGGCTCCAATGCTGGAGAGTCAGGTGAAGATGTCTGGAGAGGAGGTGAAAGTGTAATATTGGTTGTGTCCTTTGCCCTTTTGTTCGCTGTATTGTATTCTTTGTCGTTTATGTAAGAAACAACCCATTCTTTAGTGCTGTTTGTTACTACCGCATTGTACACCCGCGTCAGAGCCTCCATGTTCCTGTGCATATACTCCGCGTTGTACTGCAGCTTGCACGCCACTTTCCCCGCATCTGCTCTCCTACACGCGAATGGCTTCGGGATGGCTGTCTTCAACTGTGTCTCAAAGAACCATTGCTCCGCATAACTCTGCAATAACCGAATTCCGCTTTCGCAGTTCATATCTCCAAGGGTTGAAAGAATGCGCTCAACAGAACTGCGCTTTGCTCGTTCCCTTTGCAACATCGATGACAGGATCGAGCACAGCTGGGAGGAGTAGATAGCGGGGAACGAGAGATGGGACGTGTCAACAGCATCGACGGAGGTCGATATCTCGGAGTATGGATTGCTGGGGACGAGAGGGCTTCTCCAGCACAGCTCGTAGAACACACAACCCAAAGACCACACGTCAGCACTCTCATCGTACTCCTCTCCATTCACCACCTCGGGAGCCATGTACTGGAAGGTACCGGCGCATGTCTGTGGAGCGGATGCGGCGGAGCGCTCTCTCGCAATCCCGAAGTCACAGATCTTCACGACACCATTCTCCGCAAGGAGGATGTTCTGCGGCTTGATATCGCGGTGAATGATGCCTTGCGAGTGGATATACTGCAAACCGCGGAGACTCTCCAGCAGCAGAATGCGGATCACGCACTCGGGAATGAGACTCGACCGATTGCAGAAGAACGCAATGAAGCTTCTCAGATCCCCGCAACGCGCGTACTCCAACACCGTGTAGAGGTCGTTGTTTTCGATGAAACACCGCTTGCACTTGATCACATTCTCGTGATCCAACTTCATAAGCAAGGAACCCTACGGATCAGAGCGTGCGACCATGCCCACCTCTCTCATAGCCACCTTGTAGATGTCATCCGTGGATTTGGAAATGTCCCGGAAATACGTGAGATGCGTCTTCTTCACAGCAAACAACTCGTTCGTCGATTTCTCTCTCACCAGCTGAATCGATCCACTGGATCCACTTCCCAACGCACGCACAACGCGATACTGATCCATAATCATGGGATGGACTAAGCGCATCCTGCTTCACTGGAGGAAAGCCACATGACTTACTTCCCTGCACAGCCCTGTTCCACTCTATGTGCGAAACGCTCCAGCGAGACAGAGAAAAGGAATCACAGGAAGACTGAGAATCAAAGAAGAATCCTCGAAACACCCGTTCGAGTCATTATGGAGAGGTCCGTACTCTGTAGTTCCTCGTAATGACGTAGATACACCAAGGAAAAGACCTTTAGCATCATCGACGAAAAGCTGAAGCCCATTCGCGCCAAGTTCCAGAAGGACCAGCAGATGGATATGGAGGAGTTCCACATGATCTTCACTCGGAGCAATGAGCTCATCCACGTTGTGGACTGCCGAAGCCAGGAGGAGTACGACGAGTGCCATATCAGTGGCTCCTACACACTGGTTGTGGTGTCTGTGTTTTGTGAGGATTAGGAAGACTACTACTCCCACACGGAGTGGAGAGGTCTCCCCATCCGCGCCTTCTTCTATTCGCGCATCGGCGAGCGTTCAGCCGCCGCCGTGGAGGAAGCGTTGAAGCAGGGCATCAAGGCGTACAACGTCAACGGCGGAATGATCGAGTGGCTCCACTACAACGGGTCGGGGTGTGCGTGGGGGCTGTGACGCGTAGGTTCTGCGATTACCGAGACTGGAACAACAAGTGTGTGAATGTGGTAGACAAGGAGTTCGCGCCGATGGTTCCCGAGGGAGTGACTCCTCTCTTCAGGGAGTAGGGAATTCCTGTGTTTGTTGGGAGTGAAATGCGACTGATATGGAAGCCCCGTTTTTCGATTTGTGAGCCTTTTTAGCTCAGTTGGTAGAGCACCCGCCTTGTAAGCGGAAGGTCCTGGGTTCGATTCCCAGAGGGGGCACTTCTTATTGTCCTCGTACCCTTCACCTCGGTTTTCTCTCTTCTTTATTTTTGCCGAGAGAGCGAGGATTGCGGAGCGCGCGACGAAGGATCCGAAAAACGAACTAGGGATGTGATGATGAAACTCCCACCCATTGGTCAAAGCAATTGGTGTTGTTTTTCTCATTATCTTTCTGATGAATCCAGTCGTCTACCAAAAGTTGTTGAGATACTGCGTTTTCCCAGTGAAGAATGTCGGCTTCTTGCTGCGAAAGTCCTCTTTTACGCGAAGGGCGTTTTCGAGTCTGGCCTTGGGCAAGAGAGGATCGAACCATGTGCGCATCGCTGCGGAGTATGGGGCGGGCCTTGTGTTTCCCGCCGTTTCCCGTCGTTTTGCTACGGTCGCAGATAGCAGCTCAAACGCGAGCACCTACATTATCGGTGCCGTGGCGTCGGTTGCTATCGGCGGAGGGATCTATTATTACTCCTCTTCGTTGAAGGTTTGCCATTGTCGTTGTGTATCACGCATAGAAGAGCCCCATCTTCCAGGACGCGTTGGCCATTTTGAATCGTAGCGCATTGGTGAAGGAAGTTCTCGGTTCCTCCATCCGAAGCATTAGTTTGGCTCGTGGTGTGGTGAAGAAGGACAGCTGCAGCATCACGTTCATTATCCGAGGTGACAACGGCGACTACCTCGTCTCTCTGAAGGCGAAGCGCGTGGAGGAGAGCATGGTCATCGACACGCTTTCCTTCCATAAGCGCAGCCAGGTTCCCGTGTACGACTACTACGTGATCCGCGATGGCGAGCTTGTGACGAAGCTGAGCGAAACAGAGGAGGAGGGAAGTGTGGCAGAAATCATGGAGGAACCCGAGATGAAGGAGGCTTTTGACGAGAAGAAGCTGTAAGTTTAGTTATACATTACTCATTTTCCGTTTACACGCAATTCTATTTCCGTCTGTTTGTTGCTCACACGGGTCAGAAGAATGTTCATCGAGCCGTACATATCGCTCACGGAAGAGAGTAAGGACGACGAGTACGTTTTGGAGATGGTGAAACAACTGTCTTCTCGTGAGGTTCCTGTTTCAACGCGTCATGCGTAGTGGGATATGGGGGCGCTGTATTCGTTACCGAGGTTAAGGACAGAGAGCTCGAAGAGAATGACGTTCGCTCCCTGTTTTCGCGTGACGATTAGCGTTGTTCGCCAATGAAGCCAATAGCGGGGCTCCTGCCTATCCAGCAAACTGCACTATATTCCTCTCCGTCCATCAAGCATTCAAACGAGTTCAAAACATACACACGCTTCTCCTTCTCCGTGGAGAAGAGGTCCGAGTTTCTGTCATTTGTGGATCGCGAGAGAATCGAGTGACGAATAGAAATCCCCCATCTTGAGCGGGTATGACCTGGTGTCATTCCGTCCACGCACGCAGAATCTCTTCGAGGAGGCTTGCTCGAGTGTACGCTATCGTGTCTGTGACTCACGGCCAGGACTTCATCGACATCATCGAAATGCCTATCGACGACGCCCAATCCGTCCGCGCGACAAAGGACAATATCAGCAGGGCACTCGAGCGAGGCATTATGTTTGAGTTCTCGCTGGGATGCACATTCCGAGGTTCGCGCGGCCTTGTCTCGTGACCACTAGACCGGTACTACCGACGGTTGCTGTTTAGTGCGTGCCGGTCCCTCGTCTTCTACTCGCGCGGAAACAACATCCTCCTTGCTTCGTATGCGTGGTGGAGTGTCGTGTTGTGTAGGAACCCTCGAGACCCTCTGGAACTCAGAAACCCGAACGCTTACGTGGCGATTGCGAGAACGATGGGTCTGACGCCGGAGAAGGCGGCGGACGTGGTGTACCGCAATGTGCACAGAGCATTGGAGCATGGGAGTATGGGAGCGTGCTATTCCTCAGGCGTAGAGCGCAGAAAGGCAGGGAAGGAGGGAATTGAGATTGTGCAGTAGTCGTGTTTGTTGCAGAGCGCTGGAGTGTTATGAAACAATCTGGAATGTTATGAGACAATTTGGAGCGTTGTGAACCAATCTGGAGCGTTGTGAACCCATCTGGAACACTGTGAAATAATCTAGAACAAACAGAACCCATTAGAAGTTGACATAACGGACAATCACATAGAATGTACTAACAACGAGAGTGACCAGCGTGCACGTGGCTCCGAACTTGAAGAACGAGCGGAAGGTAATCGGATACCCCTTCGACGTGCTGATACCCGCCGTCACCAGGTTGGCTCCGGCGCCCACCAACGTGCCGTTTCCACCGAAGCAGGCGCCGAAGGCGAGCGTCCAGGCGAGGTCGCAGATGTCCAAATCTAGGGATGACACGCCGACACAGCCCAAACGCAAGGTTTCATTTGCAGCGAGGATCTGAATGACGGGGATCATGGTGGCGATGAAAGCGATGTTGTCCAGCACGGAGCTGACAATGCCCGACACCCACAGGATCAGCATGTGCGCGATCAGCGACCTCCACTTCATCGGCGCGTGCTCGATGAGCGAGGACACACCGTTGCCGATGGCGCGGATCACGCCCAGCTCGTTGATGCACTCGATCATGATGAACAGTCCCGCGAAGAACACCAGCGTCTCCCACTCGAGCAGCTCGAAGGTGGTGTGGAGGTCGTCGTTGGTGCCGAGCAGCAGACAGGCGAAGGCTCCCGCGATGGCGATGTAGGAGGTGTTGATGTGGTGCACGGGGTGGAGGAAGAACATGATGATGACCGCCACGAGGATCGTGCCGCACTTCATCAGCAGCGGCTTGTTCTTGATCTGGTACTTCTCCACGAGCGACTTGTCCACCTGGCAATTCGCCTTCTTGAACTCGTCGCGGAAGAAGAGGATCACCACGGGGTACACGAAGACGATGCACAGCAGCACGTTGGGCGTGCAGTGCTTGATGAAATCGATGAAGCCCAGGTAGTCCGACAGCATGTTGCCGATGATGATGTTTGGCGGGTCGCCGATCTGCGTTGCGGTGCCCCCAATATTGCTGAACACGACCTCGGGCAGCAGGAAGGGAATCGGACTCATCTTCATGATGCCGCACACCTCGATGGTGACGGGCGCGATCAGCAGCATCGTGGTGACGTTATCGAGGAAGGCGGAGCACACCGTCGTGAGCATACACAGCGCGAAGTTGAGCGCCAGCGCGTTGCCCTTGGAGAGGATGAACATGCGGATCGCCATGAACTCGAAGAAGCCCGTGGTGGACAGCAGCTGGATCATGATCATCATGCCGAACAGCAGACACAGCGTCGACTCGTCCATCCAGCCCACCACCGTGGAGAGCTCGGGCGCCTCGAAGATGAGCGAGTACAGCAACAGCGCGAGGAACGCGCCGATGAAGGCCACGATCGACCGGTTGATCACCTCCAGCAGGAGGAGCCCGTACACGAACACGAGCAGCAGCGAGCCCAGCAGGATGCGGTAGCGACCGATCGGGTGCAGCGCCTCCACGTGCATCACGAAGCCCAGCGAGTGCGTGGAGTTGGTCGTCACGCGCACGAACAGCGCGCTGCTCGCCTCGATTTCGTCCTTGATGTCCACCTCGCGCAGCAGCTCCGTCTCCTCCGTCGGCGACGCCACCACCGTCACCGGGTCGCCGTAACTCTTCAACGCGCCGTCGGTGCGGTTCTCGAACAGCTCGTAGAACAGCGCGGCTCGCTCCTCCGAACGCTGGACCGACAGTCTGAACTCGTAGATGCCGCGCGGCGTGGCGGGCAGTCTACACCTCACTCTTCACGAGTGTCGCTACGCGTAGTTCACCACCTCGTTCTGGATGATCGCCTTGAAGCCGCCCGGGATCTCCATCGAGTAGCCAAGCATCGGCGTCACGTGCAGACCGTCGTCCTAGACGTCAGCTCCCGCGGGAATCCGTACACGAGGGGCGAAGTCGCGGAGGTTGAGGAGGAGCATCACGGCGACGCACACCACCGCCGTCACGACGCCCACGATCTTGTCGCGCAGCGTGAGGTGGCTGGCGAAGGGCGTGGGCTTGCTCTCCAGCTCCTCCACAGTGGGCTCTTTGGTCAGCGTGGAGGTCATCAGCTCGGCGTCATGCTCCTGGATGACGCGCTCGCGGTGGTGGAGCTGGTGCGTGGCGCGCTGGTAGGTGGCGCTGGGGATCATCATCACCACCTTCTTCTCGCTCGGCTTCTTCCAGCAGCCCGGCGACACCTTGGTGCTCTGGGACTGCAGCTGGAAGGGCGCGAGGGAGAGCGGGTCGGGCGGCGGCAGCATCATGCAGCGCGCCATGAAGTGGTCCATGAGCTTGAAGAAGAGCGAGGACGAGTTGATCTTGCGCGCCGCGTTGCTGAACCAGTTCTGCGACATCATCAGCGAGAAGGAGCGGCCGATCTCGTGCAGTCTATCCCTCACGCACTCGCCCAACCGCTACTCGTCGCGCGGCGTCGCCTCGTTGCCCAGCACGAAGAGGTAGTAGCGGATCTCCTGCCCGGTGGCCTCCACCACGATCGGGTTCTTCAGACGCACCATGGCCACCAGCGGGTCCTTCAGGAAGGTCAGCGACGCGCAGTACACGCGACAGCTCTCCTTGGCGGAGTTGGAGGCACGTGCAGCGGCGCTGGAGTCCTCCTTGCTGAAGACGCGCACGATGGCGTCGCGCTGGACGGGCGTGGTGAGGTGCTTGATCTCCGCCTCGTCCAGCACCAGGTTCACCACGTCGACGAGCGTGTCCGCCTCCGCGTCGAGCAGCACCACGCCCTCCTTCAGGCCTGTAAGCAGCGCGTTATAAGCTTAACGTTAAGTTCCCGCCACGCGGCGACAAAGGATATTGTAAGCGAGATGGCCGACACCGTCGCCTTGCCGCCGTCCTGGTAGCTCTCCTCCATGCCCGCCGAGTAGTGGCCCACGCCCACCCACTCGTTGTCCGTGTCGATCTCGTTCATGTCCACCTCCAGGCCGCCGAAGAAGCTGCCGCGGATGCTCGTCGGGTAGAAGGTGCTGGCGTAGGAGGACCCGATGGACGACACGGTGCGCTGGTAGCCCTCCGTGTCCGAGGACATGTCCGACGCAGCATCGGAGCTCGCGTCATGCAGCTTGGCGGTGTACACGCCGTTCTTCATGGTGAGGACGGTCACCTTGATCTCGCACGTGTCGCCGTTCTCGCGGACGACCATGATGTGGTCGATGTCCTTCGCCTCCCTTTCCCCCTTCTCCTCGGTAATGCCGAAATACTTGAAAATCGCGTCTCTACCGACGGACTCCAAGTAGGAGGGCTGAATCAAGTCCGTGATGTTTTGGTTGATGATGCTTTCCGTTTTGCTCAGCAGAAACATATGCTACTCGTCACCACGCGCTCTAACATCTACAGCAACGTTCTTGGAGTAATCGAGGATGGTTCCCTCATTGTCATAACGGATTTGGTTTTTCTTGTTCTACTCATGACAAACGATAGACTACGGTCACAGAAAACGTCTTCGCAGGAACTCCGTTCGAGTAGAAGGAGCTGAAGGAATGACCTCCTCTACGATGAAGAACGGCAGAAGGGAATACATGGAAATAATACGGGGAAGTCCCTGATCAACGCCCATCTCTTGCGTCGCCTCATCGACAACCCTATTCATGAGCCGCGAGAAAAGGGGCAAACGGTATCTGCCGCGAGTCCGTACCCTTGTCCGGATCAATATCCGTGAGCTCAATACTCATCTGCAACAAAACAAAAAGTGAGCAGAAGGACACAAATCATATGCCTTCTGGAATCCCCCGGATTATGGGAATAGCGGTTTTCTATCCAAAGAAGGGCGCTTTTGACAAGTCCTGCTAAACGACGAGCACGGAAACGACTTGGTGCACACGCCCATAGGCACATATTCACGAGAAATCCCTTCTCTCAGCGGAATGAAGGAGTGCAATGATCATTGATCCTTCCTTTTGGAAACGGATTTGCGATGTGGAGACTATTGTTTTGGAGGGGTTTTCACACACAGTCCCCAAATCACTCCCATCCCACTTCACACGGAAATGACAACAGTAACGCATGCCACACTCCCCACGATTGCTATTTGGAACAGGAAGACAGATAATTCTTCTCGAACCTCCTTTCCGCTTCGCGTCCATGGCTACCGTGGAGGTCACGCTCATTTGGAACGGGAACATCACCCGGTTACCCGTTCTGGAGTCAAGTACCTTTAGGCAAATAGCCATGTCCTTTCTGTGTGTATATACTGTTGTCGTGGGATGCTGATGCGATTAGACAAATCCCGAGGGCATCAACCAGTCGGACAGCGATTTGGTTCATTTCCAACACAAGGGAGCTGAAGTGAATATGGATGACAAGATTTCGGCCCTGCGATACATATACGACCCCACGTTTATGGTCTTGAAGACGGCTCGCAGACAGAGCGACACCCCCGTGTATTTTGCGTCTCCGAAAACGAGCAGTTTGCCTAGTACGAGCGAAAGAGAAGAAGACGTTGGAGTGGGGGCGTGGATTGATTACGTAGATGATGACGATCGAGCTCGTTGACGCCGCGAAGGGAATTCGGTACACGCAGCGGATATCCAGGTCCGTGCTGGTCCGTGTTGTGGAGTCCTATCTGCATGTACTGTCGAGCCTTCTTCGTTGATGGCTAGAACTCGTTGTCCGTTCAAGGGAGCGTGTCCCTGTTCACCTACGATGGACTGCTTGCTCCCGACCTCTCTCTGTCTTCTCAGGGCTTGCGCGACCACGATTCGATCCCATTTTTCTGCGTACGTCTCGTCTGTCTCTCTGATGCAAAGTACGACTTCGAGCACACTCAAGACATGCAATTGAAGAACATCCACATCCCTGGGCTGCTCCGATCCTCCGACGCGATTGAACGGTTAAGAGAGTCTCATCCATCCTTCTTGCGTGATATCGTCTTCTCATGTTGGCTCCCCATTGATGCATCACCCGTAGACACAGTAAAGAGCCTGTCGTCGCTCCCGGTCATTCTAAAACGGCTCACGAAATACCACGTTACCAAAATCACCATCACAGACAAGATCACCGGAATCGATCTTCACGTCAACGGGCTGCTTCCGTCCCAGTCATCCACCATCACGGACGTCCACTCCCTCGCCTTCTCCTGTACCCTCGTCGAGACACCCTCACCGATAGGGTCGATTCTGCACTCCCTGGGCACCGCGTCGTTCTTCCACGCACTCACCGAGTTCGACTACGCCTTCTTCCACCTCCTCGAGATCGACTGTAGGTTCTGTGCTGCCTCTCAACGCGCAGACTGCTCGCTGTCCGAGGCGCAGTACCGCGAGCTGGCGGAGGCGCTGCGGGCGCAAGCCATTCCCGTGTACGTGGTGGTGAACGGTGAGTGGAGAGCGTGCGCGTGAGGCGTAGGAAAGCCGTTCACGCCGCTGAAGGGGTTCTACGACCAGATCGCCGCGATGCGCGAGGAGGCGAGGAAGAGGAGCGGGGACTCGACGAAGGCGCTGCACGAGCTGGAGAAGAAGAGCGAGGCGCAGCGGGTGATCGCTCAGACTCTGCAGGAGGAGAAGGAGCGACTGGAGGCGGAGGTGTACAGTCTGAAGAGCGAGCTGGCGGAGAAGGAGACGCTGGTGAAGACATGTCGGGAGCTGGGTCAGCAGCTCGCACAGACGCAGGCGGAGCTGCAGAAGGCGCAGGCGGAGAGCAGGCAAGCGTGCGGGTGCGCTGGGTCGGTGGGAGAGGGGTTGGCGCGGCTGGACACCATTCAGAAGGACATCATCCTGGACGCGCAGGCGATGCGTGCCATGTTCCACGGGAATAACGTCATCGGACGGCTGCAGAACATCGCCGGGGCCGCCTCGCTGAGCCTGTCGATGATCAACGGGATGATGGAAACGCTGAGTCAGAGCGGAGCGGAGCCGAGGACTCCTCCCTTCTATCATGCCAGTGCACCTGATGGTGGACGCGAGAAGCGGCTATACGCGAATGCCGGCGTTCCGCCCTCAAAGCGTTAGGATGCGTGCTCTGTGTATTCAACCAAACAAGGACCATTTGCTATTTCACATAGAATCAGTTTCGTTGGGTGTCCATCACATTCATGTTCATTTGCTGCATTGTGTTCATTCCCACGGGGAGCTGGAGCGAATTCATAGACATCGCGGGAATCGCCGTGAGGTTTATCGGGGGAATCGTGTTCATGTTCACGCTCACGTTCATGCTCGTAATCGGAATCGGAATGCTGACGCTGGCGTTCCCCTGCTGCTCGACCGAGTGCGGCGTGATGATGGTGTTGTGGTTCGTCTGCTGGATCGTGCCCATGTGCTGTATCGACGTCATCCCGTCGTACGAGGAGAGCGGAATCGCGTTCATCGCGCCCATGTTGATCAGGTTACTCATCGGGTTGATCTGCGCCAGACTGCCCATGTCGCCCATGTTCGTCATCGCGACGCCGGCGGACGGGTTCATCACGGAGGCGTCCACCATCATCATTTGCGCTTCGCTCATATTCTACTGATGATCGCGCACACCCATGCCCACGTTCATCGCGTACAGATTCTGGTTGACGTCGACGTCGTCCAGGTCCTCCTCGTAGCGGTAGTCGTTCGACAGCAGACGCTTCTTCATCGCCTCCTTCGACGCCTTGTTTCGCAGCAGCTCGTTGGCGGACCGGCGAATGAACGACAGGTTGTCGTCGCTGATCTCGCTCGAGCTCTTCTTGTAGTAGTGAAGGCAGCATTTGTTGATGAGCGACTCAAACCGCTCCGACTTCATGATCGTCTCGTTCGGCAACGACAACCAGTCCGCCACTTCCGAGCGCTGCTCGTCGGGTGTTGTCCGGATAAGCTTTGTCAACACTTTCTGCGCAATGAAACCCACACCTCGTTTCTCACTTTAATCGCCTGTGTATTTGTAAGGTCCACAGAAACAGCAATACCGAGATCCTTTCCCAGACTCTTGATTGCGCGATCCATGTGGTCCCCGTAACTCGTCGGGTACAGAATTCCATTCCGGTACTTCCGATATTGGTCAGAGAGAGCATCTATGTTGTCTACCCTATCAGCACGAACGAGAGCCACGCTACCCTTCTCCAGCTCGTAGGGGAGCATGCTATCGATCTCGCTCGTTATTCCTTCGAGCGTATTGATAGCGATGACGCCGAACAGTTTCGCCCTCATGACGTGGGTGTAGTTCTTCTTCTTCTCTTGATGAAGTCGTTCTTGCTCCTCCATCCGGGAATCCATTGCTTTTGAATGAACACCCGCCTCCCTGGAATTCCACATTTCCTCCAAAAAACAGTCGTTTTCAAAGCGCCTTAATCTTGCGTTCCATCTGCTCGATGAACCCCGAGTCGTTGTCCATGGGACTGTAGTGATCGTTTCGCACTTGGTGGAGCAGTCTAGGCGTGACTCGCTGAAGGCGCGCAAACAAGTCAAATTTGATGTCGCCAGCACTTGTCAATGCCTCTTCCGTGGTCGCCGGGGGAAGGAGCTGCTCATGCGAGGCGTATCGACAGAGCAGCCCGATACTCGTATTCCGTTTGGCGGGAAGGAGCACGTAACATTCCTTCAGCCCCACTTCTACGAATGAAGTTGGCACCCCGTTTTCACTCTCATTGAACCCTTGAAGGACGGCGCATGTCGAGGTGGAGGACAGAAAGCGGAGGAGCGACGCCCAGTGTTGGGCGTGACTGGGCTTGCTGCAATGCCAGATGGGGAGAAGGAGTCCGAGCTCGATTGTGGACTGCTGGACGATGGACAGCAGCAGAAGTCGTTCCATGCCTCTGTGAAAGAGGAACGAGCTGGTGATGGGAAGAAAGGGTCGTTCCATCATATAGTAGGGCGTGATCGTGAAGGAAATCTACTGGTGAGCGTGGAACGCGGAGTTACTTCCCCTGCACCCACCTGCTCAAAGAGGGTGGGCAATTGGAGAGCGATACTGTGGGACTGGTAGGAGAGACGAAGCCAGGTGTGAACTCTACGCGTTATAGAGGGTCCGTGTGCACACTCTCGCTCGAGTTCCAGCTCACTTAGGCGCATTGCGTGAATCACCGTATTGGAGGGACCCTCCCTTGTGGGAAGAGTGGAGGCGTCAAAGCGATCGTGGAAGAACAGACTGCACGTGCTCGCGATATCGCTCCTCGTGGCGATGGCTTGCAGACCGTCGCGATACACGGGCGACAGACAGAGGTAGAACACGTCGGCGGATTCGGGCTTTTCGTAGAGAAAGAGGGAGGAAACGGCAGACTCCAGACTGGGCGTCGTTGTGGCGATCGGAGAGGGGTTCTTCTGGCACAGCTTCTCGATAGCGGCAGTGATCACCGGCAGTGTTGCTTTTGAGAGAACCGTCTTCCTCAGTTCCACGTTAGACCTACACTATATCCGCACAGAAAGCTCTACCCATTCCAATTGGTCTGAATGAGGGCGATCGAGCGATCATTCACGTCTTGAATGCAGAACAGGGAATACACTACGTCTGACACACCGCACTCGACATGACCATAGGACAGCAGCGCTTTCGACACGATCGCAAGGAATCGCCTTACCAATTCGCTCTGGGGCTTCTCGCTGGAGGAATCGATTACCTACGCAACAGGAAAGGCAGCGAGTGATACGAACAGCTTCATTGTGACGGAGAGCGAAAGGGAGGGAAATGTGCAACAAACACGCCACTTTGCCCAAATCGTTCATAAAATGCATTGCTTATTCCTCAGGAACTTCAATCTCGCCGTTATCGATCTGCTCCATGATGGCAGTGGGATGAGCACCATTCACAGTGCAGCCGACAGAGCTAGCGCTCAATAGATAGAAATGCACCTACTGGCAAGTACCGAGCACTTCCTTCACAGTTCCAGCGAGCTTGTTGGCATAGGAGCGCTCACGGAGGATCTTGGCGATCTTGATCACCT
>ERZ1106948.536-NODE-536-length-16489-cov-33.691615_pt1 | contig 16489 bp, 24 predicted proteins | sample MGYA00403673_ERZ1106948 | MGnify/ENA primary metagenome ERZ1106948 (study PRJEB35170, sample SAMEA104062409) | human gut metagenome | biome: human gut; feature: human-associated habitat; material: faeces | place: Denmark | collected 2012-05-07 ...
CAGAAGAAGCAGAAGATGGAGGAGATGCGTGTGGAGGAAGTGTAACCTATGTGGCATGTTTGTTGCGAATGATGGGAGGAGGGGCTTGAAGGGATATGGGGAGAGGCAGTCGATGGAATTGCATTCGTTCAGTGAATTGTGATTTGACTATGTCTCACACAGAAAGGATTCCAGTTCCTCCTCTTACTGAACGCCAAACCCATCATTCCCCACAAACATGGGGGTTTCGGGGTTAAGGACGTATCTGGAGAAGAACCGAAGGAGTGTCACGGTGTATTACAAAGGAAGGACACCGACCCGAGGAGATAGAAGGAAACCCGTTCCAACAGTTCGCGCCGTGATTGACGGATGCTCTATGGAGAGTAGAATTATGGAAGTCATGACACAATGCTCCGTGGCGCAGCTTTGCTCCTATGAGTGTCTCTTTGACTTTACACTCAAGTTTTTAACCTGGCTGAGGGAGATGAACATTATCATTGAGCAGTTCTTTTACGACGGTCTGTCTGACATGGACAAGGTGATGACCTACAAAACGAGACGTCGTGAGCGTCTGAAACGGATTCAAAAGCTGCGAGACATTGTCGACGGGCAATACGACAAGTCCACTCCCCACAACCTCGTGGAGGGGCTTCCTCACATTCGAATGTGCTCATTTTCCATTCGAGCGGCTGTGTTGGCGTTTTTCAAGAACAATAAATCCAGAGTCCGCCAACTTGGTACCGATCCTGATCGGTTGCTTCTTCGTTTCTCCCTGATGTATAGAGAGATTGCGAAATACGCGCATGACCACAACTGCTACGTGCTGACGGATGACTACGATTTTGCCGTTTTTCCCACTCGCGGCATGATCTGCGTTCAGTCTCTCATCCACCGCTTTTCTCGCGGCGCTTCGATGCGCACTATTCCGATTATGCCGCATTCCAAGCTGAGAACGGAACTCGGGCTGACGGACGAGCGATTGCTGTACGTCGCTGTATTGCGTGGAAACGACTTTGTGGGCCACAGAGTCCCGTCCTGTGCTGTTGATTGCCCGTCAGAGGAAGCATTGGAACGGATCATAGAGCATGTGAGAAGTGTGAGGAGCAATGAAGAGGATATGATAAGAGACTGCTTGATGCAGTTTCCGAGACTCTCTGAGGACGCGGTGCGATGGCGTTTTGAGATGGTGAAGCGCAAGTATGACGTCAACTCGTATCCTTCCTTTCCTCTTTCCTTTCTCACAGAGGAAGAGGATGAGGGTGTGTATGATGAGTGTGGTGTTACAAGAGGTTTGGGGGTTTCGTTGTGCTGTGATATAGATTCATTAACCGATTTCATCACCTCGTATGGAGCACACTATTCGCACTTCTTGCTTGATTACATGCTCGTGCCAAGACTGTCTATCCCCATCACCTTCTTTTTCGAGAACGACGAGCGTAGTGTTGAGTGAAAGAAGTGAGGAATAGACAATGCGCTCGTTCTACGCTTGAGCGAACGATTGTATCACATGATCGGAGATGACGCGTATTTGAGAGAAACGAATGATGGAATTGAATTCATTCCGTCCAAAGACGCATTCGACGAGAGACTGAAGAATCCATATCCTGTGTTGAAACGACGCATTGAACGATGTAATGAAGTGAAAGGACTTCCCCTGAAAGCGAAGTTGGAATTACTCAATTCATTCCACGATTCCTTCTCTTCCTTCACGAAACAACGCTTATCTCTTCCTTTCTTGTTTCGTAAGTGTTGTTTGAAGTATGAGTGAATGAGTTGAATGATGGTTAGAATAACGAAAGAAGAATTATGTTGCTTGTTTGAAGAATCGAGAGTGGAGATGATAATGGGTAGTTTGAAGAACATGATTGGAAATCGCGTGAAGTTAGGAGTTCACTTATCGTTGAGTGAGTTGGGTTGTGGTTTGGAGTGTTATAGTTCTGCGTGTAGTATAGTGTACGCAGTATTTGAATATTTGGGTTTGAAGAGTGACATTGTGTTGTTGTCTCGTCTGTCGTTAGTTTCTTTATATGCTTGTAACGGAGACTCATGTTCATGTTTGTGGTAGTGAAGCTTACACGCATTCATCAAACACATGATCCTATTGTCCGTAATAGAAGAGTCGTACACTCGAATTGATGGGCCCTTCACTGAACTCGTTTATCGTGAAACAAATTCAATATGGGTATTCGGGGCTTGACAAGTTATCTCAAGAGTATAAGACATGAAACTACGCGTAGTCATGTAGCAGAGTATGATTCAGTAAAACCCTTGTTGAATAGAGATGAGCGTATCAATGTTGTAATCGATGGATGCTCTTTAAGCAGGCGTCTTGTCAAGCATGTTACGTCCATGGGATTGGAGATGGTCTGCTCTTACTCTTTCCTCTACGGTACTACGCGGCGCTTTTTGGAAGAACTGGAAGACTTGAATGTGAATGTTCTTTGCTTCTACTGTGATGGTCTTGGTGATGTGGACAAATCATATACTTATGCATCGAGGAGGGGAAGATTAGTGAACAATGCACAAAGAATGCAGGATGAGTTACGGAAGAGGGAAGATGGAAGAGGAGAACCCAAGTTCCCTGCCTCTTTACCCAACATAAGGATGTGTGCTGCGGTAGTGCGTGCCGCAGTTCTTGCCTTCTTTCATGGAGACAAGAGCAGAATCCGCTTTAGTGGAGCCAACCCTGATTTGTATTCTTCCTATTGATGTTTGATGAGTAGAGAGTTTGCGAAGTATGCGCATGAGCATGATTGCTACGTTCTCACGAGCGATTCTGATGCCATAATCTGCTCTATTCGGGGTGTCATTCCTTTGGACGAAGTGTATTCATCGTTCAGAAGACACTCGTTGAAGTATATTCCTATCGTTCGTCATGATCGTCTCCTTGAGGTTTGCCAGTTGAATGACGCTCAGTTGCGTTATCTTGCTCTTCTGCTGGGGAATGACTTTGTTAAAGGGATTCATCCAGCTTACACACGGGGCCTCAGAGACCAAATGCTCGTCGAGGGGTTCATTCAACACATCATTCCCTTGCAAACAGAGGAAGAAATGATGGACGATTATCACAACCACTCTCATCTTCCTGTTGATGAAGTGCGACGGCGTTTTGAGATGGTGAAGCGCAAGTATGACGTCAACTCGTATCCTTCCTTTCCTCTTTCCTTTCTCACAGAGGAAGAGGATGAGGGTGTGTATGATGAGTGTGGTGTTACAAGAGGTTTGGGGGTTTCGTTGTGCTGTGATATAGATTCATTAACCGATTTCATCACCTCGTATGGAGCACACTATTCGCACTTCTTGCTTGATTACATGCTCGTGCCAAGACTGTCTATCCCCATCACCTTCTTTTTCGAGAACGACGAGCGTAGTGTTGAGTGAAAGAAGTGAGGAATAGACAATGCGCTCGTTCTACGCTTGAGCGAACGATTGTATCACATGATCGGAGATGACGCGTATTTGAGAGAAACGAATGATGGAATTGAATTCATTCCGTCCAAAGACGCATTCGACGAGAGACTGAAGAATCCATATCCTGTGTTGAAACGACGCATTGAACGATGTAATGAAGTGAAAGGACTTCCCCTGAAAGCGAAGTTGGAATTACTCAATTCATTCCACGATTCCTTCTCTTCCTTCACGAAACAACGCTTATCTCTTCCTTTCTTGTTTCGTAAGTGTTGTTTGAAGTATGAGTGAATGAGTTGAATGATGGTTAGAATAACGAAAGAAGAATTATGTTGCTTGTTTGAAGAATCGAGAGTGGAGATGATAATGGGTAGTTTGAAGAACATGATTGGAAATCGCGTGAAGTTAGGAGTTCACTTATCGTTGAGTGAGTTGGGTTGTGGTTTGGAGTGTTATAGTTCTGCGTGTAGTATAGTGTACGCAGTATTTGAATATTTGGGTTTGAAGAGTGACATTGTGTTGTTGTCTCGTCTGTCGTTAGTTTCTTTATATGCTTGTAACGGAGACAACTACCCCTGTTTCTTTCAAATACAATTCCAAACCACAATCAAATCTATCAACTCCGTTTGACAACTTCGCCATCTACTCACCAAACCGTCTTCTGGAATGCAAAAGGAGCTCACTACTGAATTAGACACCCTCCTACACGAAACAGAAGAAACGAGAAGGAAGTGCTACCGAATTGGCGCCCTGAACATCGTATTCCCGATTCTACCCTGTCATCCGCTAGCTATGGATACTCATTCAAAACATCTACGTTGGCATCATCTGGAAGAGGGAGAACTCATTCGCCTATCCTGCTCCGTTGATCATGCTGCTTAACAGCATATGTCCCCTTCTTCTGTATGATCCTTTCTGCACCCTGTCACCATAGCTTCCTCGGATGCTTCTTTCTCGTGAATCACTTCCTTGTCCTCGTCCAGCTGTTCTGTTACATGTGCATTCTGCTCGCAGTAGTGAATACTCTTCCCCTGTCACGTAGTTCATCAGCATTATGTGTATGGCGATCATTCTGCCTCAAATGAAAACGTTTCACAGTCAGTGCGTTGCGGGATTCCCGAGTGAGGACTGCCGCATTTACGATATTGGGTACATGTGGCCCATTCTGGTGACGCAAACGATCCTCGATTTGATTGTGGTTGCAATAAAGAGCGAGATGCTACGAAAAGCCTACCACCTCTACCGTCTCCTTCATGAATATAAGAGTCCCCTGCTCAACGTAATCGACGGAGGGCGTCACTTCCAAATCACGCTTCCTGAAGAGCCTTCCACGCAAACGGACTAAGAGGAATGCTTTGTGCAGTACCGCTTTCTATACAGTCATTGCGCTGTTCATTGGAAACCCGTCCTTCTCACGAATCACGCTACACGAAGGCTGAAGACAGCACGGCTCACCACACTCGCTGCACACACCGCCAACAGCGACCGGAATGCTGTCGTTTGACTGCTCTTCCATGATGAACACTTCTTCCTTGTATCTACGCGTTACACGTCCAAAACATAGCACCACTGTACGCCGGGAAGAAAGGGAGGATTCCTTCCCTTGAACACCACAGGGAGGGAGATGTGGCACACGGAGCACGTGAAGAAGAAGGGACGTGCGGAGACTGAACGGCTCATCGAAAGGAGAGAAAGGGTGAAGAACAGCGCAGAGAGGGAGAATCACACTAAGATTGATGACCGAATACTCGGTTTCGAGTAAGGTTGAGGCAGCGATCAACAAGCATCTTGCTGACGAGGAGGAGGGAAAACAGTGGTGAATAAGGAAGACATGTCACTCGCAGGAATCGTCACACCGGACGTGATGACCGCGCTACGACGGAGAATGTCATGGACCCTAGAACCCGTTTCATCCTGTATCAGATGCTGAACCGTGGACAGCTCACGGAGATCAATGGTTGCGTGAGCACGGGAAAGGAGGTTGCGACTGCAGTACTAGACGTCATGTGTAGGCCAACGTGTATCATGCACGCGGGCCTGAGGGAATTGAGCTCGCGGTGAAGATTTACAAGACGTCTATTTTGGTGTTCAAGGACCGCGAGCGCTATATTGCCGGTGACTATCGTTTTCGCCACGGCTTCAACAAATCGAATCCCAGAAAGATGGTGGCCATGTGGGCCGAGAAGGAAAGAAGAAACTTGGGCCGGTAGTGTGCGAAGAAAGGTGATGACCCGTAGTTTGTGCGCGGCGGGCTTGCCTGTTCCACAGACCTACAGTTTGACTCGCAACGTGCTGGTCATGGAGTTCCTCGGCGAGAATGGATGGCCTGCTCCTCGCCTGAAGGATGTGGAGCTGACGAAGAAGAGTTACGAGCGCGTGTACAAGCGCTTGATTCTCATCCTGCGAGACATGTACCAGAAGTGCCGTCTGGTCCATGGCGATCTGTCGGAGTACAACCTTCTCTACTACAAGAAGGACATTTGGATCATCGACGTGTCGCAGTCGGTCGAAATCGACCACCCGAACGCGCTGCACTTCCTGCGGAGTGATTGCAAGAATGTCACCGATTACTTCTCGAAGTATGGACTGTGTCTCAAGAATGACGCATAGAAACGGCGTCGACGTGATGACGACGCGCGAGCTCTTCGACTTCGTGACGCGACACACGTTGAAGGAGGAGGATTATGACACGTACATTCAAAACGTGGGGGTGGTTGAGTGATGTGATGCGTAGTCCATCGAGCACTCCCGTGAGGTGATGAAGGAGGGCACGTATGAGAACGAGGAACAGGTGTTTATGTCAGCGTTCATTCCGCAGAACCTGTTCGAGGTGATCCACATTGAGCGCGACATTACGGAAATGAAGCTGGGAAACGTGGAGGAGATCTTCTACAGTGCGCTGACGGGCATCGACATTGCGATGAAGCAGGCGAGAGAGAAGGAAGAGCTGGAGGTGAATGATGAAGAGGACGAAGAGGAGTTCGCGAAGAGTGGTGATGGCTGTGATGCCTGAGGCGTAGACTATGATGAGGAGGAGGTGGACCACGTGCTGGAGGAGCATACGGTGGAGATTGAAGCCACGATTGACGTTCCCGCGGAGAGGGTGAAGGAGGAGGAGTACACATCGAAGAACGCGACGAAGGAGGAGAAGAAGGCGCACAAGCAGATGGTGAAGGAGCAGAAGCGGGAGAAGAGAAAGACGAAGATCCCGAAGAACGTGAAGAAGAGAGCGATGAAGCAGGCAAAGATGAGGAAATGACGTGTTTGTTTTCAATCCTGTCATTCTTGTTGCCAATACAGTCCGCAAAGAGCACAATCCTGAACACGGTAGCTAGTTCACGAAACAGAAGGGTGATGTCGTGCATCCAAATGGGAGGGGAATCCCATCTTTTCAGAAAGCATGCTTCGTATCGTTGCTCCACGCGTGTTGAGGCGATTTTCGGTGTCAAAGGCGGCTTACTCAACGAAATCGCTGAACGTCGTCTTCTTTGGCTCGGATTCCATCTCCAATCCTACGCTGCAGCTGCTGTACAGCGATTTCCTCCGCGAAGACGGTCTTGTAAACAAATTGGAGGTATGAAGTCGGTTTCGCGTCAGTCACGAGTAGGTGGTCTGCACGGCGGATAAGAAGGACAAGCACAGCAACAATACGGTAACATCACCGATTCGGTATTTCTGCGAGAAGAACGAGGTTCCCTTCACCGTAATCCCTCAGATGGAGTGATTTGTGGATTCGGATACGTTATTCGTAGAAAGCACACGCTGAAAGAGTGGGAGCCGCCGAAGGTGATTGCGGAGAAGCAGTTCAATCTCTGCGTCGTTGCTTCCTTTGGCTACTTCATCCCTCCTCACGTGATATCCTGCTTCCAGTATGGAGGCATCAATATGCACCCCTCTCTTTTGCCGAAGTACCGTGGTGCGGCCCCAATTCAGCACACTCTCATGAATGTTCGCGAAATCATATCGTTTCACCTGTAGGGAGATAAGGAGACGGGCGTGTCGATCATCACGCTGAACGACAGGGTGATCGACTCCGGCAAGATTCTCTGCCAGAAGACGGTCGAGGTGGATCCCCTGATTCACTTCCCGCAGTTGGCGTCTCAGCTCGCGTTGGAGGGCGCGATGGCGGTGATGGACACGCTCTACAACATTGACATGATCAAGCCCCTCACTCAAGTACCTTCGTATTGAAGCATTCACCCTAGGACGAGTCCAAGACAACGCTGGCGCCCAAGATCACGAAGGAGCTGTCGTTTGTGAACATCGCCGAGAAAACCGCGGAAGAGGTGTTCAACCTGTTCCGCGCGCTCAACTACGACTACCCTCTGCGCTGCATGTGGGGCGAGAAGACGGTGTTCCTGCGCTCTCTGGCTCCCATCGAGAAGGAGAAGAGTGAGTGAGACGAGAGGGCGTGAGACGTAGTTTCGGGTCAGTTCTTGCCGCCTGCGAGGAACTACGAGCCGGGGACGGTGCTGTACTGCAAGAAGAACAAGAAGCTGATTCTGCGGTGCAAGGACAACTGGCTGTATTGCGACTCGCTGCAGATCATGCCGAAGAGCAAGGCGACGCAGCCGTGTGTGATAGGAAACAAGTTTTCAAAAGAGGACCAGCGATTCACACAGTTTCAGGGTTATTGACGCTTCCGTGTTTGTTCCATCAAGTGAAGCTACGCGTGATCAATTCGCAGAAGCGATACGAAGAGTTTGGTGGACGGAGCGTTGTCGATGCGACACGAGTAGCCGTACTCGCGGGCAATCATCAGCACTTCTTTCCGCTTCTTCAGAGAGGCCTTGACCTTGTCCAGCATGTTGACTTTGAACGCGATGTCGGTGCTCATCTATCCGTGACAGACGTCCGTCTTCGCTACCATCAGACAGTCCAGCACCATGTCTTCCGTCTCGCTCGCCGCCACACTCCTCAGAAAGTGCTTGAGCGCCGCAGAGTTCATGACGGCTCGGTTCAGTCCCTCCAGCACCTTCTACGCGTGAGGACGAAACGGCGCCTCCCACCACCATCTGATGTCTGCACTGGTACCACATGGAGGGAACGGCTGCCAGCAGCGAGTCCTTCTTCCACACCGCCAAGATGCTCTCCTTCAGCGCAACGCCCAGCTCCGAGCTCCATGTGAAGGGCTCCTTCAACGCCTGAAGGCGACCGGAGAGGAAGGAAAGGATGCCGGGCAGGGAGGCGATTTGCCTGTGCTTCTTGACCTCCTTCTCTTCGCTCGCAAAATGGGAGGTGGCGGCAGGGTTCTTCGGCGGTCTGCCGCGTCGCTTCTCCCCCTTGTCGGTGATGACGGTGACGACGGTGAAGAGAAGGGAGGTGATCTACGCGTCACCGCGGGAGTGGGGACTCACTGTGCTCGCGTCGATGGCGCGGTCGAGTCGCGTCATCATCCACTGCAGACAGTGGTCGCTCTGGTAGCCGAGGAAGGGCTGGGAGAGCGTGCCCGTGGAGAACATGGAGGGAATCCAGGCGCTAGACGTGAGGGAGAGAGAAAGCGCTCACTTGAAGAGCGGGTGGTTGGCGAGGACGCAGGCGTTGAGGGAGAGGAAGTCGCTCTCGCTGCGAATGCACGAGCACAGACTGTTGATCACGGTGTCCTGCATGACGTCCTTGCTAGACGTCACGGGGCATCGCGTGACGAAGACGGACGCGTCGACGGAGGGGTTCGGCTCCGCGACAATCACGCTGTCCTCCTCTTGGCTCTTGATCACGCTGACCTCCTCCTCCATCGCGGAGTCGTTGCTCTCGATGATGGTCGACTCTTCCTTCTCGATCTGCTTCTGGGCAGTCTTCGGTTTGACCAGAACAGGCGTGGGACCGGTGTGGAAGAAGGACGGCGATTTGATGAAGGTCTTCCACAAGTCGTAGAGAGAGCTGTTCGGGTTCTGTTCTACCATCTCGACAAAGCGGCAGCAGTTCAAGAACTGCTTGTAGTCGTTCCTGAGCACTTTGGGGAGGGGTTCTTGGGTCACTGCGAGGAAGCGGGCGACGGTTGTGGGCGTTTCCTCGGGAGAGGGTTCTTTTGGTTTCCGTCCTCGTTTTGGAGCTTGCTCGGGTTCTTCAGGAGAAGGCTCTTGCGGTTTCTGTCCCGGTTTTCTTCCTCGTCGTGGGGCTTGTGCTTGTGTTTGTGTTTCTTCAGGGGCGGGTTGCTTCTCGACTGCCGGTTTCCTCCCCCGTTTTGATGGTTGTTGGACTTCTTTGGGAGGCTCGGGTTCCTGCACTTGGGGTTTCCTTCCCGGCTTCCTTCCCCGTCGTGGGGCTTGTATTTGGGTTTCTTCAGGAACAGGTTGCTTCTCGGCTGCGGGTTTCCTCCCCCGTCTTGGCGCTTGTTGCGAACTCTCCTCTGGAGGTGGTTCTTGCATTCGAGGTTTCCTTCCCGGCTTCTTGGGAGATGGAGGGGGTTGTTGACTGCCTTGAGGAGGTTTCTGAGACTGCCTTTGACTTTGTGTGGGTTTCTGATTCGCTTGTTGAGAAGATATCTGAACGAGCTTCTGATTTGCTTGTTGAGAAGATGTCTGAGAAGCTTGACTCGCTTGTTGAGATGCCTTCTGAGTAACCCGACTGCGCGTCACCACACCCACCTCCTTCCCTGCTCCACCCTGAAGAACAGAGCGATTCTGAGGCGGCAAAACAGGTGATTGGACTTGAGAGAGCGTGGGAATGGGAGTTTGCACTACCGGCAGAGACACCCTCTGCTTCATTCTCCCCACACGCTTCTTCAGAGGACTCCACGCAGAAGCGGAAGAAGAAGTGAACGGGTAGTGGGACGCACTAGCTTGATTTGAAGCATCACTGGGAAGCACTTGATTTCCGACGCGCAGTTCGTTGGACACTCGCCCCACGCCATAGGCATCCGATGGAATTACCGGAAGCGTCGCATTTGGAGAAACACCCGATTGCCTCTTCTTCGCCTCCGTTTCATACGACACACTCGGAGCGGCACGCTTGTTACTCTTTCGATTTTCCTTGGAAGGCTTGGGGGCCTCGGGAACGCGATTCGGAGGATTCACAGAGCATGGGTTGGTTTGTTGGGTGTTTGGAGCAGAGGAAACCGAATCTCGATAGAACACCGTTTCCGTGAGCACCGGATCGTCCGAATCACTCGATGTACTGCTGTCCTTCACAAGAGTAGGCTCACTCTTCATAATCGCAGGAAGCAGCAGTCCCGGATTCAGTCCGTACACTCTCTCATTTCGGATTCCATAAGCCGCTAAAACATGACCTCTTTGGCGCAACCTACATAGAGATGATTTGTCGATATTACTCGTCGTGTTGGATACGGATGTATTGCTAGTTCGACTCATCGGATTCCGCGGTAACGATTTCCCAGTTACCCGGCTTGGTTGCCTCTGTTTCCCTGCCCTGCCAGTTGCATATGGTGTGGCGGGAGTCGCGCGCACACCCTAGTCATTATCGAAAGAGCCATGCTTCAAACCAGAATGGCCATGGACGCCACACTTCTCGTGGAGGGAGAGTCTGTGTCGTCGGAAGACGAGTCCATTGTAAGATCCAGAATCGACATTCCGCTCAGAGACAGAAACGCACAAAGTGAGGGGAACGAGGAGAGTGGATTGGAATGAAGACGCAAAATGGAAATGAACGATGCACTCCCTGTGTTTCGCGCTCAATTCGAGTGAAGGAGCCAAACCAAAAAGGACTTCAATTTGCGCATGAGCAAAAATCCAAATACCGCACCACATCGATCTTTTCGGTTACGGAGTTGCTTCTTTTCCTTTGCGTTTTCAATAACTGCGTTTTCAAATCATGGACAAGGAAGTGGATTCCAGCGTGTTGGTGTTGTTGAAGAATCGTAAGAATAAGAACTGACTCCGTTGTGCTGCAACCCGAGAACTGCACAGTGTCCCTGACGATTATCGAGAATGGTGAGGAGTGCGGCTTTTCCTTCAGACTCACATCCAGAACATCGGACTATGAGATTTGTCCTGAATTCGCAGACAAGATGGGTAGTATAATAACGAATTACCGAGTAAAGATGAACGAGCTGGATTCGGTTTCTTTACGTGCAATCCTTGATGCACAGATCGTGGACATCGCGATGGAGGCTTTTCGGCGCTGCTCGAGCCAGGGCTGCAGTTTTGTTATACTGGGTACTGCGCGTACGCTCAACACGTGCTTGATCAATTGTACCACAGAGGAGACTTTTGTTCGTCCTGGATCATGGCTGTTACGGATAGAGCAGTCGCTCCATCGCCGCTTCATTGAAAGCGGTGATCGAGTACACACAGTCGGAGTTACGGAACATTTGCCGAATCCGGCTGAGCGCGACTGTTCTCCATGACGGCGCTGAGTTCGATCTCCTCTCTCGTGACTGTGGCTTCACTTACTCTCCTCTCATCTCTAGTTCTAAACGAGAGCGACCTCGGTCCCGACGTTCCGCCTTTCGTTTGCCCTCATCGATAGATCACGGTCGTCCGTGCCTCCGGCTGCACGCACTGCCTCTTCTCCGCCTACGAATCGCTCAAGAGAACGCTTATTTCCGTTTGCCTCACCAGACCGTTTCATCATAGGCACATGCTCAATTCCGCTCCCGCTACCCGTCCATGCGCTACCTCTTCGAGCTGATCACTCTCGACTTCCTGAACAGCGACGACGAGTACTGCTTCACCTGCCACTACGTCGAAACGCCGCGCGAGGCGCTGTGCTCCAAGCAACTGAACAGCACGTCGGAACAGCTCTTTGCGTACAACGAGGTGAAGGCGGCGTTGGACTGCTGCGTGGCAATTCGCCAAGGCGGCTGTCCCTCGTACTGCGACAGCGTCATCGCCAACCAGATCCACATGAACTGCCTGCTGGAGGAGAACGCGGTGTGCTGCACGCTCATCTTCATCTACTGCAACTACAGCGACATCACGACGGTAAGGGCGTCGGGTGTGTGTGAGGGGTAGATCGCGCAGTCGCGGTCGGTGGCGATGATGAGCCCTTCCAACCAGGTGGCGGAAATCAACACGATTTCGGCCTTCGCGCAGTCGCTGTCGGCGTACGACGCGTACCAGAAGTGGAGGCGGCGGTGGTAGTTGAGGCGTAGAGAGGAGGTAAACCGACAGCTCGCGGGCGTGCAGAAGCAGGTGCTGGAGTGGAAGGACCTCGTGAGTGCGCCGGCGTGGAGTGAGTGGTAGTACGAGAAGGAGTGTTTGGAGCGGGAGGCGAGAGCGGCGGATACGGCGGAAATGAAGATGGAGATCCAGAAGCTGGGCGTTGCGAGCCTGAGCGAGGCGACGAGTCTGAAGGAGTGCGTGTCTGCGCTGGTGCGAGCGTACCGCGAGACGGAGGCGACGGCGAAGGCAGCGAGAGCGAAGTGGGACGAGGAGATGAAGAGTGTGAGCGAGGCGTCGCAGCAGGTGCTTCTCCTCAAGGAACGGGTGGAGAAGATCGCGTTGGAGACGGAATCGGGCGTGGCGAGTGCCGCCCAAACCGGCGAAACGGCGTCGGTGGCGTCGACGCTGGTGAAGGAGATGCAGGACCTGATTCAGGAGGCGGCGGGACAGTGAGGTTGTGAATGGTGAGTGACGCGTAGCCTGGATGCGCTGCAGGAGGAGAAGACGGTGCTTCCCCGTCTGGCTGTGGCTGTGTGCGAGGCGTGTGATGAGTAGTCGTACCACGCCATGTACGCCGCCCGCGTGGCGCAGCTGGAGAAGGAGAACCTGGAGTTGCGCGAGCGCTGTGTGAGCGAGGCGCAGTTGGTGAAGGAGCTAACGGAGCTGCGTGGGAAGGAGAACAACAACAAGCAGCTGCTGAGCACGAAGGAGGAGGAACTGGAGCGTCTGCGCGCGGAGGAGAAGAAGAGAGGGGAGCTGCTGCGTCTTCTGGAGAAGGAGCTACGAGACCAGCTGGAGGGTCTGCAGAGTCTGAAGCTCACGGCGGAGAAGGACCAGACGCGCATTGCGGAGATGGAGGTAGTTGTGGCGTTGCGGTTTCCCCGTAGTCGAGCTTGCTGAGCGTGTACGCCCTCGTTCACCAGTACCACCAGTTCTTCCGAGCGCTGTTCGGCGTGTGCGACAGTTTGGAGGAGAGTCTGCAGCCGTGTTTGAGCTCGCCACGCCTGTGCAAGGAGTTCTACGACCTGCAGGCGGTGCTGGCGGACATGAGGGCGGTGCTGCGGGACTCGAGCGAGCTGCCGGTGGACAGTCTGCCGTCGATGGTGATGACGGAGGAGATGCACGTGCTGGAGAAGGAGAAGGAGGTGCTGGCGGACGAGCTGCGTCGCGTGTGCTGCGAGCGGCTGGTGCTGGAGCGGCGCGCGAAGACGGAGGACGAGGAGGCGCGCGTGGCGGAGGAGGGCGAGAGCGATCAGTTGTTGGAGGTAGGTGTGGATGCGCGCGTCGAGAGTAGCAACAGTTCCAGCAGGCGGTGGCGGACTGCTCCGTGCTGTACAGCCAGTTCTGCGACTCGAAGTACGAGCACAAGCTGTCCACCACCTCCATCGAGCTCCTGTCGCGGAAGCTGATGGTGTCGCGCCGGCAGCTGCTGAGGCGGCGGAAGCAGAAGACGCTGCTGAGCAACCTGATCTTCCGTCTGAAGGAGGAGATGATGGTGATGGCGGGCGACATCGCCGCCGTGGACAAGGAACTGAAGGAGGCGGACAGCGAGGAGACGGCGGCGTTTCTGCGGGACACGGTAGCGCTGCGCGAGGAATGTGAGGCGTAGCTGGCAGACCTGGTCAACCGACTGAGCATAGTGGACGCGACGATCGGCGCGCGCGCGAGGCAGCTGGAGGAGGTGAAGCGGAGTTGCGGTCCGCTGGTGCGGGCGTACGCGGTGATGCAGCAGTCGCTGGAGAAGATGCTGACGCGGGACGAGATGCAGAAGAAGGTGATGACGGCGCTGGAGCTGCGCCTGCGGCAGAAGCAGCTCGACGCGGACCGGCTGCGCGTGGTGGTGTCGAGGCGGCGCGAGCAGTCGCGACTGCAGACGGTGCAGGAGATCATGAGGCAGACGCAGAATCGCGCCTCGACGCGAGAGGAGGAGAAGGCGCGCGAGTCTGGAGAGCGTGTAGGAGAAGGAAAGCGGAGTCAGGAGCAGGGAAGCGTGGGCGCCCCGACGAAGAACCTGCTGTTGATCCTCTCCAACGAGCCTGCGAGCGACCCGGTGGGAGGTGATCATACGATATGAAACATAGAAGGAGCTGAAGGAGGACTACGCGATGGTGCGGAAGGAGCTGGAGGACACGGTGGAGGCGATGAACAAGGCGTGGACGGCGTACCAGTCGCTGCGCGAGCAGTCGAGTCAGCTCCAGAGCAACGCGAACCGCGCGGCGGAGGACGTGGCGTCTCTGCAGCACGCGCTCTTTTCAGCGAAGCAGCTGGAGCAGGACGAGACGACGAGCGTGGGCGAGAGGTTATTGAATAACTGGTAGAAGCGCACGCAGTCGTTGGAGACGTCGCTGGCGCAGGCGCAGACGCACCTGGAGCAGCTGTGTCAGCAATGCGACGTGTGCCTGCCCTCCGTGGAGACGCGATACAACCAGTACGTGGAGTGGCGCATCGCGGTGTCGCAGCTGCGGAAGAAGCTGCTGCAGCTGGCGCTGTCGATCGACAAGGAGAACGAGGGCGAGACGGAGAAGGAGATTCAGACGGAGACGGCGCGAGTGGACGCGATGCTGAGTACGGGTGCGAGGCGTGAGTGAGGGTCAGAGTCGTTGGACGCGTGCGCCGTGATCGTGGAGGACCAGTTCGTGAGCAAGAACCGTGAGTTGGACGCCGGGCTGAAGAGTCGCATGCACCCAGTAGGAGAAGGCGGAGGAGGTGACGTGTAGATGTCAATGGAGATGGAGTCGCTGCTGGAGGAGCAGAAGAAGGTGGAGAAGGAGTTGGAGGCGATGAACGCGAAGGAGGGCGTGGACTTCATCGACGAGAACCACGCGGCGTACGACAAGGTGGTGGAGGCGCTGAAGAAGCTGGAGAGCGACCACTGCGTGACGCACGAGGAGTGGAGCGTGGAGGAGAAGAAGGCGCACCTGGAGGAGTACACGAGACGGAAGGAGGCGTTGCTGAAGGAGAAGACGGAGTTGGTGGCGCTGTTCGAGAAGCAGCTGCGAGCGAACGAGGAGATGCCGGAGCAGAAGAAGATGCTGGAGATGCACTTGTACTCGCTGGGCATCCAGCTGTCGGAGCTGGAGAAGAAGCGCGGGGAGGAGCACAGCGAGTGCAGGCGGCGCCAGGCGACGAACGACGAGACGGTGAAGTCCACGGTGCACACGCTGTTGGACTGCAAGGAGCTGCTGAAGAGCTACGAGAGCTCGGTGGCGGACGTGAGTACGGCGGCGGCGTGTGACGTGTAGGGCGTGGTGAAAACCGCGTCGATTTACGACTTCAGCCTGGAGGATGGAGAGGAGGATCTGGCGGCGCTGCGCAGCAACCCGGAGATCGTGCTGCAGACGAGCGACGTGCCGGAAGTGGTGCTGACGGCGGAGCAGCTGGTTCACGAGAAGGTGAGCGACCTGTGCAGCGTGGACGAGAGCGAGGAGGAGGAGGAGGAGCAGAGCGTGATCGTGAACGAGGAGGACGAGAAGATCATGATCGAGAACTCGGTGAGCAGTTCGACGGAGAAGGCGGCGGAGTCGGAGATCACCACGTTGGAGATGATTCAGAACGAGAGCGTGACTCCCTCGCGGAGCGAGAAGGAGACGCATGGTGAAACGCATAGCGAGACGCCTGAGACGCCTGCGAGTTGTCGGTGGATGGAGAACGGTGAGAGCGTGTGCTGTATGTGCTGTGGAAAGCGCTTCGGGCTGTTCCGACGCCGTCATGTGGGGATGGGAGTGAGTGTTGATGGGTAGCATTGTCGGAAGTGCGGTCAGTTGGTGTGCGGGGCCTGCAGTCCGCATCGGTTGGTTCTGAAGAACGGGTACGGTTTGCCGGTGAGGGTGTGTAGTCGCTGCTTCGAGAAGGAGCGATTGTGATTTGTATAGTGTTGTCATTCATTGTTGATGAGGGTTTGTTGTTCATCGTTGATGTGGAGTGATGAGTCCATTGCCAGTCAATCAAGAGGGGTTGAGAGTCTTCAGAGTTATTGAGAGACGTCAACTCAATCAAGAATGGAGAAACTCACAGCAAATCCACTGAAAGACGATGACAAC
>ERZ1106948.539-NODE-539-length-16467-cov-32.310078_pt1 | contig 16467 bp, 33 predicted proteins | sample MGYA00403673_ERZ1106948 | MGnify/ENA primary metagenome ERZ1106948 (study PRJEB35170, sample SAMEA104062409) | human gut metagenome | biome: human gut; feature: human-associated habitat; material: faeces | place: Denmark | collected 2012-05-07 ...
ACCCTCTACGGTTACGGCTACTAAGCATCCGGTGTTTGTGAATACCTTGATTGTCATTAGTGTTTGTTGGAGTACAGTGTTCGTGTGTGATTGACTTGATGTGAACATCCGCTTTGAAGACGCCACAATCTCAACGACCATGAACAACTACTACAACAAACATACCTATACAACCCAAGACTAAAAGGCGAGACGCTCATACTTTCCACGATGCTGCTTCGCCACAGCTTCATCCTTCTTATGACTTGCCTTCTGAAGATCCACAGCCGAGTACCCGTACTCATTCTTGCGCGTCTTATCCACGGGATAGATCCACATCTGATACAGATAAATGAAGAAAATGATATCATCACGGAAGCAGGCAATACGATGCAAGACGGGCATCTTGATGATGAACGAGAACATGTCATCAATGAAGGTATTCAGCGTCTTGTAGATCATCGCGTTGATGGGAATATGGGCCACACTCTTCAACTTGTAGTTAATGAACAATTGCGGCGTCATCGAGATGAAACCTGTCCCTCACACCTCTCCCCAGCCCCTACCGAACAGATACACGAAGTTCGTCAACGACGTGATGATCCAGTCATACCACGACTTGTGCGTCTCGTAGATCAGCGAGTACGCGGCGTATCCCGCCACCAGCGGATACAGAATTACCATCAGATGACGCATCGCGATGTCATCATACTCCTTCGTCTTGCTCGTGCTGTACGTGGCGCGGTCGCGGATACGCAGCACAGGACGGTTGCCCTTCCAGTAGAATCGAATGCGCACTGCCTTCGTCAGTTTCCACACCTACGCGTGACGCAGCGAGAGAGCGCGTGCCTCGATCAGCAGCCCGATGAAGTTGGAGACGATGATCATCATGGAGGTCTCGTTGTTCAGCAGATACAGCGTCACGATCAGGTTCACGAACACGTTCATGAAAACCGTGCGCACCGATAGTCCCTCCATGTTGTTGCGGTTCTTCCAGAAGCTGATGTCGTTGCGGAACGCGAGGAAGTCGAACACGCTGTGCAGCGTCGACACAACCTGATCATCACATCGCAGCATCACACCTCACTCCCGTCAAAATCAGCAGGTAAATGTTGGTTTCGAGGAACATCGACTTGATGGTGTCGAAATCGTCGTCCGAGCCGGCGCCCATCAACTTCTGCATCTCCATCACCGTGCCCATCTGCTGGATCATCTGGCCCTTGAAGAAGCCGAAGCCCTTGAAGGACACGGAGAGCGGGAGCGAGGTGGTGGTGCTGTTGATCTCCATCAGATTCTTGTTCATCAGCACGAACTCGTTGACCTCCGCACTGGGCGTGAAGGTGTGCGTCGCGTCGTCGAGGTAGTCTTAGGGTGAGCGCGATGATGCGGATCTACAGTCCTTCATCTGAGGAGCGATCTGTCCGCCGACGAGAGGCTTCGTGAAGGGGATGATGTACAGGTGGAGCATGGGAATCCAGTAGTTCAGCACCTTCTTCGATTCCGCCGATTTGTGCGTCTACGCTCAACTATGGGGAGAAGGCGTACCATGAAGGTGGAGTTGTCCATGAGGAGGTTGACCTGGTCTTCCGCCGTCATGTTCTGCTTGTAGCGATTCAGCTCTGGGCGTCACACAGCAATCGAAATGCATACGGTACACCGAGTGCGTCAAGCCGTACGACGAAGAGCAAGCAGAAGGCACGGAGGAGCCCTTGCCAAAGAAGATGTGCGCGTAGTAGGATCCGTTGTTCAGGAGCTGCTGGGTGATGGGAATCGTGATGTTCGTCTCGTCGTAGGGCATGGCGGCGGAGAAGGGCACATTCTCTCTCTTGTAGAGGAGCGCGTCGTCGGCAACGCTGCAGTCCTTCTCGGCGTCAGAACCGTACACGAAGATGGACTACGACTCACTTTCAGGAACGGACGCTACGCATAGATCACCGTCCTTCAGAATGGGCTGGTACTGAACGCCCTTCTCTCCCTTCTTCAGCGGCATCATGCCCTTGAACAGACCCATCGCGGCAGAGATGGGATTGGTGGGCGCAGCGTCGGGCTGCTCCATTTGTGCTTTGAATGTTTTGTTATAGTTGTCAATTACGGAAGCAGGGCTTTCGGGCTGTTTCGGGGCCATGAACGAACTCATGAAGCTTCTGATCAAAAAGAAGATCAGGAACATCGTCATGAAGTTCATTTGAGGCTGCTGCTGCTCCTCTTGGGGTTGTTGCTGTTGATCGGCCATTCGGGTTCGCGATTAGTGACAAACAAAGAACAAACTTCACTTCAAAATGGGCTCGTAAAGTGGAATCGACGGGATTGGGGGGATTTCGGTACTGATTCGTGTACTGAGGCGGATTGAATTGGAAACGGTGCGAGGTGGGATGGAGATGCGGATGGGAGGGGAGTGGCGGTGGGGAGAGGGATGGAGGTGTGATGAACGGAGACGCTTGGGAATGAGCTTTGAGAAGAGACAGGATCATCGAAATTGAGAGAGAAAGAGGAAAGGAGGTTGCATTGCCTTCTTCGCGTTGTTCTGCTCTCCATTCATTGCGATTGAAGAAATGGATCCAACGCATTCCATTTCCCGCAGTCGCGTGTTGGTCACATCATCCTTTCCCTCTTCCCCTCTTTGAAGGAATCGCCATGTCTGTCCAGCGTGCGGCTGACCAAACAGCGGAAATGATGTACATGTGGGGTTTGGGGCTGACGATGTAGAATACTGAAGATGCTGCGACCGCAGCTGGAGCAGATCCTGATGGCGTCGCAGTATTCGTGCGTATACCTCACAAAGAGGGAAGATGGGTTCATGGTGCACAGGGGACTTGCGGAGAAGGACGGATCCATCGTGATACAAATGAGTGGTCGGAAGATCATCGTGGTTGATAGGGAGAGGAAGGCGTTCTTGCGTTTGTTCATCATCGACTATTTGAAGGAGCGGATGACAGTGGACGTGAAGCGGAAGAATTTGAGTGCCATCGAGCACAACCAAATCCTCGACCTGAGTGATGAGGGAGAACGCTGGGAAGGCGATGTTTGGAACGACCAGCCGTACGGCTGGGGCGTGCTCTACGACAAGGACAGCAACATCGCGTACGAGGGCTTTCGCTTGGGAGACAGGAACGTGTGTTACGGCACGGAGTACTACAGCGACATTGGCGTCATCAACTACAGGGGAGGCTATTTCGACGGGATGCGGTGGGGCAGGGGCACGCACTACGATCGCAATGGCAGCGTGGTGTACGAAGGGAACTGGATGGAGGACGACACGAAGTTTGAACGAAGCATGCGGGTGGACATGAACAGGCAGGAAGAGATCTCCTTCCAGAACAGCATTGAGGTGCTCGAGTTTTGCGAGAGCCGCAACGAGCGACTGGAGTGGCAAGAGCCGTATTTGCAGCTGTTTCCGGCGCTGCGCGAGTTGGTCATCCAGAACAACTGCTTCCACAGGGTGGGGAGCTTCAAGTTGATCGGGTATTTGGGACTGGAGAGAGTGGTGATTGGGACAGGGTGCTTTGTGAAGAACAAGTACCGTATTCAGGACGCCAGGGAACCGAACCGTCGGTTCTGCATCAAGAACTGTCCCAAGTTGAGGGAGCTAAAGATTGGCTGCTTGTCGTTTGCGGACTACACGGTGTGCGAGATTGAGAAGGTGGACGCGTTGGAGGTGATTGAGATGGGCGAGATCGAGAAGGACAGCCGGAACTTTGACTACGCGTCGTTGGAGTTGAAGAGTTTGACTGAAGCTGAGGGAGTGATGACTAGACATGCCTTCGCTCAAATCGCTCAAGTTCGGGGTGCGATGTTTCTTCGACTGCAATCGCGCTGTGTTTGAGAGTGCGCTCTCTCGTTGGGAGTAATGGATTAGACCTGCCCGCGCTGGAGTCCATTCAAATGGGTCGCAGCGCCTTCAGTTTCTTTGGCACTGCGCGTTCTGCGCTGATCATGCGAAGTTGTGTTCTGTGGTTGGCGTGATGGGATAGACCTGCCCAAACTCACGACGCTTACGACCGAAGGAGAGCGGAGTTGGACGTTCCATAACCCGGTTCGTGCCGTTTTTGAGGGTGGGAGAGTGAGATGGAGGTGATGTGTAGATATGCCGAATTTGAAGAAGGCGTACGTCCCTCTTGTGAACTGCTCTGAGAGGGATGTGAAGGTGAAGAGTGTGGGTGGAGAGGTGAAGTGATGGGTAGATGTGGGTGATCTTCAGAAGTACTTTTGATGTGTTTGTTTGAGTTGTGAGGGGTGAGAGTGAAGAGTGAAAGAAGGAAAGTGAAGAGTGACAGAAGGAGAGTGAACGGAGATTGACTGATGAAACGCAAACACAGCGAAAAGGGAAAAAGAACTCCACATGTTACAACCGATACAGCAAAACACTCCCACTCTTCCTCCTCCGCAAACTCTTCCGCTGCACAACCTTCAGATTGCCATCACAGTACGCACGTCCCTAACTCTGAAATGAATGCAAAGGCACTACTGCTTTCAACAGCAAACCCCGCTTGGACTCCAATACAGATGTGGAAGGCAATCTACGCATGAACACAACGCACATCGACGTACAATTCACAGTCCACAGGAAACACAAGAGAGGCCTTTCTAGACAAGGAAGGCGTCCTCCGTAGCGACGACGATGTCTTGAGGGATGGCGTTAACTTGAGGGACGGCGACGCGTACAACGACCTAGCACCCTCACCACTGCGCTGAGACAACAACTTCACACCCTCACCACTGCGCTGAGACAAGTACTCACAGCCGGCATTGCTACACACTCACAAACCACACTCATCACCAACAATGACGGATTCCACATCAGGGGCGTCAGCTGACTGGACTCGTGAGGGATCCACGCGCCGAGAGAGCAGGAGGATTGCGACTGATTCTTCCCAAACCCGAAGGGGATACTGCTCTGCTGGGCCAGCGGGTGCTGCGAAAAGGTGGACAGGAGATCGTGCAGAAAGAGCGAGTCCTGGGACGAGCGCTGGAGCTGAGACAGAGAAAACGGAGATATCAATTCCTTCTGCGAAAGAGAATCCATGGGAAGAAGAAAATGAACAGAGGTGTGATGTCGCATCAAAAAGCGTGGGAACCGAAATCCGCCCTGAACAAGGCAGAAGCAAAACGGAGCCGAATTCGGTTCTCGTTTGGTCTTTCACCCTAGCGTTGTTTCTGGAATGCTGAACAAGAACACGCAAGATGGCTTCGACAACTACGAAAACGCGGACTCGGTTTGCGATTTCGGCGATTCTTACTTGCTAGGAGACCCTTATGCACAAACCGTCGGAGAAGATGTACGTGTACGAGGATGGCGTACCGAATTTGCGGTTTGGCATGAGCGACTAGGTGTTTGACCAGTGTGACACGCCGGAAGAGAATTCGTCCTTCCAGCCCGAAATAGAGGTAGCTACCTTTCTGGTTTTCACGAGGCAATAGTCGGACGAAGAGAATGGCGATATCAGAGACGACTACAATACACTGTTCATGGACTACCAAGGGCAACGCTTCAGTACGTGTTGCATGTCGTATTCAGCGTAGAATCGCATATTCGCCGAACTTACGAAACGGTCAAGAAGGTCATTCGGAGCACTTCGATTCAGTGGGAGGCCGTCTGCACTACATCGATTGGGTGAAGTGTAGGTCCTCCTCGTCGCTCTGTTCCTCCTCATCACGATTGTGGGTATTCGCACCTATCAGTACGACTGGGCGTGGTCGCACAACACGTTCATCACGGTCGTCGAAGTGATTCTCAACCTGTTCATCGTCGTTGACTACATCCGCAACATCATCGACGCCCCGGTGAAACGCCACTTCATTTTCTCCGTGTACATGTATATTCCACTCCTTACGGCTAGCTACGGCATCTTCAACTTCCTGGCGGGCATTCCCGTCATCATCGTCACAATCGTCCCCAAGCAGTACTTCCTCGTATACTACTTCATCGTCGAACTGCGCACCTTCTTCTTCTTCCTCTTCCTCCGGAACATGAAGCTCTGGCGCGAAGCCTTCATGGAGTGGCGGGAGCGCGAGATTGTGATCACCGTCGCCGAACTCGTTCTCTTCGTGTTCTCCTTCGGATGTCTCGATTCCCTCCACCTTCCATCATAGGCCTCTACACCAACACGGAGCGTCGCGTCGTGCGCTACACGCTCCTCGACTCCATCTACTACGCCTTCGTCACCGTCACCACCGTCGGTTACGGCGACATCACACCGCTCACCCAAGAAGGGCGTTTCGCCACCACCTACTACATCATCTCCGTGCTCTTCTGGCTTCCTTCCAAGGTCGGCACAATCCAACCTCCTCACGCAATAGCTCACGCGTCTCTTCAACACTCCCGCCAAGCCCAAGGACCATTTCAACCGAGAAGCGTTGGTGAAGCGCCAGAACGCCGAGCACGTGGTGATCATCGGGTACTTCAGAGAGCTCTTGCCGCTGCTGATCAGCGAGCTGAAGGAGGGCTCCGACGACTACCTCCAGGACACAGTTTGTGGGGATTTCTGGGATTCCATTAATGGCAGTTGTTTTGCTGACGCAGGAGAGTATCGACGTGCGCGAGCTGCAGCGCATGTGCGGACGGTTCTCATCGCACGTGCAGATCGTCTACGGCACGCCCATCAGCACCATATCCTTTTTGCACAAGCGAAACCTCCTTCACTTTTACTCGGCGTGTGTCCGAGCGCAGCTCTTCGACGCGTACGCCGTCTACATGGTTCCTTACCCGAACTGGAGGTGGCCGAAATCGGGTCGATTTATGGAATAGTACGTCCCAGCAGCACGCATGGACTTGCCTGATGGTGATGGCGCTGGAAACGGACTTCTTCTTTTACGAGTCGAAAATGCGTATTCCCAAATCGTCCCGATAATGCGCAGCCTCTCGCACGAATCGCTTTGCCACGCTGATGGCGATGAAACGCCTCAATAGCACAGGCAATCCAGTGATGCGCAACGACCACGCGGTTCGCGACCCCTTCAGCGGCACCGTGCAGAATTCGCTGGGCAACATGGCGCTTCCCTCCATTTCGGAGGCGTTTCGCGCGGGAGACGGGATGTCGCAGGGCTACGGTCCGCGCTACGAGGGCGACGGCATGTCGATTGGCGGCGTGGGTGACATGAACATGCACTCGGGCACGTACACGCACGACCCGAACCGCCAGACCACGCGTACGAGCGGCGCGCGACCCATCGCCTCCTCGAAGAGCGTGTTTTACAGCGGCAATGGGAAGCTGAAGAAGGACGATGTGCGTCACATGCTCATCACGCGACCGATCTGCCGCCTGTACTACGCCTCGGACCAGGCGTTCGGTCTCCACAAGCAGTACAAGTACATGCTGCACAACGAAGTGGGTGTTTTGCAATGTCGTGAGAGTCAGGTGATCGCCGAGTTCATTCCCATTTCGCCCGAAGTGCTGATGAACCGCATCGTGAGCTACGAGCTGTGCTGCAAGGGCAGCTGGACCATCTTCTTCAACCTGCTCCTGAACCACGCGCACTCCTCCATTGTGCGGCTGTGAGGGAGTGTTCATCGCGTAGGTGCCTTCCTCGCCGGTGCAGGGCACGAAGGATGATTTCCAGTAATCGGGCGGTTTTGTGGAGTGACGGGAATAGGACGTATTTCGAGAACTTCAACGACTCGTTGACGCTGACCAGCAAGGTGATCCGCGTGCCGCCGTACTTCTACCAGAAGCCCTACCACTTGTATGTCGTCGCGCACCCCGATGACCCCTAGCATGGTGATGGCGTTGTACAAGTACTGTGGCATTATGACGCTGGGCGTGCTGGTGCGAGCGGGTGTGCGTCGTCACGCGTAGAAGTCGTCGTACGCGCGACAGTACAGCAAGGTGCTTCTGAACACGCGCAAGCAGGATATGCTGAGCATCGATTCGATCGTGGTGGTGACGCGGAAGCAGTGCCAGTCGATCAACCGAATGCTCTCCGAGAACAAGAACGCGCTGGACGCGGACTACGCGGAGTTCGGTCACATGGACAATCAGTGTACGTGGTGTGTGTGGCGATGAGATGTAGTCACCTCTCCCGGGTTTGAGTTCTCGAAGATGCTGTTTCAGAAGAACCGTTGCTTGTTCTCGAAGAACCGCGTGATGACGCCCGCGCTGCGATCCGTCGCGCGCGAGTGCTGCACCGACGCGTCCTCCACCTCCGATTTCGACTTCTCTGATAATTCTACGCTGGTAATGGGCGCGCGGCGGCAGAGAGGTGCGAGGAGGGGGAGTGTGGAGATGAGTGAGAGAAGGGGGAGTGTGGAGATGAGTGAGAGAAGAGTGAACGCACAACCATCACTCAGAACGGATGCAAACGGAAGACAGGAGGCAACGACGAACATACGAAGAACTGCCCCATCTGCCATCGAAATGGCAGCCCTCAACACGCCGCCAGAGCGCCCGCTGCGCACCTCGCACTCCACGGGAATGACGAGACAGGCCATGAGCGAGGTGGCGAACGCGGTGAAGGCGAGCTACTCCGAGGGGGTCCCCAAACCTGCCGCAGACGGGGTGGAGCGAGTTGTGGTCCCCCAAGAACGGAAGAAGCGAAGCATGAACGACGTCACGCTGGTGGACTACCTCTTCTGCGTAGGGCGTTTCGCTGGGGTCTGACCATAGGGGGACATTGAGAACATCTCGACCCAGTTGGTGAGCGTGCTCGATTTCCAGAACCTGTATCACCGCACCAACCAGATCGTCCGCGTCGTCGTCGTCACCGAAGACCCCGACGAGGCGGCGCTGCAGGCGATCCTGGACCACGGCACGCTGCTGTACGTGTTCAACCTGTCCCCGTACTACAAGTCCTCGTTCGTCTCGCCCGACGCGTCGCGTGTGAAGGCGTATGTGAGCGATCGCCTGCGCAAGTACTTCGACATCACGGAGGAGTTTCTCCAGAGACACGTGCCCGATGTGGTGACACTCCTGAAATCGGAGCGAATTGTGGTGTCGAGTTACAAATCGCCGGATCATTTGGAAGTCCGTTTTCTCCGCCGTTTTGAGGCGTAGTGCATCTTCAGCAAGAACGACGTGGAGAACACGTCGATTTCAATTATTGCGACCACCATTCTCGAGTTGTTCCAGGACTACGAAATCGAGTTGTCCGGACTCGTGCAGCAAATCAAGCAAATACGCCCGATTTTTGTCCTTCATGAATAGAGCGACTATCTGTCTCACGTGCTCCTCCTCTTCCCGCAGAACGAGAGCGCGGGCTCCGTCTTCTCGCCTGTGGCGTCGTACGTGGCGGAGAACGGCATCGTGAACTCCAACCAGCTGAGCGGGATTTCCGACGCGCTGTGTTCCTCGATCGACATGAACACGTCGTCGTTCTTCTTGCCGTTCACGCACCTGCGACCGTACCTGTTTGACATGCTGACGTCCATCTTCCTTCCGAAGCGTTACAGTGAGGCGAGGGTATGGTGGTAACGGTTAGAGTGGTACCCCGTGTTGCCTTTTGTGTTCCCGAACACGCCGTCGCTGCCGTTCGCCGAAGTGTTCCTGCGCGTGCTGACGACGTACGGCATCGTGTGTTTGGGCGTGATTTCCAAATCGAGCGGGTTGCCGATCAGTCTGGCGTTCCCGCACGACGACTTTATGATTACGAGTGGGGATGTGCTGCTGTGTTTGCGCGCGAACTTGCGGCAGTGCTCGAATGGGTTGTTTGTGTGAATGTGTTTTTGAGTGTTTGAGGTCATTTGAGTTGTTTGTTTGAGCATTTTGTATCGTTCGAGTTATTCACCTGAATCACTTTACCGAACTCCATTCAAAAGGACAACAAACACACCACTCGAATGACAACTCATACAAGTCACTCCTCTTCTGCTTCCTCGTCGGAATCGCCTCTCTACGCCTCACTCCTCTCGCCTTCCCTCACCTCACGCTCGCACACTCGCTCAAGTCAATGTCACCCATCAACACACCCTCCTTCTCTTCCAGCTCCCCAATCACGCGACCCCACGGACTCACGATCATACTGTGACCATACACCACGTACGACGCCTTCTCATCCCTCGCGGGCGAACACAGCAGCACGAAGGACTGCGTGTCCACAGCGCGTCCTTTCGCCAGAATGTCCCAGTGCAGAGGACCCGTCGACATGTTGAACGCGGACGGGTACACCAGCATGTCACAGCCCTTCTGCGTGTACGCGAGTCTGTTCGTTAGGAGATGGTGCGAGAATGGACGCTAATTCCGGGAAACGGATATCGTAGCATACGCCCAGGCCAATCTTCAGTTCGGATGAGTAGTCGTACATCGTGAAGCCTCTTCCTATGAAATGAGAGACTAACTGTGACTGGACCCGGTGTGAGCGTTTCGCTTTCGTGGAAGTGGATTCCGCCGGGAATGTCCACGTTGAATAGATGGCACTTTTGGTGCTTCGTGATCGTGTCCCTGTTCCACGCCATCACCGTAGCTGTGTTAAACACGTTGCCGTTGTACAGTTCTGGAATGCTCCCACCGATGAGCGTGATACGGTGTTGCTTGGCCTCTTCCGCCAACATGGCGATGGAGGGACTCTCCATGAGGTCAATCTTTGAGATGGACTAGCTGTGAGTGAGTTGAGTGAGAGCGGACGTCGGGAATCTCCTCCGAGTTCTCGCGGAATCGCTTGGTATTGTATTCACTAACGGATTGAAGGGAGGGGTAATAGGTACCTGTTAAAACACTCGGGAAGGATGACAAGGTCCGCTCCTTGCGCCACTGCTTTTCCGATCATTTCTCTTGCTTTCGCCAAGTTCTCACTTTTACACTAGTTATGAGGAGAAGAATGGTGGGATATACGGTCGAGACTCTCATCTGGCACAACCCGACTCGGAGCTTCATTGCTTTGGATGCAATACTCGCTGACATGACGGGAACTATGTGTGAAAGAAAGGGGAATGAGTAACTCTGAAAGATAGAAAGGAATGCGTGTGCAACAAAGAGGCGAGTCGATAATACGGCAGCGATTCTTTGGGAGATAGCCGCGCTATGGGTGAGGTGTTGGGTTCGCAACGTACGTCTCCCTTGGAGTTCTGCGCGAGGTACCACTCTCGATTAATGCTTGATTCCAGGATAAAAACATCGCCCTTGTGACCGGAAAGGCAATTGTGGCTGTCAATGATGCAATCGTAGATGAGCTAGGAGTGGAGGGGTTGGGAAGAGGGTACTTGGATGTGGTGGGATTGATTTGATTGGGATGGTCTTTGAATGGGGCTTTGGGCGGGTGAGCGAGCGGGTGCGCGAGCGGGTGCGCGAGCGACGCGAGGGGCTTGTTGTTGTTGCTGAGGTTGCGATCGCAACGGTTGTGGTTGTGGTTGCTGAGATTGAGGTTGAGGTTGTTGAGGTTGGGGTTGTGATCGCAACGGTTGAGGTTGTTGAGGTTGGGGTTGTGATCGCAACGGTTGAGGTTGTTGAGGCTGGGGTTGTGATCGCAACGGTTCAGGTCGATCTCGCAACGGCTGATCTCGCAACGATCGCGGCTGAACTCTGACCTCCACCTGCCGCTCCTCTCTCTTAATCACAGGCTGCGAATACCGCCGCGGCTCCTTCACCTCCTCCAACGACACTTCCGGATATGACTCACGCCGCGACGCACCACCCGCGCGCTGCTCAAACCGCTGGAGCAAACTCTGAAACGACGGACTCTCTTCTTGGTCGGTGGATTCCACTTGCTGAATGCTCTCGGGACTCTTCCAAGCGGGCTTGCGATTCACCCGAGAAGGACCTGCAGGACGAGGGAAGGCTTCTTGAGATGTGATGGAGACGGGCTGGGATGTGAAGCGAGATGATGCGCCACTCTGAACGGGATTGGGTCGGTTTGAAACTGGATTCCTGGAAATGCCAGCGTTTGATACCCCTCTCCTCATCTCCACATCTCGCCTTACCGGTTCATCACGCACCACGTCACGATTCGGAACACTTTCATTCACCACGTCACGATCTTGAACACAATCTTCACTGTCACCGCACCTCCTTCTCATCCTTGCCAACTGCGCCGCCAATTCCGAACCCGCTCCACCCTTATCATCACTCCCACACTCAGTGCGAACACCACGAACTGGCTCCTTCTTCTCCACTGCTTCCACCTTTCGAAGAGGACGATTCTTAATCGCCTCATGCAAATCGTTATCCACCAACGTATTCTACAATGCCACCGTATTTCCAACGCCTACATACAACCGGAACCGTCCGCCCTCCTGCACTTCGTTTGCTACTCGTTACCCCCCAATTCCTTCCACCCTACATTCCTCCTCCTCCTCTTGTATCAACAAATTGATCGGAATATAGCCATCCTAGTTCTAACCTGATTATGCCGGACACGTACAATGCGATCCTTTCTGCACAGCGCATAGCCATTCACTTCCGATAGTACAACCACGCGATCGCCCGCTTTGGCGGAGAGGTATCCATCCTCGTTGCTCACGATGTCGTGCTTCACCTACAGCCTAACTTCAACATGAAGCAAAGCACTATCGCTTGGTACGCTTCCATGGAAAAATGAACTTAACGGAACGATTGTGTGAAGGAAACAAAAGAGGTCACAGGCGTTCAAAACGACTGAAACCGTCCGTGTCGTTCGCGGCATCCGCTGCTACTCTAGGGAGCATGGAATCGCTCATTCCGCGTGGTCTCGCTGCCACAGGCAAAAGCGCCTCCACAGATAGACGCTGTGGCTTTCCGATGATCGTTGTCGATGATAGTTCATTCCAATCAAAAATCACTTCGCGACCGAATCGCACCTCCAAGTGATCCATCGTGGGATCCCGGGTCAAAAAATCCAAGAAGGCGTACGCCTGCGCATACAGCTGCTGTATGGACGACAGCGGACCCGGATCTACGTATCACTCCCATTCCAGAAAACGACTCGAATTCGGGTTAATCAAATAGGAATTGAGCTTCACCATCGTCATCTTCACCACCTGCACGCTACATCTCATTTCCCGCCATCACCCGTACATGTACGAAACGCCCTTCACATACGCGCGGTTCAGCACCTCCTCCATCGACTCGTGCTTGATGATCGGCTTCAGCGACGGGAACTCAAAGATACACTGCACCAACTCCTGAAACCGGTTCATGATCTTCTTCCCCGCGGTTTCGCGTCGCGACGGCAGTTTCTCGCCCCGCTCCCCCTTCACGATGTGCAGTCCGTACTGGATGCCGTGGCGCACGATGTCGGAAAACGCCTCCGTGCCGTAGTTCTCGAACTTGAGGAACGTGAAGGGCTCCTGGTCGGGTTGCTTCAGCGGCACGCGCCCGATCAGGAGGTGGTGGCGGTTGAATGGCAGCGCGATCTCCACGCCGTCCTTTCCGGGCGTGAAGTCAATACCCACCTGCTCGTAGCCGCGGCCCGTGCGTCCACGCGACATGATGATCTCCGTGTCGCCCTCGGGCAGGAGCCACTGCGCCTTGTTCTCACAGAACTCGATCTAGGGTATGAGGGACGACAGGAATAGCCACGAATTCCGACAAGTGACTGCTTCCGATGCGCATGGAATAGGGGACGTTTTCCTGTGTGTGAGAGGGATGTGAAGGGACTCACGCTACGCAGCAGCACACGGGAGTACCCGAGTCGGCTGATGGCGGTGAACACGCGATAGTCCCTGTCCTCCAGGAAGATGGTGCCGCTCCGGAAGGGGCAACCCTTTCCGATGGCGCGCACCCAGAGGTACCAGCACAGATCGCATATGCACTGCTTCTCGTCCACTTCCACGTCCTTCATAATCTAGGCGTGAGTGTACTGGAAAGCGCGTTACATCTTGGTACACGCGGTAGCCGTTCATCACGTGCTGCCGAATCATCTCCCACGAATAGAAGAAGCCACCACGCGCCAGGAACGCTGTCGCCTTGGTCGCGAGGACCGTGAAGTCCTTCGTCAATCGCTCAATCTCCCGCTCTTCGCCCAACTCGCTAATCCGATTCCAGCTCTCCTCTTGCGCAAACACGATATTCCTCCAACACTGAACACACACCGTCTTGGGGTTCATATACCCAGGAAGGATCATTTTCCCCTGCTTGCAGTTATCGCAAATCTCGGTTTCTACACGGAACGCAAGGATGAATACGCCCTACTACATATTTTACACGTATGGACACCGCTCTTCTTTCCCAGGAAGCACCCACAACTCGTACAACGCTTCCGGATCGTAAGCTTCTATTCGTGATGGTATTGAGATAAATAAGTACCTGCCTTTTCAGTTGCGTAAGAATTGCGTCCATTCTAGTCGAATCAGTTGATGCTCGACAATGCGAAAGAGTATGCAACTATAGAGTGGAGAAGACTCCAATCCACGTTAGTAAATCAAAACTTGGGACTCTAAACGCTAACCTTCTCTTTGATAGTGCCGACTCAACGGAGTTGGTAGAATTCGGGGCGTTTTTGTTTGTGGCGTGGAACACAATTGAGGTGTGAATCCCTTCCTGCTATGAGATGGGGATGAGGGTGCTGTGATGTGGAAGGAGGGATGAATCGAGTTGTGTCTGCTTTCAAGAAGGAGACTTCTTTTCTGGACGCTGGCTCCTCTTACGTGTGTGCAACCCTATTCCTCCATTTTGGAAGTTGGAGGGTGGAAGCGAATCCTTCTTCTCAAACAGAAGTCGAATGGCTTGATAATCATGCGATGATTGCACGCTTCTCATTCCTCACTTCTGTTTTCGTGGAGGAGTACGCATTGGATCGGGCAGAAAGAATGCGATGAATCCCGGCGTGTTTCTCCTCTGGTTTGGACTCAATTGCGCGGTCGGCTTCCTGCTGCCTCTCTTCTTCTTCCAGGAGGCACCACCTTCTTTCCACGATCCGGACCAGCCCTTCTTTCTCGAGCCGTCGCGATCGCTTAGGGGAGGGAGGAGTGGCTGTTTTGTTCTTTTCGTAACACATAGAGATGGAATGCAATCCTACTTCAATCGAACCCTGGTCCTTCCCTGATTTCGCCACCGGTCGAAGCAACAGTACTCCTTTTCCCCTTAATTCACTCTAGCCCTCGACTATGACGATATCCGCAACCCTATTCCCTTCCACGCGCTGGTTCGCATCCAGTCTAATCGATACTCCCACTTTGGTGAGAAGGATGTGACGATTCCAAGCGGTGTGTATACGGGGAGAATCCCCTCGTATTCGTCGCAGACATCGGACGTGTTGATGATGACCGGGGCTTCCCGCAACCACGGCGCTGCATCGTTCAACTGTCTCTACTCCATGGTGCTCGCCGATCCGTACGCCTCCTTCGTGTACGTCGATTTCAGACTGAGCCTTCTTCAGCGGCGCCAGCTCTTTTCCCACTTTGCGACCATTCTCCAGATTCAGCAGAAGATGAAATCGACGGGTGTTCTGGCCTACCGTCAATTCGACTGGGATCACTTCCCCGCGTGGTTCTCGCTCCGCGCAAACCCGACCCAGAACGGCGGCTACGCGTGGAAGGTGGTCTCCCTGGTCGACGTGTACTTCGAGTGGAGGGCGGTGGTGTACTGGGTGGATGGCGGGTGCGTGATTCGCGAGGGCATCAGCCGAGAGCTGTCGTGGACGCGCCACCACGGACTCTTCTCGCCGCAGTCGGCGGGCACGGTGGGGACGTGGGTGCATCCCAGCACACGCGAGTTCATGGTGAAGACGGGCTTACTGCGCGGGTCGGTTGCGCTGGAGAAGGGCATGCTGTCTGGAGGCGTGTTGATGCTGGACTTCGCCAACGCCACGATCCGTGACCAGCTGGTGCCGCGGTATCTGGTGTGCGCGTACACGCAGAAGTGCATCTCTCCCCGCGGGACGGATCGGAGTAACCATCGGCAGGATCAGGCTGCGCTGACGCTGCTGGCGCATGATTTGGGGGTGGCGATCGGTCCTCCGTATTTCCCGGCAACGCGCGTGGATGGGGGAGGGAAGGGAGTGTTGCGGAATCTGCTGTTGAAGATTCAGGACGTGTATAGTATTCGTGTGTCGAATCGTGCTGTGAAGACGGAGGGAGCGAAGTATGAGAGGGAGACGTTTCAGCATGTGTCGAGACCGGTGGATGTGGAGTGGGTGGTTCATTGGGGTGTTTGTTTGAGAGGGGTGCTTTCTGTAAGTGAGGGTATGTGTTATGTTGCGTTGTGAGGGGTTACGTTGATTAGGGGAGGTGATTTGCTTTTGTTCGGTAGAAGTGGCTTCCTTGCAAGAAAGAATTCATTGTTGGGTTTGTGTAGTGATAGAAGAACAGTTGTGAACACGGAACGGACGCAGTTCTGGCAATTCACGAAAACCGACTACCGTACAGAAGGTGCTCATCACAACCAGAGAATTGGATGTCTCTGAATACTACAACACAGAAATACACTCCACTTCAACAAGCAACACAGTCAGAGACTGTCTCTCCACTCTGAATACCACAACACATAGTACAACTTCAGCAAAACACATAGTACAACTTCAACAAGACACAGAACGAATAACTACAACAAACACCCCACAAAGAATACAACTTCAACACAGAATCACTCCTGTTCCTCCCATACTCCATCGCACATGACTCGAATGAACGATCACATCCAACACACT
>ERZ1106948.542-NODE-542-length-16434-cov-37.305086_pt1 | contig 16434 bp, 26 predicted proteins | sample MGYA00403673_ERZ1106948 | MGnify/ENA primary metagenome ERZ1106948 (study PRJEB35170, sample SAMEA104062409) | human gut metagenome | biome: human gut; feature: human-associated habitat; material: faeces | place: Denmark | collected 2012-05-07 ...
AGGAATGGAACGAGCAGGAAGAAATGGATGTAATGTACTAAAGTGATCAAAGTAAATGAGTTATAGGGAGTATAACTGCACACGCGATGGTGAGGATCCATTTGTGGTAAATCGGCGGCAGGTGGGCAAGACGCTTTCCCTGTCCTTCACTATCAACAATGACGTGGTTCGGTTTGATGGTGTTAACTATACCCGGATGAATCAAGAGGGTTGTGTTATGGACCCAACGCCTCCATCTTCGTCAAACGGCTGGGTTACAGTGCTCGTACTCCTTTTGATTATTGGCGTTGCGACGGCAGTGTCTGTGTATATGTACCGAAGGAAGGTAGTGAGGCATATTCCTCTTGCTACGGAAGCTCCGGAGTTGGTTATTGTGCGGTTTCTTATTCCTAGTGAACCCAAGCCGCAATCTCCGAAGAGTGAGCCTCATTCTCCAAGGGATGAACCACAGTCTGTGGAGAATGAGGCGCCTTCTGTGGAGAATGAACCTTCCTCTGTTGAGAATGCTCCGGAAACGGTTTAACAGTGTGGCTATGTTTGTTTCTCAGTGCTTGTTAGCGTGATTGCCGGTGGAATGTGCTTGATTTATGGTTGGGCACACCTATTCTAAAGGCAATGTGGCACAACTAACCACAATACACTGTTGCGTGACAATAACACTCCTCTGTTCTCACAAAACACACCTTAAGCATAATACATAAGATTTGCCTTCTTCCTAGAGGCCACTTGGGAAATGCCCTCCATAAAGTCCTCGTGCTGAATCGCTGCAGCGTTGCGACGCAGCGCGATCATTCCAGCCTCGACGCACACGGCGCGCAGCATCGCACCGCTGAAGTCCTCCGTGCATCTCGCGATCTCTTCAAAGTTCACGCTCTCCTCGTCCAGCACCAATTTGCGCGAGTGGATTCTCAGAATCTTCGCTCTCGCCTCCTCGGTTGGATTCGGCAATTCCACCTTTCGGTCGAATCGACCCGAACGCAGCAGCGCAGGATCCAGAATGTCCGGACGATTGGTAGCCGCGATCACCTTGATACGCGAGTCGCTGCTGAAGCCGTCCATCGCGTTCAGCAACTCCAACAGCGTGCGCTGAAGTTCGTGGGATCCCTCACCGTCGCCGCTTCGCTTGATACCGATGGCGTCCAGCTCGTCGATGAAGATGATGCTCCCCTTCGCGCCCGTCTCCTCGATCTTCTTCTTTGCGAGGGCGAAGCAATCGCGCACGATCTACGATTCAGCGAGACGCTGCAAACACTACGCGCGCACCTTCGCCGATATGCGACTGGCCCAGCACTGTGGCCGACAGCTTGATAAACGCCGCGTCGGTCTGCTTGGCGCATGCACGAGCGAGAAGGGTCTTGCCCGTTCCCGGGGGACCGTACAGCAGAATGCCCTTCGGCGCTTTGATTCCCAGCTGCGTGAAGAGTTCCGGTCGCGTGAGGGGCAATACCACCGCTTCCTGCAACTCTTGGATTTGCTTGTCCAAACCGCCAATATCTGTGTAGTCGTCGGTAGGCTTTTCCTCCAGGAGCATTGCTTTGACGCGCTTGTCGTACTCCGTGGGAAGAAGCTGGTATATCATGCATGTGTCTTTATTTATTCCGACCAGATCGCCCGCACGCAGCTCCTTTCCGTACAGCATGCCCTTGTTGGCGACAAAGACCTTCTAGAAGTTAGGCGCAGGAGGGCGTGCCATACGCGCTTTTGAATCGTCGACATCACCACGCCCTCCTCGAATTCCTGCTGGTCCTCCGGTTTTGAAAGGTTATCGTCATCTTCAACAGGAACGCGAAGAACCTACACCTAAACACACGAACGCGCAGCAACCTCGGCAACGGAGGCAATGAGATAGGGAAGACGGATGCTGCGGTTTAGTTGACTCTCCAGCGTGTTGATCTCTTCCTGCTTTGCCTGCTGCTGGCGTTTTAGGTCGTCGATCAACCCAATAAGGGATCTGTTTTGTGTCTGTATTGCGGATATGCTGTCAATGAGCTGCTGGGTGTTCATCGCCCTCAATTCGGCCTCATCTATCAGTAACGGGGTGGCACAGCGCACGTACTCGGTGCAGACATTCTTCCTTCTTCTAATAATGGGCACAAGTGGGGTGAGGCAAATAGGCGACATAACCGCGGGTACAGCACACACTTTTGGAAAACAAAGAGGGCATGTGTTATACATCTGGAATTGAAACTAGGGACTTGGCTGTCGGCGGACACATTCCGTCCTTCAAGTTGTTGCAGCACCCGTGGGAGAATGGGTAATACACGGTGTTGGGGTTCTTCTTTCTCTCCCTCTTTCCAGGCAGCCCGATCTCCTCATGCGTCGTCAGGTTCTTTGACGTCTATGTCTCAACACGGAGACGAGGCAGTACAATGTTCACATGGTAAAACACCAGTCGCATCATGGGGACACAGAACCCGAAACAGGCGATCAGGTAGATCAGCTCCGGCCACGTGTAGAGGACGAAGTCCACCATCAGATTCTTGCTGTCCTACGCATGACGGTCAGGCGGCATAGCATACTCCCGTTAGCAGATTGTAGAAGGCTTTGATTACGAAGTACAGTGTGAGAATAATACCATAGATGCAGGTCAATTCGCCGATGATCTGTTGATGAGCGCGCAGTGCCTGCCCTACCAAGAACCACATGAAGTACTTGTGGTTGCGCAATCCAACGCAGTTTGAAACCCACGGGCAGTGGTGATCGAAGTTGCGGACACAACTACGGTGATAACGCGCCACGCTCGACGTACATGTCACAAAAACGACAGTGGTAGGCTCTGGGTGGAATGAAAATGTTACAGGAGGAGCAGTGGCGGAGAGTGAAGAAGTGGTGATTCATGCGACAGATGTAGGAGGTTAAGAGCAACTGGACTCGGGGCGGCTCTTCGTGGATTGGGGTTTCTTCAGTTGCGGTGTTTGTTTCGGTTGCGTTGATCACTTCATTTGCATTGCTCACTTCATTTCCAATGCTCACTTCATTCCCCTCGCCCGACGTCCTCCGCTCGATCACCGAATTCGCGTCACTCTCGACACCCTCTCTATCCACAGAAGGGTGGATTTCTCTCACCGAAGAATCATCATCATCCACTGGACGGAAGATCGGGGGAAAGAAATCAGTGACCATTTCATGTTCCACCACACGGTCGTTCTCCCTTATGAAGTACGTGTTCCGAACTGGGTCGTATTCTGGAATCAGGCTCTCCACCTCTCTTGCCAGCTGCTGCTTCTTCGCCGCCATCTCCAGCTGGTCTGTGATCCCCATCGCGCGGAATAGCAGATCGCACACCTCTGGATACTAATCATCACCCCTTCGTTCAAAACTGGTACGTCTTCATACGCCGCGTAATGAATCGCCTGTAAGTTGTAGGCATCGCGTGCTGTCAAGTCGGCATTGTACTTCAGGAGCAACTCCACCATCTACGCTTCATTCCTCGAATCCATCACCACCTCTGGCTTGTTGAAGAGACACGCGACGTGGAGCAGGGTTCGCTCCTCCACGTTACGCTTCAGAATCTACCCATCACTCGACGAGCACACTTCCACCATATCCGGAAGAATCTCGAGCGAATTCTATGCATAATGGAATCGAGTGAAGGGGCACCTTGACGTAATCCAGTTTGTTGTTCTTCACGGAAACCATTAGACCGGCTATGCGGCGCTGCTCTACAGCTCACACCAAGTCCATTCTCCTACCGCTCGTCTGCTCCACGAACTCAATGCCATCACCCGAGCGTTTCATCATGATACCCGGCTCTGTTAGCCACGTGTACAGCAGCATGACCAACGAGCTAATCATGAAGAGCGAAGGGAGAGTAAACATCACATTCAGCAGAACGAGAGGCGCCACCAGCAGCCAGTGCGTATCGCCTCTACGGGGAATGCACGGAAGAAACAGCAAACATGAGGGCTTTCGGATTGAAACACAGAAGGACTACTAAAGGAAGAATGACCTGCGAATCACATCGAAACGGCAAGCATTACAAAAAGAATAGAATAGTAGATAGAACGATCTCCCGAATTGTTGAAGAGGATTCTCCCCCCACAGCAGGGAACATACCGACCTATGGTAGCAGCATATGGACTTTCTTTCTCCTTTTCCATACTGCCGAGCTCAATTGTTGCCATGAAGGAGTGATTCCAGAAACACTCCCGATTTCGGGTGGAACGCAACTCAGTACTGCCAACAAACAGACACTACGCCTCGTCCACACTGGGGGTGACAAAGAGAGCACGGTACAGAGGACTGTCTCTGTCAATGCCCTGAATCCACTCGCGAATACGCACGATACCCTCCTCGTAGCCGATCTGCTCCGTGTCGTCGAACTGGCCGAACGCAGCCGAGCCAACATCGTTGATCGAGGGACGAATCACCAAGTCCGAGTCCTTGAACACCGTCTCCTCCGCTCTCATGATACTAATCCATCACTCCAATTCAATGCTCATACCTGGAGGCGCACATCACCTGCGTATTCAAATCGCCCTGCGTAATGAAGTCCTTCTCCTGTCTGAAGGGGTTCAGGATGTGGAGAAGTAGCGCAGTGCCGCTCACACTGTCGCCGATCTTCTGCGTGAGTGGCGGGTCCAACTTCTGCACCGACGAGGTAATCAGCACTCCGGGGTTGAATAGCTACGCGTCAACGCCACAGCCAGCCACAACCTCCTTCATCACCTTGGTGGGAACGTTGTTCACGTAGCCACCATCCACCAGCAAGTGCTCGCTCATCTAGTTGTGATGCCCCCACAATTCGACTACGCCACGGTCCGTCATGGGAGGGATCAGTCCGATCACCGTCATGCTGGCGCGCACGTAGCGCCACAGCGAGCCCGTCTTCAGCACGAACTCGGAGATGTCGGTGACGTCGGTGGAGACGGTGAAGAAGGGCAGGAACGTGTTCTCCACCAGCTTGTTGGCGTACGCGTCCATCGTCACTTCGTTCATGAAGTTGCCGCTCGTCTACGCGTAAGCCTCACACGCAGCCCTCACGAGAGAGAGAATGGGCAGCGTCATGTCAAGCAGGTAGAACGCCGAGGTGGAGCTGATCTTCGCCACGCGGCGCGTCGTCTCCTTCACGAGGCTGTAGTCGCCGCGGAACATGGCGGCTGCCGCGCCCACCAGCGAGCCCGCGCTGGTGCCGCCGCACATGTCGATCGGCACGCCCAGCTCGTTCAGCGCCTTGATCACGCCCACGTGGCCCCAGCCGCGCGCCGCGCCGCCGGAGAGCACCATACCGACGGAGGTGTGGGTGATCCACCGCGCGAGACGACGCACGTCGGAGGTGTTGTTGAGGAGGTCGGTGGACTCGGGCAGCGGCGCGGGGTTGATGAGGATGTGGTGGAAGTGCGAGGGGCGCAGACGCATCAGCAGCTGGCGGATGCGGAACAGCGGGATCTCGTTAGGGTAGTAGTACCGCGAGATGTTCGAGAACGCGAAGTCCACGTCGGAGTGCGACTTGTCGAAGGAGTTGAGTCGCTTCTGCCACTCGTTCTGCTGCAGGTTGTTCGTGTGGTTCGGGTTGAACTCGTTGTTGTGGTACACGAACACGATCTCGCGGCGAACGTTCTTGATCGCCGCGGAGTAGAAGTCGAGCGAGCGCTTGAGCGACGCGCGGATGGCCTCCTCCTCCGCGTTGATGTCCACGGCGAAGAGCACGAGGTCCGACTACCCGTGAGAGGACGCGGAATGGACGACTTCGGGGATAATTCTGGAATTCCACAAATCGATCAGTTTTTGCTCGTCCTTGTCGGCAGAGAGGTTGCAGCCCTCGAAGAGCGTGATGTCGAACTGGTCGCTGAACTCGCTGAGGTAGTAGTCATTCTGCGCATGAGGCAGCGATCACTGTACGCACATCCACGAGTTGGTGCTTCTGCTTGACGAGGTTGGTGGGAAGGATGGTGTTGAGGGAGCGATAGAGGCAGGAGGTGAAGTACTCGTAGTCGGTGACGGTGTTGAGGGGAATGACGCTGATGCGGCTGTACTTCTCGTTCTCTTCCTGGAGGGCGTGAGTCGTGTGTTCCTTGTGTAGTCTGTTACAGTCGTTTATTCATGCAGTCGTTCACTCACACAGTCATACACTCACTCACATCACACATTCACATTCACACTCACTCACATCACACATTCACACATCACACATTCACATCACACCACTCACATCACATCACATCACACATTCACACCACTCACATTCTTCTTCGTCGTCGAGTCCGTCAGGAAGGACACCACCTGCGGGTCGGAGCGGATAATCTCCATCAGGAACGAGCGGCACAGATACAGCACCGACGACCGACGCACCGCGTACAACGAGAACTCCATCGGCGCCGCGTTCACCACGTTGCTGAAGCCGAACGTCGATCCGCGATGGTGGTCCTTCTCCTCAACACACCCCCTCGTCCCTACCACCACGACCGGATCCTTCTCCTCGTGCTGCAGCTGCTGGTTCGTCCAGCGCTGGTTCCGCCAGTCCGGCTTCATGTTCTTATTCTGCTTGTAGTGGAAGGTCGTCGCGTTCTCGGGGTACAGGTCCACCGAGCGCAGGCGTCCGTTGATCAGATACACCCTACGGGAAAGCGGGAGGCGGAAAAAGTACATCTGGGTGGGAATCGAACGCTCCTCCATCACCTTCATGCCGTCCTCGAGGATCACGTAGTCCAGACCGTAGTAGTACTCGCCGTAGTTCAGGAAGAACTCCGTCAGCAGCGCGTCGAAGAGAAGGTTGTCCAGCGTCAGGTTGTTCACCACCGTGTTGTGCAGAATCGACACCTCCACCACGACAGTGCCGTCCACGTCGCTCTACGCCTCACGCACGCCACACACGCCGACAGTAAGCGTTCGGTTCTCGATGCCCAGCAGGTACGGGAAGAGGTTCACCAGCGTGCACTCGCCGCTCTACACATCAGACGTTCCGCCGTGCGCCACGTAGTGCTTGCAGTCGTCGCCACGCATCTCCACCTCTCCGCGCAGCAGAATCACTCTATTCCTCACTCGCCCCACACGCCCCAACAATTCGTCTCTACGGAACGTCAACTGCTCGTCCTTCATCAGCACGTGCGCGCTCCACACGAAGCCCGTCTCCTCCTACGCCTCACACTCACTCCCACCCACTCACGCTATCTTCGATCTTCAGCTGGTTCTTCAGAATGCTCTGGATCTTCTCCTTCACCATCTCCGCTACCCCTCACGCCGCCTCGTCGCACTCACCGTCGTACTCCGCGCCCAGCTGCGCGTTCATCTCTCGCACCATCGCGCGCGTCACGACGGGAGTTTCGGGGACGAACTCCTCCACGAGGAGGGACTCCAGGTCGAGGTTCTGCGCCTTCTGGGAAAGACAGCTATAACAGGGTGAGAGTGGCTCGCGCGCGTTCAAGACTCACGTGTGGAAGGGACTGTTGATGGTGCGGTAGAGAAGGAGGGAGAGAGAGCGGATGTAGTCGATGTATCCCGCGGGAATCGCCTCCGAATCCATGTTCTATACATCACTCGAAGCAGGCGACGCCACCTTGAACAGGTACTGAACAACCTCGCAGCCCGTGATCGTCTTCAGCTGCACCGCGTTGCGGATGCGACGACCCAGGAAGGCGCCGGCGGGCTGGAGGAGGTGGTTGATGTTGTAGTCGGCGGGCGCGGAGAAGGAGCGAAGGATCAGCCCGGAGGACGAAACCATGTTCACGTTGCCGTCGATGAGATAGTAGCTAGGCGTGAGAGGGGGAGAGGGAGGAGACATGCAGGGGTACTTGTCCGCGTTGTTGAAGGTGTACAGATCCGTTCCCGCGGGGACTTGCAGGCGAGAGCAATGAAGATTGCGATCGCACAGATAGCTGATGTGCTTGTCTCTACACGTGAATCGGGGAAGCAAAGAGAACCCCAGACCGAGCTCCCTCAAGATGGTGACGAGACGACTCTGCATTGTCACTGCAAGCGTCTTGTGGCTCGGATTCGTGTCGCTCTCGGTGGGAATGAGATTCGAGGTGTTGAACTGCTTATACGGATTCATGCGCATCAGAGCAATACGCTCATCTTCCTCCGCGGTGATCTATCTCTCAGATTACCATGCCTCACACCACCTTCTTCGTCAGCTGGTACTTCTCGAAAAGCAAACTCATAAATCTCCACAACTTGGGGGGATACACGATGGTCAGGATGAAATCAAGAATCTGGAACCACGTGCTGTTGAGCAGCGATGTGTCCTTCCTAGCCGTAACGGTTACACGGACAGTGCCCACGCCTTTTCCAACTTCAGCTTCTGACTCTCCTTGTACAGGATAACGATTACGAACAGGAAACAAACCAGAAGGGCTGCATGAATCACCCTAACTATTGACTCGTACGCCAAACCCTACTGATCCACGGTAACATCGAAAATGTGGTGCGCTACCAACCAGGGAATGACAAACTCCTCCACTGCGAGGCTTAAACCGGCGAAAGTGACTGCGGGCATTGGAATAATGAGGGGAGGGGGAGGTAAGTGATTTCTAGTGAATCGAAATAATAATTGTATTGCTGAAATGGGTGAAACAACGAGCAGCGTATTGATGTGATGTTGGGATGAAGCACGTTCAGAATCATGTCGGTTCATCTTGCAACATCCCTCCCCACTTCCAAATCCTGGATTTCGTTGATTGATGATCACTCTCGCCAACACCTATATAAAATCCTTCCGAAGGATGGTGCCAATACAACACAAGCTCCGACAGTATCGGAATGGCTCTTCTCCTTCCATAAAACACCAATTCAAATCAGAGGGATCCCACAATCCTCATTCTCTCGACGGCTGGGAAGCAACATAGGAAGCCGAATGTTGAACCGAATCCGCGGAGGATTGTCTCCCGTTATTCAACGTGATGGGAGGAGATGGATTCGTGCATTTGCTACAACACAGCAGGAGAAGCCAAATCTCTATGTACTGCCGATGTTCCCGTACCCGTCTGGAAAGGCGCACATGGGCCATGTCCGAGTGTTCGTTTGCACTGCGGTTGGCGTAATCAGCAGGTACTCCATTTCCGACTGCATCACCCGCTACAAACGGATGTGCGGCTACAACGTTGCTCCGGAGTGCGTTTGTAATTCGTAGGTGCTTCAACCCTTGGGCTGGGACGCATTCGGCTTGCCGGCGGAGAACGCGGCGATGGAGAGAGGCATCCCCCCTGCTGAATGGACGGAGAAGAACATCAAGGAGATGCGGAGGCAAATCGACGGGCTCAAATGCCTGTTCAACTGGGAGGACGAAATCAAGTGGAATGCAGTACATCCTGGTCACTTATAGCACATCAAATCCCGATTACTACAAATGGACGCAGTGGCTGTTCTTGAAGCTCTGGGAGAAGGGCTACGTGGCGCGCAAGAGCGGCCTCGTGAACTGGGATCCCGTGGACCACACCGTGCTCGCCAACGAGCAGGTGGACCCGGAGGGTCACTCGTGGCGCAGCGGCGCGATCGTGGAGAAGCGCATTCTGGACCAGTGGTACGTCCTCACGACGAAGATGAGCAAGCCTCTCCTCGACGGCCTCCACTCCGTTCCCACACCGTCTTATTTTCACACATAGCTCCCGAACTGGCCAGCGGTGGTCAAAACGGCGCAGGAGAAGTGGATCGGCAAGTCGGAGGGGTGCAAGGTTCGCTTCCAGATCGCCGGGCAGTCGGACGCCATCTCCATCTTCACCACGCACATCGAAACCCTCATGGGCGTTTCGTTCATCGGGCTCGCCGCCTCTCACCCCATCACGCTCTCGTTCACGGCGAAGGACGCGGCGCTGCGCGAGTTCGTCAGCGGCTTCTGTCTGCCCTCACCTCGTAGTTGAGTCACGTGAGCAAGTCTCCCTACAAGGTGGGCGAGGGCGGCGTGCAGGGCTACAGACTGCCCATCCAGGTGATCCACCCCGTCACGCACGCCGCAATTCCCGTGTTCGTCTCCAACTACGTGCTGGCGGACTACGGCGACGGCGCTGTGATGGGCGTCCCGAAGCACGACGCGCGCGACAGGGCGTTCGCCGCGCTCTTCGACCTGCCGCAGGTCCCCGTGATCGACGAGCAGAAGCGCCTGATCAACAGCGGCGAGTTCGACGGGCTGGAGGTCTCTGCGGCGATCACGCGCATCGTGGACAAGGCGCAGCGCGAGCACTGGGGCGAGAGGTCCACGCAGCTGCGCTTCCGCGACTGGCTGGTGAGTCGCCAGCGCTATTGGGGCACCCCCATTCCTGCCATCCACTGTCCCCATTGCGGCATCGTCCCTGTCCCCTACTCCGACCTGCCGGTCCGTCTGCCCCCCATGGAGAGAGATACGGTCTCGAAGATGGCGGGAGAGGACGCCATGTCGCCGCTCGGACGTAACGCCCCCCGCGGGGAATGACGCGTAGGCTACACGGAGTGGAAGAAGGTGAAGTGCCCACACTGCGGCTGCGAGCACGCGGAGCGCGACTGCGACACGCTGGACACGTTCATGGATTCTTCGTGGTACTTCTACCGCTACCTCGACCCGCACAACACGTCGGAGTTCTGCAGTGCGCAGCGTCTGCAGGCGTTCCCTCGAGTGAACTAGTATGCCCGGGCGCGTGGAGTTCTGTGTAGTTACATCGGCGGCGCGGAACACTCGATCATGCACCTTCTCTTCGCGCGCTTCGTGGGGCACTTCCTCTACGAGCAGCACATCGTGCCGCAGCCCGAGCCGTTCGACCACCTCATCACGCAGGGCATGGTGCTGGCGGCGACGTACACGGACAAGGAGACGGGCGCGTATCTGCACCCCGAGGACGTGAAGTACGTGGACAAGAAGTGGGTGGACGCGAAAACGGGTCGCGAGGCGGTGGAGAAGTTTTTGAAGATGAGTAAGAGCAAATACAACGGAATCGACCCGGTGGACGCGCTGCAGCAGTACGGCAGCGACGTGGTGCGCGTGGCGATGTTGATGCAGTGTCCCGTGAGCAACAGTTTCATCTACAGCAAGCACTCCATGACCTCCGCGCAGGACGTGCTCGCGCGCATCGACCGGATTTGCGCGATCTGCAAGGCGGGGAAGAACGAGGGCGGGAAGAAGCTGAACACGAACGCGCTGGACAGCGAGTTCAACAAGATTCTGCGCGACATGGACCGGTTCGACTTCCACAACGTGATCTCGGGCATCATCAAGATGATGAACGTGCTGCTGCAGTCTTCCTTCTCGCCGCGCTACCTCGACTACGTGAAGGAGGTGCTGCTGTTCTGGGAGCCGTTCGCGCCGTCGAAGAGCGAGCGGTGCTGGAAGGAGCTGCAGGCGGCGCGCTGCATCGGGGAGAAGGAGGCGTTCGAGGCGCAGAAGTGGCCCACCGTGTCGCGGAGTACCAACACGACGGTGATTGTGCAGGTGAATGGGAAGATGAAGAAGACGGTCTCTTTAGGGGCGGTGGACGGCGTGCAGAACCCCGAGCTCGTCGCGATGGTCGAGAAGAAGCCCGAGATGGAGGGTCTGATCAACTTCGTGGCGAAGGACATCCGTGTGGTGCGCAAGGGGCAGCGCGTCGTGCTCAACTACATTCGTTTCCGTGTTTGTCACAAACAGTCCAGTCGACACAAAAGGGCGCGTCGCTGTCGTGGTAGGGCAGGCAGGGCGTCTCAAACGGCAGGTCGATGGGGTTGCAGAAGTCGTCCTCGGGATTGTAGTTGTCTTTGAGATCGCAACTATCGTCTTTGCGCTTGCAGTTCTCGTTTTTGGAATCGCAGTCGTCTTTCGAGGAGGACTTCACATCACCATTGTACCAATCCACGTAGTTCTTGGGCAACAGCACCACGCCGCACTCGTAGTTGTTCACGCGGAACTGCGATTCGTTCTTCTCCAAGGCGCCCCAAGCACTCCGCGTGAAGTTGTGACTGCCCGCGTAGACCCAGGGCATGCGCGGACGCTGTTTCATCGGCACATTCATCACTACCCCTCACACGCCCTCCGAACACTCACAGTACTTCGCGTGAGGCAACGCGCCCTCGCGCCCCTTCACGTTCTTGTATCGCTTCAGACACTTCTTCGGGAAGGACTTCGCCGCGTACGTCTTGCTGTGAAGAATCAGCGACCCCGCCATATCCGCCCCGATCGCCGACTCCTTCACGCACTGCTCCGTCGGGTACACCATGTGCACCAAAGCATCCATCGTCGTCTTCTCGGGCACAGAACGTCCGCCGTGACACGAGGCGAGGATGGAGTGGAGCCAGTTCGCGGAGGGCGTTCCGACGGAGCTGCAGAGCGAGAGGATTGGGGGGTATTGTGCGGGGATGTCCCGACTGGCGCGGTACTCGTCCAGGGAGCGCAATATGGTCCGCAATCGCAAATGACCGTATTCGTTCATGTTGGCTTTTCGGTACACGTTGGGGACCGAGGTCACGAGGCGCACTCGCACGCCCTTGAAGCACACGCCGCGGAGGAGGTTGAACACGCGGTCGTCCGGGCAGGAGCACTGACGGAGGAACTGAATGAGGCGCGTGCGGAACTCCAAATCCAGCTTCTTCTCCGCCACTTTGCTTTCGCCCTCCGAAACGGAAAAGAAATCCTGATCGTGAGACAAGGAAACGAACGCCACTTGCATCCACACGCATTGCGACCATCGTGTCCAATCCTCTTCCATCAGGTTCGAGGATGATATCACCACGCGGAGACGGTCCTGGAACCGGATGAGAATCAGTTTGGGGTGGAAGCAGTGGAATCCCTGCGATTGCGGAAACGGAGGAAACAGAACCATATGCTTTCCGTTGTTCCCCACAAGCGGCTCTCGGTCCGGTTCTTCCGCGGGCAGATGGGTGATGAAGGTCACTTCGGCATCGGGATGGTTCTCGAAGACGGTATCCACCATCGTTTGGGTGTCTGCGGGTCACTGAAGAGCGAGCCACACCTACGAACGAACGTGGTCATGAGGATATGTGTGATGGAGGGATCGTGTTTCTTCGACCCCGTTGTGCTAAACAGCCGATAGAAATCGACATACTGACGGTCCTTGGACGGGCAAATTCCGGACAACCTTCGAATCACGAGAGAAAAACAGCAAAACGCGTTCAGAAAGATGGTGTCTCCGCGAAAGTGGACCTCGGGCTCCTGCACATCCGCGACTCTACAGTGAACAGCAGCGACACGCATTCCACTCCAGAACAGAATCATCCTCGCTGCTCGTCGATTCTTCCGATTCGTCGATGCAGTACACGTCGGGCACACTGTATCTTCCTCGTTTCGAAGGCGGGGTGGGCTGTTCATTACAAACGGACGACAGACAAAGAGCTACATCGGCAGGAATATACTGCAGCGCTTCCTCCACGGATCCGCAGTGGATGGCAGCGTCGTTGATCTAGTCTCGACAGAGCGTTGCATCACCCACCTGCGCCTCGCTGAAGCCAAAGGAGCGCAGAATCTGGTGGAACATTCGTTTGCGGAACAAACAGCGAAATACCACCGCTTACTTGAAGACTTCGTTGGAGTTAATCTCCTTGCCGTCGATGGTCTCCGAAGCGCACCAGAGGTCAGCCAGCTCCTTCTTGTCGGCCTCGTTGTTGATGTCCACCTTGGTCCAGGTGTAGGAGGCGGAGTCGGGGTTGGAGTCGAGCATGGGCTGGATGGAGTCGCCGCGCATCAGCCACGCGCCCTTGATGGTGAAGAAGGCGTCGTTCTCGCCCTTCAGGATGCTCATGTTACCGAAGGCGTACTTGCGGAGCTCGTCGCATCTCTGGATGAAGCCGGACACGAGGTTGGCGGTCATGAAGCCCTTCTTGTTCTCGTCGTTGTACATGTAGTCGCAGAACCACAGGGACCAGCCGGCGGCGTCGAACATCGCCCAGAACTTGTCCATCACCGAGTAGAAGTCGCTGTGGGTGTTGGAGTACACGCGCTTCCAGTTGTCCAGGTCCAGAGGGGTGGGCGGCAGCAGCTCCAGCGGGTTCTTCGCGGGCTTCTTGGGGGCCTCCTCCACGGGCTTCTTCTCCTCCTTCTTCTCCTCCTTCTTCTCCTCAGCCTTCTTCTCCTTCTTCTCCTTCTTAGCTACGCGTTACGCCTTGTCGCCACTCCGCACGCATCACGAGCTCGAGGGCCTTCTCGCAGAGGTCCACGGGTCCCATCACAGCCTTGAACTGGGGCTACACGTCACGCACCAACGCAACACGCACCTGGTTGACGCAGGTCAGGAACCAGCGCATCAGGGAGGGGAAGGGAGCTCTGTACTTGGCGTCCATGATGAACTTCATGGGGTAGAAGAGCTGGCAGACCATGATGATATCAGCCAGCGTGATTCTCTCGCCGACCAGGAAGGTGTGCTCAGCCAGCCAGTTGTTCAGGATGGTCAGGAGCGCCTTGGTGTTCTGCTTGCCCTGCTCCACAACCTTGGGGTTGGGAGGAAGGTAGCCGCGGATGGTGTAGAGCCAGGGGTTCAGGGCGGGCACGAGCTCCGTGTTCGACCAGTCGATCCACTGGTCCACCTGGGCCTGCTGGAAGAAAGTCACGCCCATGAGGCCGGTGTCGTTTCTCATGCGAGCAATGTAGCGAGCAATGGCCGTGGACTCGAAGATGGCGCCCTCGGGGGTCTTCAGAGTGGGGACCTTGCCATTGGGGTTCATCTTAAGGAAGGCTTCGGTCTTGTTTTCCTTTCCAAAGTCGAAATCAGGGCAGCTGACTTCCACTTGGTTGTACTGAGCGGCGATGAGAGCCTCCATCACACGGCAGTTTCCGGGATACGAATAAATAACCTATTCGGGTGAGGACGCCGCGTTCAAAACCAACCAGCATCTTTATCAAGCAAAACAATTCTGAGTCGGAGCAACAATACCATCCATATATTATGCGCGGGAACGACCCAGTTGTGGTCGAAACAGTATCGCTTCCAGGCTCCATTGCGGTATTTAGGGACGATTCCGTCCACATTGACTATTCCTCGTTCTCCATGCCAACAAACAGGACGCATGCAATACACAAACTAGCAACTCTATGTGACAGACTATGTGGGGTCCGGCGCGGTGGACAGTTTCCTCAGCATGGAAATGAGCAGCTTCTTCTCTTCCACGAACTGCGGCTCGCCGTCTACTGTTCAGTCATTCCACAGAAGCAAACCCCGGTCCGTAAGGAGATTGAGCAGGTAGGAGATCAGCTTCTCCGCGTTCTGCTTCAGAATCAGCGTCACCTCGGGCGTCTTGTCGGGGTTGGCCACGAACACCTTAAACACGTGGAAGGCCTCGTACTGGATAATCGCTTGCGGAGTGCGCAGGATCTGCATAATCAGTATGAGGTTGTTTACGTCCCCAATGTATGCGATCATTATATCAAAGTTCACCTTGTCCAGGAGGAATTCGTTCAGCAACTACACGTAACCCCGGGGATCGAAAACGACCTGCAGCGCCATGCGGCACGTGACGTACTCCTTGCTGCAGATGAGCGTGGAGTACCAGCTGAAGACCTCCTTGTACAGCGGGCCATTTGGGTTCATCTTCTGACTCACGAGCTGCTTGTTGCGGCGCAGCAAGTCCTTGATCGTGCTGAACGCGTCCGAGCACACCTCGAAGGTCGGGGAGAGCGCGTACTCCGTGAAGAGCGGCTTGATGAGAGCGGGGCTATCAAGCAAAAACTCGTGGAGACAGCGCTGTCGGATGCACTCCCTCAGCATGATTCCGCAGTTCAGCGCAATCTGGGAATCCTTGTAACCGTCGAGGAGCGTGGCCATGATCTGCTTCCCCTCCTCCGTCAGCAGGTACTCCGTGGCGAACTTCTTGTAGTCCTTCGATACGAGGATGCTGAACACGGTCACGTACATCTTTCGCTCCTAATCTTCACTCGGTTCCGCTCTCTCTCACTTCCAAATCCATTTTTGAAAAGTGAGCAAGCACTTTGGGAGTCAGATGCGTGTTAATCGTTGCCTCTGCGAGTTCTTCGCATTTGGCGAGATTGGGCGTCTTCGTGTGCTACCCGTAAATCGTACGTCGCAGAACTCACGATTCCCAACAAGTAGTCTCGCATTTGCGACAGACGGCGAAGTATCTTCACGATCAGAGAGCGTAAAAGCACCGTACCTTTCTGGGTTTCTCTGTCACCTCTTCTCCGTCCATTACGCGAAACTCAAAGTGCATTCGATCCACGAGCTGCGTCGGAGTCTTAATTAATCCGAAGAATCGCTTAATACTCTCCATCCGGTCTCCGTTTCAAATAGTGTGTGCAAAGAGTGCTGTGACAAAAGCGGGAGCTTCTTTGTGATCGCAAATCGGGGTTGGAATTGTCTTTCAGTGTTCGTTCATTCTTTCTGAAAGCACTTCTTCTGAAAGCGCGCCTCCTGAAGGAATCACACCAACTCCTCCTGAAAGGACTCCTCTGAAGGAGAAATCACATCAACTCCTTCTGAAATCACTTCCTCTGAAAGAACTACAAACGCAACTCAAACAAACACCCCCTTCCTCCCAAAGCTTACTCTCTGGCAGCCAGAGCAGCCTTCTTCTCGGCAACACGCTGCTTGCGCT
>ERZ1106948.547-NODE-547-length-16217-cov-6.617127_pt1 | contig 16217 bp, 13 predicted proteins | sample MGYA00403673_ERZ1106948 | MGnify/ENA primary metagenome ERZ1106948 (study PRJEB35170, sample SAMEA104062409) | human gut metagenome | biome: human gut; feature: human-associated habitat; material: faeces | place: Denmark | collected 2012-05-07 ...
GCGTAGAACACGTCGGCCTTGCCGGTGACGACGTTGGTGGTCACATCGGTCTGCAGCTTGTTGGACAGGATCTGGATGTCAAGCTTGTTGTCCGCCTTGCACTGTTCGGCGCCCTTGTTGACTTCCTCCTCCTGTGTGGTGCCGGTCTGCACCGCGATCTTCAATCCGCACAGGTCGGACGTGTCGATCTTGCCTGGGTTGCCCTTCTTGACCACCCACGTGGAACCGGCCTTGAACATGCTGACGAAGTCGACGGCCTTCATGCGTTCCGGGGTAATGGTGAACGACGAGACGCCGATATCGTACTTCGAACCGATTGATGGAATGATCGAATCGAAATTCGACGTCTGCGGATCCGCCTCGAGGCCGAACGTTTTCGCCAACGCCTTGACGATGTCCACGTCGAAGCCGACCGGCGTCTTGCCGTCCGCGGCCAGGAACTCGGCCGGCGCGTACGACGTATCCATGCCGACGGTCAGCTTGCCGTCCTTGGTGACGGAGGACGGCAGCATCTTGGCGATCTTCTCGTCCTTCTTCACGCCGGACACGTCGTAACCGGTGGTCGACGACGAATTCGAATCGACGGAAGCTTGGGAATCCGTTTTGTCGGAGGTTCCGCAGGCTCCCATCGAGACGACCATCGCCGCGCTCAACGCGAGCGCCGCCCAACCTTTCAGGTTCCTCATCATGGCAAGTCCTCTCTTCAACCCAGCCAAATCAACCAGCCAAACGTGGCTATGGCATAACCTAAGAGCGGATTGCTACGAGCGTATTAACGGACGCAAAAGTTCCGAGACATTCACTCGTTGGTGCCGGGGTGTTGATCTCCGGCTTGCTGATGGCACCGTCCTGAACACCCCAGTACTTGAGGATCTTCATGTAGGTGCCGTCGTCGATGAGCTTCTGCAGGGCCTTCTGCAGGGCCTCGTCCATCTGCTGGTCGCCCTTCTTGACGACGATGCCTTCCGGGGCGATGCCTTCGGTCTTGCCAAGCGTTTCGAGTTCGCCGTCGGTCTGCGCGATCGCGTAGCCGGCGACCGGCGAATCGGCGTAGAACACGTCGGCCTTGCCGGTGACGACGTTGGTGGTCACATCGGTCTGCAACTTGCTGGAGATAACGTCCATCTCCGCCTTGCCATCGGCCTTGCATTGCTTGGCCATCTTGTTGGCGGCGGTCTCCTGCATGGTGGCGGTCTGCACGGCCACCTTCTTGCCGCACAGATCGGACGTGTCGACCTTGTTCGGGTTGCCCTTCTTCACGGCCCATGCGGAGCCGGCGTTGAAGTGGCTGACGAAGTCGACCGCCTCGAGGCGTTCCTTGGTGACGGTGAACGACGAGATGCCGATGTCGTACTTGGCGCCGACGGCCGGAATAATCGAATCGAAGTTCGCGGTTTCCGGATCGGCCTCAAGACCGAACACTCCGGCCAGCGCCTTGGCGATGTCCACGTCGAAGCCGACCGGCGTCTTGCCGTCCGCAGCCAGGAATTCGGCCGGCGCGTACGACGTATCCATGCCGATGGTGAGCTTGCCGTCCTTGGTCACATAATCCGGCAGCATTTTGGCGATCGCGTCGTCCTTCTTCACGCCGGAAACATCGTAACCGGTCAGTTCGCTGGACTTCGAACTGGATTTCGACGCCGAGGCGTCGCTGTCGTCGCTGGTGCCGCATGCCGCGCCGGTGGCGAGCATGGCCACGCTCAACATGAACGCGGCGGCGGTTTTCAGGGCTTTTCCTGCTTGCATGTTCCCTCTCCTATGGATTCATATCGGCCTGTTCAGCCGAACCGTATCCTAGCGTAAAGAGGGTGTGTTACAAAAATTTTCCTGAATCGGCGTTCTTTCACTATGTGAAACCGGAATTTTTCCGATTTATCGCACCTGCTTGTTGGCGTATCGCATGGCTCGCAGCGCCTCACGCTTGTCCTGCTCCTCGCGAAGCGACTGGCGCTTGTCGAATTCCTTCTTGCCTCGGGCGAGCGCGATCTCGACCTTGACGCGGCCGTCTTTGAAATACAGGCTCAGCGGAATGATGGTGAATCCCTTGGCCTGGGTTTGGCGGGCCAGCTTGTCGATCTGCGCCGCATGCAGCAGCAGCTTGCGCTTGCGTTTGGGTGCGTGGTTGTTCCACGTGCCGTTGAGATATTCGGGAATGTTGGCTCCCTCAAGCCACATCTCCCCACGACGGTCGATGGTGATGAACGATTCGGCCAGCGACGCCCGTCCTTCACGAAGCGACTTCACTTCGGTGCCGGTCAACACGAGACCGGCCTCATACTTGTCTTCGATGGCGTAGTCGTGACGCGCCTTCTTGTTCTGCGCGATCGGTTTGGTTCCCTGTTCCTTGGCCATGTCGGACCTCCTTCCCGGTTCTTTCGATCAGTGTATGCAACGCGACTCCGTCGACCATATCACGAAAGCGCGTCGCCCGACGATGCGGACGGCGCGCTTGCCGTGGTTTCATGTCTGGAACGGAACCGTCAGTAGTGGACGTACTGGTAGGCTCCGGCGTTGGAGATCGTCTCCCAAGCCGGGAACGTCGCGAAGCCAGTGCCGCCTTCGGAGATCAGAACCGAACCGTCGGCGTTCACGCGTTCCACGACGGCCACGTGGCCGTACTGCCAGTCGGCGGTCCAATGTCCGCCTACGCTTTGGCCGCGCGCGAACACCATCGCCGCGCCGACATGCGGGGTGTTGTTCACCAGGTATCCGAGTCCACGAGCGGTATTGGCCCAATCGGCGCCGTTGCCCATGTAGGAGCCGACCGGAAGGCTCAGCTGGGAACGCCTCAGGTATGCCCACAGCGTGCACTGGCGGGACGGATACGCGGCACCGCCGACCGTGTTGCCGGTGTTGTGTCCGTAGCAGTATCCGGAACCGGCCGGGCAATTGCCGGGCACCGCATAGTTCATGCCGCCGGCGCCGCCGGAATTGTTGTTATTGGGCGTCGGAGCCGGCGCAGGCGCGGGAGCGGGAGCGGGAGCGGGATTGTAGTTCGTGTTGTTGTTCGGACGCGACTGCTGCTGGTTGTTATTGGGGTTGACAGCGGCGTTGTTGGAATTGTTGTACTGGTTGTTCCATGAATCGATCTGCGATTTCATGGCGACGATGTCCGCCGCTTCCTTGGCGCTCTGCGTTGTCAGCTGGCTCTTCTGCGATTCGAGCTTCTCACGTTTCGCCGTGCCCTCGTCACGCAGCTTCTGCAGGGCGGTCTGCTTGGCGCTGGCCTCGCTTGCCGCCTGCTGGGCGCTTGCCGCCTGCTGGTCGGCCTGCTCCTTGAGCTGGGTGATCTTCTGTTCGATGGCGCCCAGACGGTCCTTACGGTTCATCGACGTGTTCAGCTCGTTCGCCGCGTCGGTTGCCGCGTTGGATTCGCTTCGCGTGACCGCGGCCTGCGACTGCATCTTGTTGACGAAATCGTCGGCGGTCGTCGAATCGGTGACAAAATCCAGCACATCCGACGTACTGGAGCCGTGGAAGCTTTCGCGGGCGAGCTGCGCGACGGCGGCCTTGGCGTCATCATAGTCGGAGCCGGTCTGCTTGATCTGCTCCTCAAGGTTCGCCTTGTCCTGCTGGGCCGCTTGCAACCGCTGCGTGGTCGCTTCCGCCAGGCTCTGCGCCCGTTCTGCCGCCTGCTGGGCAGATTCCGCGGCCTCGACCGCCGCAGGAATCTGGTTGTCGTTCAAATCGGCCAACTGCAGAATCGTGTCGGCGAGATCGCTGCTCACGCCGACAAGCTGCGACTTCAGCTTGGCGTGGTTCGACACCTTCGCCTGGTATTCCGACATGCTCACGGCATGCGCCTGCGGAGCCGGCGCGGCGACGACCGCGACGCCGCCGGCGCAGAACATAGCCGAAGCAAGCATCAGTCCAACGATGGGCCGCACCTGTCTCGTCATTTTCCTAGACATGTATTCCCTTCCCGAAATCCACCTATTTCGACATTGTATCCAGCAAACTTCAAATATGCTGAACATCTCGTTCAGCACTCCGCCGGTTTATGCCTTCAGGTACTTCCTCAGCGAGATGCTGGACGCGACGATCGACAGCACGACGGCTCCCACCACAAGGGCCGGTGCAAGCAGCCATACCGTCTTCTGGTTGATCAGAGGCATCCACTGCACGCTCTTCGACAGCCAATCCGTGATGAACAGCTTCACCATGGCGCTCAACGTTCCGCAGGCGAGCAGCGAACCAATCAGCGACGCGAACACGCCTTCCAACACGAACGGCAGGCGGATGGTCCAGTTCGAGGCTCCCACCAGTCGCATGATCTCGGTCTCGTTCTTACGCGAGGCGGCACTCATGCGAATCGTCGTGCCGGTCAGCATGATGGCCACCAGGATCATCACGCCGGCGAGCGCCACGGTGACCGCCGTCGCACGGTTCAGCACCGAGAAGACCGGGTCGAAGATCTTGCGTTGATCCTGCACTTCCTCGACACCGGTGCGGCCGCTCAACACTTCGGATACCACTTGGTATTTGGTCGGGTCCTTCAGTTTCAGACGCAGCGACCCCTGCATGTCGGCGGCGGTGAGCACGCGTCCTTGGTATTCGCCGTTCGGATACTGCTTGAGGAAGGTGTTCTTGTAGAAGTCCTCACGGCTCACATATGTGATTTTGGAGACGATGTTGCCGGCTTCCTCGTTGATCACGTTCTCCAGATCGACGATCTCCTGGTTGGAAGGCGCCTTGCCCGACGAGCAGGACGCCGCCTGGCTGGCACCGTCCGGGCACAGCCATACGACCACTTCGACCTTGTCGTACCATTCGCCCTTCGCGGCGGTGATCTGTGCCTGCATCAGGCCGGATACGCCGATGAACAGGAAGGAGATGAATGTGACCAGCATGACGGAGATGATCATTGAAACATTGCGCTTGAGGCTGTTCCATGTTTCGGAAAGGATGAAACGAAAACGCATCAGTCGTGCTCCTTGGTGTCCTCAGGGTTTTCATCGGACGGTGCCGGCGGGACGGGCGGTTCGGGCGGTGTCGGAGGCTCGGTTTGGGTCGGTGGAACGGGCGGTGCAGGCGAAGCGGACAGCGCCGATGCTTCGTCGGCACCAGTCTCGGAGGCATCATTTTCAGCGGAGGTCTTGGCCTGTTCGTTCCGTTCGGTTTGCTCGGCCTGTTCCTGGTCGGCCATCTGTTCGAGGCTCAGTCCCTTGCCCCAGGTCAAGGTGGTCTCCACTGACGCGAAGGCCTCGCCGTAACGGCCGGTGCGTCCGGAATGCACGGATTTGGCAAGACGGGCGATGCCGTCGTTCCCCTGTCCGTCATGGACGGCAGCGGCGACCACATCCACGGCGTTCACCACGGTTTCGGCGCGCGTCGCGCCTTCCACGTCGACGGTGTCGTCAGGAGCGTTCGTTGAATCGATGGCGTTCTGTCGACGGTATTTCGCGTTCGGGTCGGAAGTGCCCAATGCCTGGTGCGATTTCGACTCGACTTCGGCATCCGGGAAATACAGCGCGGAATCGTAGGATCCCTGCTGCTCGTCGCGCACGATCTTGCCGGTGTGCAATTCGACCACGCGTTTGCGCATGGAGTTGACGATCTCTTCGTTGTGTGTGGCCATGACGATGGTGGTGCCGGTACGGTTGATGGCGTCCAACACTTCCATGATGCCCAGCGATGTGGTTGGGTCGAGGTTGCCCGTAGGCTCGTCGGCGAGCAGGATCTGAGGATGGTTCACATACGCCCTTGCGATGGCGACGCGTTGCGCTTCGCCGCCGGACAGCTCATGGGGGTAGTTGTTTTCCTTGCCCGTGAGCCCCACCGTCTGCAGTACTTTGGGCACCAGCGATTTGATGGTGGAACGGCTTGTGCCGATCACTTCAAGTGCGAAGGCGACGTTCTCCCATACCGTCTTGTTGTTGAGCAGCTTGTAATCCTGGAAGATAAAGCCGATCTGCCGGCGATAATGCGGCACCTGCCGTGCGGACAGGCGTCGCAGATCGTTGCCGGCGACGCGGATCTCGCCATCCGTGGCTTCCTCCTCGCGAAGCAGCAGGCTCAGCAAGGTGGTCTTGCCGGAACCGGACGCGCCCACAAGAAAGACGAAATCACCTCGATCGATGTCAAGATTGATGTCATCCAATGCGGGACGCGTGCCCTTTGGATAGACTTTGCTCACATGTTCAAGCGAGATCAGCGCCATCGTGTTTTCCCTCCGCCTATCGCTTAGGCTTCTTGTTCCTCGGCTGCCGCGCGACGCTGTTCGTGACGCCAGCGGATGCCGGCTTCGATGAACTCGTCGATGTCGCCGTCGAAGACAGCCTGGGTCTGCGAGGTCTCATACCCCGTGCGCAGGTCCTTGACCATCTGGTATGGATGCAGCACATACGAGCGCATCTGGTCGCCCCAGCTGGCCTTGATGTCTCCGGCGAGCTCCTTCTTCTTCTTGGCTTCCTCCTCGTGGCGCAGCACCAGCAGTCGGGACTGCAGCACGGCCATGGCGGCGGCGCGGTTCTGAATCTGAGAGCGTTCGTCCTGCATGGTCACCACGATGCCGGTCGGGATGTGGGTGATGCGCACCGCGGAATACGTGGTGTTCACGCCCTGTCCGCCAGGACCGGACGAGCAGTAGGTGTCGACGCGGATTTCGGAATCCGGCACGTCGATGTGATCGGTCGCTTCGACCAGCGGAACCACTTCCACGGCGGCGAAGCTGGTCTGACGGCGGCCCTGGTTGTCGAACGGGGAGATACGCACCAGACGGTGGGTGCCACCCTCCACGCTCAGTCGCCCGTATGCGTACGGGGCGTCCACCTGGAACGTGGCCGACTTGATGCCGGCTTCTTCCGCGTAGGAGGTGTCCATGACCTTGGCCTTGTATCCGTTGCGTTCCGCCCAACGCAGGTACATGCGCAGCAGCATCTGCGCGAAATCGGCCGCATCCACGCCGCCGGCGCCGGAACGGATCGTCACCACGGCGGAACGTTCGTCGTATTCGCCGTCAAGCAGCGTCTGGATCTCCATATCGTCGAGATCCTTTTGGATGCTTTCGACTTCGGCCTTCGCCTCGGCCAACGTGTCGGCGTCCTCTTCCTCCTGGCCAAGCTCGACCAGGGTCTCCACGTCCTCGATGCGCTGGTCGGCGGATGCCAGACGCTTGAGCTGCGACTGCACCGCGGACAGCTTGCTGGTCACTTTCTGTGCGTTTTCCGGATCGTCCCACAATCCGGGTTCGGCCGCTTTCACTTCAAGGTCCTTGGCCTCGGCGGTCAGTCGATCGACGTCGAGGGCCTTGGAAATGGACTCGTATTTGGCGCGCGCTTCGCTGATCGCCTCAGAGTAATCAAATTCTGCCATCGTTTACACCATACATTTCTGTTACGTTCCTGACTATTCTGACATGGAGCCGTCCACGGCTCCCGCACAATCCATAAGGTTTTTCCACGTGCCCACATCCATTTCCCACATGGACGGACCGCGAACCTGTCCGCACGCATACGGGAAACCGGGGCCCGTTTCGGATCATACGGACCCGAAGGCGTCAAAGCCCCGCGTAGATCGCAGGAATGACCAGACTCAGCAGCATCGCCACGGCGATGACGATGCACACCGTGCGCACCATGGTGCGGCGACGGCGTTCTCGCTGCTCGCGTTCGTCCCTGTAGTCACTCATACGCGCCACTATACCGGCTCGCCCCTACTTAGCGTTTCTTGCGAAACGCCTCGAAAATCACTTGTGGTAAGGTTCTCCGGCGTTGATTTTGTATGCGCGATAGATCTGCTCCAGCAGAATCACCCGCATCAGCTGGTGCGGGAACGTCATTTTGGAAAAGCTCAGCAGGTAGTCGGCTCGTTTGAGGATCGCGGGGTCGAGTCCCAATGAGCCGCCGATGATGAGCTGGATATGGCTGGTGCCGTGGAGTCCGAGGTCGTTGATTTTCGCGGCGAGCTGTTCGCTGGTGAGCTGCTTGCCTTCGATGGCGAGGGCGATGACGAACGCATCGTCACGAATATGTTTGGCGATGCGTTCGCCCTCTTTGGCCTTGATCTGCCGTTCGAGTCCGTCGCTGGCGTGCTCCGGTGTCTTCTCGTCGGCCACTTCGACGATGCCGAGCTTGCAATACCGGCCCAGTCGTTTCGAATATTCCGCGATGGCGTCGCGCAGATACTTCTCTTTGACCTTGCCGACGGTGATCAGTGTGATTTTCACGAGTTTCCTCTTGCGGAGAGCGCGGATGACGCTCTCCGCCATTCCGTTTTCAGTTCTTGTGGAGTTTCTCGTTGAGCTCGATGCCGGTCTTGCGGTAGCGCGCCTCGATGCGGCCGGACACGGAGTTGCGGATGAACAGGATGTTGTCCTTGCCGGACAGTTCGGCGCCCTTGACGGTTTCGAGCGGTTCGCCGGCGGCGACCTTGGCCTTGTCGTAGATGGTGACCTTGGTGCCGGCGGTGACGTACAGGCCCGCTTCGACCACGCAGTTGTCTCCCAGGGAGATGCCGATGCCGGCGTTCGCGCCGAGCAGGGAGTGCTCGCCGATGGAGTTCTTGAGCTTGCCGCCGCCGGACAGGGTGCCCATGATGGACGCGCCGCCGCCGATGTCGGAGCCGTTGCCGACCACGACGCCTTGCGAGACGCGGCCTTCGACCATGGAGACGCCGAGGGTGCCCGCATTGAAGTTCACGAAGCCGGCGTGCATGACGGTGGTGCCTTCGGACAGGTGCGCGCCCAGTCGCACGCGGTCGGCGTCGCCGATGCGCACGCCGGTCGGCACGACGTAGTCGACCATACGGGGGAACTTGTCAATCGACAGCACGTTCACATCGACGTGCGGCGCCAACACGGCTCCGGACTGTCGGGTGGCGGCCATCACGTCAAGCTTGCGCAAAGCGAAATCATCGACGGCGAACGGACCGTAGTTGGTCCACACCACGTTGTTGAGCTTGGCGAAGATGCCGTCGAGATTCAACGTGTTCGGCTTGGCCAGACGCATGCTCAGCAGGTGCAGACGCAGATAGGCGTCGGCGGCGTCCTCGATCGGCTCGTCCAGCTTGGACACGGTGAACACGGGCATGCGGCGCACGCCACGCGCGTCGGCCTCGTCATGCGCGATGGCGCCGAAGTTGTGATTCGGACGCGAGGTTTCAGCCGGAGCCTCGCCCAACGTGAGTTCCGGATACCACACGTCAAGGGTGTTGCCGGCCGCATCGATGCTTGCCAGACCCCAACCCCATGCGGTGCGCTGTTCAGTCATGTGTACGCTCCTTTGACCATGCCGGAGCCGTAGACCGGTTCCAGCGATTCGTTAGGTTCTTTCGTTCCTTGAAACACTGTAGCGGCAAGCCATGGCAGGCGCATGCGCACGTCCGAAACCGGAGCCGCGTGTCAATATCGTTCAGTGGCGCTGGTCCATCGGCACGTAATCGCGTTCCGTGTAGCCGGTGTACACCTGGCGCGGACGGCCGATCTTCGTGTTCGGGTCGGCGAGCATCTCACGGTACTGCGCGATCCAGCCGGGGATGCGGCCCAACGCGAACAGCGTGGTGAACATGGACGGATCGAAGCCGATCGCACGGTAGATCAGTCCCGTGTAGAAGTCGACGTTCGGATACAGATGACGAGACACGAAGTAATCGTCGCTCAATGCGATCTGCTCCAGTTCGGTGGCCACGTCGAACAGCGCGCGCTCGTCCGCCGGCAGCTTCAGCGTGTCGGTGCGTTCCATGATCTTCTGCAGATAGGTCTTGGCGATCGCCGCGCGCGGATCGTACGACTTGTACACGCGGTGGCCGAGGCCGGAGATGCGACGCCCGTTGGCCTTCGCGTCCTCCACGAATTCCTTGACGGTTTTGCCGGAGTCGCGGATGGCCTTGAGCTGGCGGAGCACCGCCTCGTTGGCGCCGCCGTGCAGCGGGCCGGACAGCGCGTTGATGCCGGCCGCGACCGCGGAATACAGGTTGGCGTGCGCCGAACCGGCGATGCGCACCACGGACGTGGAGCAGTTCTGCTCGTGGTCGGCATGGATGATGAGCAGACGGCCAAGCGCGTGCACATACAGAGGATCGGATTCGAACGGCTCATACGGCACGGCGAAGCACATGCGCAGGAAATCGTCGACATAGCCACGCGAGTAGTCCGGGTACAGCATCGGCTCATCGCGACGGCGGCGGAAGATGTAGCTGACGATGGTGCGCGCCTTGGCCATGATGATGGTCGCCGCTTCGTCCAGCTGGTCGGAATCGTTGATGTCCGTGGTGTCCGGGTAGAACGTGGCGAGCGCGTTGACCGCGGACGCCATCACACTCATCGGATGCGCGGTGCGCGGGAAGGAGCCCATGAACGTACGGAAGTCCTCCCCCACCATCGTGCGGTGGTTGATGTCGGAGATGAAACGGTCGTACTGGTCCTTGTTCGGCAGTTCGCCGTGACGCAGCAGCCAAGCGACTTCAAGGAAGTCGGACTGCTCGCACAGCTGCTCGATCGGATAGCCGCGATAGCGCAGAATCGAGTTCTTGCCGTCGATGTACGTGATTTTCGATTCGCATTGCGCGGTGGTGAGGAAACCGGGGTCGAGTGTGACCCAGCCATCATTGCGCAGCGTGGACACCACGATGCCGTCCGCGCCCGCCGTGGCTTCGACCACCGGCAGGGTGAAGTCCTTGGATTCCACACTCAGATTGGCTGTGGCCATACTCGTTCGCTCCTTACCAGTTCAAAAAGTACCGCCCACTATATGGCATGCGCGTTTCGATATGTGGGTTCCGTCTCAAAACGGGCATGAAAAAAACGGGCTGTGCGTAATCGCACAAGCCCGTTTTCATAAGGTTTTGGACTAGTCGCGGACGGTGAGGATCACCGGACCGTTTTCGGTGATGGCGATGGTGTGCTCGCTGTGTGCGCCACGGGAGCCGTCCTCGCTCTTCAGCGTCCAGCCGTCCTTCGGATCCTGGTAGATCTCGTCGGTGGTCTTGAGGAACCACGGTTCGATGGCGATGACCAGGCCCGAACGCAGCTTGTAGCCGTGATGCGCCTTGCCGTCGTTCGGCACGTGCGGATCGCCGTGCATGATATGGCCGACGCCGTGTCCGCCGAACTCCAGGTTGATCGGGTAGCCGTATTCGCGTGCCACGTCGCCGACGGCGCAGGAGACGTCGCCCAGACGATTGCCCGGCTGAGCGGCTTCGATGCCGGCCGCCAAAGCCTCTTCGGTGCACTTGATCAGGCGCAGGTCGTCGGGATGCTGCGTGCCGACGCAGAAGCTGATGGCGGAATCCGCGACCCATCCGTCGACGTTGATCGCCAGATCGAGGCTGACCAGATCGCCGTCCTTCAGGTTGTAGTCGTACGGAACGCCGTGCAGCACGGCGTCGTTCACGGACGTGCAGATGTAGTGCGCGAACGGACCGGTGCCGAAATCAGGCGCATAGTCGACGTAGCAGGACGAGGCGCCCTTGCGGTCCACGATGCGCTTGTGGACGAATTCGTCGATTTCCAACAGATTGGTGCCGACCTTGGTGAATTCCTTCAGGTCGCGCAGGATGCCGCCGACGAAGCGGCCTGCGGGCTTCATCGCTTCAATCTCTTTAGGGGTTTTCAGTTCGATCATGCCTTCAACCCTACTTCGCGGGCCATACACCGGCGAACGATGTTCTCCTTTCTGTATTCCACCTTGCGTTCCACCCGAATATTCGATTCGAATACACGATGTTGTCACCAAAGATGGATAGTGTGAAGCCATGAACAACACTTCGAATTCTTTGGTTTCGGGTATCGATCCGGCATCGTTCTCCGCCGTGACCGGCCCGTCTCAGGACTTGTTCCGCTTCGTCAACGGCCCGTGGGTCGACATGTACCGTCTTCCCGACGACCGTTCCCGGTATGGTTCCTTCGACAAGCTCGCCGAGGATGCGGAAAACCAGATCCGCGACATCCTTGAAGAGGATGATTGCCCAGCCGTCAAGTCGCGCGCTTTGTACCATAGTTTCCTTGACGTCGATGCCATCGACGCGGCCGGACTCGCCGCCATCGAAGACCAGTTGGCTTCCATCGACGAGGCCGAAGACAAGGCCGCGCTCACCCGCGCGCTTGGCGCCATGAACCCGACCGGCGGTCCAGACCTGATCGGCATCGCCGTTTACGGAGATCCGGGAGCGCCGGAGACCAATGTCGTGCACATCGAACAGGACGGTTTGGATCTGCCGGACGAGGCCTACTACAGGGAAGACCATTACGCGCCAATCCGTGAGGCGTATGTCGAGATGGTCGCCAAGCAGCTGAAGAACGCGCATCTTGCGGCCGATGACGAGGATGCCCATGCGCAGGCCAAGCGTTTCCTTGACGTGGAGACGCGCATCGCGGCGAACCATTGGGACAACGTGTCCACGCGCGATTCGGTGAAGACCTATAACCCGACGGATTACGCCGACCTGTGCGCCATGCTCGCCGATGTTGACCTGGACGCTTGGATCGACGCCTGGCAGAACGCTTACGACGCGACCACCGCGGCTGCCGTGCAGCCGTTGGATTTCCGCGGCTGTTTCAGCCACACGATCGTGCATGAGCCAAGCTTCCTCACCGGACTCAACGCGTTCTGGAAGGAAGCGTCGCTGGATGATCTCAAGCTGTGGGCCCGCGTGCATGTGGTGATCGGCTCCACATTGGAGCTTCCCCACGAATTCGACGAAACGAATTTCGACTTCTACGGCAAGACGCTGTCCGGGCAGAAGGAGCAGCGTGTGCGTTGGAAGCGTGGCGTCTCGCTGGTCAACGGCATCTGCGGCGAGGATGTCGGCCGCGAATACGTGAAGCGTCACTTCCCCGAAACCTCCAAGCAGCGTATGGAGCAGCTGGTCGGCAATCTCATCGACGCCTACCGTGTGTCCATCTCCAATTCCACTTGGCTTGGCGACGAGACCAAGGCCAAGGCATTGGAGAAGCTGTCCAAGTTCGTGCCGAAGATCGGCTACACGAACCATTGGCGTGACTATTCCGCGCTGGATGTGCGCGAGGACGCCGGCTTCGCCCAGAACATGCGTGCCGCGAACCTGTATGAGACCGGCTACCAGCTGGCCAAGGTGGGCAAGGCCGTCGACAAGGACGAATGGCTGATGAATCCGCAGACGGTGAACGCCTACTATGAGCCGTCCATGAACGTGATCGTGTTCCCGGCCGCCATTTTGCAGCCGCCGTTCTTCAACCCGGATGCCGAGGATGCCGCGAACTACGGCGGCATCGGCGCGGTGATCGGCCATGAGATCGGCCACGGTTTCGACGACCAGGGCTCGCAATACGACGGCGACGGCAAACTCAACGACTGGTGGACCGAAGAGGACAAGGCCAATTTCAAGGCGCTCACCCAGAAGCTCATCGACCAGTACAACGAGTTCGTGCCGACGCAGCTCGCCGAAAAGTATTCGGATGACCCGTCGAAGGCCCCTCATGTGAACGGCGCGTTGACCATCGGCGAGAACATCGGCGATTTGAGCGGTGTGAACATCGCTCTCAAGGCCTATGCGTTCGCTCTCGATGAAGCGGCCGGCCGCGGCAAGGATGGTTCCACGGAAGCCATCGAAGCCGCGCTTGCCGATGCTCCTGAAATCGACGGCTTCACCGGCCTGCAGCGTTTCTTCCTGAGCTACGCTTCGATTTGGCGCACTAAGAATCGCGACGAGTTGGCGGAGCAGTATCTGCAGATCGACCCGCACTCCCCCGCCGAATGCCGTACGAACGGCATCGCCCGTAATGTGGACCTGTTCCACAAGGCGTTTGGCGTGCAGCCCGGCGACGGCATGTGGCTCGCACCGGAGCAACGCGTGCGCATCTGGTAACAGGCCATGCCAGCGATCGCATAAGCGTCAGGCAATCGTCAGAAGCCATCGCCGCCGAATTCCTCACGTAGGGGTTCGGCGGCGTTGCTATCCGTACCGGCCTGCGAGCCGCCTTGCTCGTCAACGCCGGAACTCTGCCCGTCCATCGCATTGACTGAAGTTTCGCCCCGCTGTTGGGCGGCTTGCACATATGGATCACGTCCTAAAGCCTGTCCAGGCTGCGCGTCTTGCTGGCCGGAATCGTTTTTCTTGGCGAGTTTGCGGAAGGTGGAGACACCGTAGCTCAAATCATGCCCCGCCGCATTCGCTTCCATGACGAGTTTCGACTGTTGCTTGCCGTTCTGGTCCACCCAGCTTTCCGCCGCCAGCACGCCGGTCACGATGACCGGTTCGCCTTTTTTGAACGATTGGCAGATGCTTTCGGAAAGGCCTCGATATGCCTTCACCGTGATCCATGTGGTGGGCAGGTCCTTCCACTGTTGCGTTCGGCCATCGAAATAATGTCTGGTGCTGGCCAGCCGGAATGAGCTGGCATGCGGCATGCCTTCCCGATTGAATTGCGTGGGCTGGCCGCCCACATATCCCGTGATGGTGAGGAGACCCTGCTGCTGCGCCATGTTCGGCCCTTTCTGTTTGACGAATGATGGACCGCGGAAAGCGCCGTTGACGGCACGGAAGCGACAGGCAGTGAGGTGGATTTATGGTGAGAGAGGGTAAACTGCATGCCCTTCCCGCATCTTCACGTTTCCGCGGTAAGACCACTATCGCCGAACGTTCCATCCGTCTGCAAGCCCAACCGGAGAATGTGGATAACTTGAGATCGTCGGGCGAGTCGTGGATTGTCGGTGGATAATTTCGACTTATCCACCGACATCCACAATCCTCATGTGCGTGAGATGCGCACGGTATTCCCCATGAAAAACAAAAACGGAAGACCACCTGCTTGATGGTCTTCCGTTGCCGTATGTCGTTCGTCGGATCAAACCGACGCGCTACGGATTGCCGTATGTCACTTGAGCAGTGCAGCGACGCGGTCCGCGATCGCCTGCGCGGCGTCCGCGACCGGCACCGCTTCGGCGTTCTCACCGTTGCGGTCGCGCACTTCGATGGTGCCGTTGTTGACGGTGTCGCGGCCGGCGACGGCGATGATCGGCACGCCGATGAGTTCGGCGTCCTTGAACTTGACGCCCGGAGACACCTTCTTGCGGTCGTCGAAGATGACTTCGATGCCCTTGGCCTCAAGCTCACCGATCAGCTGTTCTGCGGCTTCGAACGCGGCCGCATCCTTGCCGGTGGCCACGACGTGCACCTGTGCCGGCGCGATGACTGCCGGCCACGCCAGACCCTTCTCGTCGTGATGGGTTTCGGCGATGCAGGCCATCACACGGGAGACGCCGATGCCGTAGGAGCCCATCCACACCGGAACGGTCTTGCCGTTCTGGTCGAGCACCTTCAGGCCGAGCGCGTTGGAATACTTGAGGCCCAGCTGGAACACCTGGCCGATTTCCACGCCGCGCTCGAAGCTCAGCGGGCCGGAACCGTCCGGGCTCATGTCGCCATGACGTACCTGCACGGCTTCGACGGTGCCGTCGGCCTCGAAATCGCGGCCGTACACCAAATCGTAGTAATCCACGTCCTGCTCGTCGGCGCCGGTGAACCATGCGGAACCGCGTGCCACGTGCGCGTCGATCAGGTAGCGCAGCGCGTCACCGGTCTCGGACGCGTTCTCGGCCTTCTTTCCGTCGCGTGCCTGCGGGCCAAGCGCCATCGGTCCGATGTAGCCCTTGACGAGTTCCGGATGCTTCTTCAGATCCTCGTCGGTGGCTTCCTCGATCTCGGCCGGGGTGAACTGCGCCTCAAGACGCTTCATGTCGACGGTACGGTCGCCCGGAACGCCTACGACCACGAGCTCGCGCCACGGCTCGTCGTGGTCTTCGTCCTGCGGATGCATGACGGCGATGACGACGTTCTTCAGAATGTCGGAGGCCTGCCAATCGCGGCCGTCGGAACGAGGATGGTTGGCGTTGGCGAATTCGACCATCTTGTCGATGGTGGCCGCGTCCGGGGTCGGGCGCTTTTCGGCTGCCGGCGTTGCGGTAAAGTCGATGGCTTCCGGTTCCGGAGTGGTCAGCGCCTCGACGTTCCAGGCCTTGCCGGACGGCGACTGGGCGAAGGTGTCCTCGCCGATCTCCATCGGAGCCAGGAACTCCTCGGATTCGAAGCCGCCCATCGGGCCGGCCATGGCGTGCACCGGCACGTACTTCAGGTCGAGACGGTTGAAGATGCGCTCGTATGCGCCGCGCTCGTCCATGTATGCCTTGACGAGGCCTTCCTTGTCGAGGGTGAAGGAGTAGGCGTCCTTCATGATGAACTCGCGGCCGCGGATCAGGCCGGCGCGCGGACGGAACTCGTCGCGGTACTTGGTCTGGATCTGG
>ERZ1106948.549-NODE-549-length-16184-cov-29.660425_pt1 | contig 16184 bp, 15 predicted proteins | sample MGYA00403673_ERZ1106948 | MGnify/ENA primary metagenome ERZ1106948 (study PRJEB35170, sample SAMEA104062409) | human gut metagenome | biome: human gut; feature: human-associated habitat; material: faeces | place: Denmark | collected 2012-05-07 ...
AACGGGACACAATGTTCTTTCCCTTCGCATCAATCAACAGCAAGGCGCTGATCATGGTATTGTTTTGTCTAGGAGGAGGTGAGAGGATTGTAAGTAGAGTGAGATGGAGAGACGGACCGTTTCTTACCTTGAAAACGCAATAATGATGATCTTTGAAGTGAACCCCTTGGTGTGGGAATCGCGAGGGCGCTCCACAGACAGAATTGGGCACCCCATCCGATGAGGGCGGGGAGAGGGAGGTGGAGTGGAGGAAGAGAGAGGGAGGTGTGGGGGAGGTGGAGGAGGGAAATGGGAGTGAATGAAGATCTGTAGCTGATTCAGTCCATTTTATATGATTAGTGCACTTACTGTGATGAGGAATACCATCCCTGGCTAAACTGTCAAGTCATCCCATCCCATCCACACCTCGAAGAAAGAAAGTGATAAAGCGAATAGAGCAAGTCACCCCTCCTCAAATCACCCATCCATTGAGCGAAAGAACCACCCTCACATCATTCTTCCAAGCAACCTCGTACTTACGCTCAGCCCTCCTCCCACATCCCAACAACCAACTCCCCTCCAAAACACCCACTCATCACCAAAATCGCCCCCATTTTCTCCATTCTGGGGATCGTTTATTCGCTAGAAATCCGCAATGGAATACGCCCAGTCTCTGGAATTGCAGCGCTACTTCCGCGTGGCGGTCGTTCCGCTCGGAGATACGAGCGAAAAGGTTGTGTCCGTGATTCAACGTCATTTGGCGGCGATCGAGTGAAACTGATTGCGATTCGTCATTATCTAGTGCAGTGCTTCTCCGCGATATTCCCGAATTCGAGATTTACTCCACACGATTCCGTTCCAGGGAGAATGCGACGAATCCGATTCAACTGCTGTACATGACAAATGAAACCAACTCCAACTGCGGCATCCAATCTCCCTTTGAGTCCTTCTTTGTCGTTTTGGTTCCCCGTCTTCATTCCTAGCCCTATTTGCATCTATTTGGCGTCATCCACGTGTACGATATGCGGAAAGAGATTGCGATGAGTTCTGTCGAGAAGCTGTTCCTTGTCCTCTGTGTTGCCTTCGATTCACGCGTAGCATGAGTGCTGCAAGTACCAGGACACGACGTTTCAGTGTCTCATCGTGTTGCGTTCAGCCAAGGAGGAATCCAAGGAGCAGGTGGAGAAGGAGTACAGCCAGTTCGTGCAGACGCTCGAGAACCAAACGCACAACACGGAGGGCATTGTATCCTGTTGATCTGTCTGTTGATTGTAGTATTCGCGCGAGTCGCAGAACGCGATCTTCAGCCTGCCGCTGTACCCGTGCGACTTCCAGTCTCTCTTCCCGGACGCGTAATTCCAACCCCTTCTCTTCATGTTCCGTAGATTGACCCACTGCTCCCCAGAGTTGAATGACAACGCCGTGCCGTTCGTGGAGGACTTGCTGGACACGTTCTTCACCTCGCTGAACAAGTACATCTCGTCCTCCGTGATCCGGACCATCTGCGACTGGTTCTACGGTCTCGCCCACAACGAGTGGACGAAGCGCATCATGATGCCGGGTTGGAGTGAATGAGTGAGAGTGATGATCAGAGGAGGCGGAGTACCGCGAGCACTCGAAGCGCGACCTGAGTCGTCAGATGATGCTGCAAGGCTCCATCTGCCTCTTCCTGAGCGATTATCGAGTCGTTGCCGTTGCGCGGCGTTACGAAATAGAGTGCCGCCGAGCTCTTCTTCAAGGCTTCCGAGAGGACGAAGAAGGACCCGTATTTGGAAGCGGGTGTGTGCGCGATCGCTCCGTAACGCGTAGCGTGCAACGAGGGGAAGTGCTGCTGCCTGCTGTCGAACTTCCTGGAGAACACGGCGAATTCGGCGCATCTCGTGACGATGGTGAAGGGTTGTTACAACTCGCCTGCTTGATCGTAGAGGTCACTCGGATGATGAACGAGGCGGCGTCGCACTATCTGAAGGGCGGCTACACCGTGGTTGCTCTTGCCGTGGTTGTCCCTTCTGGACGTGACGCGTAGACCTGCTTCAAGCTGATTCACTTCTACATGACGGTGTCCCAGTTCACGGAGGTGCATCGCTACCCGCTGCTGACGCTGGACGTGCTCGAGTTGTCGGAGAGCGAGTTCGCCACCGTGGAGGATCCGTGCGACTTCTTCCTCCGCTACCTGCGCCAGTGCGTCCTGCGTACGCTGTCGACGTGCGACGAGATCATGACGCTGCAGAACGACGTGGCGTCCAGTGGAGTGCGTGATGAGTAGGCGTTGCAGGTGCCTCTCCTTCACTGCGTTACTCTCTGCGAGCGGTTGGGGTTCCGCAGAAAGCTGTATTACTATATGGATCGCGTAAGGAGTGTGGCGCGTGGGTGAGGCGTAGCTGGGTCAATTTGAGGAGTCGCAGCATCACTGGTCCTTCTGCTACTCCATTTACCACCACCTGATTGACGACTTGTATGATCGGTGGGAAGTGATGTGTTGTGTTCAGTGTAGGGTTCGTGGGCGTTCGGGTGTGAGTGCGTTAAGCGATAAGAGTGCGCTTAGTGACAAGAAGAACGCTCTCAGCGATTCCAAGACTTCAAGCAATTCGCAGAAGAGACTGAACATGCTCAACCAACAAACGTCACCCACTCGCCTTCACTTCACGCAGAACAACGACCTGAAGAGGAACGAGAACCCACTCGCCCAGTGTACGCGAAGAGGGAAGCGTGAAGTGTAGCCACCGCGTGGTCTTCCGTCGCCTACCACATTCTTCACAACATGGCGGAGTGCGTGCGCGTGCTGGGGTTCACCGATCTGCGTATCGAGCACATGCTGCTCCTGCTGAACTGCTACTGCAACTACAGAGTCGAGGTGGAGGGACGCGGAGGGGTGTGACGGATAGAACCGCGAGATGGTGGTGAATCAGCTGCTGGGCGAGTTGGTCGACGTGAGCAGCGGCATCGAGGACTACCACGTACGCTTCGTCGCGCAGCGTGAGCGATAGAGCATTGCGTCGTTGCCGATTCAGCTGACGAGCATGGAGGTGTCCTGTCTCGACAAGAGCAACGCGATCGCCACGTGGGGAAGCGAAGCGGTCGTTACGAGTAGGCGTTCGCTGAAGGTGGACAGGACCTTCATGTTCCTGCCGTCCTTCAAGAACAAGGCAAAGGAGGTGAAAAAGGAAGTGGGTGTCGACTCGCCGAGTGACGCGTAGATTTGGGTGAAGGGAGAGACGTACCGGATCGACGTCTCGCTGTTCAACCCGCTGCCCGCCCCGCTCTCCATCAGCGCGTTTGAGATCGTCCAGGCGTCCTTCCAGCTGCGCTGCATCACGGCTCGCAAGATGCTCATACCCGCGCAGTCCTCGATCACCACGGCGATGTACGTGATTCCCGAGTCCTGCGGAGAGCTGACGCTCAACCAGATTCGCGTACGCGCTGGAGGGTGCGTTGAGCATAGGTCCACTTCGGCCACGTGTGGAGCGTCGTCTACGCCACCGAGCTGGAGCCGGTGCAGAGTGCGTTTTCCCGTTCCCTCCTCATGCGTAGTCTTCGTGATCCCCTCGTTCCCTCAGCTGCCCATCACGCTGTCCTCACTGCCCTCGTCCTTCGCGCGCGGCGAGGTCTACCCGTTCACGCTGAGTCTCCGCTGCGTGAAGGAGAAGATCGAGGACGTCACGCTTCACATCAAGCTGATTCGCGGGGAGCAGGACAAACTGATTCGCGGGGAGCAGGAGGGCGACGCGTGGGTGTTTGAAGGGTGAGCGCGGAGTCTGCGACTGAGGAGTAGAACGAAGCCCGGCTCGTGCGTCACCTCCACTCTCCGTCTGCAGAAGGAGGCGGCGGAGTCCGCGCTGAAGATGATCGGCTTCCCCGCGACGGCGTCCAACCCGTCTCCGTCCTTCGTGTCGTTCGACGACTCGATTCGGTCGCGTCTTCCTCTCGAGCCGGCGACGGTGACGAAGCTGCCCTTCTCGCTCTACGTGACCAACCCCTTGTACGGGCTGGCTGCTTGTCTGAGTCGTAGCGAGATGCAGATCGAGCTCACGTTCTCCATGGGCACGGACTGCGAGTACACGCGAACCGTCTCCTACACCCACCGGTTTATCAGCGGCGAGAGAGCCGTGTCGTCCGCCGCGCCGTCGCTGTGCCTCCAGTACCCGTCGCTGTCTCCCTCCATTTCCTCGCCTCTCCTCACACAGCGTAGACTTGCGTGGTAAAGCTCACGCCTAGTTGCTTCGTACAAGCAGGAGTCGGCGAGCAAGGTGTCTCTGCTTCAAATCGCCCTCACGCCTCTGCTGTCGTCCGCTCTCTTCGTGTTCGTCCCGCAGTGGCTGCTTCCCGCCTCGACGCGGTACTCTCGCATCAGCATCAAGTCGAAGGCGGCTTCGCAGCCGCCGTTGGAGCTGTTGGTGGTGAAGAGCGCTCTCACGGAGGTGACGCAGCTGACGCTGAATCCGTCGCTGCTTTCGCAGCTTCTCCTCTTCTGGAGACACGCCTATCAGAAGACGGTTACAAAGGCGGGAGCAGCGAGTCCCTTCAGACAGGAGAAGAGTCAGTTCGTGGTGGTGCAGGCAGGCTTCTTCCCCGCGCATTCCGCGATGCGCTTGCGACTGGAGATGAACCGCTTCGTGGAGGGAGAGCGCACGGCGCTGGCGGAGGTGATGAGGCACGTGTACGTGTTCTGGAACGCGGAGCGGGAGCAGCGATTTGGGTACCTGCCGTTGAGTCCGCTGGTTTCTGCGGAGGTGTTGGAGGGCGTGTCTCTTCTTCCCGAGACGGAGAGAGCGCGCTGCACGGAGTTTATGCTTCGCGACGAGAGCGGCGAGACGCTGAAGAGTGTAACGCAAGGCGTGATGCGGTGCTACAAGGTGAAGGCGGGGAGCGTGGTGAAGGCGGTGTATTCTGTGAGCGTGGCGGAGAGTGTTCATCAGATGTGAGGGAGAGAAGAAGGGGTGAGGTGTAGTTTTGTGTGCGGGTGCAAGGAGGATGAGTTCTGCATTCTGAAGGAGGACAGCAAGGAGGAATGGACTGTGGTTGTGGAGGAAGGGAGTGACGTGTAGAAGAGTGGTCATATTCATGAGGTGGAGCTGGCGTTGGAGGGGACTGGGTGCAACTATGTGTATGACTGCGTGTATAATAGTCGCTTTAGGACGTGTTGTTGGAGCGGGAGGGTAGTGTGTATTCAGTGTGTTGAGTGGTGTGTTTGTTGTTGTTGTGTATGTGTTGAAGGAGGGGTAGTTTTCTAGTTGAGTGGGAGAAGGGGTTCTCTCTGTAGAGATGGATTGAAAAGTGAGAGGATATGATTCTCTTAATCGTCATCATATCCTTAGGGTTGTCGTTCCAACGCTGGAATCACGTGATTCAAATCTGTCAATCCGATGATTGTAGCACTATATTCAAGATTAACCCCACCCATCAATGAATGGAATAGCATTTCTGACTGCAGAATCCCACCACCCACGAATCTCAATGAACACTCCTCTTCCACTCTCCCAGTACCACAAAGAACATCAAAACGGTAACATCCATCTCCTCACAAAAGGAAAAGCATCACTGTTGAGAGCGGCACACGCGAAAGGATCACATAGAACAACCATACCATTTGAATCCACTACCAAAATGCAAAAACGACTAAAACCCCAACACCCAAATCAGAAGATCCATACTCTCTGTCAGTTTATCCTTTACGTGCATCAGTGCCGGGTGATTCCCTGGTTTTCCACCCTTGCTGAAACATGTATAGGAATAATGCAGGCCTCGTGTTCTTCTGCTTCTGTTTGATTGCTTCTCTGTTTCTCTACGTTGCCATTCGCTTATGGTTTTGAGTGTAGAATGGGGCGCGCATCTCCCAAGCGTCACCGCTTCCTCGCGACGAAGCGTTGATCTTTCCCGTGAACAATTGGACGGAAGTTACGGATGAGTGGGATGTTCTCGGTGAGGAATATCGGTATTACATATATAAAGTGTGTTATGTAGACGGAATCTGGATTTCTATCGCCAGAAGTTTGATACGAGCAAGATTCCGGGACGAGACGAGATCAAGCTCGAGAAGTATGGATTTGAATACGGCGAGGACTTCCACTTGAACCCCAGGACCAATTTCCTGTCCTATCGGCTTCGAGCCCTTTCTCGCCCGCATTTCGACATAAAGAGCGTGCCGACGTTCTATGTGTGTGTAAGGATGAGCAGACGAGCCTTGCCTCCAGCGGGCGTGGTGTACGACAAGGTGGGCGTGGTTCCCTTGCGTGCCCACTACAACGTGTTTCATATCGCGGAGGGGCTGAACACGCTCCTTAGGTATCTGATGAAGTATGAGCATCGTTTTCCCGTGGGAGTGGAGAACGAGCATGACACGTAGTTCAAGTACCTGTTTTTGTCCCACTCGTACGAGGAGCACACGTTCGAGGGGTGGTATCACGACTACCTGATGAGCATCATGGAGCAGTTCCCCGAGGGTCATCGTCCGATCATTCTGGAGCGCAGAATGCTGCTGGACTTGCACAAGGAGATTGTGTTCAAGCGCGCGGTAGTTCTTCCTCCCAAGAAGTGACGGCTAGGTGATTCTTCAGCTGCACAAGGTGCTGTACCCGTTCACCACTGTGCGTGAAGCGCGTTGGATGCGGAGCGCGGCGTACAAGCACTGTGCCGTGTCGCTGGATAAGGCGACGCCGTGGCAGATTACGTACATCTCGCGGTGCTGTTCTGGCGCTCGATACAACACGAACGAGCAGGAGGTGTTCAACGGGCTGCGATCGCTGTGGAACCGCACGATCATGGTGAAGTTCGACAAAGTGACGTTCAAGGAGCAGTTGGAGATCATGTCGGAGACGAACCTGCTGGTGACGATTCACGGCGCGCAGTTGACGAACGTGATCTTCATGCATCCTGGAGGAACGGTCATCGAGATCTTCAACCCCCGGTTCAACGCGGACTTCTACAAGCAGATGAGCGAGATGGCGGAGCAGCACTACATCGCGTTCCGAAATACCAGCATCGTGAATGAAGAGCCGATGAGCGAGCGTCGCAGGTGGTGGCATCCGGATGTGAATTTCAAGACGCATGTGAATGTGTCGGTTCTGTTGTCTGTTGCGAAGCCGATCGTTGATGCGTGTGTGTCTTATGAGTGCTTGTTGTTGAGTGTTACTGCTTGTGAGGAAGTGTTTTCTTGGGGAGTGCATTCTGACTTGAGTGAGAGTTCTCTGGTGGTAGTGAATGGAGATGTGAAGGAGGGAGACTGAGAAGGAGTTATGGAGAAGGAGAAAGAGTGAGATAAAGAAGGAGTGAAGGAAAAGGAAACACAACAAACAACACTCACTTCCGTAAAGGACACTTCGTACCTGTGTACCGCGCCACCATACGAACGTACGACACCGTTTCCATCCAGTCGCTTCTCTTCATCAGTGACAAGGAACCCGTATCATTCAGCACCAGCAGGGTTGTATTACGGCACAGCGAGCCCTTCGGAAGAGATAGACGGTGAATCACCATATCATTCCACCTCAAGCTGTCGACAGCGGACATATCCGAACGATTCGCGTAAGTTGAATAACCGTTATGAAGGCTCTTGATGGAAAACGTACCATCGATGAGAGAGCAGTTGTTGCGACCCAATCCACACACGCCGAGAAGATAGTTGTCCACACGCGATCTGCCAACGACGATATCGGCGGTGGTGTTTTGCGCCAAGTGCAACGCAGCCCTAGAGAAGAAAAACGCGTCCTAGGCGTGAAACATGAAAACTGTCCTTACGGCACTATTCGGATTCCGGAGTTTGGTTGCCTTCCGCTTTGCCACGTTGAAGAAGGCGTTAATGGAAGCGATGCTACTGTGCAGAGGAGGCAATACACCCAAATGCATTGGCGTGACTCTGCAAGCCAGTTCATGCGCCTCCGGAATGGAGTTGCTCCTTGCCTTCGCATCCAAGAAATCTAAAACCGAAAACAGTTCTGGGGTCATTAAAATGTCCGCATTCACGTAGCCATAGTACTTGGCGGAGTACCGGCTGCCCACAATCGAATACAATGAGGTGATGATCGGCAATCCATACGGATTGCGGGCATAGTTTCGGAGAATGGAGCAACTCGACCGCTGGAAAAGGGAAATGACGTCGGTGTTGTTGGAGAAGACAACACAGTGGAGGCGATAGTGCGCGGAATACACATTCGCGAGTGTCCTGAAGGAGTACAGCTTCTCTCGCGTGACGTTATTATAGGAGTCCTCGGTTGTGAACAGGACTACTCCCGATCGCGTGGGTACAGGTAGAAACGCTTGGACAGGTTGCTCATATAGACTATACAGTGGTACGAAAGGGATAATGGTTACACAATCCAAAAGGACGATAGAGATAGTGAAGATGAGGAAGATGAAGATGTAGGTCCGCATCTTTTGCTGTAATGGAAAGGAGAGAGAAAATGGGGAATGTAGAAGGTGGAGAGAAGTGAAGAATGGGAAATGAGGATTCCTTTACTCAACGGTTGAGGAGTGAAATTGGATGTGTTTTGAGTATTCGGGGTGCAATTTGGTATGGACGCGCTTTGGGCCGCTTGATTGTGCGCATTGTCAAGGACGGTCGTGGACTGCGTACTACATCTTGCCAACGTATGTAGAACACGAATCTTCATTCAATGTCACTGCTCATTCACGGAATCGCAATTCGTGCTCCTCGTTGTATCGAGCGTTCCACCCTATTCCAAACCATACCCATATCATCATGATTCACAATAACCACTTCACTTAACACTAACACTGTGCATGTGTAACATTCCAAAACAAACGCCGTGGACGGCTCCATTCACACAATAGGACTCAGAGCAATGCCAACAAACACCCTACGCAAGCAACAGACCTCCTTCATCGCCTCTCTTCAACAATCGCTTCACTCCTCTCTTCTTCGCATGCGAGTAGAAGTACACGGAGAGTGCGACAATCACGACAATGCCAACGCAGGACAGGGAGATCACGAGCGCCCAGTTCACGTGGTAGTACACCTTCACGCTGTCGATGCTCCCACTGAACCCTTCTCCGAACTTGGCAGCCACCATGTCGCTGAACTCGGAGCGCATCTTCCTGAAGGTGCGCTTCATCACACTGCCCATTCCCTTCTCCAGAGTGCAGCGCGAGAAGCACGTCATCACCGAGTCTTCCCCGTCGATGGCGAAGTCCACGTACAGGTAGCTGAGTTCGCGCGCGCGCAAGTACGTCTCTTCGGTGAGGAGAATGGTCATCTGCTCCTGCTTCGCCTTCTAGGTGTTCTTGCCCATGCCGCGCACCGTGAAGGTCCAGTCGACGAGCTCGTAGTCCCGGTTGGGGTTGGTGGAGAAGCACTGCGAGCGGTCCTCGCTCCAGCCCACCTGGGCCTCCTGGCGCGTGCATGTGAACGCCTTCCTGCCCGTGTAGCCCAGCGGACAGCGCTTGTAGAAGGAGAAGCCCTCGAGCGCGTCCTTGAAGCCGTTCTTCTTGGGGCAGGCGAAGATGGGTCGCGTGTAGAGGTAGATGTTCTTCATGATGACGACGGTCTTGTTGTTGGAGGAGGTGAAGACGAAGTGGTAGGCGGAGAAGGCGCGGAGGTTGTCGAAGTAGTAGTCGTGGAGTTCCTTTTCCAGCGTGTCCATGTTGTAGGAGGCGAGCACGACGCGCTCGTCGCCGTTGACGCCCACGATCTGGAGTCCGAACTTCTTCTCGAAGTAGGGGTTCATGCGGACGTGGTTCACGACCTGCTGGGTGTTGTTGTAGGTGAAGATGAGTTCCGCGGGGAGGTTCTTGGCGCTCCAGAAGGAGGAGCTGAATCGCGCGGGCTTGAAGGCGTCGCTGGGCGGATGGATGGGGTCTGGGATGGCTTCGATGGCGGAAGCCGTGCCCTCCATGATGCGGAGCAGAGGGGCGTCGGTGAGTTCGATGGCGAGTCCGAAGTGGATGGTGTTGAGAAGTGGAGAGGAGGGGTTGTTGAGTGAAGAGGGGTTGTTGTTGTTGTTAAGTGGAGAGGAGGGGTTGCTGAATGAAGAGGAAGAAGGAGACAGCGCCACAGCCACCACGTTATCACCCTTGACCAGGAAGGAGGACGGAACGACAGTAGCGGTGCTCTTCGCTTCGAGCACGACCTTGCTGAAGGAGTTGCCGTTGACGAACACCTCGGCAGTGCCCTCGCCACGCAGAATCACGTTCATGAAGGAGTACTGCAGCACGTCATCCACAGTGAACGGCGCGCGGAAGAAGGCGGTGGAGGCCTCGAAAGAGCCCCAGTTGCCCTCGCTGCCCGTCTTCCAGTCCTTGGCGTTGAAGTCGATGGCTTGCCAGTTCTTGCCGGGCTCGCCCACGAAGAAGGGAAGCAGGGAGGCGAAGGCGAGCGTCTGGGCGAGAGGGACGACGAGGTCGACGTAGGTGAAGGGCGCGGGAGGCATGTACTCGTAGAAGATGTAGCCGTCTCGTCGGAGCACCAGCGGCGTTTTCAGCACACCGTAGTAGGTGACGTTGAAGGCGTGACCGCCGATGCAGAAGGACTGCTCTCGGTTGTAGGGGAGGACGGAATCGACGGTGGGGAGACTGTAGGTGTTGGTGGTGTCTTCCAGCGAGACGGTGACGAGCGTCGTGTCGGGAGGACAGGAGCCGCAATAGACGGTGAGCGTGGAGTTGAAAGACTGCTCGCCGTGCATGACGGTGATGGTGTAGGACGTGACGCCCTCCTTCGGCATGTTGACGGTGAGTCGGAGCATCTTGGAGTAGAAGGGGAGCGTGGGGGTGATCTTGACCTTGTCGAAGGCGCCCTCGATTCCGAGGAAGAGTTGCTTCTCCACCTTGGGGGTGACGTACACGAAGGAGGGGAAGGAGAAGGAGGGGAGAATGGAGGGATCGATGGTGAAGACGCCTTCAGCACCGAAGCGAGCGGGGATGTAGCGGGTATGGAACCGCGTTCCGCTTTCGTCGTAGACGGTCAGATAGCGGAAGTACATGGCACTGGGCGTGGAGTAGCGATAGGAGGTGTGGGGAATGCAGAGGTATTCCATCGATGCGAGCGTGCCGTTGAACACCACTTGGGAGTCGCGGGTGAGGATGAGGTTCATTTCGCCGTTGGACGTTTCAAACGCGGTGAAGCTTCCGTATTCGCACCCGAGCACCTCCACATCGAAGGGGAGCGTCACGTTTCCCTCGCTCGTCTGGGCGGTGATGATGTAGGTCGTTTTGGGGTATTTGACGTCGGTGACGATTTGCATGATGCCGTTGTTCGCCAGTTTCACTGCCATATCGATTGGCGCCACGGACCAGCCAGAAACGGTTCCGTTGTAGCGGCATTGGAAGGAATCGACCTTCCTGTGCTGCTGCACGGAGTAGGAAGTGTAGACATGTCCTTGTTTATCGGTGACGGTAATCTCTCCAGCATTCGACGCACAGGAGAAGGCGAGAAGGGAGAGAAGACAAAGAGCGAAGTACATGCTCGAGATGAGAGACAAGAAATGAGAATGTGAATCCCTTGATGATGAAGGATCACTGGACGGTTGTTACTCCTTTTCGCTGGTTGGTGTGGTGGTGCCATTTCAGGGGAGAGGGGGGTGTTGGGTTAGGGTTTGAAGGAGTTGGATATGAGAAATGGGGTGCGTTGTTGGGATTACAAGAGATGCTATCAGAGGGAGTGATTTCGAGAGATGAGAGTATAAGAGAAGTGATCAGAGGAAAATGAACGCGAGTTTGGAGATGATTGATCATGAGCACTCTTCTGTTCTTGTAGGCCACTATTGAATTGACGAATGTGGTTGTATGCATTCTGTGATGAGATTATGCTTGGATGAGAGAAGAAGATGATTCTTGTGCGTTTGCTGAAAGGAGGGCGTCCTTTGAAAGGGAGTGGTATTTGGTATGGAATTTGCAGGAAGAGAAGGAAGCTGCGTTGAGATGGAGTGTTTTGGAGTTCGTATTTGGATCTAACGGTAATCAAGAGAGTACGCGTTCAGTTGTTGAAAGGCGTTGACAGGAAAGAGCGGTTGTTACGTAGAGGATGATGATGCGGAATAGACGAGGGGAGGTTGTGGAGTGGTGATTGTTGTTCATCTAATGATTATTGTGTTTGTTGGAAATGGGTTGCCTCTACGGCGGTTGATGAGGAGGAATGATCACCGTACACCCTTTAGGATCCTACCACTGCTTTGGGCAGTGCCAAGCACGCGATAAGTACCCAGAGGGGAGCGAAGTGCGATGATCTGTCCCGCGGGAATGATCGATTCGGTAAATGCCATCCACTTTCTCTTCAGAGAATCAAAGCCTGTGACGTTCAATGTGAACGAAATGATTTGTGTGTTCGTATCGGTGCTTTCCGCGTAAGGGGAAGGCCGTTCTCGCGCGATGTCGCGATCACGATACGTTGGTACCCTTCCGCGTTTTGCGCGTACGAAATGTATAGGGGAGGATGATGTGTAGGGATGAGTATCTCTAAAGCGCCGGTAACGGGTAGCGTCGCTCTCTCTCCGTCGATGAGATACTCTTCTTTTCCTGATGCACTTTTGCACTTTTGCACTTTTGTAGGAAGCAGGACATTCTATTCAAACGCGCATTGCGTTGTACCTGGAATGTGAGGATGGAAGGGAGGGATGAGGAGTAGGAATGTCTAACAGACAAGCAACCAAACATGTTAACATATTGGATTACGTCATCGTGCGTCTTCTCCGCGAAGGCGTCGATGATAAAGCCGGTGAAGACGATCGCGACAGCGCAGGAGACTGTACGCCATCCAGCGAAGTCTCCACGTGCGTGACGGACGAAGGCGCCGAAGACGATGACGGCGTCAGAAGAACCGTCGGCGACATGACGACCGAAGACTCGACACGCGTTACCGGTGACGCGCTGGGCGAAGTCGCGAAGATACCCTCCACCTCCATCTTCAGCTCGTTGTCGCGCACTGCGTCATCACGATCCTCGTTGTCGCGCACTGCGTCATCACGATCCTCGTTGTTCAGCATCTCCGTCTCGTTCTCCACGGTAGCCTCGCTGAAGACCAGCGTGTCCTGCTCGAGGAGCAGGCGGTCCTCCTTCTCCATGTCGTAGTTGTTGTTGTTGAAACCAGACATCGTAAATCGCAAACTCAAAACCCAAAAAGTGAAAAATGAAGTGAGCTGGAATCAACAGACAACGTTGTCCCCTCGTTTCGTATCTTTGCATGCTGTTTGAAGATGCAGCTCCAATGCATGAGTGGAAGCCGTATCCTGTGTTATTGACTCGATTGCATTTGTTTGTTACAAGTGAACCTGCTTCTCTCTGTGGCTTACTAACATCAGCCGCTTCTGCTTTGTCCACTGCACACGCTTCAATCCATCCGTGTTGCCATCTGTGAGATGAATGGCGAGAAGGGATAGAACGAAGTATCAGCATTCCGAAGAAGAGAAAAGAAAACTACAACTTACACAAACCAGATTAGTCGCATGAATGAGAGGTGTCTGTGGGATTCGATCAATCAGAATTAGTGTTAGGAAGGTCACTTTGTGCACCATTGCATTGCATATGATAGGTTAGACATGTCAGCAAAGACTTATGAGAATACAGCCTGTCATTGAGGATGTGCGTGCATCTCATCCATTTACTTCTCTTCTTTATACTAATGCACTATACATGTGATTTATTATTCTCTACAACGGAGAAGACGAGTAACGCTGTGGGATAACCGCATTGTTGGAATTACTAACATGTTTAGAGTATTCTATGCTACACTTTGATGACGGTGTGTGGTTGCATTGCTGCGTATTGGTTGCTTATATGAAGTGCGTTCGCCCTGGTTTGCTGGTACTACCGCTTGTTCCGTTGCAGAATTCATCAGAGGAATCGAGGAAGAAGATTGGCTGCTGCTTTCATTTCGCGTTTACTCATGAGCCGCAGTTGGTCGTAGTCTTCAATCCGATACGCGTATTGAATGTGTATTCGTGCGCTCTTGCTCACCGTTGCATGTGCTCTGAAGACGATCAGAGATATCCGCAACGCGTGTTAACCAGTGTCATTTCGCCTGTTTGCAGCGCTTGTACCTCTTTAGCGCATGCAGAGTTCTCGGAGCTGCGCGTCGTACTTGTACCGAACCGACTTCGTTCAGACCAAACCGTTATGGAGCACGTTGGACTCCCCTCTCATAACGACTGTTCGCCGTGCAGATGCGAGCGGCGTATCTTCTCCAGCCTTTCTGTTGGTACTGGAGCACTGGCGGTAGATACTTCTTCGCTCTCTTCAAATGTTCCAGGGGGTTCTCGCACACCATCTTCCAGGCTTGCTGCTTCGTCACACAATGGAGTGCATTGCGATTGAATGTGATTGTCATGAGTTGCAAAAGGATAAATCCTGGTCAGCATGAGACCGTTCTCGTTGTAGGCACACATCGTGTCATTCAGTCCGCAAGGGTTTGAATGAGTGTGGTTGGAAGAGGAATGTGAATGTATTTGTTGTGCGTAATGTAACAAACACAGCTACAAACAGTTTGTCACGTGATTCCCTCCACCTCTTCCAATCGTGATTGCATCGGAAATGGAATACCGTCATTCATTGTGAATAGCGAAAAGGACACTTCGCTCAAGCGTTTCCTGGTATTCACACTTTCCACGATCTACTCTGGTGTTACAATATACAGATCTATCTCCGTTTGTTTATATGTGAGATAGGGTTGGATTGCTCACAATCACTGGACTTCGCTTTGGGTATGAGTTCTACAACAAAATGTGCTCGATTTACATCAAGGGACTTACAATCAAATTGCTTATCCTAATCACAGACGCCTTGGCGCAATGGCGTGTATGGAACGCTTGTGTGATTGTTAGTATTCACAGAAACACCCTCAAAGATGGAACTCTTCTTTCAACGTGGATAAAGGGAGGAATGGACAATCCACTCTCCTCTCTCGCTGATCTGGTGTACAATACGTCGATTGCGTTGTTCAAAGTATTCTTAACGACTTCCCATCCCATCGTTATTGTTTCATTGATCAAGGAAGAAGAATCTGAAAAGATATGGAGGGATGGGCAATGAGAATTACAAGAGATTGGGAGGAATTATTGGTGTGTTGGAGTGAGTTTGGATGATTCTTGGATGAATGGTTGCTTCGTGATGCGTGCTTTATTTACATGATGAATATAGTTGATTGGAATGGTTGAATAGGGAAGAGAGGAAGTGGTATGTGATTGTCAGAGATGGAGAGTGAAATGGATGGACTTGAATTCGATGAGGAGGGGTGAGTATTGATAGCTATGTATGGAGTGCGGGGAGGGAGTGGTTGTTTGAAGACGAGGAGAAGGGTGTTGTTGAATATTGAATTTGATTAGAATGCGTTGATGGATGCCAATGGAGAAGAATGGAGTTGTGTGGATGAGGATTGAGGAAGAATGACGATCAGGGTGTATTCGCTTCCGAATCTGGTTATGAAGAGAGGACGAAGAGATGTTTCTGCGATTGGAATTGAATGATGGAGTTGTTGGAGTGTTACAGAACGCGTTCCTTCCTTCCATCAACATGAACAGGAGGAGAGCTGAAGACTTCATTCTTCACATGAGAGCAATGAATGGAAGAGTGATGTGAGATGGTTTGGTTGTTGTGAAGGAAGAGTGCGATTTCTCTTCTGTGGAGCGTGAGATGAAGAATGGTGAGTGGAGAGACGGTGAATCCTCATGAGTAGAGTTTGAATCGAGAGACCCGTTTCCTCTCCCCCACGCGTTTCCTCTTCCATTCTTCATGATTCGGGGAGCAAACAACGTGTATCCATCGTTTTGACAGAAACCGTCCTGTTTTGCGCTCAGCGCGGAGTTTAAGAGGCAATAGTCGCTATTGAACAGGAATTGCATGTCTACAGTCACTGGAATGCGCAATATCCGAATGGCATATAGCAGGCACGTAAAGTGAATAATGGAAATCATACCCCTCTTTCCAGGCAATCTTGTGAGCCTGAAACGCCACTAATTGTCGAAATGAGTGCCAGTTTATAGTTCATTGAGCTGGAATGAAGAGCTGTGTTCTCTGTCTATTGCTGTTTTGTGTTATTCTCAGTGAATCAACACCTCAGTCGCTCTCGTCTGCGATATGTAAAGATGGCTTCATGGAAGTCCATTTCTCCCGAGTGAGCGGTGAGGCGGCTTGTCAGGTGCGTCTGAGCGACGAGTCCATGAAGACGGATGGTCTGGTTCTGGTCGAGAAGTTCTGGGCGACCCCCAAGGCTTACTGCCTGAACCCCGGTTACTACTACATTGGTTGTGATGGTTCTGCGACCGTGA
>ERZ1106948.556-NODE-556-length-16006-cov-43.223810_pt1 | contig 16006 bp, 16 predicted proteins | sample MGYA00403673_ERZ1106948 | MGnify/ENA primary metagenome ERZ1106948 (study PRJEB35170, sample SAMEA104062409) | human gut metagenome | biome: human gut; feature: human-associated habitat; material: faeces | place: Denmark | collected 2012-05-07 ...
TGATGTCTCGGTGCATCACATTCCGATTGTGAAGATACGACAACCCCAGCAAACAGCAACTCACCACCTCACGCAACTCTTCCTCCTTCAATCGATTCCCGCTTCTCAAGAATGATTGAATAGACCCACAATGACAGTACTCCATCACAATCTACATCATTACCTAAATCCACACATCGCACCCAGAACTCTGCCTCTCTTCGCAACACGTCGTAGTAACGCACAATGTAACGAGACTGACACTCCTTCAACAACTTCCACTCATTCTCCAACTCGTCCTCGTTCAACAGCGGTTTCACCTTCTTAATCGCCACCAAATCGTTCGATTTCTTATCCAGAGCCACGAATACCTCCCCGAAGCCTCTACCGCTAATCCGCTCCAATTCACGCCTACCCCTCTCCCAACTTGCTCTTGAACTCATAGTCCTCCTCTGCACTCATTCTGAAGAATACACTCGGAATACGAAATCGATATGTGAAATTAACATCCCTTCCCTCCCTTCCATTACCTATTCGCTTCCTCTTCCATCAGCCCATTATTTCCCTTCTTCCTCCTTGATTCCACCCAATGCGACGATTCTTCTCTTCATTGACACTCCCTTCGTCCTATGTCCAATCCACCGCTCGTTTCCACTCCTTCCTTCTCGTCTTCAGCTATCACACCCACTTCCACTCCTTTCCATCCATAATCGTTCCCATAAAGCAACCGAATCTTGTTCCCCCACTTCATTCTTTCATTCTTCTTCATTCCCTGCGATTTCCCTTCATGTCCATGCGATTCCAAACGCCATCCCTTCACGTCCTCCTTCATCACACACAATACAATAACCATCATAAAACACCCAGGAAAGAGAAATGTCCTTCCCTTTCCTCCTTTCGTTCTTTTGAGCACACAGTAATAGAGTACCATCACAGAAATCCCTCCTATCATTTGAATCGCGCGAACGACACCATGCACTCCGTCTTACACAGTACAAGCGAATTCCCACCACACACTGTCTTTCTCTCATCCCTCTCCTTTCTCTCCATGATAGCGCTGGAATGCGCAACAAACAATGCACTCTCAAAACACAACTACAAAGACTCCAACGCCTCCTTCAAACGCGCATCGCCCGTCGCCTCCACCATCGCGTAAAACAAACCTCTCTTCTTCCACAACGCCGACGGACTCCCCACCTCCTTCACCTCGCCCTGGTCCAACACACATATGCGGTCCGCGTCCACCACCGTGTTCAGCCGGTGCGCGATTGTCAGACACGTGCACTCCGCAAACTCCCGCCGAATCACCGCCTGCAACCGCGCATCCGCGCCCGCGTCCAGCGAACTCGTCGCCTCGTCCATCACCAGGATGCGCGGATTCCGCAGCAGCGCCCGAGCCACGCACACCAACTGACGGTTCCCCACCGACAGATTCGCGCCGCCCTCCTCCAACGCACTCTCCAGCCCGCCCAGCTCCAACACGCACTCCTTCAAACCCACCTGCTCCAACACGCTCCATATCCGCTCGTCGCTGTACTCCCCAAACGGATCCACGTTGAAACGCAACGACGCGCAGAACAACACCGGGTCCTGCGGAATGATGCACAGCGCGCGACGCGCCTCCGCCAGACCCAGCTTACCCACATCCACACCGTCGATGGTGACGGAACCCGCGCTCAACGGCGCGATGCGGAACAGCGCCACCGTCAGCGACGACTTCCCCGCGCCCGTCCGACCCACGATCCCCACCTTCTCGCGCGCTCCCACCGACAGGTTCACGTGCTTCAACACCAACGGACCCTCGCGGTACCGCAGCGACACGTCACGCATCTCCACACGTCCCTCCCGCGGCCAGCCCTCCGGAGCACGCTCCGACCCGCCCTCCAACTTCTCCGCACGCTCCGACCCGCCCTCCAACTTCTCCGCACGCTCCGACCCGCCCTCCAACGCCTCCGGCTGTGCACTCGCACAGAAGGCGCGCACACGCTCGATCGACACCAGGTTCATCTCGCTGCACGATATCGTGTCGCACACGCTGCTGATGCTCGACGACAGCCCGATCGCCGACGACAGCGCCGCGCCCAGGTTCGCCGCCGAAAACGACGACCGGAACACCACGCTCAGCAAACACAGGCAGAAGTTGATCACGCTCGTCGCCGTCGCCGCGCGGATGCAGAACCAGTAGTTCGCCAGGAACGAGAACATCGACGCCACGTTGCTCCGGTCCAGCGCGCGCTCCATCCTCCCCACGAACAGCTCCCGCCGCCCGTACGCCGTGATCGACGCCATCCCCGCCAGCACCGACTGGAAGTCGTTGAACAGCCGCGACCGCTCCAACCCCTCGATGCGCTGGTAGTCCGCGTTGCCCCGCGTGAACAGCCCGTGCACCCACAGCCATGCCGCTACCGTCACCACGATCACCACGCTCATCACCGGAGCGATGCCGATGATCACGCAGCAGTCCGACACCACCATCACCAACACCCCCAAGAAGTTGAAGAAGTTGTACGGAAAGTCGAAGTCGATCACGTACATGTCCCGATTGAACCGGTTCGTGATGCGACCCACCGGGTTCACGTCGAAGAACGACACTGGCGCGCCCACCACGTGCTCCGTCAACTCCCTGTGGTACACGCGCGACGCGTTCACGCGACCCCGCGCCTGCAGCACCAGACGCACCACCGTGAACACGCCCGTGAACGCCGTGATGACGAAGAAGCCCACGCTGTAATAGTTCGTCCTCGCCGCACACTCCGCCGTCTCCATCTCCATGCACGGGTCCCCCGTCCACCCCGACACCCACAGCTGCGACGCCGTCATCGACACCACCGTGAGCAGCAGCATTGCTACGACTCCGCTCGTCAACCCCTTTCCGAAGGCTTTCGCGTAGGAGGTGAGCACGGAGAAGGAGATGGAGCCGGTTGCCTTTTCTTCTGCGGTGGTGAGGGTGGTGTGATCTTGCGAAGCGTTGTTGTTGTCTGTGTTGTCTTCGTGATCTTGCGAAGGGTTGTCTTCGTGATCCTGCGAAGGGTTGTCTTCGTGATCCCGCGAAGAGAGACTGTCCTGGGAAGCATTCCCGTCCTCTCCACACGCAGAAGCAATCCCCGCATACGGCGAGCGCGTAAACGCAGCGTAATCACCATCGAACGCCACGCGACGGTCCTTCAACAACACAATCTGGTCGCAGTACGCCAGGTACTGCAACGCGTTCGTCGTCATCACACGCGTGCGCCCCTTCAGCTCGCCGCAAATGCACTCGTGGAACAGACGGTGCCCCACGCGCGCATCCACCGCCGCCAGAGGGTCGTCCAGCAGCACGATCGACGCCTCCGAGTAGCAGCACCGCGCCAGTGACAGACGCGCCTTCTGACCGCCCGACACGTTGATTCCGTGCGCACCAATCTCCGCCTCCTCGCCGCCCAGTATGCGGAGGTCTCGCTCCATCTGGCACGCGGCAATCACGCGGCGGAATCGCGTCTCGTCGTAGGCGCTGCCCAGCAGGATGTTGTTCCGCACCGTGTCGTTCACGATCCACGCCTGCTGCTCCGACAGCGCCAGCGTCCCGCTCCTCTCCAACGATCCCTCGCGTCTCGACAGCATCCCCACCAGGGACAGCAGGAAGGAGGACTTGCCGCAGCCCGTGTCGCCGATCACCGCCACCAAACTGCCCTTCTTGATGTGCAGCGAGACGTCTTCGAGGCAGGGAGTCGCGTCGCCCCAGGAGAAGGATGCGTTGTGGAGCGTGATGGCGTTCGTTTTCTCTTCATTCTTCTTGTCTTGTTCAGGGTTCTCATTTCCAGACTTCTCAGATTGCTCGCTATGCTCGCCATTCTCGCCACGCTCAGAATCCTCCTCCAACCCCAGAAAACTCGAAATGCGCTTCATCGACGAACTACCCCTCAACTCCCCCACCCTCCCTCACTTCATCAACGCCATCGACGAAATGCACCACGGAGAGTAAAAGATCGACGACTCGATCTGCTTCAACAACGATATCAGCGTAAACGCCTTCCCCGCCGGAATCGACTCCCCCGTCACCCACGGGTACGCCGCAAAACACAACACCGGCATCAGCTTCGGAATCACCGTCGTCACCGCGTCAAAGTACCCCGCCAACACGTTCGCGATCCGCCGAATGAACACCAACTCGCTCTCACGACTCCGGTCAATCTACCTCTCACCACCCACGTCCTCGCCCACCAGCGCTTTGAACGGCTTCTCCCAACAGTAGTACTTGATCATCCGAATGCCGTTGCACACGTCGTTGATCAGCTTCACGCGCTTGTCCGTCTCCGCCAAACACTTCAGACGCTCCACGCCGTACCGGTGCATTCCGTACACCATCGTCCCGTACATCACGATCTCCAGCACGAACACGATCGCGCACGTCGCTCCCACGTTCATGTACGCGATCACCAGCGACGCGATCAGCTACGCCATCACGCCCACGCCCCGCCACCACCAGCACCGGGATGATGATCAAGTTCACCAGCAGGTAGATGTAGTTCACCAACTATGTGTGAAGAATAGTATTAGCAGGCACAAAATACGAATCGGAACTCATCAGGTTCGTCAACTCCCCGGAATTGATCGAGCACCGCGACGCCGACGATAACACAAACGACTTGCGGTAGATCGCGTTGATCAGCACCGAACGCATCATCACGCCCAGCTGGATGCACAGCGTCTGCCCGTACACCCACGACATCCAACTCAGAATCGGCATGAACGCGATCAACGCCGAGTACACCACGCGCTGCGCCACAGCTACGCCTCATTGACTGGAGATGCACGCACTCAACGAATTGTCCTTCAAATCGTCCGTCAGCGTGGACAACAGCAGCGACGGCACCAGCTTCACCAACGAACCCGTTAAACAGAAAACAAAGGCCTCCGCCACCTTCCACCGTCCCACCACGGAGAAGAGGGCGCGAAACAGAGAACGGTCCTTCTTTTCCTTGATACACTCCTCATTCCAATAATGTTCAAATTTGGGATACAACGACTCTGCTTGCAGACGGGAAGGACAACCCCCCAGATCATCCGGCTCCAACGACGTCTTCTTTGCTTTCCGGAACATGGGTGTCATGTAGGACAACCTCTCCTTCATAGATTCTTGAAATCACCTACCAGGAACGATTCAGACAACTCGCGTCATCCTCGCGTGCCTTAATACAGTGATTCTATTGTCTCATGCCGAATTATCGAATGCACACTTCATTTGCAGGATCCGCATCCGTCGCTTTGGAAGGCAGGGAACGATCCGATGGTCCCAATTCCACATTCATTGCACTCCGACTTCAATGCTCAGTTCACACAATCGCAAAGGAAGAGAAATGGGTTGCGCACAATCCCAAAAGAGCGAAGATTCTGCACAGAATCGGTCCCATTTTTGAATCTTCGTTGCAATGCGTTGTGGGATGTGCGGATAACATTACGGTATGCGAGAACGCACTGGAAGGGAGAGAGTGGCAATCAGCGATTCCAACCCAACGCGCGTTCTAAACACATCCTTCTCTCAAGTTTAAAGCATAAAGGAGAAGATCAATTGCTTTATCCCTTCTCCTCCACATTCCCCCTCAACACATGCGCTTTCTCCTCCTATTCAACGTCATCGCTGTCGCACTGACCGTGAATAGCCTCCCTTTCATCCCAGGCACACTTCTGGAGAAGATGAACCAATACGTACCCGTTTCCAATAACTCCATTCCCTGTGTTCCTCCAATTCGATTCCCTCATTCATAGACTGCGGAACCTACGATCTGGAGTGTTTCGACACCGGCGACTCCTGTACGCCCCGCTTCCTCGCCTCATGAATAGCCACCATCATGACAGCCATTATCACCGGCAAGAAGGGACACCCGACCGTATTCGATCTCCGCAGCTCCAGCTACATGGGAACGGGCTGCGACGATTCCGCCTTCGCGGGCAAGGGACGGTTTGTCTACTCCTTCCAAACTGTCGACGCGAAGAACGCCACCCTCCTTCTGAACGGCGTCTATCTCACGCTCTCCTCCATGTACGCCGAAGTCATGGGCTGCGTGGACAAGCCGATGGTGGAGCACGACGTCCTGAACATGACGTGTATCGTCGAGGGCATCGACCAACTGAAGGAGCAGAAGGAGTCGATTGGGAAGGCGTTCTCCGATGTCGCCACGTTCACGGATGCGTCGCTGGTCGTGAACGGCGTGTCCGTCCCGCGCGTGTCCGATGCCAAGTGCACGCCCGAAGCGCCGCAGGACAAGACGTACCCCGTCATCTACGTCGTCGTTGTCGTCCTCATCGCCGTCGTCCTCGTCGTGTTCTTCCCAGGGTTGCGCTTTTTGCGGCACGTGGGAGTTTCACCAATAGCCGCAATGAAGCCGCATTGCGGCTATGATTCAGAATGAGCCGTAAAAGCCGTAAAAGCCGCAAAATCCGAGTACATAATACAAGGAGTAACGCCCGTGAAACTCCTCAATACTATTAGTGATACTCTGTTTATTCAAGGAATCCCGAATCACTCTTGTTTGCCATTTTGGATGGATTTCGGGAGTGCCGAGAGTCATTGCGGCTTTTGCGCAGAGCAATGACTCATGGTGATTCCTCTTTTTTCATATTTGTTTTAACAAAGACAAGTAGTCTCATGGAAGACGTTAAGAGATTCCTGTTGGACCAGGGAATCGTACTGTCTCCGCAACAGCTGAGTGATATGGTTGCTTCATATCTTGAGGAACGCATCAGTGACTACGATAGCATCATAGGGAGGGAAAAGAAACTCTTTGCTGGACGGCACAGTGATGAAACCGCTAAAGGTAAAACGCGCTACTATGCGGAATGTAAGATATGCTTGTCGCCGTTCATTCTGGATAACAAGAAATGGTGCAAGCATATCGAGTCGCACTTTGATAGGATGCCCCCGAGGCTTCAAGGCGTAGGTCATGCTGTAGTATGCAATTCGTAGTTTATCGAACGTTACAATCGCCAGTTGCTCGAGTCCCTCACTAATAGCGTACAGAATGGAATGCCTGCAAAGAGGGTCCGAGTGTAGTGTGTCCTTTCATCACTAGGTTGAGCTTGACACCATTGATAAGTACTTCAAGCCGAAACAGTGTGACTTGGACATCCAGGTGGCTCTCTTTGTTGCGGAAAACAACATTCCTTTGGTTGCCATGGAGAGCACGACGTTTTCAAGTCTCTTGGATGCTTACCAAGCAAAAGGAAAGCGATTCAACCGGAAGCACATAACTACAGTCTCCCTTCCAAAGTGTGAAAAGAGAATGAGAGAGTATTTCATCAGCCGTCTTCGAGGAAGCAGCGTGTGTCTTGTGGTTGATGAAATGGCAAAGTACTCAGTATCTTACTTCAACTTTACGCTTTGTGGGAATATACTGGATCATGGCTGTTACAAGCACTTCATTGTCTTTTGGGATTCGAAGATACTCGACAATAGTACTTCGTCTTCAATTGGAAAGGCTATTTCCGAGACAACAGATGAGTTACTCTCTTACGGTATCAATGTAACGTCGTTTGCTTCGGACAATTGCAATGCTATGAAGAAGGCAGAAGAGTACTGCGTTTGTTCTGATGGTCGCAAACTGAAGAGAGTGGCTTGTGGCTCGCACGCATTGAACAACATCTTCAAAGAAGTGATGGAGGTTGGTGATATGAAGGATTTGTGGGATAATGTATATGCTAATATGGTTGATAATACACTAGCTATTTGAGGCAAACAAAGTGGTCAGTCGGAGTATTAAGCTAACGAGGAAACTGGAGGAGATACAAGCGGATTACCCCTACAGAAGCCTCCGTTGGAGTGACAAATGGTGCTGCTCTTTCTTTGGTATTCTCTGTTACTGATCGTAATGCAGTAGATAACACGGACAATGAGAGTGATAGTGCTTTAGAAGAAGTGAACAACTGCTACACAGAGGCGCTGGATGCAGAAAAGAGTAATCCCGATTGTGAGTTCTTCGATTATGAGAGCGGATATGGAGAAGACACGATTGACTTAACGGCTGAACCAACGAATCGAAGAACATACCGTTTACGAGAGTTTTGTGTCACTCGTTGGTTTAGTGCGTGGCTTGTTATGCATCGCTTCTACTGCCTCTTTGATGCTCTTCGTCATCTGGCAACGGAAATGACTTCTGATGCCACTCTGTACAGGGGAGAGAAGAGAGATAAGTTCATCAAAGTCATGGAAGACCTCAACCCAGATGTGATCAGCCGCGCATTGCACTATTTGTACCCGATAGTTCAAGGAATTAACTACTGTCAGAAGGATTCGACACTGCAGATGGATATATCGCCTATGATGGATCATCTTCAGCAATTCTACCGCCTGCATTCCCTCTACGACGGTGCCAACCCGTTGGATGTTATCTTCCCACTACCAAGGGAGACTGTGTTGAAGATCTTCGCTTCCAGAACGAAGCTCTTTCACAGCATCCCAGAGTCGCTACGTGGTTTCTTCTACGATGATTACATAAAGAAGCATGGAGTTGTGGACAAACATGATCCATGCTTTCAGGAGTATGTTCAGAACATCTGCTTCAGTATCAGTGTTCTGGCATTCTCTTCTGAAGCGCTACCAAAAGACTTGGTAGCAGAGATCAAGCAGTGTCCGGGGAGAATCATGCAAGAAGTGACTGGGTTTCTAACGAACCAATATCGACTCAATCTTCACAGCTTTATGGAGTACACTTCAACTATTTATCCCCTTCTGTACAAGATCTACCAGTTCTTTTTCTCTCAGCCGGCATCTTCTGCTTCTGTCGAGAGATCTTTTTCTGTACAGAATTCCTTCCTTACCCCGTCGCGTAATAGGCTTATGCCTGGACACGTGAAAATGATGTTGTTCATCAAGATGAACTACAAGATGGCGAAGAAGAATGGTTGGGAGAGAGAACTGCTGGACTATATGAACGCAGAGGATAGTGGTTCCCAGGGTCAGAAATAGCATCTGCATCGTCTATGGAAGCAACAAAGAAAATGGTAGTGAGTTATTATTGTTTGTTGTAGTACACATGAAGAGATAACAGTATTGCAACAAATAGGCCATATTATTGGCAATAGGCATTGCGGCTTGCCGCAATGCGGCTCACTTTAATAGGTTTTGCGGCTTGCGGCTACTATGGATGAAAAGCCGCAAAAAGCACAACCCTGGTTCTTCCTCACCAAGAAGTCCTCCGTTTCTAAGAAGGCGACGAAGTGAGTATTGTAATTATATAGTGTGTTCGTGTTTTCATCAGACGCTTTCTTTCTTCATCAAACCCTCCAATACAACTCCTCTCCACGCAACTACTCAAGAAACACCACACTACCACTCAAGAAACCACACAACACTCGATTACCAACAAACAACAAACAACTTCAACACAAACGAGGACGCAAACGCATCATTCCCACCCCTCACCGCATACTCCTCCGTCAACACTGCCGTTAAGAACCCCCTCAAAGGAACCAAAAGGATATGAAGCCGACTCAAATCGCCGACCGTCTTCACCTTCCCACTTCGCTTGATACGATTCACGAAGTCCTCCACCTCGGGAAAGGCGAACAGCGACAGGTGGAGCTACGCTTCACACGATTTGACCAACCCAACATCCCTCCCCGCCAGCGACGCAGCGATCCACTGCAGCAGCGCCTTTAGATACGCGTTCCCGTGGAACACGCCACAGCCCCACTCGCCAGAGGAAATGACGTCCTTCGCTGCCATCGAGAAGCCGCAGAACGCCTTGTTGATCTCTCGCAGCATCAACGCCTCCCGAAACTGCACGTCCCTGTCGTCCAGGCACAGCGCGTCCATCGCGATCACCTGCGCAGGCTGTGAATCGCTAGCCATCACGCCCACGCAACACGCCCACTAGCCCAACGCACCGGCGTAGCGCAGCGTGTGACTGAAGCCGCTGTACTTGCCCACACGGACACATCCAATCACGGAGATGGCTTCCAAATCCTCCATCGGCGAGCATACGTATCGCGCCAAGCAGCACTCCGGGAACAAACAACATAGCAACTGCTCCTGCGTGCCGTAGGCAGTGAAACAGCCGTGGAAGGCGTACATGTTGGCGAAGTCCACATACACACCGCTCGGATAGTCTTCCAGCTTTGTCTCTGACGAGAGTGTAATCACCCTCAGGGGAACAGTCGACTGTTTGAGAGAATCAGCGGTGAACGGACGAGACACTTTGGACTTGCGAATGATCAAGTCATCCATGGGCATTCTTCCCTCCGCCATGCGGTTCAAGTACTCTTCCACGAAGAGGAACTTCTCAACGCCCTATGCGTGAAAGGAATATACACTGCTCACACTGTCCTGCAGATCCACAAAACTGCGCTGGTTCTCTCCAAAGGGGTAGATTCCCAACGTCAAGCAACACATGAGCTGCACCGCTTCTTCTCGCGAATAAACAATGTCTTTACATTCACCCTAAGGATTACAATGGATTCAATGCAATACATTCCCAATACAATCCTTCCTCGTGTAAAGGGGACTACAGAGGCATCGTTTCGCCATTTTCAAGATGAAGGGGACATCCGCTGATCATGATCCTATCCAGAAAAGGCAGATACTCTGAAAGAAACGCGTCTTCACATGCGCGTAACGCTCGTTCTCGAATATCGCGCTCAAGGAGCGCAACGAGTGTGTACTCCCCGTTAGCACACGCAATAGTTCCTAACCTATAAGGATACCCACTTCCGGGAATACGCGGTATTCGGAGAGGGTGTGGGGTGTATTCGACAGCGCTTGGATGATGTGATTCATGGCGAAATCGGAGCGCGTCTTAAAGAGAAACTGAGCGGCGAATCGTGATTCGAAGCGAAGTATATTCGCGTTGGTAGTCGTGTATGATTCAGTGTGACGTGCTATTGAAATAACGTGAATAACAAAGCGCGAGCATCCACAGAGAGTAATTTGAAATGGCTAACAGACAAAACAACAATAGAGTGAACAGAAGAAACGGCCGTGGTAATGCGTGGAGACAGGAGTATGTTGATTACGTTGCTGAGCTCTTCTCTGTCAGGCGGAGGAAGCTTGGGTACGCCAACGAATGTCAAAACAGCACGCAACGTAATCACCAGCATCGTGTAGGAGATAACTCACGACGCATCTCCACGAAGGCGGGCGACATATCGCTGACGGAATAGTTCCCATTGCTCCTAAATGTAATGCGCACCGTTGCTGCACTCCAGCAAGAACATTCGACTCGTTTCTGCAAGCAATGCGTAATCACATATAGAGAGCATGCCACAATCTCTACAAGGAGAGAACCCAACGGACTCGAAGAGCGGTACTTCCTTGGGGAGATGCTGTACGCGTACTATCATACTGGAATGAGTGGGGTTATGAATCATGAGCCAGTGAATGAAAGACTGGAGGATGTCATATACAACGGCGAGTGCTCACACAGAGGATGGTGGTGTCCGGGAGTTCGTGCAGCAAGAGACAGAAAACCCTCAGCTTTTGGACTCATTCGAGATGGAGACGACTCCAACGACGGTATTGGAGACGACGAGATGAAAGAAAACCAGTCAGGCGACGATCTTCAGCCGCAGCCGCGTGATTCGACATAGTCGGAGGGGATGACGCGCTACCGCATACAGAGACCGCTCAACCATCGGTATGATGGTGGAGGCGGAGAGAGAGTGGCTAGAGCGCGACCGCATCAACCATAAGCAGCAGGAGTTCAATAACCGATTGGAGCTTCTATTTGACGGTCTGCAATATACGCTGCACCAGATTAGTCAGAAGCAACAGAGGGTCGGCATTGGAGGAATGCAAACTTCGATTTCATGAGATCATTGCTTGAAATGAAATAAGAATGATGATTTATGGGGTAATCATCTTGAAACGATGCGTTTAATCCAGAACACAGCGAGAGCTCTCTGAGTTATTTGATATCACACAACCACTTCAACCACACGATTCCACTCCAGATACCCACCATCCAAGAGCGGATTTCACAATAACTCAACTACATATGCGAGCAAACCCAGCACTTCCTTCATTCCCTTTCCTACTTGCTCTACTGCAGTACGACGCTATACAATACCCCAAGCCCCTCTTCCATTCACACATAACCACTCGAAAGCACCTCCTAAGCAAAAATCGCTGAAATGCTCCACGCATCCTGATCTTCCCACATAAAGCGCCACACAGAACCTAGACCACCCTTCTCCCTCCATCGAGAAGGATAACACCCTCATCTCCACACAATCCTCTCCAACACATCCAAAACCTCCCTAACCATTACACTTCGCTCCACACACCACCTAACGTCAATACGCAATTCCATACTCACATTCATTCTTCAAATCTGACGGATTCTCAAAGCGCGTCCCTTCCGACGAATTCCATTTCTCCTCTCTTCAGATCATAACACCACCAATGCAAGCAACAACACAACCACTCGAAAGCAACAACAAACAGAGCAACTCTTGAAGTTATACGCATTACACCTTCACAGCCTTCGTCGACGTCTTCTTCGCAGCACCCTTCTTGCTCGCGGTACTCTTTCCACCCTTGCCCTTCACGCCGCCAACAGCCTTCGCCTTGCGCGATCTCATGAGGATCAGAACCACCGCCGCAATCACAATAATCACCACAAACACCAGCAGCACAATACCGAAGATCGGCATGCAGAAGCCGCTCGCCTTCTGCCACTCACCGTTCTTCTTGCCCAGCACGCACGCTCTCGTCTGCGTGCCCACATAACTACCCTGCATGGCGCACTGGTACACAGCCACCTCGCCCACAGGAGTACGCTCGAACACACCCTCGGGCAAGCAGTAGCCCTTGCGCACCGAAATCGTGATCTCCACGAACACCTCGCCCTTCGGGTTCTTGCCACGCACCGTGAACGTCTTGGAATCCATCGTCGCCTGGGGCAGACCCGTGATCTCACCCGTCGTGGGGTTCAGCGAGAAGCCCTCGGGCAGCGGCGTGCTGTCCTGCATGAAGAACTCCGTGATGATGTTTCTATATGAAGGCACGCCGCTCGTCACCTCCGTGCCCAGGATAAACTCCATATTCATTCTCGAGTACGACAGACGCGACGGCAGCTTATACTCGCACTTGTCCGTCTGCACCTCGCCCAGCTGACCGTTCGTGCATTGTCTGTACGAGTAGCCTCTGAAGCCCTCAGGGCAAGTGGAGGGAGAAATCTCGCCCTCGCCCACGGCAGGATACTCGCCCACAGCGGGACATGCGCCACTGCCGCTCGGCTTGCAGTACTGCATCACATACGCGTTCGTCCTCACCGTGCTCGACGCCGTGGCGTCCACTACGAAGCGGAAGAGTCTGAAGCCAGCAATACCCACCGGCATCGACCACGCCGAGCGCTCTCTGTCCTTCGTCGCCACGTTCGTCACCGCCAGCGCGCTGATCTGCTCGTCGTTCGTACTGAAGCGCGCGTAGATGGAGAAGGAGTAGCCCGTCACGGCAGTATTCGTCTGGAGCGCGAAGCTGTTGAACTTGGAACCCTCCAGGTTCTCCACCGTCCAGGAGAGGAAGGAGCCCACCGTGTTGGGGATGTAGCCGTAGGTCGTGGGGTTCAGGTCCAGCAGGTCCTCCTTCTTACAACTTGTCACCGTGCTGCTGTCAATCTCGGAGTATGTGTCCACCACGATCGAGCACTCGTTCACACCGAAGATACCCGTCGCATCGAACACCAGCGCGCTCTGACCGGCAGCGCGGTGGATCTCGAAGGCGATCACGTTCTTGCCTGTTACGGCGCCCGAGGTGGAGAGGATGATGTGGAACTTGGAGAACAGTGAAGCGTCATGCACCGTCATCGCCTCCACGTTCTCGTCGAAGCCGTCCTCCAGGTTGAAGCGCGCCACGATGCGACCGTTGAAGTACGCCGCCACGCCACCCGTGTACTTCATGCGTACATTCAGCACATGGTAGTCGTCCAGCGAAGGAATGTTCACCTCGTGTCTCACGTACGCCGTCGTGCCTATGTGGTTAGCCATCTCCGCAGCCTTCTTTGTCTCCCATGCGGAGTCATCGAAGCTCACCGCGCTCCAGTTGTCTGCCACAGCCTCGCCTGTGTTGAGCACCTTCCAATCCGAGTACTCGATCTGGAACGGAAGGAGAGAAGAGAACATGGTGGAGATCGAAGGCGTCTTGTCGGGCATCTGACCCATGTCGAAGATCATCTCGCCCAAATCGATCGTCATGTACCACCCGGCGGGGTTCACCCAACCGTCATTGGCGGAGTCGTACAGCTCTAGCGTATAGATGTTGTTCAGAATACAGAAGTCCGCGTAGTTCAGACCGCTCTGCACCGTGAAGCCCGTGTTCTGGTAGACAATCTGACCGCTCGTGCCCTTGCCCGAGAACAGCTTGTACGAGCCCTCCGAAGGCCAGGAATCCAGACGCGCCACCAGCGTGATGAACGATCTGTCGCCCGTGCAGTAACCCACAGCGAGGTTGACCGTGAAGGTCTTCGAGCCGCCGTTCAGACTCTTGGCGGTAATCTGGTAATCGGCAGCGGGCGTGATGGCGCTCGCCGTGCCCGAGATCTTACCCGTGTTGGCGTCGATGGTGAGACCGGCGGGCAGCGCGGGCGTGACGGTGAAGTCGTAGTAGTAGTCCGAATTGGGGTACGTCTCGCCCATCTCGATGTCCTTGATGACGGTGATGGGCGTGGAGTACGACAGGTCGGGGATCGTTGTGGGAATCACCTCACAGGACAGGTCCAGCGTGCCGATCTTCCAGTAGCACTCGCTGGAATCGCCCGTGGCGAAGTTCTCGAAGCGGTACTGGTTCCAGGGCTTGTTGTTCTCGATCCAGATGCGCTTGTGCTCGCCCATCAGCGACCACGTCATGCCCGTCACCGTCTTCAGCGTCGTCCACTCCTCCAGATTGGTGTTGCGCGCCTTCAGCACGAACTGCTTCGGCTGCTGCGTGTCCTGCTGGTAGTGGAGGAACACCGTCACGGCGTTGATCCACTCGCGACGGTCCTTCGCGAAGGTGATGGTCCAGCTGTTGTCCACGCACGTGTTGTAGTACACGTTGTAGTTGTAGTAGTGGTTCGCGATGGACGTCGGGCTGCCGCTCATCGACGTCGCTGCCGTGGTGTAGTCGAACACGCGCGAGCTCGACGCGTCCACCAGACGCACCGCGCAGTCGAACACCGAGTTCGTCTGCGACGCCGTCTGCGCCACGATGGCGATGGCGATCGTATTCGTGCCCTCCTGCAGGTAGTTCACCGCCGGCGCCTCAGCCGTGCCCATCGTCTTCGCGGGCAGCGAAATCTGGCGGTACAGCAGATCCGTGTACGCGTTCAGACCCGTGCTGGAGGCGCTCACGTCGCCCGTCACGCCGTTGCGGAACACCTCCACGCCGTTCATGTAGATCACGCAACCGTACAGGTAGCGGAGAGAAACCACGAAACCAGCCACGTCAGTCAGCGACGACACGGTGAAGGTCGTCTTGTACAGCTGGATCTGGTTCGAGGAGGCGGGGAACGCGCCCATCGCAGCCGTGCTCCAGCCCGACGTGTCCGAACCAAACCAGTTGGCGGGCACCTCGCCCATCTTATACGACCACTGCGCGTGAGGCGCCACGGACCACGGACCGCTGATCACGCGGTCCTCGGGAAGACCCAGATTCACGTCGTAGCGGATACGTGCAATCGTCTCGTACTCATCCTGCGAGAGCATCGCGTTCACGTACATGAAGGACCCGTCGCCCCAGTACTTGTAGTTGGAGGAGGTGATGTCGATCTCGTACTTGGGACCCGTCATGCACAGCACGCTCAACTTGTCCTGGTTCGTCGGCTGGCCCGAGTTGGCAGCCACGCTCAGCACCACCTGCTGCGTCGCCATGTCCTTGATCGTGAACGCCTCGTAGTAGGGGCTGGACTTGTAGGTGCGGAGGATACTCGCCAGAGTGCCGGCGCACGACGTCACCTCCAGCGTGAAGGTGCCCTGGAAGCTCTGCATGCCCAGCGTGGAGGTCATGGTGAACGTGGTGCTCGCCAGCGGCGCCGTCGCCTTGCCCGTGATGGTGCAGGTGGCGGCGTTGAGCGACAGT
>ERZ1106948.558-NODE-558-length-15864-cov-33.226137_pt1 | contig 15864 bp, 25 predicted proteins | sample MGYA00403673_ERZ1106948 | MGnify/ENA primary metagenome ERZ1106948 (study PRJEB35170, sample SAMEA104062409) | human gut metagenome | biome: human gut; feature: human-associated habitat; material: faeces | place: Denmark | collected 2012-05-07 ...
CACGACCGCCTCCGCGACCTCCTCCACGGCCACCACGGCCACCAGAGAAGCCTCCGCGTCCACGAGATCCATCATCTACACTCCATTAGCAACAGCGAATTCCAAGGGCAGGAAAGGAGACGCGCAGGGAAATGACATACTGAAACCCATAATTCAACCTCTCTTTGGGAATCCGTCCTTGTCACCCCAACAAATAGCGCATTTCCAGGGGTGAATCAAGCAAGAAACAGGAAAAGCATCATAGTTACACAGTTCCACTCGCCTTTCTCCTCGGTGATGGTCTCTCTTCGGAGGCGGCGGCGGAATGGGCGGTGCGACGCACTCCTCGGCGATTGTCGCTTGCAGTTTCATCCGTTCGTTCCTCTCCCTCAGCTTTTCTTGCAGGTAGTCTACGGAAACGATGGGAGCGGGCTTGTCCGGTATGTGGAACGAGGGTTTCTCGATCGCTTCCGTTTCGAGTGGGGACGGGTCTTCCTTCTGGTTGCCATTTGCGATCAGGAGCAGTTGCTGGTACCACTGTTCTGTTGTCGCCTGGTCCTCGAATCGGAGGTTGTACTAGGAGTGAGACCTCGCTGCCACCTAGACCTCGCGATGCGTAACCATTTTGAGCGTGCAGTCGCCGTCGCGCTCAACCAGCATGTTTGCTCCGTCGAGAATGTTCAGAGGGTACTCTTTCTTCTCGGAGTCTTCGTCGCGGAAGATGAAGAGCCGTTTTCCGTAGATCCGGAGAAAGCGGGGAGCCCACTGCGTTTTCCCCTTCTTCTCGCAGCGTCCTTCCATCGATCTACGTCACATTTCGCACTGAACTTCCCACATGTGAAAGAAATCGTCCTCCATCTGCACCGGCTTGCTCTCCACGAAGTCTATCCGTCAGTCGCAAGAGACAATAGAACCGTTGAGAACGTGGCACAAATAGCACGACTGGTTTGCATCGAAGGCAGTGCAGTGAAAGGGGGGTTCGCCCCTACAGTTCATATCCCTCGGATTGCGAACTGCTTTGAATAGATCGTGAACTGGGGTGTTGCCACTACGTTTTGCACCACCTTCTGCACTTCCTTTCGCTGGTACGATGCAACCTGCTCTGTTAGGTCCGTTCCACACCCTACGATGCTTCCTTTCGAAGAGACTGTGATTGTGTTGAAGTGGTCGAGTGTCAGAACGAGCTAGGGTTCACAGACCCCTGCATCGCTACATCCTTCCCTCCCAGCTCCGAAACGATCCCGAACGCAATCCGATAGTCGTCCATGGTACTATTTCTTCCGTCTTCGCAATGATCCTCTGCTGCACGCCGCTGCCAAATGATTGGACGCCCCAGATTTGACAAGCGTATTGGCGGATTGTCGTGTGCCTTCGTGAATTCGATTTGTTCCTTGAACTGAAATGAAATGGAGACTGCTCCAATAGGAGGTGTGACTGTGATAGCAGTACTCAGGAAACAGTGGATACACGCGAGAAGTCGAGAATTGCTTTTCCTTTCAATGGGACCATTCGAATTTGAGCCATTCTCGGTTGTGTTCGTGCCCTTTGGATCATCCCCGTTTTCACCCCTATTTGATGGAAATTACACGTCTAATGAAGAATGAAGTACTTCCTCTTCCACATCAGCCCATTTCAGACAGGAACAAGAATCCACCATTCTTCGCATTCACCGAAAGGAGCAGTCCCATCTCCACGAAATGCGGAAACGCAGTGATTTCTCGCTCAGGAAGGGAGTATCTTCTCCTGGAGATTGGCGGCGAAAAGCATGCGATAATCGGCGATTTCTCGTGGTAACATGTCTCGTGCAGAAACCTCACTTCACTTCTTTTCACAAATGAGATCCTTTACTCTTCTTTCTTTGCTTATCATCGCTATCGCCGTCTGCGCGCCCGCGAAAGACTTCGAATTCACCGTGGAGAGCTTCTTCACCGGTTCGTGGAAGGTTCAGCGCAAGGAGCTGACGACCGGCGAGGTGGAGGAGGTGAAGGTCGGAAACGTGGAAATCTACAACGTTTCGATGAATGCCGCTGATTCTATGCTCTTCTCCTTCGTTGACGCCGCTTCCAACGAGGTGAAGGAGGAGCAGTCCTTTACGATGGCTGTTGCTGACAAGATGACCGTGAATGGTATTGCGGCCGAGGAGAAGACCAATCCCTTCCGTGGTGTGCAGTTCCATTTCCAGGTGCTCACGGCCAATTCCACCTACGTACGCGTTTGGGCTGTGAGTGAGGAATAGATCGCTTATGCCGCCAACGGTGGTTTCTCTTACGAGATCAAGGTGGATTCCAAGGATCACTTTAGCATGTCCGTTATCGCTGACGAGGGCAAGCGTCTCGTGCTGATCGATGCTGCGAGAAACCTCCCCATCCCCACCCCCTCGTGGTTCCAGAAGTACGGCAACTTCATCATGATGGGTGTGATGCTCGTCATTCAGGTCGCTTTGTGCTGTCTTCTTCATGCGTAGCTCATTACTGCTAGAATGCGCGTCCCTCCTGCGAACCAGGCTGAGGGAGAGAACCAGGAAGAGGCCAAGGAGGGTGAGAACAAGGAGAAGACCGAGTAAGGTTTGCCGAAAGGGGTATTGCGTTGTTTGTTTGAAAGGGTGGAGAGTGATTGAATAGTCACAATGTGAAGTAGTAGAATACTCATAATGAGAAGGGTTTGAGCTTGAATACTAACAATGAGAAGAGTGAGCACTTCAACACAAACACCCCAAAATACTAGCATATGCACACTAAGAAACAATTCACTGCAGCGCATTTAGGTTATGATACACGGAATCCTCCTCCTTGGGCTTTTCGTCCAGCAACTTTGCGTAATTCTTTCCTGTCGCAAAGTCAAAACGGATAGACAAGCCCTATAACGTGAACGGGAATGAGCATCGCAAACGGGAGGAACTGCCTGTCCCTTCTTCACTTCCTGCCATTCGTGCGTGGGAATGAACTCCGGTATACCGGCATTCGTATCCGACGAGGATGGATGATTCCCCTCATCGTCCTCAGAATCAACGTCCGTGATGGACCAGAGAACGTAGATGACTCCGATAACACCAAGGGACAACAGAAGCAGAGTACTCTTCTTGTCCATGAAAAACGAATGAAGAGAACGGCACGACCTCGTCACTCTGTGCTGGAATACGCAAGAATCATCGAGTGGAATGGTGAATGCGCGATGACGGCCAAAACGGTGTGCAAGAAAGAGGAGCACTCCACAAATAAGAATACAATGAAAACAAGCAATGGAGCACGGTTACTCCCAATGCTTAGGATCGTAGCTGGTAGAACGCTCTTTGGGCTGGTTCTGCTGGTAGTTGTCCCTGTAGCTGTACTCCCGGTAGTCCGCGTTGTAGTGATTGTGAGCATGTCTTTCATGTTCCCTTCTGTCTTCTTCCTGCTCCTTCCTGAACCACTGGATGCACTTATCCGCGCACATCTCACCGAAATCGAGATAGCCTACAATGAACGCAACACCGCAAAACAAACGTTCGCAATAGGAGCGGTATCTGGGATTCTGAATCGTTCCAAGGTAATTGTGCAAACTAGGACTCATCACCAAGACTCGCCTCCCACTCAATTCCGGACACTCTTCTCATAGCGGAAGCAGCCGTAGTCAAGAACACGGCATCTAGTTGTCACCAACTCCGCCCATCACGCACCGAAGGAGAGATTCAGAATGGTTCCCACCAAGAAGGTCCTCTTCTGGACCGGGGTGGTCGTAGCGTGGTTGTAAGACACAATGCCGTTCACGCGATTCAAAACGACGGGGGCAACCCTCGGTACTTGGGTTGCGGCAACAGTAGAGAGCGACGAGAGAGAATGAACAAGAGCCATTTGAAAAGAAATAATGAGAGGAGAACTACAGTTTCTCCGAAAGAAAACTCGCTAGTCCAACAAACAACGAATCCCCGCTAACACAGTTTGTGTCCAGTTCCCTTGAAGTGGTCCTCCTTTTCCTGCTTCGCAAATCGAGACTCCGAGGGTACCGACGCCGTTCTCGCTACACCGCTCTCGCGCCGAAACCCGGACGATTTCGATGGCTGTGTGGGTGTGTTCGATGCTTTGGTCAGCGAATGGCCCTCGCCCTTGAAGTAATTCCTCTTCGTCCGGAACTTGTTGAGAGAATGGCTCTCCACCTCTTCCGTCGTCGGAGACTCGTCCACGTTCTCTGCCGTACCGCCGAAGTTCATGCCACTCGCAGGAGCCGCTTCCGGAATCACCGCTTTGTTCTTGGAACTAGGTGTTACCGTGCTCTGCATTTGCTACTTTTCTCCGTACTCGATATCCACTTCCACATCGGTTTCGACAATCACCACCACATTCCTCGGTTTGCAGTCAAGTACGTCGATTTTGTATTCGGTTCCGAGGTGCTCGATCACAATGTGGTCGTTCTTTGCAACGACGGAAAAGGCCTTCAACTTGTTCTCCAAGCTAGCCATGACCGAGCCGTGAAGCAACTACATCGCTCTGGGATTGCTGAAGTCTCCGAAGGAGCCATCGCGGAAGCGGAACTTCACGAAGGACGCCTTTTCGAGGTTGATGTTGCTCACGCGAATGATCTCTCCGGGAAGAACCTGAAGCTTCCTCATCATCTACAGTCAATGCGCCGCCATACACATACCCAGCGAGGAATGTAGCACATGCCTGGAGACGCAGAAAACTCCTTCACGCTGCAGTATGTGCATTGCTTATCGAAGGAGAGCTTAAACATAAGCGGGTATTGCGCCATCGTTCCATCTAGCACTCACACACCCAACCCCATTTCGACTGATATATGTGAATGCATCTTCCGGTAAGATAACTAGGTGTGATGTCAGAGAGGAGGATGTACTCTTGTCACCGTATTCCAACTCGGGATTCTTTGTCGTGATGGGATACACGCGCAGTCGCGTGTCGTAAAGACTATGGCATCACCCACGGCACCGAATGCAACGCCGTTGTTTTGAAGAAGCTCTGGAAGATATCCAAGCCAAACTACGTGTGAAACGCTTTGCACGACGATTCACCATTGCAATGCAGGCAAAGACTCGTCTGTTTGGGAAAAAGTGTACCGAAGATGAAAGACGGACGCGGAATACGAGTCATGGAAGTGCCGTTTGTTGTCCTTCTATTCAACGTGATGCGAGAATAGCCGAAAGAAGCACTGTATTTGTGATGGGTGGAGTGTGGAGTGTTTCAGAACGCGCAATTCCTTTTCCTCGTCATACACTATCCGTACAATCGCAATTCGAGGCGATTGCGTGCTGTGCAGAAGGAGTACGCCAACAGCAAAGAAGATAGGGTGCACGAAATGGGGTCTACTCCCTGTGGTGACAACGATGCAACTGGTTTCACGTCGATGGAAGAGGAGGAATTGCGTTCAACCGAAAACGGAGAAACAGAGAAACGGGGTTTTGAAGTGTTCAAGTCTATTCTGCAGCTCTTGAAAGGTGTTGTAGGACGATTCGTAATTCGTTTCCTTAGTAATGCCACCTTCTCCTGAGCCAAGCGAAGAATGCACAGAGACGAGCCAATTTGCTAACGTCAAAGGGAATAGCGGATTATCCGAATCGACAGTATTTCCTTCTTCCACGCGCTGACGGGGTAGGAATGCGCAAAGAAGGAAGAGAGTGTGAAAACTGGAGATCTGGCAGCACAATCTGGAACCGCGACGATGCAGAAGTTCACGGGAGAGAAGCACGACGTGATTACTACGGTGGTTCATTTTCTGGAGACTCATACAGCGTACGACGCTCTTCCGCGGAGCGGGAAGGTGTCCGTGTTCAATTCGAACATGCCCATCTGTCTGGCGTTTGATTGTCTGCGGTCACAAGGTGCGTTGAGAATGCGTCGGTTATGCGTAGAAGTGGCAGAGGCAGTGATTTGGAATCACGAGAAGAACTGCTTCATCGGGATTTTTAACAGTAGCGACCTGATCAAAGCCGTGCTCATGCAAATCAACATGCATCGCCACTATCCCGATAAAGTGAACGACATCTTACTCATCAACATCAACACATATAGGGGTAGGCGCTCGCTTTCCCATTCAACGTAGAATTCCAACTGAAGAGCGAATCGAAGCAGCGACTGCTCGATTGTCAGCCCACGACGAGTCTGATCGACATTCTGCACATCATGTCCGAGTACAAGATCCGTCGTCTGCCCGTCATCGAGGTGAGTCTTGCCTGTTGGTGATGAACCCAGAACAACCAGGTGCTCGGCATTCTCACGTACAGTTCGATTCTGCACCACCTCGTCACCTCGTTCGACCAATCTGCAGCCATCTACAAGCAGACTCTTCGCGAATTGAATCTGGGCATGTACAAGGATGTGATCTCCTGTCCGTCTTCCACGTCCATCGCACAAGGTAGTCGATGCTTGATGCGTTCATCATAGCGCTGTTCACGTTGGAGAGCAAGAACATTTCATCGATTTTGGTCACCAACGAAGAAGGTCGCATGACGACCATTTTTCAACGGAGCGATATTTTCAAGCTGGATATTATGGACATGAATCTATTTGAGCAGCCGCTGTCGGCAATTCCGGCATTGGTACGTGCTGCTGCTGTGGTTGAGGTGTAGAATCAGAAGGTGCCGCACGCGCTGTGTTGCAAGCAGGACGACAATCTTCAGTATGTGTTCGACACCTTTGCTTCGACCCAGCTGCGACTCCTGGTGATTGTGGATGACCAGGATATGCCGATCGGAATCATCTCGCTGGTGGACCTACTCAATTACTTCCTCTCCTACATTTTGTAGTTGTGAGTTGTATCCTACTTGTATCTTGCTCTGTTTGCTCCAAGAAACACTTCCATTCGAGATAGGGTTCATTCGATGGCTTCGAGAGCAACGAAAAGAAACTCACCGGAGAATGAGAGATGGGCGTGGCTGGTTTCTCTTCCTCGCACTCCTCTTGAAAGGCGTCTCCCACGACTACGGTCTTCCTCTTCTCCTTCATGCTGTAGAACAGCTTCAACTCATTCATCAGTTCGGAGTGGCGAACCCGGTCCTCTTCCACCCTGCTTTCTCTCTCCCTCTCTTTCCTCTTCTCCGGAACCACGCCCTGGAATATGTACATCACATCTCCTTCCTCTTGCCTCTCTGTCTTCACCTCCTCGCACGCCTCTTGGAGTACATCGTCATCAATCGGATTCACCTTCACCTCCTCCTTCTTCTCCTCAAATGAAAGACAGCACGACTGCACGTTCCTGCACAACAACCGTAGATGCGGATTGTTCTTCAGCTCCTCCTCCGACGCGTTCAACACGAAGAGATATGCCGACTCCAGCGCGTGCAACAACGCCTCTCGATTCGACGCGGAAGCACAACGAGCGTCTTGCGGATGAGTGGTCACCCATTCTTGAATGGAGGGAATGGGAGGAAGACGCAGTGTTGTGTCGAATGACTCCAGCATCCGTAGATCGTTGTATAGGAGCGAAGTGACGACGACGAGTTGGAACGAATGACGCAACAGCTGGCTCCACCCATCCAGGGAAGCGAGAAGGAGCGAATCATCACTCATGGAGAGAAGGGTCTCCGACGAATGCAGCAGGGACTGAGCATCTGAAGAGAATTGCTGCTCCACTTGTTCTGTAACGAAAGCAGGAGAGTACAGAGAAGACGGAGTGAGTCCATTCAACTCTTCCACCGATACGTGTTGCGCCTCCAGCACCGGTTTCAGTGTCTTGAATAGAGAATGAAAGGCAGATAGCACTTGCTTTCTTCGCGGTAGCTCCGAAAATGGATAGGCTTGCACGATTCCGTTGCAATCACGACGATTCCTTTGTGTGTTGTAATCGTTGAACTCGATCCGAGAGACCGGAGGCATTACGGCGGACACCATCAAACCCCTCCGAACCGCTTCGCATTTCCTGACATAATCAATCTGCTTTTGAAGGGACGACTAGTGGTGAAGCTGGGTAGCAACGCAAACCAGACAGGCAGCGAGGCGATCGCAAACGGAACGTGCCCGTTCCATCGTTTGACTATTTGATTCCATATTCAGCGGCAGTTTTCCATTTGCCAGCTTTTGAAACGATTCCAACCGGCATCGGAAGAACAAATCCCACGACTCCAATTCTTTTATAACCTGACGAGCCGGAACAACCTATCGATAAGCAAACGCTCGGAAACGAACACTCCTGCCCTCCTTTCCATACCACGATGTATCCTTCTGAACGGGTTCACAAACTGAAAGTCCACTCCAAATTGACTTTATCCCTTGTGAGGGGGAAAGATCCTCATTATCTCTCCAAAACGAAGACACGGCCTGTTCGCTGTCCGTCTCACTAATACGAGTGTTTTCATGCAGACTCATGACCCTTCTCAAGAAAACACTAGCGCGTCCCACTCTGCACCCACCCCTGGATTTGGAGGAGAGGGAAGTACTAGAAGACACATTGGATAGGGACCCATGAAGGGGAATGGAAGAGTAAATCAAGCAAGAGGAAAACGGGAGGAATGCGAAATGATTGGACGCACGGGTCTGGGTTGTGTTCATAAGTTGGTGTTTTGTCTTCTTTGTGTTTTGCGCCGCGAAACAGCATGAATAATTATCGCGACCCCACTGGAACGGGAGGATGAATCCGAACGAGCCCGTTCAATTGAGGATATGCAAAACCTGTGGCTTGGAGAAGACGATTGACCATTTTGTCAGTCTGTACACCGACACCATCACAAACAACTGTGATTTTTGCAGATGTCGGCAACGACAGCAGTACAAGGGTTGGTTTCGTGTTGCCATTCCTCACAACTAGAAATGCAGCTTCGGAAACGACTTGCCAAGAAGCGCATATCGTCACAGCAAATAAAGAGCGAGAAACTGATGCCCGCCTCTGGAATGCCCATGCTGAACAATGCGAATGGACTTGAAGGTGGGATCCATACGTTACCCCCTCTCTCTGAGAGTGGAGCCTATCTATCTGCTTCTCCGTTGGTTTCTGGCGCTTCATCACCTGATGCAAACCCACTCGGGAGTGTTTTCAACCCGTCCATTATTCCACGTAGTAAGTGGGTCTTGCTTCAGAAGGGATCGGAGAATGGGACTGCTTTCAAAGCGAAACTCATCCGCTATGGCGTGAATAGCGTAGTTGATTCTATCGTAATTGATACAAATACTGTACTATTGTGAGTTTGTTGCAACAACAGTCATTAGCACTTACAGCGCATAACCATATAATACAAGACGCACAACACAACGACGAGACACAGATTCAACACGAACCCTATTCGTCAACCCTCCACTCTACTCTCACAAGCCACGATCATCATCCTCTGTGACGTCGGTGCCCTCTTTTGGATGTGTTGAACATACTGGATGGGTTCTATCTTCTCTTCGGATGTCCGTGTGAGAGGCACGGAAGGCGTTTCTCCCTTCTCGATGGATTGTTGCGTGATGGGAATTGCCGTGTTCTCGTGGGGTTGGCTTTGTTGAGTTGTTTCCCTGGTGTGTTGTTCATTGTTCACTTCCTTGTTCACTTCCTTGTTCACTTCACTCTTCATCTCACTCATTCCTCCACTCATTCCTCCAGTTTTCACTTCAGCTTTCACTTCACTCTTCACTTCACTCATTCCTCCACTCTTCACTTCACTCATTCCTCCACTCTTCATCTCACCCTTCACTTCACTCTTCACTTCACTCACAGTCACCGGCTTCGCCGTCCTCAACGCACTCTGCTTCTCCACAACCCCCTTTCCCGCAGAATTCACAAGACTCGCCTTCAACCGATTCTGCAACCGAGGTCGAAACGGCTTTGTGATGTCCTTGTGATCTTGCGTCTGAATCCCCTTCTTCGCCCCACACTGCCGTCAAGAACACTTCTCTATCAACCCAAGGATATGTTAGCTTGCGCAATGCCCCACTGCTTGTTCTTCAGATCGAAAACGGCGTTCTGGTCTTGGAGGATGTTGTTGCCAATTACGGTACTGGGGTCGCTATATACCCCCATACACCACACTCGGCTCTCCACCTCGTACATGTAGTGATGACCCTTAACCGTATAGGGACAGCCGGAAGAGAGGGTAATGTAGAGAGTCGGGAATAGGGACACATCCTCGCGGTTCTCGATGCGGTAGCAATCGTGTTCCTACTCCTCAACCGCGCTACCATCGCCCACTCGGAATCGCTTCACAGATGGAATGGTCTTGTGCGCCTTGACTAGCGCCTCCTTGAATGCGGTCGTGAACGCCTGGACGAATGTGCGGTACTCCGAACTCACGAGATAGGTGAAGGTGGTGCCCGAATCGATCATCACGCCACCCTTGTCGTTCCACCGATCGATCTTCAAGAATGCGCGCTGCGCGCCGAAATACACGGAAGAGAAGGCAATCCGGTAATAGCGGTTCAGCGATGAAAAGGGGGTGAAACACATCTTGGTGATGTCGTTCTCGGAATCGTAGCCCCCGAGAATCATATAGCCTCCGCCTTCAACAAAACAAAAGCTGAACGCCTCTTGGAGCGAATTCTCCGGATTCGCCTTCTGGAGGGATTCAAACTGGTTCTGGAAACGGCCAATGAAGGACATCTCTACGCGTGAACATGCAACGGGAAAATGACCGCGAGGAGCCAATCCGATAATACCGTCTGCCAGCTGCTGCTGGAACAGTCCGTGCATCGTGTGAGAGCAACCGAACTCATGCTGGATGCCGTAGTGCGAAAAGGAGGCTGCACTGCTCGCGGGGACGTGCTCGTCAGTCTCAATGTTGCCGCCCAGCCACACAGTGTCCCAGTACAGAGGTCCACTCATGCTGCTTCCTTCGAGATAGGACTACACGCTCATCCGAGTCGATGACGCAAACTTGAGAGAAGTGACACTGATTGTTTCGGCATACCATGCACTTCCCCTTGTACGTCTCTTCGTTGCACGCCACAGGGTAATGTGAAGAAACACGGAAGCAGCGCAAGCAAGGATATTCGAATCGTCTTGGAAAGTAAGGGATTGAACGGCGCATTCTGGTGCACTCCGCAGGTCGTACAACTACGAGGGAAACGGAATCAACAGAACGAACGTGGAGCATGGAAAGGACAAAATGCTGCTTCCCGTGTCCAAGATTACGGTTTGCCTCTGGGGCGGGTTTCCCACATAGACCAAGGAGTAGAAATAGCTATGCGTGAGCGCAAAACGAATGACCAACCCCAGTCCTTTTGAATCGCCATACGTGGGAAAGAGAGACAAGTAATCATGCAATCGCCGCCCCTCCCGATAGCTGTTCACTGATGCGTTCAACTGCTTCCAGTACACAGGAACCTTATACAATGGCCGAGAACGGCCCACACCAAAGAAGAAGCACAGAACACATGCAAAGAGCCAAATTCTCATTTCCATGACGAAGGGACTGCGGTGCACTCAATCCGAAATGCAGAGCGGCTCTATATGCGAATCGGACGAGAGAAGCCGGAATCCGGGCCTATTTCTCGCACTGCCGAGCTTCCTATTCCGGAATTGATGGAATCGTCCCTAATTTCCCCTTCTTCTCCGTGGATGCCGATTGTCTCAGCGAGGCAGCTGGGGAAGATATACTCCAAGGTTGCTGCGGTGAAGCCTCGATTGCTCGGAGTCGATGTGGGCACGATGAACGTGGGCTTGGCCCTGTCGGACCCTTCTCTGTCCGTCGCGGTTCCACTGACAACGCTGAAACGGTCTGACTGTGCTCCGCTGTCGTGTTTCGTGAGTGTGTAGGCTCGTTGGACTCAAAACAGAACCCCTTGGTCCGTATTCTCCGCGAGAACAGGGTCTTCGCTATGGTTTTGTGATTTGGGCTGCGTCGATCGTAGATCGTTGGTTTCCCCTATTTGCTGAACGACGAAGAATCTCTGCAGTGCGAGGACGTGAAACTGTTTGTACACTCGTTCGAAAGGAGTACGAGTGCGATCGTGCCCATCGTACTCCATAACGAGGCGTACACGACGCAGTTCGCCATGGAGCCGTACGCGAACCGAAAGAAACGGGACTGGAACCGCGGGCTGCAGAGAAAGGACAAGGGGGCGGCAGCGGTGATTCTCCAGGAGTTCTTGGACTACTACAACCCGAAGAGCGTAGAGAATTGAGTTTCTGCGTTCCCTCCCTTCGATTCCTTTCGTGTCATTTATCGGCGCTTTCGGACGCCGTCGTTTATGCTTTGTAATCTATGTGACCGTGTTTGTTATTCTGCAGACGGTGGGGATAAACGCGGACTCGAAGTCCCACTGAAACGCCCAAATTGAAATGCATCATCATGTTCAGAAGAATACACGCTCAGTTGGACGATTCGAGTTAGGCTCAGTCTTCTACCGGAAAGGTCTTCTTCATTTGGCTTGCTTCACTATTTTTCTTTATCCTCTGCAAGGGTTGGATCGACATGGAGTTCCGCAGCGACGAGCAAATCGACGCAGAACCGACGAAGGGGAGCAACGACGCGTATTCCAACAGTCATCCCGAGTGTCCGAACTGCTACAATCTGATGAACGAAATCATGGAACTGAGAATGGAGCTCGGGCGGTTGGAGGAGACGGAGAAGAAGAGAAAGAAGAACTTTACGATTGCTCCCACGATGTACACGTTCTATCGAAACGGGCTTGCGAAACGTCATTTAGCAAGGTGCCTTCTTCTCTTCGGTGTGACGCATAGAGCGGCGAGCATGACTTCTTCCGACATCCTGTCTTCTGCCGACGATAGCAACGATACGAGCTATTTGGAGAACATGATCCTCCAGTGCTCCTACCCGCTGCCCAATCCGTTCTTTAGCACGGCTGACTTTGTGAATCAGTACCTGTTCATGTGCAACGAAGTGTGTACGCCCCTATTCTCCTGCTTGACTGTAGGCCACATCCTCGCGTCAGAACCGCGTCTGCTTCGTCTGAAGTCACCCGCTTACGTGTTCGGCGATTTCCACGGAAACATGCCCGATCTCCTGGCATTTGCTCGCACGATGTGGCCCCTTGGCATCCACCTGACTCCGGGAACATTCTTGTTCCTTGGAGATTACGTGGATCGAGGCATGTTCGGAATCGAAGTTCTTTGCTATCTATTTGCGCAGAAAATCATGCTTCCCGAGAAGGTATTCTTGCTGCGAGGGAACCATGAAGTGAAAGTGGTGAACGTCGGACTTCGGCGCGAGTGTCACATCTAGGGCTGTGATCATTATTATGGGAACCGCTGTCTTCTCGGCCAGCTCAAGGAGCGTTTTGAAGAAGATATCGCCTACATGGTGGGAATCGCGTAATGCGCCTGACCCGTAGCTGTGGGAGGAGACAAACCGCGTGTTCAACTACCTCCCGCTCGCCGCCACCATCGATGATGTGATCTTCTGTGTTCACGGCGGAATTCCCCGTCCGATCGACGGGTCGTCCTCCGCCTCCATCTCCATCATCAACCAAATCCCCACGCCCTACGAGCTGCTCCCCACGCAGCGCCCCGACGAGAACCTCATCATCAAGCAACTCGTCACCGACCTACTCTGGTCCGACCCGGCGCGGAGTCAGCAGGAGGGGCATCTCGACCCCAACGGATTCGGGCAGGGCGAGCGCGGGACGGGCGCAGTGTGCTACGGGCAGAAGGCGATCGAGGAGTTCATTTTCAACAACGAATTGTCGCACATTCTGAGGGCACATGAACCGACGGCGAGCGGCGTGTCGGTCCGGAAGGGGGCGAAGGTGATCACCATCTTCAGCACGTCGAAGGACCACAACTGCCAGAATGCGTTTTGCGGGTGCATTCTGGTGGACGGAGAGAACATCATTGCCATTAATCATCCGGATGGCACGCTGAATGACGGTAGGACTTGGGTGACACGGTTAGGCGTAGAGCAGGTGTTTGCCGTCGAGAACAGCGCACAGGCTTCCCTTTAGGTGAAGTACTTTTACTTGTTTCTTTAGTCTTTTGTTTCTTGGCTGAAATGAGCGCGAACGAGGGACTACAGAAGAAGGAACAGAAGCGCGAACCCATCGAGCCCATTGCTCCCGAACTGGGGTATTGGCTTGCGTATCCTCCCTCATTCTGTAGTATCAACTACGCGTCATCTCCACTTCTGGAATATGCATATCCGCCGATAAATGAAACCATCGTAAAGAACATCACAAACGGTGCCATCTTTTTCATTCGCAATGATGCGTAGCTATTATCGCCGTGCCAAAGTTGTATACCCAAGTGTTGCATCTTATGAACAAGATGAACTTGCCTCCGCCCTTTGGTCCTCTGCGGAAACGACCCGCAATGCATCAGGGTGGGTATGTGCAGCAGAAAGACGCAGTCAAGTTCTATGGCGAGAGTCAGATCAAGGGCAAGATGGAGGAGGAAGAGGAGGAAGAGGAGAACGAGTACGAGGAGAAACGACCGAAGACCGAAGTTAATACGCCCTCTTTCATTCCCTTCACCAAGACCGTCTCCGTCCAGGCTCCTCAACCGTCTCAAGGGGTCGATACGGCTCCGTCCAATACGGCGAAGATCGTTTCTGTTGAAAAGAAGGAGATCAAGAGCATGTTCATCACTCCGTCCGCTGTGCGCACTTGCCTCTCTCGTCAGGACATCTTGAAGCACCGAATCAGCAAGGAAGAAATGACCCAGCAGAAGGCGTTCGCCAACTACAGTTATGGCGAGCCGAGCTGCAAGCTCTATCTTCGCAACATGGTGAAGGACGTGACGACGGACGATATTCTGAAGCTGTTTGGGTGCTTCTTTGACAACGATGATCAGGCAAAGGAGTACTGTCTCTGCATTCCGCTCATCTGTAGGAGTCTGGAAATCCGTGTGATGGAAGGAAGGATGAAGGGTCAGGCGTTCGTCACGTTCCCCTCCGTGGAATTGGCAAGAGAGGCGCTCACCACGGTAAACGGGTATCTTCTGCGAGACAAGCCGATCGTTGTTGTAGGTCAGGTGGATGGAATTGACATGTAGTGCTTCGGCAAGCAGAGTTGATACCTCGTGTTTTGTATTCTATTTCCGCGTGTTTGTTGCGACTCTCCTTCCTCCGCTTTTGATGGTTGCTCTCTGCGCCATTTCCATCGAATAACCGTTATCGCGGATTGGCTGAGTCTTCCTAAACAAACGTACAGAAATGTCCAAGAAAGGAAATAAGAAGAACAGCGAAAAGCCCGTGAAGGAGACGAAGAAGGTGGAAGAGAAGAAGGTTGCTCAGCAGCATGAAGTGGAGAAGAAGGATATTCCCGAAGCCAAGCCTTCCTGCGCCGCGGAGACGAGCTGCGATTGCAAGAGCTGCTGCAAGAGCTGCTGCTGCTGCAAAGCCTGCTGCTGCCCTCTTCGCCTGCTGTTCTGGGCTATCGTCTTGACCATCGGCTTTGTGTTCTATTTGATCGTGCGCGATGTAAGGATTCCGCGTTTCCTTGAGTATTAGGATCCTTCTGTCACTGTGGAGCTGTGCAAGACGGATATTGCTGGATGCTTCAACGGTGTTGTCAAGGTGGAGGCTGTCTTTTCTTCTCACATGTAGGCAGTGAAGCCATACACGAATCCGTACAAGATGATCGATTATCTTCGTAGTCACGGATATGTAAACTAAGCGATACCCTATCCCTCTGTTTGTTCGAACAAACTCGGCTTCATGGACTAATTCTTCTCCGGCTTCGGAGGAATGTGGTAGATAAACGGCTGCGGACACTCCACCTCCGACGGACCATCATCGCCCCTCAGATTCACGTAAGAGACAGGTCCGCCCTCCTCGTCCCTCACCACCGCAATCAGCAGCTTCATTCGCGGATCCTTCACCACCAAGCTGAAGCGCTGCGGAGGCACGCTCATCACATCCCACTGCGTCGGCGTGAGTCGTGTACCATTCTCCACCTCAAAGGACTCAGGTTCCTCCTTCTTCTCCTTCTTTTCTTCCGTTTTCACATGTCCCAGCGCACGCTCCAGCGTCTTCGTGCTGTGCTGCTCCTGGAAGCTGAACGTCACGTCGCTCTTCTTCTTCTCCTTGCCCTC
>ERZ1106948.559-NODE-559-length-15826-cov-32.665716_pt1 | contig 15826 bp, 26 predicted proteins | sample MGYA00403673_ERZ1106948 | MGnify/ENA primary metagenome ERZ1106948 (study PRJEB35170, sample SAMEA104062409) | human gut metagenome | biome: human gut; feature: human-associated habitat; material: faeces | place: Denmark | collected 2012-05-07 ...
GCGGTGAAGAGCCCTGAGGAGAAGAGCATGTGGTAATTTATGTGGGTTTCGCTTGTTTGTTTCAGTTACTTTGTTTTGGCGATTTGGATGCAGAAGAGGGAGGCGTATGTGGGGATCGACTTAGGAACGACAAACTGCGTAGTGTCCTACTATACTTCGGACAAACGAACGGATACGATTCATATCGCCAACAGCGTTCTGGTTCGTTCGGCAATCGACTTCCTAGAGAATGGGAAGATGGTCGTTGGGGATATGGCGCTAAGGAACGCGAAAGACCTGGTTTCCGGGAATGTGGTGTTAAATGCGAAGCGAGTTATCGGAAAGAAGATAAACAGCGTGGTTGTGAACAGAGTGAAGGAGAGTTGCCGAGCAGAAGTGGTTGCGGATGATATGGGTTACGCGGCGTTCGCGATCCCGCATCTCCACCGGGTCGTGAAACCAGAAGAGGTGAGTGCCCACCTGTTGAACTACCTGTACACGAATGCCACAAGGCAGTTGCAGGACTACGTAATCAAGGGAGTGGTTATCACGGTGCCTGCTTCGTTCGATTCCGATCAACGGTTCGCAACCATGAGGGCGATCCGGATGTCGGAGCTGCCAAAGAACACCTCACTCCTCTCCGAGCCCACTGCGGCAGCCATTTCCCACGGCGTGTTGGAGCTCAACTATGACATGAACATCCTCGTGTACGATCTCGGAGGCGGCACGTTCGATGTCTCCGTCATGAGCATCAGTCATGGAAGAGTTTTCAGGGTGATCGCTACGGACGGTATTTGCGGAATCGGTGGCGAGGACTTCGACGTGAGCATTCTGAACGCGCTAATGAACCAATACACCTCTAAGAACCCTGATGAGTCTCTTCTCCCAGAGAGTGTCCACGAGAAGACAGACGAAGTGTTTCAGAAGTGCAAATCCAAGTTGTTGGAGCAGTGTCGAATCGCCAAGGAAGAGCTCTCCTATGGCGGCAACGACTCCGTGGACATCGATTTATCAGAATATTTCGACGGTGGGTGGAACGATGAGAGTGATGATCCTGACGATTACTCTGGACTCGTTGAGTCCTTCACGTTTTCGCTCACCCGAGAGGTGTTCGAGGCGTTAATCGAGCGAAGCATCGACAGGACAATCCGCAATGTGCAGAAGTGTCTGGACATGGCGAATCTCACCCCCAACTCCATTCATCGGGTGATTCTTGTGGGCGGCTCCAGTCGCATTCCCCTCATCCGAAAGAAGTTGGCTGCTCTGTTCCCGTTAGACCGAATCATTCTCTCAGACCCCGACACGTGTGTGTCGAAAGGCGCTGCGTACTACGGCGCGGCACGGGACAAGGTAGTCGACATCTCTGTGGAGGACTGCATCGCGCGGTATAGCTACTACACGATGGTGAAGGAGCACAAGCAGATTGTGTTCGATCCCATCATTACCAAAGGAACTGTATTGCCGTCCACGAACACGAAGAGGTATGTACTCAGGAATGCGTACTGCATGGAGGACACCGTGTTTTGTGGAGAGGAACCCAAGCAGGAATCGTGTGAAGTGCTCGCAACCATCTCGTGTTCACGGATTCCACTTACAAACGGAAAGGCAGTCCTCTCGTATTCGTTTAAACTGGCAAAGGATGGCGTTTTGTACTACTCGATTGTCGAGGAGCAGAGCAAGCAGGTGCTGGTGAGTGAGCACGTTGTGTCAAATATGGAAATGAAGAAGTCGTGTGTTTGTTGAAGCAGGTGCGACATACAATTGCTCTTCCTCGAGTTATGTTCAAAGAAGTCGTCGTCTCTGCTTCTCTGAAAGAGAATACGATCAATATTTGGGACTTGAACTCCTGTTCCAACATCTTTGAATTCAAGGACAATTATGGCATTCGAAACGGTACTGGATTATGTGGAGCATGATGAAATAGGTACTGCGCTTGTTACCATCGCCAATCACAATGACGACTACGGACTCTATCCTCACAGCATCTATTCCATCCAAGTCACTTGTCGCAGCATGCTATAAAGGATAGTCAACAAAGCCACTCATAAACACATGGAAGTACGGAAAACCCTCACCGCTGTTCCGCAACTCCACAGGAGAGAGAGTATGCAGTTCTCTTGATTCGGTATGACGCGTAGATGACATGTCTCTGCGCTTCCTCAGATGGAGTGTTCCTATTCGGAGGCAGCTTCACTGGAAAGCTGTACACTCTCTTCTACCCGCTGAGCTGTAGCTATGTATGGTGCATAAGCAGTGGCGATCTCCTCAATGTGATTGACGCGCATTACAAGGCTTTCTTCACTCCCCGCTTGTGACACATAGGGAATCACAGTCATTCGCTGTCTTCCGGACATGAGCTCGATTCTTACGGGAGGAGATGTTCGCGTGTTCTCTTGGGCTCACTCCTAGGACGGTTTGATTCGTCAGTGGAGCATGGCCGAATTGATCGGTGGGTTGGACGACGTGAACCGTCTGATCCGCCCTCTTTGGACGGCGAGCGATCATGCGCTGGGTGTCACCGATCTGGTTCTGAGCACTGGCAGTATTGCTTCGATTTCAGATTACCCGCAGTGTACCTGGTTTCGTCCAGTCTGGACAAGACCATCCGCGTGTGGAACCTCATCAGTCATCAGCTCATCAGCACCATCACCGCTCCCTCCATCCCCCGTTGTGTCCGTGCACATTCATCAACTCACTCCTAGTTGTGTCTCACCCACACGGAGAGCCGCTGCTTTGTCGGCAACTCCGATGGCTCGATTTCCATAATCGACCTCACCCATCCTCTCGACGCGAATGTGATTGCAGGCAGTGGTGAGGAAGACCACGTTACGATGAAGAGCGGCCACACGGACTCCATTACTTGGTCGATGTGCATTCTCGCGATGATGTCTAGTTTATCGATTACGGGTGATGACGGTTATCTCATCAGCGGAGGAAAGGATGGCTGCGTGTTCGTCTGGGACGCGAATAGCCTGCAGACCGTAAAGGAGTACAAAGGTGGAAACGCGTCATCAAAGGGAAAGGAAACGGGGTCGAAGGAGAAGGAGGTCCAGGATGCGAGTATTGTGTTTTTGGAAGTTATTCCGTATCCCACATTGCTATTTGAGAGTAAGACATGGAAGGGAGCGTAATGACGGGCAGATGAGAATCTTCTCTATCCACTCAAGCCTTTGAAGAAGTTCAAGATCACCAACATGAAGGCATTCGAGCCCACGATGAGCCTCCCGTCGCTGATGACGGAGACGGATGGAAAGCAGTATGTGGGATGCGAAAAGGTGCAAACAGAGCTGGGAGCCGCAATGCCTTCGACGGAACAAAAGCCGTAGTGTTCTTCAGTGATGTCCATGTCTAGGAAAGAAGAGAAGAAGACGGATTTGGAAGCAGAGAATGCAGAACTGAGAGAAATGGCGGGTTTGGACGACGAAGGGGAGTGAAGTGTAGAGAAGTGGAAGGGCATAGCGGAACGCATGTACCAGCAGATGGTGACGATGCAAGATCAGTAGTGACTCTCGTTTCCCTTTTCCGGGTTTGTTACAGAATCGGTTTTCGTTCTTCCCTCCTCCCCACTCTTTTCGATACTCGTCTCAATGCGATTCCACCTGACAAGCGTGAGGGTTAGACACCAACTCGTTGTCGATGAAACTCCGAAGAGTCCTTCAGTAAAACACAAACCGGTATGGACAAAACATTTGAGACTATTATATCGGAGCGTCGTAGCATTCGTTCGTAGGATTAGTATGCGCGCCTGATGTTCAGCTTCAATTCGACCCCTGTTCCCGACGAAGTACTATATAGAATATCACAAGACATAAATCTGTGCCCAACGGCCGGAAACATTCAAGTAAAGCGTGCTTTCTCTTTTCTGACCGTTCCAGTCATATCACGTGTATATCGTGAGAAACCCGAAGCTCATCGAAAGACTCACAAAAGCCGCAGGACAGGGATGGATACAACAGGTGGGTTGTGCCGTATTCCGTTGACGATAGGCACCCTGTGTCTTTGTGTTCTGCTGCGACTTCAAAGACCACTACTACGGAAAGCGCGGAGTGGAACTGTACAGTATTCAAGATGCGACGATCGCCCAGACTTTCGCCATCATTTCTTGCCAGAAGGAAGGACTGAGTGGGACGAGGTTGGTGCGCGGTCAATCGTAGAGTCATGTTGGGTGGGCAGTTTTGATGAGTCCGAAGTGAGCAGCATTTTGAACATCCCCAGCCACCTCCGCCCCATCGGAATGCTTCCGTGCGGTTACAGCGAAGCACCTCCTCGTCATGAGCGCTCGCGTCGCGATCTGGACGAGACCTTCACCTACTGCTAAGCGCACGTCTGTTTCTTCAACAAACACCTCCACTCGGAGTACGCGTTGCTGCGATGCTTGGGCGCAAACGAAAAGCCCTCACTCACCTTTCCTAAGAACATTTCGGAAATCCGAATCCAATCAGATGGCTATTCGTTCATTTCTCTCCACACATCCCACTTGTCGGCTTCCTAACAGGGTCTCCAACTCGCTTCTTCCATAATACGCGCAGGGCCGTTGGTTAATGAGTTGCGGTCTTTCCAGAATCCCGAAGGGCACATAGCGGCACAGGAAAGACAGCCACTCCAGCAGGAACGACCGGGTGCGCTCCACCCCCACGCGATCGCTGCCCCAGTGTTCCAGTCCGTACTCGCAGAAGGCGCGAATCATGTCCAGTCGCTCGCTCGCCGAGATGTCCCAGTTGCCTTCGGGTGAAGAGTCACTCAACGCACTACGATGCTCCTTGATCTCCGTGCACAGCCAGGGCTTGATGAGGGCGCCGCGTCCGATCATCACTCCGTCAACCGCGTGGTCGTGGAGGTGGCTCCAGTATTCCTTTTCGTCATCTGTTTGTCTCACACGTACACTCGGGTTGAACACGTCGCCGTTGCCGACGATCGTCATGCGAGGAAGGTCGCTGCGTTGGGCGAGACTGCACGTGCGAATGTAACTACGACTCACGCCACTCGCCACCACACACTCCCAGTTCGCCTTCTTCGTGTACCGGCCCTGCTTGGTGCGACCGTGAACCACCACAGCGTCGACGCGTCTCCCGTCTCGTCCTCGAAGCGCCTGCAACTGAGGAATCAGACGGTGACTCGTGTTCTCGTGGTCCCCTGTCCGTATCTTCACCACAAGGGGTACGTTCTCCAGACTGTTCAGCATCCCACGCACCACACGCTTCAAACGACCCACCTTCGTCAACAGACCCGCGCCGGCACCCGACCTCTCCACCGCGTCCATGGGGCACCCCACATTCAGGTCCACGAAGTCCACGCTCATCTCGCGACGCGCCAGCTCGCACACCGCTCTCGCCTCCTCCTCGCGGCGAACGGCGAACTGTACTCCGAACACCTTTTCGCTCGGGTGACGACGGATCAGAGCCCAGTCGGACGCCTGCGACTTGAGCAGGTTGTGCGCGAGGACCATCTCGGAGCAGGTGATGTCGGCGCCGAAATCGACGCAAATGCGGCGAAAGGGGAGGTTGCCCACGGTGGTCAATGGAGCGATGTACACCTTGTTGCGGAAATCGATGTGTGCTGGCTCACTGTCTGCGAGTGCACCGCATGGCTTATCAACTGCAGGAGTCTAGTGGTGAGAGAAAGGGAGAATCACGACATCTTCCTTCTCTCCCTGCTGGTATTCGAAAACGTATCGCCTCTTACGTAGTAGACGTGAAACGGAGGAGCAGTGATTCAGTTCGACAAAGGGCGCGATATCACTCTTCTTTCGTTCAATTGGATGGTAGTTCGTCATATCCGTATGCGACGATGACCAGCAGCAGTTCATTCCGCTCGGGCAGCAACCATGTTGTTCCTTCACTTCACAAACACAGTCATGCATACCCACACTGGACAGACCGGACCAATGTCAGGTCTGCGCTTCTTGAAAAAGGCGGCGATGTCATGTTCATTCCTGCATTTGTCACCGAAGGGACAGACCGCTCCCCTCTCAATATATCGGCACTACACTGAATTGCTAGAATAACTTGTACTAGTGTATAGTTGGATTCCGCTGTGCTCACAACACCATCGTGGGTTTCCTTCCTCCTCTTGATTCCCTTGGATTGTGCGGTTGCAGTACTTTCTAGAATGAAGCAAGAGCAACGGTTTTACGATCATCCCCATCCTTCCTCTCTCTATCAATGAATCTAGTGGATTATCCATTCGACTGTCATGCACTCTTGTTTGATTGCAACGAATCGATGATCTGGCTGGAGAGAGGAATGGAGTCCCTGTTCATGGCTCCCATTTCTATCCATCATTCGGCACGCACAGCAAAACTCCATGAAGCGATTGGACGACTCCACTTGAGAATAACTGTGCCATCGCTTTTCAACAAACAGAAGCACGCACGTTACATGGACATAGTACAGATAGTATTGCAATTGTGCAGCAGACTTCTTGCTCCTAAAAGATAGCGATGAACCGCCTTCTCGACGTAATCATAAAACTCGATGCTCATCTCGTGCTATGCTTCACACCGCATGAATACGGGATACAGCAATCGTGGACAAAACCTTGTAATACTTGCCGTCAGCGGAAATGAAACCTGGCTTCAGTGAAGACGATTCTTTCAATTGAAGGACTTCAACAACCAACTTTCCATTCTTCATCTACCCATCATAACTCCCATGCATACCGACGAAAAAACGAGAGTAGTACGACCCCTTCTCTTTCGGAATGGCGCCGATTCGGTGGAGTGGAGAATAGCTCGTCTTGGTGTTATTCACGCCGAGCGAATTCAAAATGAGAACTAAAAGGAAGGATACTTGGGAGAGAACCTGGATCATCACGTCGCACTTTAACAGCTCACAGAGCAACACTCCTCGATTGTGTGGATCGGTGTCGCATCGATGAACTGCGATAACTCCCTCATTTGGACGATCGCTCTCTCAATGGAAGGGATGACGATCTTTTCACTTGATACGAGGGAGAGCACCGGTTTCTGAGAGTACATGAAACTCTTATCGCACATCTAGGGATTTACGAGGACGTCGACCGCTACTTGATACTGGGAAGAAAGAATGCAGGAACCGATCAAGCATACATATCCGGACAGGACATAGGGCTTCTCTTCCCACTTCGTAAACGTGTAGGGATCTTCGACAGTGAAACTCGCCTTCTTCACATAGACGCGTTTCTTGTACACTTCACTATCATCGCTGCACGACTCGATTGGAGGAAAGCGCTACGGGTGATCGAGTCGATCTCTTCAGTACGGAAACGATCGAAGAAACCACAACGCGGGTACTGTCGTCGATGTCCGGAGTCGTGAGGCGGTCGACGCATTTCTCCAGTCCTTCCTTCAAGTCAACACAGACAAAGACGCAAACGTAGACACTCTTCAGATAGACTTGTGTCTTCAAAACAAATCTCTCTGCGTACACCTCCTACGTCCTAATTGTATACACAGAGAACACAACCACAGCGGGCTTCTTGCTTTCACTGTTATCCGATTTTGTTTCAGCAGGAGGATTCGAGTCCTTCCTCCTATCCTTTATCTCGGAAAACCGGATCGCCAGAATCTTCTGCAACACGCGATTCTCCTCCCGGGTTAATGGCTTGACAGTACACGAACTAGACAGTTCGTCCATTGCAATGGAGTATGGAGGAAACACGAAGCCAAAAGTGATAGACTACAATTCTTGTTCCATGACTCGCCTGATCTGGTTCACGTCGATAGTATACAGTTCTGTGTTGTCCTCGTCTGCGCCTGTTGATCGCAGTGAATCGAACAGAGGATGCTGCAGCAACGCCTACATGTCACGAAGAACAACCAAATCCACTTCGTATCGCATCCGAGACTCTCCGTTAAACTGCATCAAGCTCAGGAGAACATCTTCCAGATGGGGAATGGACTGGCAGAGAGAGCGTGCTTTCTGCAACACCGGGTCATCGCCCACTCTCCACGAATAGCGAGACACGTCCTTCTTGTACTGCTCGAACACAATCGCATCATTCTTCGTCTTCACCTCCTCCCCCGAAACAATGCCATACAACCGTTTCCACAACTACCCATCAGCCCATACACCCTCTCCGACATTGCTATCAAACACATCCTTGGAGACGCCAGTGGAGAACCAGAGCACGAGTCCCCGGTACACGGTGGTACACAACACGTTCTCCTCATCGTCCTTCAACACCTCGCGCAGCGTCGAGAACTCCCCCGAGGGCGAGCGTCGCGACCAGTACCACTTGAGCAGACGCACCAGCGCTGGCGGACACACACACTCCCTCAACACCTCTTCGTATCTGCAGTTCACACCACACACAATCCATACGGCATTCCACACAACGCGTGGAAGATGCACAAACCGACATTCCACAAATCGGCGTTTATTCCGCGCATCACTTTTCCCGCCAACAAGTACTCCGGAGGCGTGTTCTCCAGCGTCGTGTACTACTCCTCACACTTCCCGCCAACTCGCACCTGACCCAGATCGATCTCCCCCGAACACTTCCGTTCTGCCGTGCCGAAGTCGCTCAACTCCAGCGTGCAGCAACGACCGTCAACCCGAGGCATGCGGTAACGCCCCCAAGGGAGGGAAAAGAGGGGAGACGGAGAGTCGCGGAAATCGACCAGGAAATTGAGCATTTTCACGTCGTAGTGGACGATCCCCAACTAGTCGTTATTCCCGCGGGAATCGAATACCCCCTCGTTCGCGATGTACAGAGAGAGGACGATCTGGAAGAGAATGCATAATAGCGAGTCTTTCTGGATTTCCACTTTTCGGAGGAATTGTTCGCAATCGCCCTCGCTCGCCAGGTCCATGCGAATCAACAGGAACTCCGACGACGGCGCTTGGACTCCCAAAATCGGGGGTAATTCGGTCATGTGAAGAATCTAGGGATGACGAGAGCGAGGAGCGACGACCTCAAGAATGTGCGCGTATAGTGGTGCGATGTGATGATGCGTGAGCAATGAGAGGAGCAAGGAACACTGAACCTCCTGCTGTGCCACGATGAGCAGACCGTTCTGTTGCAAGGAGGACAGGTTCATCACGCTAAGAGCCTCGCGCTGGTGCGTGGTGGTGGTCATGGCGAACACTGTCTTGTATCCACCCTCGCCGATCACTGCACTCGCCGTGTACTCCACGCCCAGCTGACTCAACACTGGGAGATGGGTCGTGGCTGTCAGTGCGTGGGCACTTTTCCACACAGCGAACAGAGACGCCATCGCGGGAGAGAGCGTGGGCAGCGACTGCAGCGTAGTGGGGGAGCAGTACGGTAACACGCAGTGGAGCAGACTCAGTTGACGAAGATGGTTGTGATGGCGTGAGAGAGATTGAGCGGGCTCGGCGGGCTCGGCGGACACGACACGGGAGAGGCGACGACGCTCGGTGTCCTTCTGGGCTACGGGTCAAAAACGGGGGATGCCCCTCACTCGTCATGATGGTCAGACGACGTCGATTCAGCTTCTTCTGAACGGAGGCTACACGTCACGCATCCCCAGCAACCACACATAACCGCGGCAAGTCGCCAAGAAGCGAAGATGTCTCCGAGGTGTTGACAGAGTGCTCGCTCAGGAGCGAGAGTCGCGACGCGGGCGGCGGCATCATGAAAGACATGCTCACACGACTCGTCTGCGCGGGCGCCTCCATCAGCGTGGACTCATCGTCAATACTCACACGATACTGCCCGGCGGCGTCGTGGAAGAAATCACCCTCTCGATGCTCGCGCTGGTACTGCTCGCGGTGCAGCTGATGCAACAACGACTCGTCCGCGTCGCTTGTGGAGAGTTGCACGCGCGACTGGACAGGGCTGGCGTGGAAGGAGCGTGTGGGCGAGGCGGCGACGGACGCGGTCTGGGCGATGGAGGCGTTGCGTGTGGTGAAGCCCTGACGGATCGCGTTCTCGATGGAGAGGATGCGATCGACGAGCTCTTGCTTGCGGCCCGTGACCTTGACGCCGTAGGACTTGCAGATGGCACGAAGGGAGGGAAGGGTTTGGCGGGAAAGCTCGTCGGAGCGAGATGAGGGATCAACTGGGGGTGTTGTGTTGCTTGTTGAGAAACGAGACGAGATGCGTGATTGCGACGTGTCGAGCGTCGATTGGTTGAGGGTGGAGGAGGATTGTTGATTCAGAGTCGAGGATTGCTGATTCAGAGTCGAGGATTGCTGATTGAGAATAGAAGAGGACTGCTGATTGAGAATAGAAGAGGACTGCTGATTGAGGGTGACGGAAGAGGAGGATGGGAGCTGGGAGCCACCACTCGGTAGCGAAGAGTCCTCCGACGAAGTGATGTTGTAAACGGCCTGAACGCAGCGACGAAGATTTGAAATGGCGGATCGCGGGATAATCAGCTTTACGTTCATCCCGACAACCGTCTTCCTGATTCCCAGCTTTAGCGCCCACGTAGAGAAGGTGGTGGCGCGATGTTGGCTCCAGGCGGCAGGGAGATCCACTTGGATATCTCCAACACGTTGGTTCTTCTATTGATGATTCGGAGTGCTATCAACGCCGACAAGAATCGCCTTCTTTAGGAAATCAAGATCCTGCTCAGGACAGCTAATGAATGTGCTTATCATGCCGGGCAACGGGTCCTCGTCGATGATCGCATTGTCGGAGTCCTAACTGTTTAAGCTTAACTTGAAAACTCACATCATCGTCAGATAAGTGAACGATTCCGATTGGTTTCTTCTTCCCTTCCTTTGGCTTTGCAAACGCCGTACGAAATAGCGAAGAGCCGGGAGCCTTAGCGACTTCCTGTGTCTTCTTTGATTCACGCGATTTCGGTGCTGCTTTTCGCTTTTTGAATCGAACTATGCAATCACCACACACGAACACGCAAGAATACACAACCCACCAGAATCGTCATCAGAAGACAGATCACTACTCATACCGAACTCTGACTACAGTCCAAGTCGTAGCGATGAAAAGGGTGCGATGGAGATGTTGGGTAATGGACAAACAGTCAGGCAATATGATACAAATGGAAATCGACGGGCTAATAGAACGGTAGGACTACTCTTTCGAGGAGTAGTGGTTTAGGGAAAGCTGATTGTAGGGTTGTACGTAGTTGAACTCCATATACATGTCCCTCTACTCGTCACAAACCCCACAAAACGCGCACCCGGCTCTCAATGGCTTCTCTCGTTTTCCCTCCTTCCTCCGAATCCAGCAATTGCAAGAGCGGGTGAGAGGGAGCGGACAGACCAATGTCCAGAACCCACTTCACGCACTCCTGCTGCAAATGAAACTCATCGAAGAGCGATTTCAACTGATTCTCTAATCATCACCGACGACTCCCTTCCTCCTACGAAGAGACGGATTCTCGCAGCAGAACGCGGAGACGATGGCAAGGGAAAGATCGCGTGGCAAGAACTTGATGTACTAGCAATCACCACTCATCACCAACCATACGTCGTAATCGAGAAGAAGGCGGTCGCCCAGATCCATGCATCTGAAGTAGAGGTCAAAGGGGAGGTTGTCCTCCTCTCTCTCCATCTTCCTCAAGTAGAACAACACCCAGTCCGCAATCGTCCCCGTCATGAGATGCCACTCCAAATCCTGGTCGTGACTGTGGCAGACAGAACCCTACCCTCACGATGTGCTTCTCGATGGAGATTAGCTGGTCGCGAGTGCAGCTGTTTCCCGTTGATTGAATGATCATGTCCAGGTTCACAGAAACGGGCTCCTATTCATAACACGGAGGAGAGGCAGACATACCCACAACTTCAGTGCGATGATAACGCACACGGCACCATAGGTCTGGAACTCGGACTTCTTGATGAAGTGGTTCTATGCGTCACCGAGTTGCAAATTGCCGCACGATCGCGATGGTTCTGTCGAGAATGTTCACCGCCGTGTGGAAGGTGATTCTGTGGAGCGAGTAGTTGTAGCACAGCTCGGACATCCAGTCCACGAGAATCGCCCTCATCCCCGCAGTGATGTACATCTGCTCGTCCATCCCCGGTATGATGCGGGCGTACTTCTCCGTGCGATTCAAAAAGTCATAATAGCCGACGAGATCGGAATACACTGAAATATTGGATTTGATCTCCTCCACGACCTTGGATGGGGAAGGCTTCTGGATTCGGCTCTTCTTCATCTGAGGATTCGGGGTTAGGAGCATTTGAAGATTCTCCCTCTTTCGGCTTCCGGACTACGGCATTAGCCATCGACTCCCCAGAGATCTTACACTCGCTTCGACGCGCATTTCAAACGACTGGCAGTCTTCGGAATTTGTAGTCTTGCTCATTCTTGATGATGTATGCGCTCCTGCCTCTTGCGTTTGAGATATCTTGAAGAGAATCGATTTACCGCGAAAAGTTGCCTCCATGAAACGCCAACCTCCCGCGCGATTCAATCCTCCCGATTTCGGGCTCCATTCACTTCGATGGAATACGTAGAGTGGGTAGCAAGTGTGGTATCAACAAACCAGTGACCAGAGAGAGTATCATGCACGCTTCTTCTTTTCCTCCAATTCCTTTCGGCACTGTTCGCACTTTGAATAACCTACACGTAACACTTCACGACAAACGCATACCTCGCAAGAAGGCTTGCTGTCTGTCATACACGGACTGCTTCCACTCAACGCCGTGTTCGCACTTCCACCACACCGCAACCGCACTCTGCGTACTCACATCCTCAGGACGCAGCTTTCCATTCTTCTCAAAGTCCCACTCCTTGGCAAGTGCCGGATTCAGCTCGGACAGGATGCCGCCCTCGTTCCGTTTTCGTTTGCAAATGGGACAGCCCGCATTATGCTGAACTCGGAATCGGACGCTCGCTCGCCATTGATGGTTTGGATTCACTGGACACACCCACCACACCTTGCCTGTGTACTCCAACCCCACATCCTTAGGAGTCAAGTTGGCATTCCGCTCCAACGACCACTGTGATGCGAGAACCGGATCCAACGCTGACAGACTAGTCTCCTTGGTGATATAGGACTGGTTGCAGAAGGGACACCCGCTGTGGTTCATCACTCGTTCGGAGGGAGGCATACAGTAGTGGTGATTTGGGTTCTTTGGACACGTCCACCACACCGCGCGAGTTGAAAAACACGTCAGCTGGTCTGGTTTGAGACTTCCATTCCTCTCTGTGTCCCACTCTTCCGCTATCTTGGGATATCGAGTCGCCAGACAATTTGTGACAGATATGTGACGACCAGAACAGCATGCGCAAACAACTACCCATTATCCTTCCTCTCTAACCCTACACGTTCCGCGACGTTTGAAAGAGCGAATTCGTGACGCCAGATCGCTCTCCCATATGTGATCGGGACCCTTTGGACACACCCACTTCACGATCGTTGAGGATTCGACGAATTCTGCATTGAACAGCTTCAACGAGTCGGGATGGATGTGGTTATATAGTTCGGGGTAGTTTTCCTTAAAGTGGTAGATCTTCGCAAACCAGCGCTTTGAAACGCTGCCTGCGGCTCCGAACCCACTTTGCAACGGAGGCAGAAACCGCCTCGACAGAAGCCGGAACATGCAAAAGAGAATGTGCGCCAACAAACACTCCACGTTTTCTCATCACTCAGCGTTGCATCCGCTTCGTGGGTTTCCTCGTTGCTGTGATCCGACTTGCGGCTTTCGCTCACTTCTTCACTCACTTCGGCTGAAACCGAGTTCACTGCTATGCCACTCTTTTCGTTTGCAGGAGTGTCCTCTCTGGAAGCCGGATCCAAATAGACTGCAGGGGAAATGCGCGAGGCTTCATCCTCGTGCGTGATCCTTGTGTTTGTGTCATTCGCTCTCTCTTTCTTCCCGTCCTCCTTCGCAATCCAGTTCATGATGTTCATATGTGTCTGGTCAATAACGACCTCGTTCACCTAGAAGTCACGTCCATGTCACGAGCTCACCTTCTCCTTCAGTTCCGCCGAATACTTCTTCAGCGCCTCGACATTCGGAATGAACTGTGCAATGCACTTCGCGTGCTCTCCATACTCGTTCTCGAGCGTAGTCTGAATCTGTTCAGCCAACGAGCCGCCGCCCTCTTCTGACTCCTTGCTTTCGTTCAGTTTATCAAAGCACACATCGTCTTTCCTCTAGCCATGAGGATGAAGGCAAACGAGTACCGGCATATTCCGAATCACGACAGAATGATCTACACACTCAGATCCATAGCATTTCTCTACCATCGAATAACTGATAAGTGGTTTTGCCAATGCTGTACTCGACTCCGTCGTATTTGCTACGGATCAACTTCAACGGATGTGCCTCACAGAATGTCATCATCTTCTGACGGTTTCGTGTTCTTCGAATCACTATCGTTCTCCACCATTTCGAAGGTGATGTTTCCACACGAATACACACAACTCATGGCGGTTTCGCCCTCCGTATTGTAATGAACAAAACGAGTAGGATACAATGAAACACTACAGCGCACTGCCGTGGCTTTCCTCGAAACAGCGCAGTATGTCCGTCTGTTGTTTGTACCACAGGGGTATCTTATCCATCTGCTTCACTTCAAAATCGACAATGCGCAGCTGCACTGCAAGGGAGCACTTTCCGTTTGATAAAGGATGCATATGCGTGCTCATCCGAAGGATATGACCGTGATGACGGGTTGATGACACTCCTCATCCTCCAGCTTCAAAAGCGACACAATCATCGAACAGTCTCTCGCGCCTCGACTCATAAGGTATCGCTGAAGTTCCATCTCGCTCTCCTCATCTCCTTCGTTCTTCACATTGTTGAACAACATGAGGGCTTCTTCGTCGTTCAGTGCACTCAAATTCTATTCATCACCCCCTTCACGCATCCAGACCTGCACGCGCAGAAGATCGGCGAGAACGTCGCTATCCTTCATCGTTTTCATCAGGCAAGCAATCGCCACTCGTTCTGGAAGGCAACACGAAGACTCCTTCAGTCGCCTCAGCACGGCTTCTCCGAACTCCTGTTCCACAAACTGATATAGTCTCTCTTCCTCAATGCCGAAGCTGCAGCACTTCATCTGGGATAGCGGTGTGCGACATCCATCAATGCTGAACACGAGGTTGTTCTGTGGCGTTTGGAAGAGACAGCACAGTGCGTCCAACTGCTCCAGAGGGGAGTCGAACAGTTTCAAGGGGCAGTACTTCGAGATCGCACTCACCTTTCCCGAGCGCACCTTCTGGTACTGCTGCATGCAGTAGCGACACATTGTCTTTTCAGCTTCGTGCAGGGGGTGTCTACAAGTCATGCCTCCCTCTCACTTGCCACTTCGGAAGCGATCCCCACTTCGGCTTGATCTCGAATGAATAAACCGAATTATTGTTCTCAGCTGCGTGTCTGATGTAAAACGCGTTCTCCATGAGGCAACTCTCTTCTTGAAGAGATGCCATGTTCAGTTTGGCAGTAGACGACTTCTACACTCACACACCGTATAGAAATATACTTGTTGAATGCTTTCGTTCTCCTGAATCGCCTCCGGATTCGCTCTACCCATGAACGAACGAATTATCATGCACATGTGCACTTCTATACTACGGGGAATATAGCGAGCACTCCTTCCCATCATATCAACCATGTCGGCATCCAGTTCTCTCTCTTTCCGGGTTGGCGATACACCATTCTTCTGTAATTCACTTCGAAAAGGTGTTTCTACCTTTGGGAGACGCAACACCTTCCCAACCAAAAACGGGTCGTCTCCGCAGTATTTGAGAACCATGTGTGCCGCACCTTCTCCCTACGGTGACAGACAATCGTACAATACGTACTATATACACCCACGCCTCATTCACAATCGTCAGCGTTCCGTCCTGGTATTCGCTCATGACTCCACCGAATTGTTGCAGCAACGAAGATGGTGACAACAAACACTCCTCGATAAGAGCTCAATTAGTTCTTGGCATTCTTCAGCTTCTTCTCAATTTCGGTAAGCATGTCTCTCGTCA
>ERZ1106948.561-NODE-561-length-15733-cov-32.930348_pt1 | contig 15733 bp, 25 predicted proteins | sample MGYA00403673_ERZ1106948 | MGnify/ENA primary metagenome ERZ1106948 (study PRJEB35170, sample SAMEA104062409) | human gut metagenome | biome: human gut; feature: human-associated habitat; material: faeces | place: Denmark | collected 2012-05-07 ...
AGTCGGCGTAAGCCTTGATGAGCGGCATGGCCTCGACGTCCTTGGCAGTAAGAATGTGGCTCTTATCAATTCTCTCCATCTACGGCAAGTCGTTAGACAAATTCTCGCGCAAACCACACAACGCCTGCGTCCCATCGCCTCCGAGCCCCAGCTCGTCTGCACAGCAGGGTCCCAAAAAACGCAATGACCTACACTGTGGAAATGAATAGGTAGCAAGTGCAATTATTGTCGACTTGTAGTGAATGGAAAGCGAGAGGGCGGTTTCAAATGGGTGGAATCCGAGCTCGTTTCGCGGGGCGTCCTCGAAACCGCCCTCTCCTTTCCTATGAACAGATCACCGAACGCCTCTCTGTCGACCGTTGGTTCTCATAACTAGTTCAGGTTACAGTCTGCTTACAACAGCCCTCTACTATGTCCATGGATAAGGAAAAGGTTGCCAACGAGGAAGTGCATCGTATTCGCATTACCCTCACCTCCACCAAGGTGAAGCCTATTGAGAAGGGTACGTTACCACTGTCACTGCGCTGTCTAATCCTGTAGTCTGCGCCGATATTAAGCGCATCGCCCTCGACAAGAAGGTGAAGGTGTCCGGACCCGTGCCCATGCCCACCAAGTTCCTCCGTATCACCACCCGCAAGTCCCCTTGCGGTGAGGGTACCAACTCTTGGGAGCACCTCGAGATGAGAATCCACAAGAGAGTGATCGATCTGGTTGCGTAGGCGTTCTTATAATGGTTTCATGTGTAGTCCCGTGGACGTCGTGAGAAGCATCACCACCATCCAGATTGACTCCTCCGTCCAGGTCGAGGTCACCATGAACTAAGTTGTTTTCGGCAACGTGGTTGTTTGTTTGATAGTGTTCAGTAGTCATTTCGCGTTCTTCTGTATGAATTACTTCGAGTGCTGCTTCATCACATGCTCTCACAAGTCCTTCCAAAGACCACCTTCATCACTCTAATGCGCTCCAACAAACAACCCGTTTTGAACAAAAACCGGGAATGAACTTACAGCTCACTGTCCTCCTCGTCCTCGTAGCTCTCGTCCTCAGCCTCTCCAGCAGCCTTCAGCTCCTCCTCCTGCGCCTTCTTCTCGGCCTCCTTCATCGCGTCGTACATCTTCTTCTCCGCGTTCTGCTTCTTGAAGAACGTCTCCTGGGCGAAGGTCTCGGCCTCGGCCACAGAGTCAGTCACGATGATGTCGTCGAAAATGGTGCCCGACTTCACCTGCCACAGCTCAAAACCAACGTACTCGCAGTCCTTGCACACGTTGTACAGCTTGTCGTCCGCCACGTAGTCCGGGTTGGGGATCTGGCGCGGAGTCCACTCGCCCTTGTACGCGGGGTTGTCGATCATCTTCGGCGTCCACTCGCCCTTGTACTCGGGGTTGGGAATCATGGGGGCCTCCCACTCGCCGTCGTCCTCGTCGTCCCAGTCCTCGGGCTTGGTGGCAGAGGGGTCGGGGATCTCGGCGGGAACGTCGTCCCAGTCCTCGGGCTTCTTGTCCTCGGGGTCGGGGATCTGAGCCTCGTCCACCCAGTCGGCGGGCTTCTTGTCCTCGGGGTCGTTGATCGTCTTGGGGGCCAAGAACTTCCAGCCGTCCTCCAGCTTGCCGTGGGCCTCCTCGATGTTATCGATGCGGTACACGAAGGTGTTGTCGGGGTGGATGATCAGCGTGTACATGTGAGAGAGGTTGTCGAACACGCCGCGGAACTTCTCGGTGCTCTCCAGATTCTCGCCCTTGTAGTTGAAGATGATGTGCGTCTTCTTGTCTACGCGTCACTCGCCGCACTTATCGCTACTGGCACCGCAAGCGTCGGGTCCGAACATGATCTGGTACTTGGCATCACCGCCGAACTTGGCCTGGTCGGTCTCGGCAGGAAGGAGCTTGATGTACGCGCCACCGCAGTCAATGTCCTGCTCGTACTTGGCAGTAAACTGAAGGACGAGATCCTTTCCCTCGTTGTTGAACACCTTATCCATCTTCGCGGAGTATCCGTAGAACTTGGCGTCCTCGCTCGTCTGAATGCCCTTGTCCTCGGCGTCGCCGTACCACTTGCCGGCAGTCCAGCCCCACTTGCCCATCTCCTCGGGCTTCTTCCACTCCGTAGGCTGCACCCATCTCTTCTCGTATCCTATATCCTAATGTACGCAACGAAAAACGCACCCTCGTCGAACTTCTCCTGGAAGTAGATCTCAGCAGCAGCCAAGCTCAGCACAATCGCAAGCAATCCAAAGTACTTCATTGTACACGATTCGAGTCCACTTGTAATGAATCTCTGTGGAAATGCCGCATGACAAAAGACTGTTCTAGAATGGTAATGAAACCCCGCACTAGTAGTCCCGATTTCTGCCATTTCTTCACTTGACATGTCTTATCAAAGTGAAAGCGACAGCCATGTGTCTCCCGCGCTCGCTCTCCTCCACACTCCCTGTCCCAAATCCACTTCCACTGATGATTCTTCACCCTCTGGAACACACCATTGCACTCTGCACGTCGACTCCCACAAACAGTCCCACTTCCTTTCGCTCTTCTTCCTCACATTTCTCTCGGAATGAAAAGAAAGCCACACCCTACGCTGGACCTGAGGTCGTCCACGTTCCGCATGTCTTACCGCTTCTCACAAAACAGCTTCATTCGGGGAGAAGACACTATTGACGTTTGCGGTTGCGTTTCGCGTCTCACATATAGGGGGTGAACACTGCAAATCGTGGATAACCGAATAGTCGTACGACCAGGAAGATCTCTCATTCGTGCGTACACTGGGAAGAGGAGCATCGGGATCGGTTGCGCTCTACTACAACAAGCGGGATTCCAAATACGTGGCAGTGAAAGTGGGGTGCTGGGCGATAGCGTTCCTCCTAGACAATGTCGGTGATACAACGGAGGAATCGGGAGCAGCTCGTGAACGAGAAGGATTGTTTGGACAAATCAAAGACAGTGGAATAGTCTGGGTGCTCCTTTGGCCTCACGGGTAGTATTGTGCAGAGCGAAGGGTTCTTCTTGGGCAACGGGTCCGTGAACATCGTGCTGGAATACATGGACGAGGGCTCTCTCGATACGGTACGATTCAGACCCATATGTGAGCGTAGCACTACTCCCAAGATCACCCCATCCCCGACCGTGTGCTGCGGTGCATCGCGTGGCAGCTCGTCGAAGCGCTGATCGAACTGAGCTCCATCAAGGTGGTTCATCGCGTTGTCGTCGTGAAGAGGCTGCTCATCTCTAGGACATCAAGCCGGCCAACATTCTCCTCAACAGCTCTGGCTGCGTGAAACTCTCCGATTTTGGAATTGCCAAAACGGCGTTGGGTCTCCTGCTGCTCTCTGCGGTTATGAATAGAAGGATGCCGCACCTTTGTTGGCACGCTTCGCTACATGAGTCCGGAACGCATCCACTCGGACAATTACACGTAGTGGTTGGAGGCGAGCTTCACGGTAGATTCCGTTGTGACTACTGGTCCATGGCCATCGTGATCATGGAGGCGGCGCTGGGCTACTACCCCATTCGCGCCACGGACGATCATGTGGAGGTGAGCGAGGGAGAGGGGACTGAGGACTAGTTTGAGGAGAGTCTGAACAACTACAACTTCGACAAGTACTACGGTGGGGCAGGGGAGAGGGAGTGACGAGTAGCCCAATTGAATCCGGAACTGGCCAACTTCTTGAAGGACTGGCTCCAGGAGGAGAGCAAGCGCACACTGCCGATGATGAAGATAAAAGAGCCGTGGCTGAAGGTGGACGGGAAGCGATTGACGAAGGAGGATAGCATGCGGATTATCGCGGAGTGGCTGCATAATCAGCACATCGAAAAGGGTCGTTAAGCGCTGTTTGTTGTCAATCGTTGTTCAGTATGGAGTCTGTGTTTCCCGTGATACGCTCGCGTGAATTGTGGTATCCCTTCCTCCACAACGTGAATCACTCCCGTCTCTCTCCATTCTAATCCTGCCCCGAGCTCGGTTATGGAGAATTCGTATCACTCCATCAAATCGAAGTCGTTCTCCATCCTTCAGGAAAGGAGACGGAAGGAAACCATCGAAAAGGACAGGCTGCGACGAGACGCCATGATCGCGTATTCCATTCGACGCAACGTTGATTCGTCTGTAGAAAGAGAAGAGAGAGAGTCTTCCTCCAGGATCTGAGAACGTCCGTCGGATTTCCAGCGAACGAGTCCGCAAATCGAGACGAGCGACGAAGGGCACAGGCGCTCAGGGACCAAACGAAAAGGCGGCAATTCTCCCAGACACTCTGTATGCCCGAGTGGATGACGGAGGTGCCTTCCGATCTGAAGGACAACTGGGTGTTCATCCCAAAGCCGGACGGGAAGCGGTACATCCTGTCGTCCAAGAACGGGAAGTCGACCCTTCGCAGCATCTACGGCTACGCGACGGACGTGAAGACGAACTTGCCGGGCGGGGTGTAGCAGTGCTTGCCTGTTTCGAGTGTAGAGCGAATTACCGTGGCAACTCCACTTTTGACGTGATCCTGGCGGGGACGTGCATCTACGTGATGGACATTCTCTTCTTCAACAACGTCGACTACGGAGAGTCGGAGGCGGAATCGCGATTGTTCACACTTCTCTCGCGCGTGCGGTTTTCACGGCCGTCTCACATGCAGCTTTCCGAGACGGAGTACTGGGTCCACTGCGACGGCAAACAGTACGCGGTGGCGGTAATCGTCGTTTCATGTCATCACCACCAGGTGCCTCCCTTCTACAACTGCACGGAGAAGAACCTCCTCAGTGCCTACAACACCGTGTTCCCGTTCCAGCTCAACGGCTTTCTCTTCCTGCAGTACGCGACGCGAGGCGGCTGAAGTGTAGACGGTACTCGGTCGTGGACGAGGGCTGCTCGCCGCTCCAACTCCTGTGGAAGGACGCCCACACCGCCCAGTACTTCGTGAACACGGACGCCAACGGGCAGGTGCTGCAGAAGCAGGAGGTGACGGTGGGAGTCGTGGCGCGGCGTAAGGGGTAGTTGCTGTACGCGAAGAAGAGTCTGATGTCGTTGGAGGGGATTGTGGTGTGCGAGTGTGAGCTGGGTGGGGTGGAGGAGGAGTCGCTGGTGCGGTGTGTGATCGACGGCGTGGAGAGGGACGAGAAGGGGGAGTGGCGGATTCGGAGTATTCAGCCCGTGGCGATGGCGTCGATGGCGAAGACCCTGCCCGACACGCTGTCGAAGATCGTGTTTCAGGAGATGGCGAGACTGGAGCCGCTCTCGTTGGAGCGGATTGTGGAGGCGTTGTGATTGTGTTTGTTTAGGAGACATTGAAGGTTGCAACAAACACGTCATTCCTTCTTCTCGTGATTCACTTCCTCCTCGTGATCCAATTCCTTCTCAAGCTTCCTCACAGAGAGAACGTACAGCACGACGATTAGCACGCACACGACAGCCAGCAGCCACGGATGGTTCACCAGCAGACTGTGATGGTGGCAGGACTTCATCTCAGCAAGAGGCAGCGCGGAACCTATTCTTCATGGAGCTCGCCAGCTACTACACTTCTTGATGGCGCTATTCACACACAGGAAATAAAAGACGGTGAGGAGACAGGTCCATCGAACGAACGTGATCAAGAGACGATACTGCGCCATGAAGGAATCGCCCGTACTGATAAACCTGCTGGGGAAAATGGATTTCTATGCATTGAATGTGACGATGCAGTGCATACGAACATAGCTGGATCGCTCTCAAGCTTGATCAGGACCATGAATAGAGAAAAGAGAGCAACACACTAGGTATAACGAGCTGTATTGATGAGTACCATGTAGAAGAAGATGGAGAGCTTCCCGTCCGCTATCCGTGAAAAGACAACGAAAAGCAGTACCATATCTGAACGGCCAGTCTTTCAGAACGGCGACCGCATACACGACGCTCAGAAACAAGGGAGCGGTGCTGTATTTGTAGAACATGGCAATGGTGTACCAAAAGAAGCTAGTTTCCTATCAGTCATACGGAAAGTGCAACGAGAGTACGGAATGATCTTCTTCCATTCTGGAAAGCGAATTGTGGAGTCATCATTGTCTCCACGCCTCCAAAACCTCCCACAGGCATACACTCCACACCCTCTATCCAATTCCGTTATTCTTAAACCCAATTCCTCATTCTTGGAAGAATCCCATTTTCGGGACTATTTTCCTCTTCTCACCTCTCGTTTGTTTGTCCATCAGGAATGGAGTTTGGAGTCAAGCAGCAGAAGAAGAAGTTTAGCGTGAAGCGCCTTCTCAAATCTCTTCCCTACAGAGCGATTGGCGCCTTTCTCGCGAGTATTCTCGCCCTTCTCTTCGGACTGCACAAAATCTATGCCGACGTTCTCTCTCCCGTCTTTTCTCACGGATAGGATACTATAACGAGAGAGTCGACTGCTGTGTACCCATACGACATGAACGACCCTGGATTCGTTCCCGGGTCCATCGTCTCTCTGTCCGACGACGGCATTCTGACGCGAAAGGCGGGATCGACTGTGTACAAGAATGAGCACATTTTCGAGGGGAAGAACATGCTCAACTTGCAAACGGTGCTACTGGACAACGGGGTCATTGCGTGCGTGTACCACACGGGTCTCCTCCTCGTGAAGCTCAGCGACGACGACACAATTCAAAACGAGAAGAGAGTTCTCCTTGTCTCCGCGTTTCACTCCTAGTTCGAACTGCCCTCTATCCTCATCGGCAAACCCAGAATGATCGATCGCGCCGTCGGCCTGAAGGGCACGAACACCTTCTTCATCATCGGCTCCGCTGAAATCCTCCCCGCCACCGTGACCTTCGCCGACAACGAGTTCACCGTGATCTTCGGCAATCCCGTCACCTACTACCAATCGCCCTTGGAGCTGAAGCCCGAAGTCGCCATCACGCCCGAGGGTCGGCTGGCGCTGCTCTTCACCGACAACGACTACCGCCTGCGCCTCGTCACCGCCACCGTCGCGGCGGACCGCTCTGTGACCATCACCTCCTCGGACGAGGTGTGGACGCACTCGGACGTGTACTCCGTCGTGTACGTGCAGAAGGACGTGCTGGCGCTGGGCTTCGCCACGGAGAGCCTGACGGAGGGCGACTACGAGATTCGCGCCGTGTGCGCCGAGGAGACGCTGGAGGGCGGGAACTACACTGTGGGGTTCAGGAACACGACGGTGATCAGCGGCATCGAGAAGGTGACGTTCCTGCGCATGGGGTCGTGGGTGCTCTTCGACGCCAACAACACGCAGGTGATTCTCGCTTACGTGACCGCCGACGAGACGGACGGGCTGATCATTCGTGACCTCGTGTACAACAAGCAGGCGCAGAAGCTGCGACTGGGTCCGCGCATGTCGAACAAGAACGGCGGCGTGACGGACGTGGACACGCACGGCGTGCACTACCTGGCTCTGTTGATGATGATGAACCGTCGGTTCCTTGTAAGCGTGCCGTGCGTGCTTCATCGTAGGTGTACTATTCGAGCGTCGTTAACAACGGCTTCACCGCCCTGCAGATGTGCTATCTGTCCTCCTCGCTCGAGCTCGTGGGCGACGGTCCGCAGTTCGTCGTGTCGCGCGGCGTCACGGACATTGTGGGATCCCCCGTTTTGCGTCATCTGTAGCGCAAAGAGTACTACTACATTTCCGCGGCGGAGATGGGACATCGCGTCGTTCTCTTCGAGTGTCTCTACAGGCGCATCGTGTGCTCCTCGCTTTGTTGTCACGCGTAGTCGGTCGACACGTCGTTCAGCATCCTCGATGTCTACAATCGCCCCATCGGACTCGTGAAGTCGGTGGCGGACGGGTTTGCGACGGTGATCACGCAGGGAGTGTACTACGTGGAGAACGGAAAACAGCAGCTGGTGCCGGGACGGTACTACTACGGCAATTCACGTGGTGACTTCATCGAGGGAGAGTGGGCAGGCCAGAGGGGAGTGGACAGCTATTTTGTGTATATTGAGAACGACGAGGAGAAGATGCTGACGGATGTGCATAATCGCGTGGGCTTCGCCATCGACGAGCGAAAGTTGATGGTCCTTACCAGGCAGTTGCTTTAATGTGATGAGTTTGTTGCATTCATCAGGGAAGCCACAAATCGCCCCCTTTTCTGTCAGTTTACGCGATAATCAGAACAAAGCATGCCTTCAAAGATTTTCGTGGCGAATCTTCCTCCGGACGTTCGCGACTCCGAGTTGCAGGACCTATTCTCGAAGGTGAGCGCCATGTTCGCACCATTAGGAGTAGTACGGAAGTGTGGATCGTGTGGATATCAAATCGCAGTGGAGAACTCCCTACGCTTTTATTGTGTTCGCCGACGCAGCGGCTGCCGAAGAGGCCGTGAAGGGGGAGAATCGTCGCAATCTCAGCGGGTATACGCTGCGCGTGGAGATAGCGACGGGTGTTTCCGCCAGAAGCGGCAGCGATAGGAGAGATGATCGTCTCCCTCGCTCTGGCTACCGCCTCGAGGTGCGTCACCTCCCGTACCACTGCAGTTGGCAGGTTTGCATTGAGATCGCAGCGTGACACGCAGGACCTGAAGGACCACATGAAGAAGGAGGGAGAGGTGCTGTATTCTTCCGTTCATGGGGACTATGGCTACGTCGAGTTTGCTCACTACGACGATATGAAGCACGCCCTGAAGTACTTGGATGACACGGAATTGGTGAGTCATGGAGAGCGCAGTCGCATTCGTGTGTATCGTGCTCGCGATTCGAGTCGTTCTTCATCCCGCCACCGCTCCAGGGGCTACTCGCACAGAGATTCTCGTTCGCATCGCGATCGCAGTCGTTCTCGTTCCCGCTCTCGCTCTGCGAAGAAGGAGTCTCGTTCTGAAAGGAAGAGTTCTCGCAGTCGTTCCCGCTCTCGTTCTGCGAAGAAGGAATCTCGCTCTCGCTCTGAAAGAAAGAACTCCCGTTCCCGTTCTCGCTCTGAAAGGAAGAACTCACGTAGCCGTTCTCGCTCTGAACAGAAAGAATCTCACCCTGAACAAAAGGAATCTCACCCTGAACAGAACTCGACCTCAACAGAACGGAAGGAGAGCCCCAAACCAACCGACAAACAGGAATCGCGCAGCCCCTCGCCAAAGAAGGACGAATCACGTGACAGGAGCGTCGATTCGCGAGAGAGCCGCTCCAACTCAAGGCCTTCTCAATAATCCTGTTTCTTACACACGTCTTCAACAAACAGACGCATTGGACTTAGAAAAGCTTATTCATGATGGACTTGCTCTGTTCGTAGCACACGAAGCAGGCAGCGTTACCGAGGAAGGCACGAATAATACAGGGAGTGAAACCGGGGAAGAAGGCCTTTACACCGCCCTTCTGGTAAATGGCCTTAGCGCATGACATGAATCCCTTGTACTGACGCTCCGCCTTCACGATAGGCTCCACCTGGAGAGAGGACTACACATCAGCCGCCGCGATTGCACCCACCTTCACGATATCGAGAGGATAGATGCAGCCCCAGTAGGCAACACCAGCCACGCCACCAGCCATGAACTTGGTGAAGGTACCCTGCTTATCCATATCGCTGAGAGGCTACGCGTCAGACCGCCACACGACGCTCACTTGATCCTTCTTCAAAAGAGCACGACGATAAATCTCGTAGAAACCGAAATAAAGAGACACACCAATCGTATCACGGATCAAAGTCGTGCAGAAACCCTGCCAGCAACCCAGAATGCCGTTCGTCTTGATGATCTGCTTGATCGCGCCACCGACGGTAGAAAACTGCGCCTTGTACTCCGGATTGTCCTTGGCGCGGATGATCTGAACCTGAAGCTGGGACTTGAACAGATCCATAGGCGTTTCAACGAAAGTCACGGAAACACCAGTGATGGCACCAGCCAGGAAGGTGTTAGGGAGACTCAGAATCTCTCCGTGACCAATAGCCTCCTTCATCTGCCCGTACACGATGAACTGAACGGCGTTGAAGAGCATGTTACCTACGCGTCACCGCCCCGCAACACACCACACCCCACAAAGGCGAGATGAAGCCCTTGTAGAATCCGCCGAGTCCTTCCCACTTGATCGTCTTCTTGACGCAGTCAGTCATGTTCTTGTAGATGGGGTTCGCGGGATTCTGGGTCTGCAGTCGTGGACAGTTAAGCAAACCGACGGCGCAAACCATCGCTCATGAAAGGATATTGACTTTGATCGTATCGAAGGGGTGACCCACAGCGACAATACCAATACCACCAAAACAACCAGCAATAAGATCCTTGGCCATCAGGCGAGCAGGAGAGTCCCTTTTACTCATTCTCGGAACGACTTTAAAAGTGTAGGGCTTAGAAAAAGAATATGTGGAAAACGCAAACGGAGAAACAGGGAAGACGGATGAAAACGCGGCGGTTTTGGAGCACAATCGAAGTTTCGTTTGATTGTGTTTGAATCGCGCTGCTCTCCCTCGGAACGGAACGCGACCCTTCGTAACGCGCTGCGACGCCTTGTTTGCCCTCTGTACACCTGAATCACTTCTTCGCCCCTGTTACCGCTCGGAACGAATCACGCGTCGCAGGACGGACACACAACAATTGTTTCACGGAAACGAGGAACGGGGGTTTCATCTGGGGAAATGGAGCCAGCGAGGACAATAAGCGTAGAGAATGAGCACGGATGACCCGAAGTCGTCCGAGAGCGGGAGTACTCCCCGAAAGGGGGACGTTTCTCCTCTCACGCCCTACTCCATCAGTCTTTCCACATTGAATGGAACCGTGAGTTCGAAAATACTGGACAACTACAATTTCAATTTCAACTCGGTCCAAAACGAGATCTCCGATGTGGCTTTGTAGACCCCACTTCTATGCGTAACATGAAGCGACCCGAACTCCATGGAAGAGGATTTCCTGTCTCTCCTCACGACTTACTACGACATGACGCCCGATCGCATTATCAGCGTTGTCCTTCCACTCCGTGCCTTACGACTAGGTCTTCAACCAGTTCGACATGAACAAGGACGGGACGGTGAGCTTTGAGGAGTGCAATCGCATTCTGAACCTCTTCGGCATTTCGATGAAGGACCGGATCTTCGACCTGCTCGTGCGCCAGGTGGATCGCGACCACTCGGGTGGTCTGTCGCTGAACGAGTTTGCCGTGGTATGGACTGCTGCTATCGCTTTCCGTTAGATGCTGCAGCGGTTGAAGATGCTGTCTCTCTTCCAACCCACTGTGATTGAGCGTCTCCTCGGGCACGTCCTTCGATGCGCTTCTCACCCGTAGGAACAACGCGCTGGGCAATTTGAGCCACTTGAGCTACAACCAGACGCGAATCGAGATCGAGCGTCCTGTGGTGGTACGTCTCTCCATCGTTTGCTGAAGCGCAGAGCATCGAGACCTTTTTCATGAACCCGGATCCGGTGTGGTCGACCGTGAATTGGGTTCACCTGTCCAAGGGAGAAGCGCTGTCCGTTCAGCGCCTGGGCGTCCGCTACCGTCTCCATCCTCTTGTGGTGGAGGACTTGGCTTACAGGGAGGACCGAGCGAAGATTGACAAGTACAAGACGCACATGCTCATCACCATCCCGTTTATCTCCTATCGGAAGTACGACGACTCGCTGTACCACGTCCTGTTCAAAAACCGCAACAAGAAGAGGAATGTGCATCAGGACGTCGACGACGCTCCTCTCCTTTCCCAAATCGTTTCCACGTACTCTCATGCCCGTTACATCACACCATAGTCTCAATCCAGGTGTGGACGGCAACAGTGCGATGAAACGGTCGAAGCACTTCACCGACGACGAGGGCACGATTGACGTGCCGCGCAAGCAGTCCATAACCGACGTGAGCAACAGCACGGACATCAAGAACTCGGTCCTCCACCACCTGGAGATCCAGCCTTTCAACATCGTCTTCGTGTTCACGAACCCGTGGGCGAAGTCGAGTCAGGGCGTGATAAGCGTGAGCGCGGAGGAGAAGGAGGAGTTGTGGGAGTACATCCACAAGCTGTTGAAGAGCAAGAATAACCGAGGGAAGAGCGAGGGCGGCTCCTACTTGGTGTACGCGCTGCTGGATTACGTGGTACGCCTCGTTGCGCGTCTTCAGTGTAGGTGGACTCGTATGTGAGCATTCTGCAGTGCTTCGCCGAGGACATTCAACACGTGGAGGAGAACGTCACCGACAGCACCGCCGTGTACCAAGTCCCATTGCGCACTCCCGCTCACGCCTAGTCGGTGTTGCTCTCGCGCGAACTGGACGCGTTTCAGAACCGAGTCGTGGCTTCTCCTTGCGCTGAGGTGTAGATCCGTCCCATTCTGGACATCATCGCCTCCTTCCAGTCCGACCCGAACTGCTCCCACCGCGTGTCCGTCTATCTGAACGACATCAAGGACCACATCGAGCAGCTGCTGAACGACATCCAGTACTGCTCGAATCGCAGCAACAATGTGTACAGCCTGGTCGAGTCGATGCACAACAAGCGGCAGGAGCGGATTCTCTTCATTCTGACGGTGATCACCACCATTTTCACTCCCATCTCTTTTCTCGCCGGCGTCTACGGAATGAACTTCGACTACATGCCTGTGGGGCGTCGTTCATTACTATAACGAGTAGTCTCTCCACTTCCGGTTTGGATACCTGTACTTTTGGATTTACGTGTTCATCATCGTCCTCGTCCTCATAGGAGCGATTCGGTTTATGATGAAGAAGCTGTTTTGTGTTTGTTCCAAGCGGTTCCAAGCCCTTTCATCTCATCCGAGAGGGGAGAAAAAGAGAGAGGGCGCGCTTTGAACCCCTTTCGTGGCGAGCGGAAAAGAAAAGAAACCAATTCGACAAGCGAACACTTCTCACTTCTTCCCATTTACCCCTACAAGGAACGGAACAGAGACATGAATCACCTTCCGCCTCCCATTTCATCCCCTATGAGTGCACCAAGTAGATCGAAACGCGCTTGTTGGATTGACGCTTTGTAGACGCGAATCCGTTTCTGCGAAAGACGCAACCCGAAGCATCGCAGCCTTCCGCGTCGTCACAAGGCTACTATCAGCAGCAACAAAGCCCCTTCCAGCAGCCCTATCAGCAGCCCTATCAGCAAGGCGCCCCATCTCCTTCTTCCTTTTCCGTCCCAAATATTCCTTCCTTGAATACAGGGTATGGTAAAAGAATTCTTCGTGACGCACTAGGAATGCCGTCTTCGATATGGCGTTCAACCAAACAACAAACATGATGAAGAGCCGGATCGACGCGTACACGCCGGAGGCGACTGGCTTGTGGAACAATTTCAAGAAGTACTTCAAGGTGAGCAATCGGTACGTGGTGGCCAAGCTGAGAGTTGCTGATATCCTCATTTGTCTTACACGCAGTTGCTCCTGCTTCCCTTCGGCTCCAAGTCGTGGAAGCGCATCTCCCAGGTGAATGAGGACGGGACGCACACGTTCCTGCCCCCTCGCGAGGACGTGAACGCGCCCGATCTCTACATTCCGTTGATGGCCATCTTCACTTACATCGTCACCGTGGGTTTCACAGCAGGAACGAAAGGGCAGTTTTCTCCGTCCATCATCTCGTCTTCCCTTTCTGCATGCTTCGTAGCGATCACGCTGGAGGTGGGTGTGGCGTGCTATCCTCACACGTAGTGGATTCTCCTCAAGGTGGCGCTCTACTTGATCAGCTGTCCCGTGGGCTCCATCGACCTGCTGGCGATCATCAGCTACAAGTTCGTCGGGTGAGAGTGAGGGAGCGCCGTCATCATCAGGTTGTGCATCTACGGCATCATTTCGGTGCTGACGAGCCACAAGATCGCGTTGTGCGTGCTGCTGTACACGGGGGTGTGCATGGTGATCTTCACTGTGAGTGCTTGGAGAGGGGATGAGGCGTAGCTCCACGCGATGAACGCGACGGTGAATGCGGGGAAGGACGAGGAGAGGAGGAAGAGGAAACTGAGGAACTACTTCGTCTTTTCGAGTAGTGTTGCTCAGGTCGTGTGGATGTATCTATTGAGTCGATACATGCGTTACTGGCGTGTTTTGCTCGAAACAGTTGTTTCACTCATCACTCCCTCTTCGACCGCGTCGAATGCACTGCCATCTTCATTCCCTTGTCCTTGTACTCCTCTTCCAAGGAATTCAGAATCCCTTCGTTCAGCGTCATGTATCGCTCTCCCAGTTGCTCGTAGTGCGCACAGGCGTACTCGTCGCCCGTCCACTCTCGGTTAATCTCCTCTTCTCCGAGAATGTCCTACGGATCACGGAGAAAACACAAAGCGACGGTCAGCGCGTCCTTACCCGGAATGCTGTGGTACTGAGCGTTCAGGAACACCATCTTCATCATCGCAATCGCGTGCACCTTCCCGTTGCACTCGATGCTACGACTCAGTGGAGGCAGCGGAGCCTACGACTGCCGGAACCACACGTTCTTCCCGGAGGCAGCGACGATCTTCGTTCGGATGGTGATCTTCTGGAAGAGTTTCAGGGGACGCAGATACTGGATGTTGGAAGCGCCGACGAGACAGACTCCGTTTCGGAAGCACTTCAGCCCGAATAGTCGCACTCCCAGGTTGTACCGCCCGTAATCGCAGTACAGGTTGTATGACGCATTGTTCATGTGCCCATAATTGTCGATGTCGCAGAACCAGATGCGGAACGAGATTTCGCTTTCTGTTCGTCATCCCCACGAATCATGACAACCGTCCGTCAAATGCTTCAGTCGGGGCTGGAAATAGCTGCGGATGCACGAGAGCACAACACAAATGAAGTAACCACCGGGCAAGGACCTTCCTATGGGTTGGAGTGGGGTAACATCCTACCGATAGAATACGCAGTACAGCACGAAGAGAACAGCACCGAGAACGGACATCGCGAAGAAATGAAAGTGACGCGAGGCATTCACTCGTTGCATTGAATGCCCGCCTTCGCATCTCTGTGGCGGGAAAGGAATGTTCAACAAACAGGTCAATAGGGCACAAGAGATAATATAACCACAATACAGAGTTCGTGTAGTACGTTCCATTCCCGATCATCCTTAGAAGAGCTTGTGAAGGAGATGAAGAACCACTACTCCCGTCACGAACACAACACTGGTAATCAAAACATTGTAGGGAGTACTATCCATAACAAGAAAATCGAATCCGCTACAGCTCAACGCCTGTCGTCTTTGAAGCACCGTAGCCCGAAGGACCGGCGTTGTTCTGGGACTTCACGATCGTTTTCACAGCGGCAGCCATCTTAGTTCAGGAGAGTCAATTGAATCGAAGCAGAATGTGCGAGACAGGAATGAAATGCATCATCACTCCGAATCGCCCCGTTTTCTGGATCCACTTCACCGCGGGAATCCCTCAATGTGAATGTGTACTGAGGAGTGTTGCGGATTGCGAGTAGGGATTGCTGCTGTCACGGGGGGCGGGAGTTTAAGAGAAACGGGCGAATCGTATTGATAACCATCACGGATAGCCTGCATCTCGTTTCATATTCAAGTAGAGAGTATATGCTAACGTTTCCACAATTCATTTCCTCCATCGAGCGTGATTGGGTGATGAAGCCGCGAAAAACATGCATTTGGCACAAACGAGTGACCTCTCCCTGATTTCACTACCATAACGAATAACACTTCACAACAGCGAACCAACTCGAGTGCAGTGGGGTCCAATTCCTTATACTTGAATTCCGAATCGACGCAAACCCGTGGGGTTCGCATCTTGTGGAATCACAGCCGTTCACTATTTGTTTTAATCGGTTGTTGCAATGGTAAGTTGACGTCTGAGCGGAGCTGTTTTCGTTCGCTTTTGGAAGCGGGTGTCTCATCATGCGCTAGACTCGTGGTCCCAAGAAGCATATGAAGCGTTTGAACGCCCCTAAGCACTGGA
>ERZ1106948.563-NODE-563-length-15686-cov-31.286290_pt1 | contig 15686 bp, 10 predicted proteins | sample MGYA00403673_ERZ1106948 | MGnify/ENA primary metagenome ERZ1106948 (study PRJEB35170, sample SAMEA104062409) | human gut metagenome | biome: human gut; feature: human-associated habitat; material: faeces | place: Denmark | collected 2012-05-07 ...
GTGCTCCGAACGTGACGTACCTTCCCGGAGGAAAGGACAACAATCTGCTGCTTGGTATATAAACTTGTTCTCTTTATGGTTGTCCTGTTTGTTTTGGAGATGCCTTTGAAGTGTTGCTGTTATCCGGTTTCTTTTGGAGAATCCTCGGATGGTTACCATTTCTGTAATAGCGTTCTTAAGGCTGGTTCAAAAGAGTGCCAACCCTTTTGCCAATTCTCTGATGGAGTTGCCAGCTGCTCATAGAGTCAAAAAGGAATGAACTAATCATAGACATCATCACAGCACGCTGCTGCTTCGAGTTCGCTCTTAACTGGAATAGGGACAGGAGGCGCCAAAACCCAAACTCCAAAAGGGGGTGTCATCCGTTTTACATATTCGGGATCGTCTTAGCGACAATGAATGTGATTCGAGGTTTGCCTCTCGTTTTTGGCCTTATGGTAAGCTCCTCAGCGAAAGAGTACCACTCAAAAGAAAAGAGTGAGCATAAACGGCGAAGTACTATATCTACTCAAGCGTCACGCATAGAGACAACGCAAGTTTTTGGAGAGAATTCAATGGAGCGAGAGTGATGTGAATGATGTGGTGGACACACTTCCATGCATAGAAAAATACATAATCGTGGCCTCTGTCTTCAAGGTATGTCTCGGGTGCGTAAACTAACCGGTAGTACTTCGACATGTTCAATAATGGCCGCGAAGACAGAGTTGGATTCGGAACATCCGCGTTACGCATAGGTGGATATAAAGAATCTGAAGGAGTGCTGCAGCTTGCTCCCCACCGTGTATCCGGAGTTCTTGGAGAAGTTTAGGGAGTTGCGGAGTGCGAAGCGATTCAACAATCTGAATCTGATCGAGGAGGCGAAGAAGATCGCGGAGCTGAAGGGAGAGGTTGGATTCAGTGATGGGTGTCACGGATAGAGTATTATTTCGTTTATGCAGCTGCTGATCAGCAACACGGACACGAACAACGCGTGCAGCCAGTTCGCTAGCTTGTGCAAGCGACTCGGCGTCTATCGCAATCTGGAGGACGTGGTTGCTGATCCCTTCCCTTGTGTGATGCGTAGCCGCTGAGCGTGTTGGAGATGGTGCCCGTGGACCGTCGCATCGCGAACTGCAGGAAGGAGGAGACGTTCGCGAGGATCATTCGGAGCATGCCCGAAGACACGATCCAGAGAATGAAGAACGAGCACTTCGGAAAGGCGGTCTTGATGCTGTGCCAGGCCGATCTCAGCGATGACGCGGTCACGAGCTGCCTGAACATCGGGTTCCTTCCCTGTATGAACGCGCAGACCGTTCTGACGCAGGTGCAGCAAGCGCTGGTGAACAGCAACGACATCACGCCTATCGATATCGATTTGCTGGCGGAGTGCTGCAAGAGCGAGCAGGTGGCACTGCATGGACGGAGTGAGGAGTAGAACGACGCGCCCTATCAGTTCTTCTCGCAGCACTGGTCGCTGCTGCCCACCCTGGGCTGTCTCCAGACTAACGGCGCTGCGCTGGGCACGGCGTTCCGATGGCTGCAGAAGTACCACGGAATGAGTGACGACATCTTGATGGAGGTGCTGTCGCTCAGTGACGAAGTGGGTGGCAGGCACGCTGCGTGACGCGTAGATGATGAACGTGGTTCTGACCGATACGCTCCAGATGGACTGCAACGAGCGGACGTGGACTGGACTCCTGAAGCGGGCGCAGGCGCTGCCTCCCTCGTTGGTCTCCGCCATCATGAAGCACGCGGCTCCACTTCTCGCGACGGACCAGTCGGGTCAGGTGTCGTTTTCGCTGGGAGTGAGGGGCGTGATCGCGGACAACGTCGCCGTGACCCATGTGCAGGACATACGGGGTGTGTGGAAGCAGCGGTGTGAGTGGGTCGACGGGATGAAGCAGGGATGGTGCTTTGAGCGAAACGACCAGGGAAAGACGCTCACGCTGTACATGAAGGACAACGAGTGCAACGGGTACTGCTTGTACAAGCGGAACGGGGACGACCAGGGCGTCGTGGACTATGTCAACGGCGAGCTGTTCAAGAAGGACGACTACTCCAGAGACCTGTACCGATGCTACAACGCCCCTATTGGCGTGAGAAGAGACTACGCCTTCTACATGGACAGTCGGGGCATTCACCTCCTGGGCGAGGGCAACGAGCTGAGCGGCTATGTCCGGAAGGAGCTGCAGCACAACGGGCTGCGTAGGAGCGTGGCTGGCGCCTAACGGCTAGGAGAGAACCACCCGCTGATGTGCTCGCTGCGAGACATGAACCTGAACATCACGCCCTGCATCTTCTACGGTAGCGGAGGGGTGGAGGCGTGAGGCGTAGACGACGTGCATGAGCCCGTGAGCAGTGTCAGCGTCCCGCACTTGATGGAGAGACAGGGAGAAGTCGCGCCGCTGATCGACGTGATGGCGAAGATCTCGTCCTCCATGAACGTGCCGAACCGCTACGCGTCCGTGCGATACGCCGACGTGGTGCTGCGAGACATGGTGTATGAGGGGGAGGTGAGGATCGACCAGCCGATGGTGTACATCAAGAAGTGGACGATCGAGCGTACAGGGAGGGAGTGGGTGTGAGGAATAGGGTGCAGGTGGAGCAAACTGACGATTGAAGAGGAGATGGGCTGCGAGGACATTACGATTCACGGTGGGCGCTGTGAGCGTGCGTCATTCCTAGGCTGTGACCGCCTAAAGGAGATCGTCATTGAGAGCGATATGTTGCCAGCGCTGCGTAATATCACGATTTCAGACTGTCCTTCCCTCTCTTCTCTTGCCATCGAAGGCGCGTACAGCGGAACAGAGCTAAGGCTATCGAGTATGCGCGATGGTTTGACTTGACCCTAGACGTTCCCAGCTTGCGCTATTCGCTCGTGTCTCCTTCCGTTCGGGTAATAAAGCAATGGAAGTGTTTCTTGAAAGACAAGGAAAAATGGTCTACGTGAGGCTCGAACTCACGACCTTTTGCGTGTAAAGCAAACGTGATAACCACTACACTAGTAGGCCTTTCAAAACAACTCTCCTCCTAGCCTACTCAAGGAAGGGAAGACATCGCCTTCAAACGAGCAGGAAAAGACCTCAGTCGCCACGAGGAATGGAAGACGAGATTGACATCGACTTCCTGGACTACCTGCCGGAGGAATTGGACTACCCCGTTCCGACCTTCGCTGTGGAGGAAGGCGAGGTTATCGCAGAAGAGGACATGGAGCTAATGCCATCCACGAGACATGAGAGGGATTCGTTTCTCTCTGAAGAGGATGAGCCCCTTCCCAGAAGAGAGCAAGAGATCGTGATTATGAATGACGCTCTGCCTCCGAGGGAAGAGGAGGAAGTGCTTCCGGAGGGAGACAAGGAGCCGTTCAATTTCGACTCCGTGAATATCGCTGAGTTGACGGACAACGTGTCAGAGAAAGATATGGGTGGGAAAGAAGAGTGGTGGTGAGAGGTAGAGATGATCCGCTTCCTTCACCGAATAAACGACCGAATCCAGTACCTCCAGGAGAAGGAAGACGTGGATATGGACTTCAAGAAGAGCAAACGGAGCGACACTTCCCGTGTTTGTTAACAAAACCCTCTACAAGCGACCACGGTACTCGATCTTGAGAGAAGGAGCCGTGTGGCTGGCTTCCCTGCGCTTCTTTTCGATTTCAATCTGTTCGTCCGTTTTGAAGAAGAGCTGTAACTACAGATGAGCACGAGGACGAGGCGCAACCTTGAAGGTCTTCGTGGTCTTGTTCCACTGCGTCTCGAAGCGGTTCTCCCCTTTATCGATTTCTTTATTTGGGATCTTGAAGGCAATGTTTTCATATGGAGCAGCGGCGAAAATCAGGTATCTACACGACAACCCCACCCCGCTTCCCTACTGGAAGTTTTTATCGGGAGCCTGCACCTTCTGCTCGAACGCGCTCATGAAGCGATGGCGCGGCTGCAGGTTGGCCTCGATCTCCGGATACTGGATCTCGAACACCAATCCCAGCTGGCCCGTGGCAGGATCCTTCTGCTTGATGACCTGATAGCCAGGACGACCGATTTTGATCGTGCGACGCGGAAGCACCTTGGGAACGGCCGCCGTCGTGGGTCGGACGGGCTCGTCCTTTTTCTCGTCCAGCGCCTCTACACGTGATGCAATTTGTCATCCCGGACTTCGTCTCGCCAGATTGGCCTGGTGGCGTCTTCCCTGGGTATGTGCGAGGAAGTTGGCCTCTGTGTTGTGCACCGTGAGGCACAGTTTGCACTCAAACTTCCCGAGATGGTTTCTCAGCAAGTAGGGGTTCTACGGCGCTCACGCTGCACGGATCAGTCCTACCTTTGAAATATCGGAGGTCTCCATAGCGAGTTTCAGCAGACGGTCTCGCTGCGCCAATTGACGCTGCGCGTCCGATATAGGTCCAGAGCCTGTCTTACCCTTGACTCGGTGATCAAAATCCATGGAATGGAATCGAGAGCGAAAGACAATCTGAGTGTGCTCAAGAAACAGCCTGTTCGGCATCCACAAAACTAACAACAGGACGCACTGCATTAACAACTGAAACGAAATAACAACGAATAGAAATGGCATTGACGAAACACGAAACGATAGCACGAGATGAATTAATAGTGTGATTTCAAATAGATTCTAGGGGGGCCACTCCCTCTGAAACAAGCGACGCAAGCGAGCAGCAGTCAGGTCTCCGCAACGTCCATAAAGACGTTGGCGCGGGGTAATCTTACACAAGAATTTCACTTTTTTCCCCTTTTTCGCGGGCGGCAAGGAGCAAGAACCGCTAGGCTTAGACGAAACGTCTTCATTACCAATCGACATAGGAAGTGCATTCCCAAAAGGTAGGGGGCTCACGAAGTCAGTTACGCCGGTTCCAGGATCAATCGGATGGGAACACGACGGAAATGAAATCTGACCGGCAGCAAAGGCCTTGGAGTCGGAAACACTTCGGTCTTCAATGAGGTTTGGGAGTCCGTCCATCGAACAAAAACCGTCTGAAAACAAGTTCGCAGAGGCAGAGAACAACGGACTCTCGTCGCTAGTGTTACACATGCAACAACTATCATAAAACGCATTAGCAGAGGTGGAGAATGGGGATTGACAATAGCTGTCCCACGGATTGCTAGGATCTTGGCCGAGATTGCTCTACGCCTCACCTCGCCCCCTCTCCGCTCACAAAGATAGGATCTGGATCATCGAAGCCATCCTTCTGCGCGGGAAGCATAGAGCTGTACAAGTCTGAGAAATCCATAGGATACACTACCAATGAGCCACGGGAGCGAAATGGGGAGATACTACTTCGATACTCTTCGAAAGTCACGGACTGGTTGTAAGAAGGTGAGAGAAGGAACTCCTGGCGAAAGGAGCGTGAAAAGTTAATAATTAATGAGCGAGCTAGAATTTGACAAGTGAAACGCCCTTCCCCTTTCCGAATAGTGTCCCTCCGAATCCATCGAAATTGCATCGCGAGAGTGCGGGGATGCGTTCCGTGGAGGAATTGAGTCGGATCCGGTAATTGACAGTTCCATCATGACGATGGATCCAGCTCCACACTGCGATCGTGTGTTTGTCAAGGTGAGCTGTCTCTATTGAGATGACTCCTGCTCGGGAATACGCGTCATTCTCGCATTTCCTCCCTTCTGCCTTCCGTTTCCTCGTGAGTGGTATTCGTCGCTATTCTCGTGATCTGCGAGGGTATGGAGGTCGTGCTTCGATTCTTGTGGATTGCGAGAAGTGAGCAGTTTCTCATAGAAGTGAGCAGTTTCTCCCAGAAGTGAGTTGTTTCTCCTAGAATCGATTCTATAAGGATATTTCACTACGGAGATGGAACTACCTGTATTGAGATGACGCGGCGATGTTGTGAAACGAAGCGATGGGATTCGAGTCCACAAGGAGGAAGAATTGCAAATCAGCATTGTGGAAACCAGAACTCAGAAATGAATTAATAGAATCTGTTTCAATCCACAAACAATAATGGAATCGAATTGATGTCAACTGGAATAGAGCCACCCAGTAATCCAGAATCATTATTTGTTGGACTGGAATAATGGGAATCGATTATTACTTGACCATTTCTTTGGCATCACTATTCTGGGAGGATTGTTCTCTCCTGTTTCTTTGCTGCTAGTTGAGTCTCTCTTTCCGTGAGAGCGCAGCCACTCCCTCAAAGCGTTGCTGCTCTTTGACGTCAATGTGTCTTCTCGCAATCGCTCTTTTGGCACAAACCGGTCAATCCCCCACACCCAAAACCCGAACAATCGAGAGAACACACAGATAAAGAAGAGATGAATGCCGGTCTTGTGAAACTGGTGAACAAGTACCTCACGTCCTACATCCGGGAGGTGAGTCCGTCCGATTTGGAACTCTCTCTCTTTAGTGGCTCGTTGGTGCTGAACAACGTTGTAGGCCGTGAAACGCACCGTTTGTGAACGAATAGGCACTCAACACGGACTTTCTCGCCACTCTCGGTCTCCCTCTGTCGTTTCAGTTTGTTTCTATAGGAACTCTCAAGATACTTGTCTTCCATCGATGCAATTCGTGATTTGTAGATCCCATGGAGAACGCTGCATCGCGACAGTATTAGCGTGATTGTTGAGGATGTTTACGCACTGGGAGTGCTGGAAAACGTTCCTACGAGTTCAAAGGCTGATTCTGTTCCTGATTCAAAGCCGACTCCCACTCCGAAGAGTGGCAGCGCTTCCTTTGATCTGATGGACTTCGCGGACATATTCCCTCTCGCAGCGTCTCTCATCAACTCGATTCGCGTTGAATTGCGACGAGTGCATGTTCGCTTTGAAAACGATACGTCGTTCTCTGTGTGTCATTTCACGAGTAGTGCTTGCGGTCCCACCCCGTTTTCGCTGGGATTAAGTCTCCAGTCGCTAACACTCAAATCGCCGCAAGAAGGACCTGCGAACTGCCAAGGCCGTCAGCGTTTGGCACTCGACGGGCTGTCTCTCTACTGGATCACGGGCAGTCCTCAGGTGTCCTTGAAGGAGACGGAGATGAAGGAGTGGCTGAAGAAGGACTGCGTCAAAGGATCGCTGCTCCACAACTTGTGCGTGACGGCTGATTTGGATCTGGCGCTCCGCCGTGTCGAAGAGCGCCAACCCTCGTCGGAAGCGTGTGCGCAGCGTCTCGTGGAAGAGGGACGTGTGTCGCAGCAGGAAGCAGAGGTGCTTCGCGTTGTGGTCCTCGCCAGCCACACAGAGAAGGAATACTGCGACGCGGTGAAACTCCAGCTGGTGAGCACGACGGTGAGCGAGGAGAGGCGGTGTGAAGTGCTGAAGGCGGCGCACGACTACTACGTCTATCGTAAAACGCCCCACGCCCTCATTGAAGTGCGTGTCGTGATTGAACGTATCGCGGTATGTCTGTCACACGACCAGTATCGCTGTGCGATGAAGCTTCTTGAGGAACTGCAAAGCCAGCAGACTCCTGCCCCTGTCGAGAGTGTTGCTGACGTTCCTAAGAGTGGTTCTGGGAAGGAAACTCCTAAGGATAGTCCTGAGGAAACACCCCAGAAGAATCGTCCCGCAGAGGAAACTCCCCAGAAGGACAGTATCAAGAAGGAAACGCCTTGCGCGTGCTACAAATCGGGTTTCTTGCAGTACCTACTCCATCTCATCTCCTCGTTCTGCAGCTCCTATCTTCCGATTCTTCTTCTCGGCTTCTTCGGCTTCTCGTTCCCTCTTCTCCTGTTCCGCCATCTCAAACTGACGCTGATTGGCCTTCTCGCAGTGGCTCTCTCTGCCGGACTGTCCTTCCTTCTGTACAAGCGACGCATCGAACGACTCAACAGGAGATGGGATGCGGAACTGCATCGGCGCGAACAGCTGGTCTGTGCCTCCGTGCTGCTCAAGGAGATCGACGTACGCGTTACGGATGAGAGTCATCATCCCATTCCGTTGGTGCATCTTCTCTTGAAGCAAACGCAGCTAACGTGCTGTGTTGGAGAGTGTGTGGAAGCTGCCGTGTCCTTGGGCGAGCTGTCGATTCAGGACGGTGTGGCGAGTCACTTGAAGGGAAGACCGTGCTTCTTGTTGTCCACAACGCCTCTGTCGTGTGAGAAGAGCGTGATGGGCAATGCCCCGTGTTTTGTGAGGGCGCAAGTGGCTCTTCAGCTTCATCCGAGCGATGAGTCGGCCGGTACGCAGGTGTCTGTTGCGGTTGGAGCCATTGGCATGACGATTCTGCCTCTGCTTGTGAAGAGTCTGTTGGAGTTCGTGTTGCCGTTGCCTTCTCGTCCGGATGGTGGAGAGTGCGAAGCTGCTCCCGTTGAAGACCATCAGACTTCTCCTGCTGTTGAAGACCACCAGACTTCTCCTGTTGAAGACAATCCACCCTCTCCCGTTGAAGACTGCAACGCTCTTCCCGTTGAACACGAAACCCCACAGCCCCGCCCCGTTCTCCACCTCAACGCTCGTCTCGATGGCGTTCGTCTCACGCTCGACACCGAGCGTCACACCCCCTTGCTGTCCGTGGGCCTGGAGCGAGTGGAGGCTGAGGTTGCGATGACGACGACCGCGATGGCGCTCCAGCTGTCTCTCGCAGACCTCTATCTGAAGGACCTCACGGAAGGCGCGGGTCGGTATGGCGCGATTCTGTCTGTTGACCACACGGACGCGGAGCGCTTCGTCACCGTTCACATGGATCTGATTACGGACGCAGTACTGGCTGCCGCTCACGACTCCCCTCTTTCGATTCAGTGTGTCATTGCCCCGCTGCGGATTGTCTCCCATATGCGGTGGGTGTACGAGGTGATCAACGATCTGACGCTGTACGAAGTCATGCAGCTTCTGTCCCTCCTCCTGTCTCTCTCTCCTGACGAGTCGCATAGCGAAACGAACGACGCACCCGAGTTGCCTGCTCCTTCCAAATCGCAGCCATCGCTCCCTGCCTTGGACGTGAAGCTCGGAGGCGTTCAGGTCCTCATTCCGCGATGCTCCGAATCGGATGATCGCGTGTGCTTTGCCCTGACAGACCTCCTCGTGTCGAACCGCGAGGAGTCGGCGTCGCTCTGTGTTGGACTCAGTTTGAACCTCACATCCGTCATCAGCCAACGCGAGCTGACCCACATCGGGAAGACAGACGTGCGCGTGCGCGTTATTCTCGCCAAGGAAATCGGTGTTCACGTGGAGATGACGCCCCTGTTCATCGCGATCGCAGAACAGCAGGTCGTCGACATCACGTCTCTCCTGCTCCAGGCGCTCCAGGAGAGACCGTGTCTCTTCCCGAGTAAGATGGTCCAGTCCTTGCCTCCTGCGGAACAGCATGAGGTGCGTGCTGCTGCTGTGTCCTCTCTTCAGGACGAGGAGCCCACTCCCATCCAGCGCACCCACTCCGCCACCTCGATCGACTCGCTTGCTTCCGAGCTGGACGACTTTGAGTGGGGCGCCTCTGTCGTCGAAGACAACGCGGTCTGCGTCCACGTCGACGTGAAGCTCGGTGGCATCATTGTCGAGTGGCTGCGAGGCTCTGCTGGCTACGAAGGCACACACCACGGCGTGTCCATGGCTGGAAACAGCTCGGCTCCCGAATCGCTGCTTCGTCTGTACCTCACGGACCTGACTGCCCTCGTGTCCGTCAAGGGCTCGGTGATATCCGTCGGAGCCTCGCTGGGGTCGATCGACGTGCGCGACTCGCGACCGGAGTCCACGCTCGTCGAGGAGTACAAGTCGCTTCTCCGACTGGGCGACTGGAACGCGCCGGCGCTGGGCGTCATTCTGGACATGAAGGATGTGCGGCTGGACGACCTGCCGAACGGAGCGATTCCGGACGCATATGCGCCGAGCGACGTGGTCAAGGACATGACGCTCTCCGTGTACCTCGGACAGCTCTCCATCCTGCCCTCCTCCTACATCTTCACGTTCCTCGATTCGCTCTTCCCCTTCCTGCAGCGCTACATGTGTCTTCTCCAGGACACGGATTTCGCTGCCCTTCTCCCGCCCATGGACTTCTCGGCCCTCTCCCCCAACGCGAAGGAAGCCGAACTCCCGAAGGAAACGCCCTCGCTGTCGCCCAACATGAACCTGTCTCTCTCGTTCAAGGGACTGTCCGTCTACGCCATCGAGGATCCTGAAGAGAGCGGCTCTCCTGTGTTCCTCCTCTGCTTCGGACTGAACGCAGTGGTCTCGATCTCTCCGACGCAGGTCGTGGAGGTGTCGCTGCGAATGACCGACCTCCGTGCCTGCCGCTCCAACAACAGTCTCACCCTCCTCCCTGTGGACGTGGATGACGCCATTTCGCCGTTCAACTTCTGGATTCAGTGTTCGCTGAAGGACCGCTTCACCTCCATCCAGGTGAGCGGCCATGCGTCTCCTCTCCATCTTCGACTCGGCATTCTCGACGCGAAGCTCTTCATGAACTTCGTCGACCATCTTCTCCCCAAGGGAGGATTGGACCCTGCCAAGTATGCATTGAATGGTGCGACGTCGGCAAGTTCTAGCTCTACTGCTAGTTCAGCAAGCTCTACTGTTACCTCTACTACAACCTCTACTGTTACCTCTACTACAACCTCTACTGCTACCTCTACTACAACCTCTACTCCAACTCCATCCACCCAGCAACCCGCGGCAAAGGAGGAACGGCCTCTGAGCGTTCAGGTGTCGATCGAGATGGACGGAATCACCCTGATTATGGTGAACGACGCTCTGGAGTTCGAGCTGCCCATCCTCCAGCTGCTCGTCACCCAACTCAAGTGCCAGCTCCAGCTCGACAGCGGACTCTCGCTCCAGGCTGACCTCTCTCTCGCCGGAGACTACTACAAGCCGTCGGCTGCCGTGTGGGAGCCCTACATCGAGCCGTGGTCCGTCGCGGTCGCGATCAAGCGCGAGGAGAACCCAGAGGTGACGGAGGACGCACTTCCCCGCGACAAGGACTCCATGACGGTGTCCGTGTCCGCGCCGTCGGTGCTGCAGATCAACTGCACAGGTCCTCTCCTGTCCTCCATTGTCTCCGCGGTGGAGTCGCTCATGAAGTGCTCGCACAGCCGCCATCGTCGCGGAGACGGGTGCTACATCGGCGTGAAGAACAGCACGGGCTTCGACATGACGTACGCGATCGAGTCGGACGGCGGCGTGAACCACACGCTCACCCGCGTCTCGGAGCAGGTGCTCAAGCAGATGGACTGGGACGCCGTGCTCTTTGAGGACATGGTGGAAGTGGACGTGGACGGAGAGCTCCGAATCGTGTGGCTGGAGATGCACACCTCCACGCCCTTCCTCCGCGTGTTCGATGCCGTCCCGGTGTTCCTCTCCAAAGAGGGCACGACGCCGTTCTTCACTGCGGATGCCTACGAGTGGAAGGAGCAGGACGCGGTTGTGTTCACGTCGCAGCAGACAGTGGTCACGATTCTTGTCACAAGAGAGAATGAGGCAGTCTGGAAGGAGCGCTTCCACCACGTGGCGGAGGCGAGGTCGCACCCTCCGTTCGCCTCCCTCTCGATCCCCATCGTCGACGAGAGCGACTTCCACAAGACCGTGAGCGTCGAGAACTCCTTCCTGCCCACGCCACTGCTCGTCCACCCCTCGCTGTACCTCATGTTCCTGAACCAGGACTACCACCAGATCCCCTCTCGCTCCATCCAGATCCAAATCCCGTCGTTTGCGCCCGTCTCGTGCGCCGTGGACAGGGAGCGCGACGTGTTCCTGCCCCTGGAGGACCAGAACCACAACCGCTTCGACGCGATTCTGCACAACGGCATCACGCAGGGACGCAAGGTCATCGACATCACGTCCACCGTGCGTATCGAGAACAACACCTCCCTTCCCGTGTTCGCTCGCTTTGTGGACGAGGGCAAGGACGACGTGCCCTTTACGCCGCTGGCGAACCAGGAGTCTCTGTTCTGTCCGCTGTCCATCATCCACACCGCCGCGCTCCAGTTGACGAACGACACGAGCGCCACGGAGTGCGACGGCTTCACGCTCGCCTCGCTGAAGAAGCGGTGTCCGTCCTGCGTCAACCTGGGAACGGCAAGCTCGCCCGTCATCGTGCGCGTCGTCGTCCATCACCGCACCGTGTTCGACTCCTTCAGCAAGCAGTCCACCGACGTGGTCACGCTCTCTCTTCTCCCCGTCATGGTCCTGCAGAACATGCTGCCCGTTCCCTTCATGTACCGCGTGGTCCGCGGATCCCTCGTGCTTCTGGAGGGCTCGCTCTCCGAGGGGGAGAGAGTGGACCTGTACGCGTCCGAAGTGGATCCCTCGCTGCAGAAGAGCGAGCAGCCGGTGCGCATCCGCATCAAGCCCGCGGGCTCGGAGACGTACTCGCTGTTTGACGACTCGATCACGCCCTCGGTGAGCGACGCGGTGCAGTCGGCTCTCGTGTACGACGAGTGCAACCTCCCTCTCCGCCTCAGTTACTTCTCGAAGGTCTCCGCCGTGGGAGAGCTGATGCTCCAGGTCTTCTGCGACTACTGGATCATCAACCGCACGGGAGAGTCTCTCACTCTGGCGGAGAAGAAGGAGGACAAGAACGGCTACCGCTCCTGCCCCTCCCAAAAGGTGTCCTTCTGCCTCCCCCAGCAGTTTGCCACCGGCGCGGAGCACGCGCTCAAGCCCCAGCTGTTCTCGTGCGCCAAGAGCAGTCTCTCGTCCTCGCTCTTCTTCAGAACGAGCGAGTCGCAGTGGAGCGACAAGGTCGGCATTTCCGCTGTGGGCACGACGGGCACGACCACGCTCACCATGGAGAAGACGAGCGCGTGCACGGAGAAGCGAGTCTACGGCATTTCCGTCGTCAGCGCCCCGGGCGTGTTCGGCTTCAGCAAGATCGTCACCATCTCGCCCTCCATCCTCGTGCTGAACAAGACCGGGCTGCCTCTCGAGATGCTCCAAGAGAACGACTCCGCGTCGCTCCGCCTGGACGCGGGCAAGCCCACGCCCTTCCACTGGCCCCAGAGAGACCAGCCCCTGCGCGTGTGCTTCCGCCGCACGGACTGCGGCAGCTCGTCCGACTACTGCAAGCTGGAGGTGGGCGAGTACCAGATGCTCCTTCCGAGCGAGTCGGAGGAGCCCTGCGTGATTCAGGTCGACAGCGTGCTGGAGATGGAGCATGTGAACGTGGTGGTAAGCAAGGCGGATGCGTTCAGCACCGAGCTCTTCCTGAAGAAGAAGGAAAAGGACCTGGACTACAAATCGCTCCTGAACCCCGGTCACGCTCTGTCCCCGGTTGCCGTGGACGTCGTCGCGCACATCGCGGGAGTGGGCATCAGCGTGGTGGACCAGACGCCGAGGGAGATTCTCTACGTGATGGTGCAGGACGTCAGCGCGTGCTTCGTCCTCTCCAAGGACAACGCGATGATGGTGAACGCGTCCGTGACGAAGATCCAGATCGACAACAGCATAGCCGGCTCGAAGTACCCCGTTCTGCTGGGGAGCACGGAGGCGGGCGAGGTCGAGGAGCTGGAGGACGGCTCCAAGCGAGAGAAGAAGATGCTCGAGTGCTCGCTGCGCCTCCTCCAGCGTCCCTCCGTGCTCTACCTGCAGTACGTCGGCTTCCTGATGCAGCCCTGGAGCATCGCCGTCGACTCTCCCACGGTGGTCGCGCTGCTCGCGATGATGAACGACTTCGCCGTCATCTCCTCCTATTTCGACCAGAAGACGGGTCGCATGGTGCTGGACTCGGCGCCGCTCCTCGCGGACGCCACCCCCTTCGTGGACGTCGCCTTCCAGAAGTACTGCTACATCGAGGAGCTTCTACTCCAGCCCATCTCCGTCAAGCTCTCGCTCCACAACAGCTCCTCGGCGCCGCTGACGGCGGACCTCCTCCCGTCGTACTCGCTGTTCACGCCGCTGAGAGCGCTCGTGAACACGCTGACCTCCCTCGTGGCCAACCTCCAGAACGCGTCGCTGCAGCTCAACAGCTTCGCGATGGACGACGCCTTCCTCCCCGTCTCCCAGTTCGTCAGCAAGCTCGTCGTGCACTACGTCATGCAGGTCATCACCAAGCTCTACCTCCTTCTGGGCGCCTTCAACCTCCTCGGCAACCCCGTGGAGCTCGTGGGCAACCTCTCGGAGGGCGTCACCGCGCTGTTCTTCGAGCCCATGGAGTGTCTCATGAAGACCCCGAAGGACTTCGCGAAGAGCGTCGGGAAGGGCGCGTCGAAGCTCCTGTCCCTCACCGCCTACGGTCTGCTCGACTCCGTGAGCAAGGTGACCGACACCGTCGGCAACGGCCTGGCCTCTCTCTCGATGAGCGAGTCCTACCAGGCGGACCGCGCTGCGGGAAAGACGGGCATCATCCACGGCATCAGCGCGGGCGTGAAGGGACTGTACAAGGACACGTCTGCCGGCATCGCCGAGGAGGGCTTCATTGGCGGCGTGAAGGGTCTGGGCACCGCCGTCACGGGACTCGTCATCGACCCGCTGTCGGGAGCCATCAGCACCGTAACGAACGCGGTGAACGGCGTGAAGAACATCATCCACAAGGAGAAGACGCTGGCTCCGTTCCGCTTCCCGCGCTGCATTCCGCTTGACGGCTTCCTGGCTCCTTACGATGCGTACCTGGCGTTCGGCAGCAACCTGCTGCGCACAGTGAACAGCAGCACGGCGATCGAGCTGCAGCCGCGGGAGCAGTACGTCTGCCACTGCGCGGTCGACGACGGAGCGCGTGTTCTGCTGCTCACGACGAGACATGTTCTGTTGCTCTCTGCCGGCGGAAAGCTCCTCTGGTACGACACCTATGACCGCGTGGGAGTGGCATGTGAGGGCAAGAAGGTGCACGTGGAGCGGAAGGGAAGCGCAATTGGGTTGAGCGTGAGCGAGTTGTTTAGCAACGACGCGTGCGTCTTTGAGGCGGCGTCCGAGGACATTGCCCTCCTCGTGTGTGAGTTTGCCTCGCGAGTCTCGAAGATGCCCGTGGAGGAAATGGCCGGCTTTGCCAGAAGACTGCTGGAGCTGATTAATCCGTCGGAAGAGCAGGAGGCGATGACTCGTCACCGCGTGCCCGACGTGAGCGTGCTAACGATCGAGAGCGTTCATTTCGTCAGCAAGACGCTGATGTTGGCGGGAGAGGGGTACAACGAAGACAAGAAGAGAAAACACGTCATGTACAAGGTGGAAGTGAGGTCCGAGCAGAAGGACGGACGCTTTGTGATTTGGAGCGTGTATTTCCGTTACACCGCACTACAGTAGATCTTGAGAGCTGGGTTCATTTGTAGGAAGATGCACAACCTGCTGAAGATGAACCCGAGACTGAAGGGCGTTGAGCAGCTGTATGTCGCCAGCAACGCCGCGAAGCTGTTCTCCTCCAAGTCCAGACTCGAGACGACCGTCAAGGAGTACATGAAGGCGCTTTCTCACAATCCATCTTTGCTATCTTCAAGAGAAGTGAATGCCTTCCTCAAGCATAACCCCTTCGATATTCACTGGAATGATGACGATCTCTGCGAGGAATAGTCCCTGTTTGTTGAAGAGAATCGGGAGAGGGGTGAAATGAGACTGTCTCTCTTGTCTCCGTTCGGGTGGGGACCAAGCCCCTCCATGGTCTTTTCCATACCATCTCAATTTCCACTACTCTCACAACTCGAACGATGGCTGCTGTTCCCGAAATCAAGCTGTTTGGAAAATGGTACGCGCTTCTCGTTTGCTTGAGAAATGATCATTTCTGATTGCGTGTAGGACCTTCGCCGATGTTGAGGTCACCGATCTCGCTCTGAAGGTTTGTTTTAGCGTGAATTCACCTCACCATTCAGGATCACCTCGCCGTGGCTCCCAAGAACGCCA